>Ga0157378_10003174_pt1 | contig 14593 bp, 10 predicted proteins | sample M65metaG_FD_115309 | JGI IMG/M metagenome (GOLD analysis project Ga0157378, IMG submission 115309) | Miscanthus rhizosphere microbial communities from Kellogg Biological Station, Michigan, USA - M6-5 metaG | ecosystem: Host-associated > Plants > Roots > Rhizosphere > Soil | place: USA: Michigan...
AGATTTACGCCTATATACGAACCATATAATGAAATAGCGTCGGCCGCCACCACTAACACCGGCAACATGAGGGTGGTGGCTACTACGCGTGTTACTACAAGGTATTTAAACGGATTTAGCCCGGAAACTTCCATTGCGTCTATCTGTTCGGTTACCTTCATTGAAGCTAATTCAGCACCAATGCCAGAACCAACTTTTCCGGCAAATATGAGCGCAGCTATCACCGGGCCTATCTCGCGTACGATAGAAATAGATACCATTCCCGGCAACCATGATTCTGCTCCAAACTGGGCAAGCGTAGGCCTTGACTGTATGGTCATCACCAGCCCCATGATCAAACCCGTAATTGCGACCAACGGCAAGGACTTATAACCGATCACGTAAGATTGCTTCACCAGCGCTTTAAATTCATAAGGTGGACGCAATACTTCGCCAAAAAAGCGCGCAGTAAACTGGCTTAGTCGCCCTATCTCGCGAAAAAAATCGCGTGCGCCATTTGTTATAGAAGGCGCAGGAGCATAATTTCCGTTTTGAATTTCTTTGTTAGTGATCATTTTATTCAGTGAATTAAACCATTAGTATTCCGGGCAGTATCAGGCCGCCAGTTAGTGAGATGCAGCAGGTGTGTTGACATAGGACTGGCTCTGAGGAACAGTTGGGTCAACAATCACCACCCTTGTGGCGGGAATAGCATTCTGAGAGGGATAGTAGGCGTGTTGTGGAGCGGCTATACCCACGCTCTTCAGAAAAGTGGAGTTATAACAAGTCGGTTCTTCGCCGCAAATAAAGTAACCCTCGTCACTTTGACAAACCCGGAAATTACCGGCATATTTTGTGGTATAACAGGTCTGCTGGTTCTTGCCCTGGCCGGCTCTGCAAACCTGTGTTTGCCTGCCACCAGGTACTTTCATCGCGGTTGACTGGGCATTTACACCTGTGACTGAGCAACCGGCGACTGCTAACATTACTATTATCTTTTTCATTTTGGTTCAATTTTCTTGTGAATGTTTTTCACTACACAAAGTTGAGCAACGGAGCAGGGGTAACCGTTACGTAACTTGTAATAGTTGTTGCATAATTCGCACATGGTAGTTTCCTTCCAGGCCGCAGCAATAGCATCATTACAGTTTTAGTTCCGCGAACTTTGAATTGCTATCGGGCATCTACACGAATTCACGCAAAGGCGGCGTATTGCATAAAAATCAAAAGGGGCAACCTGATACAGGAGCCCCTTCTGTTCAACACTGAATTAACTATTTTTTGCCTGACGTCTTGCTCATTACAGCACGCCTGTTTTTGCTTCTTCCTTCATCCGTATCATTGCTTGCTGCGGGATCAGACTTGCCATGACCATAGACCTTTATCCTGGCTGGATTAGCGCCCCTGTTTTTCAGATAAGTCTTCACCGAATTTGCGCGTCGCTCTGACAATTTTTGATTGTATGCATTCGAGCCAATGGCATCTGTATGCGCATCTACCCTGATATAAAGGTCCTTTTCTTCTATGAGCTCCTTTGATGCCTCGTTGAGCAGCGGATAGGAGGAAACATGGATAGTTGATTTGTTGAAATCAAAAAGGATGGGTGTAGTAATATCGAAGCTTTCGATTACTGCCTCCGGCGCTGGCGGCGGTGGCGGTGGAGCCGGAGCTGTAAGTGTGAAGTCAGTTCCGCTCGCCGTGCATTCTCCCACTTTCGCCATCATTCCTGTATAGGTTCCCTCACACAGGCCCGTTATCGTTATTGAATTATCGGAGTTAACAATAGTAGTAAATGTGGATTGAGCGGTGCCGTTGCGACTATAGTTGACGGTTGCTGAGTTTCCTGCGCCCAGGCCCTTTAGTTTAACCGAGCCATCGCAACCTGAAGCGGTAGGATTTGTCGGGTATTGCGAAGTAATCGCAAGCACCGGGTCAGACATCGTGAAGGCTTTGCTTTGCGCTTCCCTCTTGCCAATAGTTGCAGCAATACCTGAATAATTTCCGGCGCAAAGATGACCGATACTAACCTGGCCGTTGGGCTGAACAGTTGATGTAGAATGGCTCAAACTGCCGCCGTTTAAACTATAAGCAACGCTCACAGGCTGATCGGGCGTTAGGCCATGCAGGGTAAAGCTACCATCGCATACCTGGCACTGCGTAGGTGGGATCTGATCAAGAGAAGAAATAGTGAGCGGTGTATGCTGCCTTGTTTTAAAGAAGAACCTTGCTCCGATATTCACGCCATAATCCTGGTTAGTGCTTGCTGTAACATTATTCATTACAGAACTGTACGTGCCCATACCGCTTTCAAGGCGATAACCGCTTTGCGCATTGCTCTTAAACGGCTGCAACATATAGTACACTCCCAGGTTGAGCGCTACGTAGTCTGATACGTAGTAATTAATGGAAGGCTGCAGCAGCAGGCCTATAGAGCCTGCTGTATATGAAGTGGTGCTTTTTGGGCCGCTGTACTTTACACCCTGGCCAACATTAATACCCGCTGCACGTTCTGCATTTACGTAGCTCTGGTAGTTGCCCGTTGGGTTGTTTCTCAGAAATTCAGCCTTGGTAATAAACCAATCGCTTGATAAGGCGACCGGTGAATTGTCATAGACTGACACTGTGCCGGCGTCACTTGTTTGTTCCAGCTTGTAGATAGCCTCATAATCAAATGAAGCGTTGGTTTTGGAAGTGTTCTTCATCTGCAGGTTGAACAATGCGCCTGCATCAGCGGCAAAACCCCAATGCTTGGAAAAACGGGTCTTGTACTTCAGCACCAGCGGGATATTGACGTTCGAAGAATTGACTTCTTCTTTTAGATTGCTGCCGTTTACCACCTGCCTGTAAATATTGCCATTGCCATTAGTAGCCTGGTATTCGGCGTGGTAATTGTTGAGCGAAGCCTCGCCATGTTGCGCCATGTACATGAAGCCTGTTCCGATGCCGAAATGACGCATCTTGCCAAAGAAGAAACCGAGTTGCGCATCTCCGCCAAAGGACGAACCGTTGTTATACTTCAACTGCCCGGTATTCAAATTGAGTCCGTTGGGGTAGTTGGCTGCCGTGTTTCCAGTAGTAAAGGTCTGGCTGCTTAACCCGCCAAGCAGGTTGACATCTATGACCCATCTTGATGTCAGGTAATCGGGCTGTTGGTGTGAGTTTGGTTCCTGTGCTATTGCTGATGCCGAACCACAGGCCGCTATCAGCATGATTATAATTTTTTTCATTTTTTGATATTTTTGCTGCTGAAGTTTTTGTTTAGTTTTTGATAAATCTTGCGGTTGCGATCTTAATACCGTCGTTGTAACAGATAACCAGGTATGAACCAGCGGGTAAACCAGCGACATCAATTGTTGCTTTGTTGTCAGTGGTTGCTATGCTAGTCATCCTTTGTCCCAACATGTTTAGTATTTCCAGTTGCACCTGGCCCTGAACCGAAGAACTAATGACTACATTGATAACACTGGCTGCCGGGTTTGGATAGACTGATACGCCTGCATCGCTGTTTACATTCTGAACATTAGTTGGAACCTCGTAGTATGTTTTCTGCAAACATCCGCCGAGAGTAGTCATCGCCCAATACTTCTTATTTTTGAGATCAGGATTCACATTAATGTAGTCCTGGTTGATCTCGCCTGGGAGAATGGTTGAATCTAATGTATAGGCGTCATCGTAACCCCACTGGTAAGAATCCTCATCAGCCGGAGTACACACAAAGTGATTGTTGAAGTAAGAAACCGTTGCGATTTGCGCCTCGGTCGCTCCTACAGTAACAGCAGCAGTCGTGGTTTTGTTGGTACAGCCGGAGACTGCGAACGTTGCATTCAGCGTTATATATGCTGTTCCGGTCTTTGTGAAGTTGATCAAAGCATACTGATGAGCAGTACCCTGTGCCCATACGATGGCGTTGATGGCTGTCCATGAGTAGGTGGTACCTACCTGGGGCGGGTTGCTTGTTCCGAAATTCTGAAACATTGTTCCTGTACAGGCGGTTGAAGGTGCCTGCGTTGTAATAACCGGAACCAGTGGAAGTGGGTTGACAAGTATTGTTTTTGTAGCCATGGCAGTTCCGCATACATTAATAACCGTGTAGTTGATAATAGCTGAACCGGCTGACACCCCTGTTACAACACCTGTAGTGCCAACTGACGCTACTGTATTACTGCCGCTCCATGTGCCACCGGGCGCAAGATCACTCAGTGTTATAGATGAACCAGCACAGACAGCGGATGCACCTGTGATAGTGCCAGCATCGGGCTGCGCATTTACGATGATCTGCTTCGTTGCTGCTGTTGTGCCGCACATGTTGGTCACTGTATAGCCTATTGTGTCGGTACCGGGAATAATTCCTGTAACCACACCTCCGGCAACTGTAGCTGAAGTGTTGCTGCTGCTCCATGTGCCACCTGCTGCTCCATCGGTTAGCGTGATGGTGACGCCTACACAGACGCTGGACGCGCCGATTATGGTGCCTGCATTCGGCAACGGATTCACAGTAAGTGCTTTGGTTGCAGAAATTGTGCCGCACATATTGGTAACTGAATAGCTGATTGCAACTGCTCCTGCAGAAATCCCGGTAACCACGCCGCCGGCAACTGTTGCATTAGCATTGCTGCTGCTCCATGTTCCGCCGGTTACAGGGTCTGTTAATGTGGTAGATGAGGCGACACAAACACTTGAGGCGCCCGTGATGCTGCCAGCAAACGGCAGTGGGTTCACTGTTATTGCATGTGTTGCTGTGGCTGTTCCACACATATTTGTTACAGAGTACATTATAAAGGGTACACCCGCTGCAATTCCTGTCACGATTCCTGAAATGGAACCTGCTGTTGCCAGCGCAGTATTGCTGCTGCTCCATGTACCACCTGCAACGCCATCGGTCAATGTGATAGACGAGGCGACACACACAGTTGAGGGACCTGCAATGCTGCCTGCATTTGGCAGCGGATTTACTGTTACCAGATGCGTTGTTGCATCCGTTCCACATGCATTGGTATATGTATAAACGATCGTATCCAAGCCAGCGGTAACGCCTGTCACAACTCCGGAAGTGCCTATCGAAGCCGTAAAATTACTGCTGCTCCACACGCCTCCTGGCACACCATCAGTCAGCGCTATCGCAGAACCGACGCATACGCTTGAGGGACCGGAGATACTTCCCGCGTTTGCCAATGGCATCACAACGAGCGCATGTGTTGCGGAAGCCGATCCGCATGTATTTATAACTGTATAGCTGATCACATTTGAGCCTGCAGAAACACCTGTAACCAGGCCGCCTGAAACAGTAGCATTTGCATTGCTGCTGCTCCATGTTCCACCAGGTGCGCCGTCAGTTAACAAAATGGACGAACCAACACACACACTTGAAGGGCCGCTGATACTTCCTGCATTTGGCAGTGGATTGACAGTTATTGTTTTTGAAGTTGCAGCAGTGCCGCAGGTACTGGTAACTGAGTAACTGATCGTGTCAATACCGGCTGAAACCCCGGTAACGATTCCGCCCGCAACAGTAGCTGAAGTATTGCTGCTGCTCCATGTTCCGCCGGAAACGCCATCATTTAGCGTGATGGATGAACCAACACACACAGTTGAAGCACCGGTGATGATTCCTGCATTTGGCAACGAATTCACAGCAATGGTTTTTGTAGCTGCTGCAGTGCCGCAGGTATTGGTAACTGAATAGTTGATTGTATCAATGCCGGCTGAAATTCCGGTAACTAATCCACCCGCGACGGTCGCTGAGGTATTGCTGCTGCTCCATATTCCACCAGGCGTGCCATCAGTTAATATAATGGATGAACCAACACACACACTTGAAGGGCCGCTGATACTTCCTGCATTTGGCAGCGGATTAACAATTATTGATTTGGTAGCTATACATCCGGTTGGTATAGTATAGGTGATGACCGGCGTGCCGGCAGCTACTCCTGTAACAATCCCGGATAAAGAACCCACTGTCGCAAGCAATGTATTACTGCTGCTCCAGGTGCCGCCGATTGTAGTATCTATTAATGTTATCGAACTGCCAATGCATACGTTGTTCGGACCAGTTATAGCCGATGGTGCTCCATTAACTGTAAAGCTGGCTGAATTGGTACAACCCGCAGACGTAGTATAAGTGATACTGGCATTCCCGGAGCGTATCCCTGTAGCCATACCTGAATTGGAGTCAATAGTAGCAATCGTTGTATCCGCGCTTGTCCATTTGCCACCCGGGGTTGAATCAGTAAGGGTTGATGTACTTCCGACACACGCATGCATAACGCCGCCAATTACCGGGGCAGTGCATGCCCTGGGGGTAATTTTCACGTAACTGCCATTAATAGCTATTGCGCCATTAATAGTAAGCGCCCTGCCGTTAAGCGTATCCCCGGTTTCCAGAGAAATAGCACCGCCTACAACCATAGTTCCGTTGAAGACGGAGTTCGAGAATATATCTACTGCACCATCGATCTTCCAGTACACGTTTTTCGCCTGTGTTCCGTTGATCAGCATGATATGTGAAAGGGTACTTGACGTAACGGCACCGTTTATTTTAATAACAAAAACCGCGTTAGGGTTACCTTCCGCATTCAGGTAAAGATTACCGGTAAGTGGCGTGATCCCCGTTATCTGGTAAGAGTGCGGTGTAAGTACCAGGTCGTGCCCGAAATCGCTGGGGTCAAGCAGGTCTATATCGGCAGGCAGTGCCACCAGGTAATTATAGATATTAGTAAGATCAGCCGCTGCTGCTGCCGTAGAAGGATCCATAGAGTGAATGGCGCCTGTTACATTCAGAGGATTGAAACCAGTGGGCGCCGTTGAGTTCGCTCCTACACTGCCAATGACATAAGTAACTGGTGTACTGGTAACGGCGCCTATGCTTGAAAATACGCCATATGCTGCTGTTGAATCAAGCATCGGCGGAGCTGCAGGCCCTGTCAGGTACGGACTTCCGCAACCGATAGGGGTATAGGCAACCAACTGGCTCACTAAAACGGCGGCGTTAAGAGCCAGCGCTCTTCCTTCCAGCGTATCGAGTGTGCTGGTCATATCGATCTGGCCATTCGCTACAATTGTTCCTCTTAGATAAGTACCCGTACCGACATTTACTGCGCCTCCTACTTGCCAGAACACATTGCATGCAAGTGCTCCATTGATCAGTTTGATCTTCGAAGACGCATTTGTTGAAAATAGTCCGCCAATCTGAAAAATGAATTGGGCGTTTGGGTTGCCCTGCCCGTCTAAAATCAGGGTAGAGGTCAGCGTTGACGCACCTATTAAATGGTACACGCCTGCAAACAGAGTAGTTCCGCTTCCAAACGGGGTCGCCAGCGTGGCGGTCGGGATGGCTGTACTCAATTGCGTATAGAGGCTGATCACATCTGGTGTGCACAGCCCCGATGCAACATCAAAGGTGTGCATAACACCGTCGACATTACCGAAGCCGGTTGTGCTGCCAGCAAGGTTAGATCCTACGTCGCCGGTAAGGTGTGTAAGGTACTTGGTACCGGAGCAGGTCATTGCGCCATTCGTCGTGAACAGGACAAATCCGGCGGCGTGTCCCAACACCGGTGCCTGCCCAAAGCTCACATTCGGCATTAAGAACAGGATGAGCCCCGTTATCGCCCTAAGTATTTTATTTTTCACTTGATTTGTATTAACTGTGAAAGAATTTCCACAAGACACAAAGGTATCGGCCGCAGTTGCCTTAACTATTACACAACAATTGCTAAGAGTTACATGATTCGCACATCCAACAAATGGCGTGGAATTTTGCAAACGAAAAAAGGGTATCACCGGCTGGAGACACCCTTTTATGTTTGCCTGAAAATTAGAAAAGCACCGTGGAACCCACGGTGCTTTTCTAATTTTCACAAAGCTCAGTTAGTTTTGCGTAGCATGCTGCCTCACATCTTCCTTCTGGCAGTCTTGCGCCAGAATGCTGTGCCCGTTTGCCTTAATAGTAGTCGCCGCCGCCTTTTCGTGGTTGCCTTCCTCATGGTGCTTCGCTGCCTCGAGATGGTATTTTGCGGCTTCGGTATGATGAATAGCAGCCAGTTTGTGGTTCTCAATGTCACTTTTGCTGCTTGCCACCGGAAACGTTGCCGTTTCCTTTTTCAATTGTGTAGCTGGTACTTCCAATGGGGTTGGTAACGTAGCGGAACCAGAGGTCGTAGAAGCGGCTGTGGCTGGCGCAGACACTGGCGCAACAGATTTTGCCGCCTCAGTTGCAGTCGGCGAAACCGGAATTGTTGTATTTGACATTTTTTCTAAAATTTATTTGTGAAGGAATTTTCACAAACGCAAAAGTATTTGCGGCCGTAGCCCCGGATATTACATTATTCCGGAATTATGTTGCATTATTCACTCACCCTTCCTTCAGGTGAGTAGCGGACATCCGGGACTGAAAATTGCAGAAGATCGCTGCGTTGCGAGTGAATCGCGATAAACCCCAAAATCATTTGTTCATTTCTTCCACCTGGCTTATGAAAGACGATACCTGTGCTTCACTTTCAGTTCCGTAACCATCTACCAAAGTTCCCTTTTCGCCATCGCTGGATTCAAGGGCGTAGAGAATGGCGCTGTCAGATGGATCGGACTCACCTTCGAAACGATAGAAATGAATGACCTTTATCTCGTCAGGACTAAATACTTTTTCAGTCTTCAATGACATTAACCCCTGCGGCCTGGCTTGAAACTGAGTTGTATAACCCGCAGTATGCAGTTTATTGATGCACGAAACCAATGTGGTCAGGTGTTCCTTTTCGTTGATTTCTTGTTCCATAATTTCTGTTTTTTTAGTTTAATCGCTATTGGCTATCATGTTTGAAAATTTCCGGCATTTCCACCATATTTACTCATGGTATGATGGGATCTGTAAACGTCTTCCTTGCTATTTTCGCATCATGTCCGTAAACATCGTCGGCAAAGAACAGGGTTCCCTTGCTGTTGACCCATGCGGTATAATAAGTGATGATTACCGGCACCGACGGTGTCAGCCTCACTGATTGTTCTACTCCGCTGTTCATGGCACTATCTATTTTTTCGGCGGGCCATCGGGCCGAGCCTTGCAGCAGGTAGTGAGCCATTTTAGTTGGATCGCTAAGGCGGATGCAGCCATGGCTCAAGTCTCTTTCGCTTCTCTTAAAGAGCCCTTTTTCAGGTGAGTCATGCATATAAATATTGAAACTGTTCGGGAACAAAAATTTCACTTTTCCCAGGGCATTCTTTTTGCCCGGTTTCTGCCGCACCACCGGCAAACCACCCTCATACCCCGTAATTTCCATATCCCTCTTTGCCAGGTAATTTTTGTTTCTTTTCAGGCCCGGCACTATTTCCTTCTTCACTATGCTTGCAGGCACGTCCCAGTAAGGACTGAAGACGATCTGGTTTATCCGGCCTGAAAACATGGTGGTATTATGCCCCTCGGCGCCCACTACTACATCCATATGAAACAGGTTGGTCTTTCCGCTGTCCACGTATAACTCAAATTCGGGGATATTTACAATAATCAATTTGCCTTCGGGCTGCGTGGGCATCCATCGTAGCCTTTGCATATTGATGAGCAACTGTTGCAGTCGTGCCGGGGCGGGGATATTCAGATCTTTCACAAGGGCGGCGTTCACTATGCCGGTTACCTTCAATCCGTGGGTCTGCTGATAACTTTTCACTACTTGTACCAGTTCATCGTTCAGCAGAGAGGAGGTGTCAGAGCCCGCCAGCTCACCAGTGACCTGGAGCCTTTTTTTTATGAGCGTAATTGCCGGATCCGTTGATCCCGGGTCTATCTTTTTAGCTTTCGTGTTTATCAATGGCCACCCTCCTTTCTTCACTACCTGGTAATAACGCTTCAGCTCTGTTTTTAAGGCGCTATAAGATTCGTTCAGCGCGTCGTACACTTTGTTTGTATCGTTATCTGCCAGCAACATTTCAGCCATTGATTCAATCGAAATCTTTTTGGCCGGTATATAGATACCAAGCCCCGCGGCACTTATTTTCCTGCCTTTATAGTTTTCGAGGGCATACTGTATAAACCTCACGCTTAGCTGCAACTCTGTTTTTATTGTGACCGGGTCTCTTGCATCTATCGTACTGTCGTCTTCAACCCTTATCTTGTCCAAACGGCGCTCCATGGATTTATTAAAAGCAACATTTTCATTTTCAGTGCAATAAAGGCTATGGAAACTGAATGCCTGTTCTATCATGCCCGTACTGGCAAACCATGCATACTCAAGATTCCTGGCTTTATAAAATTCCTGTAGCGCCGTGGAAAGCGAATCGCTCAGTTTTTCAGAGACAATAAACGCCGCAACATCTGCGCTATCCAGGAACAGATCGTTGTATGCATTATGCAGGTTAATAGTGGTATCTCTCACTGTAGGCAATAGCGTTATTTTGCCGTCGCCACTCGTCTTCGCGGGTTTGCCCTGGTAATTGCACGCCATGCCCAATAAAGCAAATGCAGCACAAACAAATATTGTCTTAACGACCATGAGGTTTTTTTTAGTCAAGCTAAAAAAATGTTGCCAGAGAAGTACGGGCAACATCTTTTAAATTATTGGTGTTCAGGAGAAAGGTGCCTTAGCGCCTTTCCCGTTCATTATGATGATGATCATGGTGGCGATCATGATGGTGACTTTCGTGCCGGTTACCTTCGCGCTGAACATAGCATGAACTCATGCTCAGAGTAGCCACGGCGACAAATAATAAGACAATCATTTTTTTCATAATAGTTGCTTTTAATGCTCTTTAAAGTTTTCCCGGTGAGGCATTATTTACGATCTTTCTGCTCATCCAATGATCTTTGACCGGCCTTTTGCTTGCGTATCTTCTTGTCCATTTTGCGTTCTTTTCGGTCTGCCTTGGCCTCCTTCTTATCCATTTTACCCTGCGTCTCATTCAGCTTATGCTTTCGCCGGTCTTCCTTTTTTATTTCCTTTTCTTCGTGCTTGGTCTTTTCCTGTGCCAGTGCGTAAGTGGGTGCATAACCCATGCCCAGACTCATCAGGGCGACTACGATGTACTTTTTCATATTTCTTTGTTTTTTAAAATTTTCCGGGGCAAAATACCTACGGATACATAACTACCAGGAACTGGAGCAGACCGCCCAGGATCGAGGTCATTCTGATTTTTGCGAATTCTATTTTCTGACTGATATTAGCCACAGTCTTGCCGTTGGTCCCGGAATTGTTCTGCAGATATGGAATGGTGATGGTTACAGAGTTGTTGGTTAGCAAGTCTGTTTTGCCAGTGTTTATCATTTTGGTGCGTTGATGGTTAATTGAATTATTACTTGGCAAAGATGCGCCGCGATGAGACCTGGAATGTTACACAACTATGGCAAAGGGTTACATGATTCCGATTGATGCTGAGTGGCTAGGCGAAAAGCGGCGCCGGCTCCTCGTTATTGGTTATTTAAGATTCAATCCCAGTGTAAACCCGATAGTCGGTTTGCCTTCATAGATCCAGGCTGTATGGTAATGGTCCAGCAGATGATCGGCGCCCAAAGACAGTCCAAAGGTGATCTTCTCTACAGCGATGTTGGCAGCAACACCGGCAATAAGGAGCACACCATCATACAGGATCGTTGAGTTCGGATCGTTAAGCACTGATCCGTTAATTGCGGTGTTTCCAATACCGGCATATACCCCGGCGCTATACCCAAGATGCTTTATGCTCTGGTTGTACACATTGAGCGGTGTCCGGTGATATTTTAGCTTATAGGCATCTATCCGGTAGCCGAAGAATAAGGCGCCATTAAAACCTGTGGTAAGCTGGTTGGGAATATCTTTTATTGCAGGCCGGTATTTCATGGCCAGCGTCATTAAGTCGAGATCAAAAGATGGGCGGTAAAATTTGTGAAATGCAAGCTGATCTTTCATTTTCCGCTGCTTGGTGAGATAGTTGGTCCTTTTGTTTGTAAGAATGGCTGTTGAATCCTTGAACTTCCATAGTGGGAATACGGAGATCGTATCATCGTCTACTTTCAGCACATAAACCTTTTTGCCGTAGAATCCGCCGGTGCGGTAAATACCGTCATTAAATCCGTTTTTTGAGCTTTCCCGAACAAATATGCAGCCGCTTAGAGCCACTGATAGCACAGTGGCAATGAAACCAGATAAGCGAATTTTGCGTAGAATGTTCATGAAATATGGTGAGCAGGAAGACCAACAACGGGCTCCGCTTAACTTAAGGACACTAGGACGCCGGTTGTGGTCTTTTCAACTTCAAGGTTACATGCGCGTCATATACCAGTTCAGTTCCTTTTCCATTTTCTTGTACTTAAAAATGGTGGTAATTATTTTTTGCAGGCGCACAAATGCTGTCTCGCTTTTCACCACATAATCAAATGCGCGGTGGTGCATACAATTGATGGCCACATCTATTTTATCCTGCGAAGAAAGCATGATGACAGGTATATCCGGATTAAACACCTTTATCTTATCCAGGGTCTCCATTCCGTTCATAGCGCCTTCCACAATGCCATCAAGATGGTAGTCTAAGATGACCACATCGGGAGAATGGGACAGGCTCGCTATACATAGCTCCCCTGTGCTATAGGTTTCTATAACGAAATCTGCGTTTTCCAGGAGTTCGATTTCCAGTAGTTTCAGGAACAATGCATCATCATCTACCAGGAAAAGTTTTATTTTCTCAGTGGTCATAGGATGGTGTTTTTTATCGCTGTTAATTCTGCTTCCAGTTCTCTGCACGCATCGGCACATATGTCCTCAATTTGACGCACCATAGCGGGAATACCGTCTGTTTCCTGTTGTGTACGGGCGAATTCCTGGATCTTTTTGGCCACGTTGACATAATTTGCATTGATGCCTACAATTGAAAACGAGGGTATCATCTTATGTAACGTTCCCTGCAGCAATGGCCAGTCTTTTTTTGCAAGGCTTTGCTTCATTGACCTCACCAGCGGGGGGGTCTGCTCAAGGTACAGGGAGATCATCTCCATCATCAGTGCCGGGTTTGATTTTGTGCGGTGTATCAGGTAATCAAGGTCTATGCTTTTGTATTTGTTCGGTTCATCCTCCTGTGCCTGGATGTTAGTGACAGAGACTTTTTTCTTTACCAGGTTAATAATTTTGCTGTACAGCAATTTTTCATCCACCGGCTTGGCTATATAATCATTCATGCCTACTGCTTTACATTTGGCAAGATCTACAGTAGTAACATCCGCCGTCAGGGCAATGATTGGTATGTTTGAATGGAGTGTGTTGCGGATGTAGTCGGTCGCTTCAAATCCGTTCATTTCCGGCATCTGCAGATCCATTAAGATAATGTCATAGCTAGTGCTCTCAAGTTTTTCTATGGCAATTCTCCCATTGCCTGCTATAGCCCGCTCAAATCCGAAATCATCGAGCAGGGTTTTCATCAGCAACTGGTTGAGAGCAATATCTTCTACAACCAGCACTTTAATGTTCTTGATTTCAGTATCCAGTTCTATGATCTCTGTAAGTGGAACCGCCTCTGCCCTGGTTTTTTCAAAAGGCAGGATAAAACTGAAGGTTGACCCTTCATCAACGACACTGACCACCTTAATACTTCCTCCCTGAGGCTCCACCAGTTGTTTAACTATTGCAAGGCCAAGGCCCGTGCCGCCATACAGCCTTGAAGTGCCGCTCGATGCTTGCTGAAAATTATCAAAAACCCTGTCGATTTTATGTGCAGGTATCCCTATACCAGTATCTGTAACTGCAAATTCAATGGTTACGTTATCCTCTGTTTCTGCCAGCAATTTTACGCTTACGGTTATCTTTCCCTGGGCAGTAAATTTTACTGCATTGCTTACCAGGTTCAGTATTACCTGGTGAAGCCTTACCGGATCGCCAACCACTATTTCCGGTATTCTGCTGTCATAAACTTTTACGAGCTCCAGGTTCTTTTCCTGGATCTTTGTCTCAAACATATGCAGCATCGCAGAAATGGATAATGCCATCTTGAACGGAACCTGCTCAAAAGTCATTTTACCTGCGTCCACTTTTGCCAGGTCCAGGATATCGTTGATGAGTACAATGAGCGCATCCCCACTTATTTTTATAGCGGTCAGATATTCTCTTTGTTTTGCTGTCAGCTCCGTCTTCAGCACCACTTTCGTAAAACCTATGATGGCATTCATAGGGGTCCTTATCTCGTGGCTCATGTTCGACAAAAACTGTTGCTTCGATTTTACCGAATCTTCAGCCAGCAGTGTGGCTGCCTCCGCCTTGATTTTTGCGTCCTCAGCAAATTTTGTAGCCATCTCGGCAATCACAATGGCCTCGGTCAATTCCTTTTCAATTCTTTTCTGATCTGTGATATCCCTTGCCACCACCACCACACCCATCACGTTTCCTTTACCATCTTTATAAACCGAACCATTGAACAACACATCAGTTAGTTTATGGTCTCTTATGGTGAGCGGATAATCGGCCACAAAACCTTTTGCAAATACTTCTTTATAGCCTTCCCTGGCTTTGTCTGGTTCTGTGAAATAGTCAAAAAAATCAGTGCCGATCAATTCTTCCCGGGTTTTGCCGGTTATATCTATCGAGGCATTGTTCATATCCGTTATTTTCCCTGCCGGGCTGATAGTGAACAAAGGGTCCAGGCTGGCTTCGATAAGACTCCTCGCATATTGAGA
>Ga0157378_10003176_pt1 | contig 14588 bp, 17 predicted proteins | sample M65metaG_FD_115309 | JGI IMG/M metagenome (GOLD analysis project Ga0157378, IMG submission 115309) | Miscanthus rhizosphere microbial communities from Kellogg Biological Station, Michigan, USA - M6-5 metaG | ecosystem: Host-associated > Plants > Roots > Rhizosphere > Soil | place: USA: Michigan...
CGAAGTTCGCGAAGACCTCGTCCACGTCGTCCTGATCGTCGAGCGCGTCGAGCAACTTCAAAACCCGCTCGGCGTCATGCCCTTTCAGCTCAACCGTGCTTTTCGGCTCGGTAATCAGCCCCGCCGACTCGACCTCGATCCCTTCCCCTTCCAGCGCTTCGCGCACGGCGGTGAGGTCGGTCGGCTCGCAGATCACCCGCAGCTTGTCCTCGTCCTCGCGCACGTCCTCGGCGCCGGCGTCGATCGCGCCGATCAGGTCGTCCTCGCCGTAACGTTCGCCGTCGACCACGATCGCGCCCTTTTTCTCGAAGATCCAGGCCACCGAGCCGGGCTCGCCGAGGTTGCCGCCGTGCTTGGAGAAGGCGTGGCGGATCTCGGCGCTGGCGCGGTTGCGGTTGTCGGTCAGCGCCTCGACCAGGACCGCGACGCCGGCCGGGCCGTAGCCCTCGTAGACGATCCTTTCGATCGCGGCCCCGTCGCTGCCGGCGCCGGTGCCGACGTCGATCGCCTTCTGGATCTTGTCCTTCGGCATCGAGGCTTCTTTGGCCTTCTGAATCGCCGTCGCCAGGGTCGGGTTGCCGCTGGGGTCGCCGCCGCCGTCACGGGCAGCGACGGTGATCGCGCGCGCGAGCTTGCTGAAGAGCTTGCCGCGTTTGGCGTCGGCAGCGCCCTTCTTGTGTTTGATCGAGTGCCACTTGGAGTGCCCGGACATCGCCTGCCATTCTATGAAGTCGACCGATGGCCACCAAGGAGAGAACCTACGAAGCAGGGCGCGGCCTCGCCGCGGGGCTGGTCTTCCTCGCGATGCTGCTGGCGGCGTTCTCGCTTTGGACCGCGATCCCGCTCAGCTGGGTCTACATCGCCTCCAAGCTCTCCCAGACCCAGTTCCCGGCCGGCGGGCCTTATGCCGTTGTGGTGATCGGGATCCTCCTCACCTTTGTCGTCGTCGCCTGGCTGATCGGCCGCCTCAACAACCTCTACATCCGCATCACCGGCACCAACCGGATCGGGCCGATCCGCCCGACCTGGCTGAAAAGCATGCGCGACACGGCACCGATCCAGAGCTCGGTCACGGTCGTCGAGGCGGTCCTGATGGCCTCAGTGATGCTCGCTGCGCTCGCCCTCACCCTCTGGTTCTTCCTCCTTGCCGGCTCGCCGCTGCCGGACCAGTAACGAGGTCGTTGCCTAAGTTGTTGCGAAACTTTTACGTTTCGCGCACAACACGTTGCATATTTCTCTGTAGCCTGGCAACATGGCGGTGATGGCAAGGGAAGCGTGGACTGACGAGAGGCTCGACGACCTCAACGCGCGAGTCGACCGCATCGAGCAGCGGATGGACGCCGGCTTCGCGGAAACGCGGGCTCAGTTCGCCGCCCTGAACAGAATGTTGATTCAGCTCTTCGGAGGAATGTTCGCCACCATGATCATCGGCTTCCTCGGCGTCATCGCCACGGTCATCACCCAGACCTGATCAGACCACGAACCTGCCGTCTTCCTGCATGACCTGACCGTCGACTTCGAGCTTGCCGCCGAGACGGAGGTCGCAGACGAGGTCGGTGTGGACGGCGGACTCGTTCTCACCGCCGGACTCGGGATAGCTGCCGCCGACCGCCATGTGGACGGTGCCGCCGATCTTCTCGTCGAGCAGGACCTCGCGGGTCCCTTTGCCGATCCCATAGTTGGTGCCGATCCCCAGCTCCCCGAGCGTGCGCGCGCCCTCGTCGGTGTCGAGCAGTTTCAGCAGGTACTCCTCACCGCGGTCGGCGGAGGCGTCGACGACGCGGCCGGACTCGAAGCGCAGACGCACCCCCGAGACCTCGCGCCCGCCGATCACGGCGGGGAGGTGAAAGCTGACTTCGCCCTCGACCGAGTCCTCGACCGGGCCGGTGAAGAACTCGCCGTCGGGCATGTTGTTGTCGCCGACGCAGGGGATGAACTTGCGGCCGGCGATCCCGAGCCTGATGTCGGTCCCCGGCGCCGTCACCCGCACCTCCTCGTGCCCCTCGATCCAATCGGCCAGCCGGGTCGTCGCCTCCGAGGCCCGCTTCCAGGCGGTCAGCGGCTCGGGGTCGGTAGCCAGGCAGGCGCCGTAATAGAAGTCTTCGTAGTCGGCCAGGCTCATCTCCGCCTCGGAGGCGTAGGCGCTGGTCGGGAAGAGCGTGTAGCACCAGCGGAACTCGCCCTCGGCGGCGCGCTTCATCGCCCGCGTCATCAGGTCGCCGGTGGCCGACTGGCGCAGCGTCTGGCGCTCCGGAGGGACGCCGGAGAGCTCCCGCGTGTTGGTGCTGGCGCCGATCGCGATCCGGACGTCGGCGTTGTCGACCATCCACTCGGCGAAGGGTGAGATCCACTCCAGCTGCCGGTCGGAGGCGTGCTTGAAGTAGGCGGCGATCTGGCCCTCCAGGGCCACGTTCAGCATCGGGTGGCCGCCGGCCTGCAGAACCTCCTCGTAGACCGCCAGCAGCAGCGGCGCGGCGGCGCTCTCGCCGTCGATCGCGACGACGTCGTCCTCCTTCACCGCGGTCGAGTAGCCGACCAGGATCTTCGCCAGGTTCTGGACCCGGGGGTCTCCCCCGCTCATCGCCCTACCTCCTCCCCCGCCCGCTCCCGGGCGGCCGTGGTCATCGCCATGAAGATCGCGTGGAAGCGGGGGTCGTCGGTCAGCTCGGGATGGAAGGCGCAGGCGAGCACGCTCCCTTCCCGGACCGCCACCGGCCGGCCCTCGTAGGAGGCGAGCACCTCGACCCCAGGCCCGCGACGCTCGACCCAGGGAGCGCGGATGAAGACCGCCCGCAGCGGCTCGTCCCCCGCCCCCTCGATTTCGAGGTCGGCCTCGAAGCTCTGCAGCTGGCGGCCGAAGGCGTTCCGCTTAGCGGTTACGTCGAGGAAGCCGAGGTGCCCGGCGTCGCAGACGATCAGCCCGGCGCAGGTGCCGAGGATCGGCCGGCCCGCCTCGTGGTGGGCGCGCAGCGCCGGTTCCAGGCCGGCGGAGGCGATCAGCTTGCCGATCGTCGTGCTCTCGCCGCCGGGGATCACCAGGGCGTCGAGCCCGTCGAGGTCGCCCGGGACCCGCACCTCGCGCGGCTCGGCACCCAGCTGGCGCAGGGTCTTCGCGTGGGCTTCGAAGTCGCCCTGGAGGGCGAGCACCCCGACTCGGAGAGGGTTGCCGGCCGCGGCGCCGGCCAACCTACGCTCCGCGGTTCTGCAGCAGGGCGTCCTCGGCCGCGAGGTTGGCGATCTCGAGGCCGGGCATCGCCTCGCCCAGCCCGATCGAGGCCGCCGCCACGCGGTCGGGGTCGTTGAAGTGGGTGGTCGCCTCGACGATCGCCCGGGCACGCCGCTGCGGATCGGAGCTCTTGAAGATGCCGGAGCCGACGAAGTTGCCCTCGGCGCCGAGCTGCATCATCAGCGCCGCGTCGGCCGGGGTGGCGATGCCGCCGGCGCAGAAGAGCGGCACCGGCAGGCGGCCCGCCTCGGCGACGACCTTGACGACCTCCAGCGGGGCCTGCAGCTCTTTAGCCTCGGAGGAGAGCTCCTCGGGACCGAGCTGGGCCAGCCGCTTGATCCCGGAGACGATCTCGCGCATGTGCCGCACCGCCTCGACGACGTTGCCGGTCCCGGCCTCGCCCTTGGAACGGATCATCGCCGCCCCCTCGCCGATCCGCCGCAGCGCCTCGCCGAGGTTGGTGGCGCCGCAGACGAACGGCACCTCGAAGGCGAACTTGTCGATGTGGTTGTGCTCGTCGGCCGGGGTCAGCACCTCGGACTCGTCGACGTAGTCGACTTCGAGCGACTCCAAAACCTGTGCCTCGGCGGTGTGGCCGATCCGGGCCTTCGCCATCACCGGGATCGAGACCGCCCCCTGGATCCCTTTGATCATCGCCGGGTCGGACATGCGGGCGACGCCGCCGTCGCGGCGGATGTCGGCAGGGACGCGCTCCAGCGCCATCACCGCGACAGCGCCCGCCTCCTCGGCGATCTTCGCCTCCTCGGGCGTGACCACGTCCATGATCACCCCGCCTTTCAGCATCTCCGCAAGGCCGGTCTTCAGTCGAAACGTCGCGCGCTCAGTCATCCTGCCCAGATTACCTACCGGACGGGCGCGGGCGCAGCGCCTGTGAGGCAGACGCTGCTACTTCAGCTTGTACGCGCGGATGCGGTCTTTGTGCGCGGCTTCGTCGCGAGCGTAGAGGCCGTGCGCCAGCCCCTGGATCAGCGCCATCAGCGCCGTGTGGCTGCGCGTGAAGCTGGGGCTGTTGGAGGAGAAATAGAGGGTCAGCTCCGCGTGCTCCCCGACCTCCGACATCGTCGCGTCGGAGATCGCCAGCGTGCGGGCGCCGCGATGGAGGGCAAGCTTCATCGCCCGCAGCAACAGCGGGTGCGCCCGCCCGGCGGAGAGGGTGATGACGAGCGTGTTCTCGTCGATCCGGCCCAGCCGCTGCAGCGACTCACCGCCGGTGCTGGCGACGATTTCCGCGCGGATGTCGAGCAGGCTGAGGGTGTGGCGAAGGTAGCTGGCGAAGAAGGCCATCTGGTCGACGCCGACGATGACGATCCGCTGCGCCGTGGCCAGGGCCGCGACCGAGGCTTCCACCTGTTCGGAGGTCAGCTTGCGCGCGGTTTCCTCGAGGTTCGAGTAGTCGGCGCTGAGGGACCCCTCCAGCTCAGAGTGATCGAATGAGAAGAGGGCGCCGCCGTTGGCGCTGCTGGCGGCGATCGTCGTCCGGTACTCCTCGATCGCGGCTTGCTGCAGCTCCGGGTAGCCCTCGAAGCCGAGGGCTTGGGAGAAGCGCACCACCGTCGATGACGAGGTGCTCGCTCTCCGGGCCAGCTCCTCGGCGGTGAGGAAGGCTGCCTCATCGAGGTGGTCGACGATGTAGCGAGCGACGTCCTTCTGGGAGCGCGAGAACTCGTCGAAGCGCTCCTGGATGTAGTCGGAAAGGCTTTTGAGCTGTGGGGACTTCGTTGCGGTCTTGGTCACGGCGGTCCATTTCGCCGAACCTGGGCCTTTCCCTTCCGCCGTCTGGTTGGATTTGTCGAGTCATGACCCTGGAAGAGGCGCTGCGGCTCACCAACCGCAACATGATCGTCTTCGATCTCCTGCTCGGCAGCGCCGCGATCGCGGCGCCGGCGGCGACCCTGAAGGTGCTCGGCCACGATGAGCCCTCGCCGGACGCGAAACACCTCTTCCGCCGCTGCGGCCCGATCTGGCTGACCTTCGCCGCCGCCCACCTTGTTGCCGACCGCCGTGGCAGCGCCGCCGACTGGCAGTCGCTGGCCTGGCTGCGGGGGACGGAGATCGCCACCGACGCGCTCTGGTCGGCCTCGCCGGCCGTGAGCCGACCAGGGGCGAGGCTCGGCCTGCAGCTCGCCGGCGCCGCCAACGTCGCGATGGCCGCCGGTTTCGCCTGGATGTCGAGGCGCTGATGTCCCAGCTCGACGGCCTCCCGAGCATGCGCTGGAGTCTCACCGGGCTGAACGAAGAGGGCGACGAGACCTGGCTGATCCGCGGGATCGCCCGCAAGCTCTACCACTGCCCCGGCTGCCACGGCGACATCCCGGTCGGCGAGGAACACACGGTGGTCCAGTACGTGCGCCGGCTCGGAGGCACAGACCACCACCACTGGCACCGGCGCTGCGCCGAAGAGCTCCTGGTCCCCGAGCTCGGCAGGCTGCGGCGGGTCCCCGCCTCCGAGTCGAGCCAGTCCCGCCTGGAGGCGCGGGGGCGCAAGCCGGCCGGGCGCCGGGACCGTCGCCGGTGAGCTTGCGGCGCCGGGTCGGCGCTACTTATCTGCGGATCTGGCGCACCTACCGGGGCTGGGCTCGGTCGATCCTGACCCTGTCGGCGATCGTCTTCATCCCCCTGGGGCTGCTGAACTCGCTGACGCTGAACGTTGAGCTCGACGCGCTGGACATCACCAGCGGGATCAAGCTGGCGGCGTTGGCGCTCGCGGTCGGCGCCGTCACTCTCACCGGCCTGCTCGGCGAGGTCTTCTTCTCGGGGGCGATCGCGATCTCCCTCACCCACCCCCACGGCGAGGACCCGCCGCCGCTGCGCGAGATCGCCCGCCGTCTCAAGTACGGTCGGTTGATCGCCGTCGACCTGCTCTTCGTCGCGGTCGTCGCGCTCGGCCTGCTGCTCGGCCTGCTGCCCGGCCTCCTCGCCTTCGTCTGGCTCGGGCTCTCGGGCCCTGTCGTCGAGCTTGAGGACCGGACCGCGTGGGGGGCGCTGCGGCGCAGCCTGCAGCTGGTGCGCGGCAACTTCTGGCTGGTCTTCCTCGTCCTCGCCCCGGTCGAGATCGTTGGCGACGCGATCGGCGGCGGCCTCGCCGCGCTGGTCCACGATCTCCTCGGCCACACCTTTCTCGCGACCTGGCTGGCGGAGTCGCTCGCCGATGCCGCCCTCTCCCCCGTCTTCGCCGTAGCCGCCGTCCTCCTCACGGTCGAGCTGGCGCGGGAGCGGGACGGGACGGCGCCGCCCGTGCACCCGAGCCCGGTGCCGGCATGACCACCGCCTCGGTCTTCGGCGACTTCTACGACCGGATCGCCCAGCACGAGCTGCAGGGCCTCTACCTGGTCCTGATCGGGTTCATCCTCTCCTTCGCCTTCATCCGCATGAGCACGCGGCTGATGCGGAGCCCGAAGGTCCCCTGGTGGCCAGGAAGCATTGTCAGCGACAGCGGCGTCCACCTCCACCACCTCGTCTTCGGGATCGTAACGATGATGGCCGCCGGCGCCGGCGGCTTCGCCGCCTTCGGCAACAGCCCCTGGACCGAGATCTGCGCCTTCGCCTTCGGGATCGGTGCCGGGCTGACGATCGACGAGTTCGCCCTCTGGGTCTACCTCGACGACGTCTACTGGGCGAAGGAGGGACGCAGCTCGATCGATGCCACCGTGATCGCGGCGGCGCTGATGCTCCTGGCCCTGCTGGGTTTCACCCCGTTCACGATCGAAGAGGGCTCGGTCGAGGCCCTCCTCGGCACCGCCCTCAGCGCCCTCGTCGTCTTCCTCCTGGTCGCGATCTGCTTCGCCAAGGGCCGGATCCTGCACGGCTGCGTGGGCTTCTTCATCTTCCCAATCGCCCTTTACGGCGCCTGCCGGCTCGGTAAGCCCGGCTCGGCCTGGGCGCGGCGCCGCTACGGCGACCGCCACCCGCGGAAGCAGGCGCGGGCCGAAGAGCGGTTCCCGCCCGACCGCCGGACCGAGCGCTTCAAGAACGCCTTCCGCGACATCGTCGGCGGTAAGCCGAGCGAGGGGCTAGCGGCGGCCAAGGACGAGGCGTTCGCGGCGACGAGAGAGGCGAGCGAAGAAGTGCGCCAGCGGGCCGAACGGGTCGCCCATCCCGGCGACGACGGCGACTGAGCCAGAGCCCGGCCGGTGCAGCCAGGCTCAACCATCGCTCAATCCTCGGGCCCGTAAACGAGTGCCTAGACTCGTTGCGAGCATGCGCCGCCGAGTCCTCGTCCCGGTCCTGATCGCCCTTCTCGCCGGCGGCGGGGGCGCGATCGCGACGGCCGCGACCGTCCAGGAACACGGGCTGGTGGTCAGCTTCGACGCCGACTTCGCTCCCCACAACCTGCCCCGCGATAAACCAGCGCCGGTCTCGGTGAAGGTGTCGGGCAAGGTCAGGGCCGCAGACGGGAGCCACCCGCCGGCGCTGCGCTGGCTGGAAATCATGATCAACCGCAACGGCCGGCTCCGTTCGCAGGGCCTCCCCACCTGCTCCGCCTCGAGCCTGCAGTCGACCAGCACCGCTACCGCTCTGGACCGCTGCCGCTCCGCCCTCGTCGGCCAGGGGAGCTTCCACGCCGTGGTCTCGCTGGGGAGGGAGATCCCGACGGGCGGGAAGATCCTCGCCTTCAACAGCCGCCGAGCCGGCAAGCAGACGTTGGTCCTCCACCTCTTCGCCGGCACCCCCGTCCGCTTCACGCTTGTGGTGCCGCTGACGATCGGGAACCTGAAGCAGGGCGCGTTCGGGACGATCCTGCGGGCGAAGATCCCGAAGCTCGCCAGCGGGCTGGGCTCGGTGACCGAAATCGACCTGACGATCGGGCGGCGCTACTCCTACAAGGGCGAGCGCCGCAGCTACGTATCCGCCGCCTGCGGCGCCCCTCCGAATCTTCCGGGCGGGGTATTCAACTTCGCCCGCGCCCGCTTCCGCTTCGAAAGCCACCGGACGATCAACCCCCCGGCCCTGATCCAGGAATGCTCGGTCAGATAGCGACCTCGGGCTCTGATTCACTGCCCCCCACGTCAACCAGCAACCGATCTGGAGCAAGCAAATGAGCAAGAAGCTGCGCACCTTCTCCCCGCTCCTCGCCGTCCTGGCGCTGGCGGCCGGGGGAATCCTCTGGTCCGGCTGCGGCAGCAGCGGCAACGACGAAAGCAGCACGATCCGCGAGAAGGCTGAAAAGCAGGTCGAAAAGGGCACGAAGAAGGCCGAAGAAGCGGTCGACGAAGGCGTCGAAAAGACCAAGAAGGGCCTGGAAGAAGCCCGCGAGGAAGTCGAAAAGGGCGCCGACGGGAAGACCAAGAAGCGGTTCGAAAAGGCCCAGAAGGAAGCGGAAAAGGGCATCGAAGAAGGTCAGGCCAAGGCCGAAAAGGGCCTCAAAGAAGCCAAGGAACAGGCGGAAAAGTACCTGCCCTAGGCGCTGGCGCGAGAGTGGAGGTCCCCGGTCGCCTCGACCGCGTCGCCGAGGATCTCCACCGATCGCCGCAGCTGCTCGTCGGAGATCGTGAACGGCGGCGCCAGGCAGAGGATGTCGTCGAGCAGCCCGCGGGTGAGCAGGCCCCGGTCGCGGGCCGCGGCGGAGGCCCGGCGGCCGCGTTCGGCCTCGACCGGCCAGCGCTGCCGGCTCTCCTTGTCGCAGACCAGCTCCACCCCGATCATCAGCCCGGTCTGCCGCACCTCCCCCACTTCCGGGTGCTCGCGCAGGGGCGCGACCAGCTCGGCGAGCGTGTCGCCGGCGGCCTGCACGCGCTCGAGGAAGCCCTCGCACTCGATCGCGTCGATGTTGGCGAGGGCGACGGCGCAGGCGACCGGGTGGCCGGAGTGCGTGAAGCCGTGCATCAGATAGCCGGGCCGCCGGGCGGGATCGCGCAGCTCATCCCATAGCTCGTCACTGACCACCACTCCCCCGAGCGGGACGTAGCCGCTGGTCACCCCCTTGGCGAAGGTGAGGAGGTCGGGAGCGACGCTCTCGTGGTCGCACCCGAACCAGGTGCCGGTGCGACCGAATCCGGTGATCACCTCGTCGGCGATCAGCAGCACGTCGTGGCGGTCGCAGATCGCCCGCAGCCGCAACAGGTAGCCGGGCGGCGGCACGATCACGCCGCCGGAGCCGAAGACCGGCTCGACGATCACCGCGGCCACCCGCTCCGCGCCCAGCTCCTCGATCTTCTCCTCCAGCGCCCTGCCCTGGCAGACCGGGCAGCTTTCGGGGTCGCAGGGGACGCCGTCGGGGCAGCGGTAGGTGTAGGGCGCCGGCACCTCGACCACGTCGGGGGCGGCAACGCCGAATTCGGCGTGGTACGGGCTCAGCCGCGTCGCCGTGGTGGTGATCCCGGCAAGCCCGTGGTACCCGCGGTCGTGCGCCAGGACCACCGACTTGCCGGGCTTTCCCTGGCGCATCCAGTGCCGGCGGGCAAGCTTGATCGCGGTCTCGTTCGCCTCGCTGCCGCCGCTGACGAAGAAGACGCCGCTCAGCCCGGGCGGCGCCAGCTCGGCGATCCGGCCGGCGAGCTCGATCGCCGGCGGCGAGGAGACGCCGCCGAAGGTGGCGGCGTAGGGCAGGATCTGCATCTGCGTGTGGGCGGCGCGGACGAGGTCCTCGCGGCCGTGGCCGAGGTTCACCGTCCAGAGGCCGGCCGAACCATCGATCAGCCGCCGGCCATCCTCGGAGACCAGCTCACACCCCTCTCCCCGCACGATCACCAGCGGCCCGGCCTCGGGCAGCCGGGAATGGTCGGTTAGAGGATGGATCAGGTGACCCAGATCCCCTGCGAGATGATCTGGAGTGGGCAAGAGCCCACTCACACTATTAGACGTTAGACAGGTTGTCTAGGGTTCCTCGTCGGCCGAACGCCGGCCGAGCGGGCTGCGCGGCGCGTCCCCAGGAGGCACCGAGCAGATCGAGTACCAGTGCAGGAGCGCGAGCTGGTGGGCGGCTTTCTCGATCTGGTCGCGACTGGCCGAGACGTCGAAGGTGGAGAGGATCGACTCGATCATGTTGTAGGCGGCGCGGACACCAAATTCGAGGTCGATGTCCTCCCTGATCAGGCCGGCGTCTTCGTCGGCGGCGTGCACCGCCATGATCCAGCCGAGCATCGCGTCGTCAGCCGCTTTGTTCGCCTCCTCCCAGCCGCTGCCGCGGAGGTTGCGGGCGACGGCGACGATCGGGCGCAGGTCGGCGTTCCTCACCCGCCAGTCGAGCGCCTCCCGCACCATCTCCTGGATCAGCTCGAAGGAAGTCTGCCCGGAGCGGGCGTTTTCGCGCAGCCGCTGCGCGATCCGCGCGTACCCGGTCATGTAGTCGCTGATGATCGCGGCGAGGATGTCCTGCTTGTCGTCGAAGTTGTTATAGACGGTGGCCCTGGCGACTTGAGCCGCCCGCGCGATATCGCCCATCGAGGTCTCCGAAAAGCCCCGGCGGGCGAACAGGCGGCGGCTCGCCTCGATGATCTTCGTCCTCGCTCGCGGCTCACCGCGGCGCGGCCGCGTCATTTTTGGCCCTGCTTCCGACGATTGGTCAACTGGTTCACACCAGCGAGCCTATCCAATGGGTGTGCCACGACAGCCCCTAGTGCACTTCTTCGGGAAGTTCATACCAACGCTTGCGATCGCCGATCCGGGAGCGCAGCTTCCAGCCCCGCGTCTTGGGGACCTTGTCCAGCTCCTCTCGCAACCGCCCGAGGCGGTTCGCCACTCGCTCCCCGGCGTCGAAACCGGGCAGCGCGAGGGCAAACTGTGCGGTCCGCTCGGCGACTATCCCCATCGTCCGCCACAGTCCCCAGTCGCCCGCGGCGAGGGAGGCGATGTAGGCGGAATCGACCTCGCTCTCGCCGGAGCCGAGCTCGTGGTCGGCGAAGATCGCGCAGAGGTCGAGGTAGTCCTTGTCGTTCGTTTCCACCACTTGCAGCTTCAACACGGTCAGGTCCGCGAGTGACAGGGTCCGCGAGGGAAGGTCGAGGCGCCGGCGGAAGTCGATGCGGTGACAGAGGTTCGCCTCGTCGACGAAGACGTCGACCTGGCGCTGGTTTGCCTCGTCCCAGAAGAGCAGCCGCCGGTGACCGTGCAGGGTGTTGAACTCGCGGTCGGCGGCGTACCCGAGCGAGCCGAGAAGGGCGATCGCCTCCTTGGCCGCCGAGCCACTCGCCGCGAGGTCAATGTCGGCGTACTCGCGCCGCAGCGGCGGGCGGCGGCTGCTCGGGCAGCGCAGGGCGACCGCCACCCCACCGAGCAGGCGCAGCGGCAGGCCCTGCTGCGAGGCGCTCTCGGCGATCCGATCACCCTCGGCGACTGCGTCCGCCAGCGGTTGCAAGCTCGTCTGGCTACTCCGGGGGGATCTCCGCCGCCAGCTTGTCGACGTCAACGCCCTGGCGGCGCCGGGCTGCCCGGGCGACGAAGAACGTCACCAACGCCGCGATCAGCACCACGGCGCAGTCGCGGAAGAAGTGACCCTTGTCTTCGATCCCCAGCGCGGGATAGTGCATGTAGATGAAGAACAGCCCCGCCATCAGGACGATCGTCACCGCTCCCGACAGGGCCACTACAGGAACTCCGAAGATCCGCTGGGTGGTGGCGGAGGCGCGCCACACATCCGGCCGGCGATAGGGAAGCAGAACGGCGGACAGGGAGAGCAGGATCATCGTCACCAGCTGCAGCAGCACCGCCTCGTAGAGGAATTTGTTGAAGCCTTCGTTGTTGCTCACGGCCCAGTAAAGAGCGGCGAGGCCGAGGACGACGACGAGACCGATCGCGTAGTTCGGGGCGTGCGTCCGAGGCGAGACCTCCGCGAACTTGGATGGCAGCAGACCGTCAAGAGCCCAGGCGAAGAAGCTGCGCACGATGATCGCGATCTGCGGCAGCATCAGCAGCGGATAGGCCACCGCGAAGGTGATCAGCAGCCACCATGAGAACAGGGTGCTGCCCCCGGCGATCGAGGTGAGAAAGGTGTAGTACGGCGGCGCTCCGGCAAAGGGGTAGCTTTCCGAGTAGCCGAGGGCGTTGATCGCGACGAAGAAGTCGTGGCCGAACTTCCAGAAGAAGATCACGCCGAGGATCACGGCGATCGCGATGTGGACAAAAGTCGCGAGGCTCATGATCTTCACCTGCGTGGTGTCTTTCGCCCGGCGGACCTCGCCGGAGATGTAGATCGAAAGCCAGCCGTAGATCGAGAGCCCGGCGATCGCCGCCATCGTCGGCCAGGTCTGGTCGAGGCTGAAAGCGGGCGAGGGATCGATCCCTTCTTTCTTGGCGGCGGAGATGATCCCGTTGTAGGAATCGCCTTCGCCGGTCACAGGCCCGGCAAACTGGTTGAAGCTGTGGACGAAGCCGGCATGGCTCTTGAAGAGCAGGAAGACGAAGACGGTCCCGAGGCCGATCATGGTCACTGCCCAGAGGCTGTTCATGATCCGCGTCGTCCAGCGCCAGCCCCCGGCCAGGAGCGCTGCGGACCCGAGGATCACGGCGGCGCCCACCCCGAACTGCCACCACTTGTCAGTGGCGAGGGTTTCACCGGCCGTGACCAAGGAGTGGTGGTCACCTACCAGGCCGACGGCGGTCAGCGATGGCGCCAGCGCGATGAGGACGAATGATTGCGCGACGAAGGCGATCACCAGGATCACGCCGGAGACCCAGAAGAACGAAGAGATCACACCCAGCAACGGGTGCGTGACCCGGCCGACCAGGACGTAGTCGCCGCCGCTGCGTGGGATCGCCGAGGTGAAGAGGCCATAACAGAGGCAGAGCACGAGCGCCAGCACGAAGGCCATCGCGAACCCGAGCCAGATCGACCCCCCGGGGAAGAAGGCGAGCGGGAGGATGAAGGCGGCGGTGGCGATCAGGATCGCCGTCGGCTGCGCCGCCATGTTGAAGACGAAGGTCGAGAACGGCGAGACTTCCCGGACTAGGCCCGTGGCTTTTCGCGCATAGGCCCCCGGCGGGTTTGCCGGCGCTGATGGACGCTCTCCCAGCTCAGCCATCTATCTCCCCTTTTCTCCCTTGTGTTGGTTCATCCCGAGACCAGGTACTGATTGACCACACGGTCAGGTTCCAGATGCACGAGGCAACCATCCAGGTGACCGCTACCGTAGTCGGAACCCGGGTTGATTGCCACCGTTCGGCCGATTTTCGTCACACCCTTGCTCTCGTGGATGTGACCGTGAAGGCTCAGGAGGGGTTCGGTCTCCTCGATGATCTGCCGCACCGCGGGGCTGCCGGTCGGAACCTCGTGCGGGCGACCGCCCTTCATCACGTAGCGAAGCTCCTCGTCGACCTCGTAGGCGATGTCGAGGCTGCTCTCGTAGGGCGGGACGTGGATGTTGAAGATCGCCCGCTCGGGCGCCTCGAGCTGGTCGGCGAGCCGCGTCAGGCGCCGGTAGATCTCCTCCTCGTCGAGCTCGCGCGGGGTCTCCCACGGGGTTCGGTTCGAGTAGCCGAAGGAGAGCATCTCGTGCGGGCCCAGCTGCTCGACCCGCTCGTCGCAGGCGACCACGGCGTTGCCCGAGGCGAGGACCGCGTCGATCGACCAGGGATCGTCGTTGCCGGGAATCACGTAGGCGCGGGTCCCGATGGCGCCGAGGCGCTCATCGGCGAACCTGACCCAGAGGCGCAGCTCCTCAAGCAGCGCCTCCTCGAAGGCCTCCTCCCGGTGTGCGGAGTCCTCCGCCAGCGCCCGCGCCTCGGCGGGATCGACGATCAGCGAGTACATGCCGTTGGTCGAGATCGACCTCTGCATCTCGTCCAGCTCCTCCGCCGTGCGGGCGACCCGCTGCTCGCCGATCACCCGCGCCGCGTAGGAGCCGTCGCCTTCGCGGACGATCGGGACCAGCGCCTTGCCGGTCAGGTCGCCCCCCATGACCAGCGCGTCGGCCGGGTAGTGGGCGGCGGCGTTGACGAACTTCTTCCAGCAGACCCTCGAGCCGTGGACATCCCCCGCGTAGAAGAGACGCGTGATCGGCTGCTTCTGGCGGCGCTTGAACATCTATCCCCTCTTTTCCCTTCCCACAGGGATGATGCGGGATCGATCCGACGATCAGCAACACCGACCCTAGCCGGTATTGGTCATGCTGTCTAGTTTTCGTCGAGGCCGAGCTCGTGGCGGAGGAGGCACTCGGCCGCGGCAGGGTCCTCGGTTGCCAGCAGGCCGGCCGCTGCCAGGACGTAGCTGCCATCCACCCGGATCGCCGGCTCCTCCGGCGCCAGCGATCGGGGCGGCCGCCGCCCCAGCACCCGCCGCAGGATCGCCTCGCCGTCCTCTCGGTGGGCGAAGACCCCACCAGTACCTAAGAAGAGGCCTACCTCCCGCAGGTCGGGCCCGTCGCGGACCAGCGTCGGCGGGCCCTTCTCCCCGCGGGCGAGCAGCATC
>Ga0157378_10003177_pt1 | contig 14586 bp, 13 predicted proteins | sample M65metaG_FD_115309 | JGI IMG/M metagenome (GOLD analysis project Ga0157378, IMG submission 115309) | Miscanthus rhizosphere microbial communities from Kellogg Biological Station, Michigan, USA - M6-5 metaG | ecosystem: Host-associated > Plants > Roots > Rhizosphere > Soil | place: USA: Michigan...
GGACGATCAAGTCCGGCGGCAAGACGCGGCGGGCGGCGAAGATGGTCGTCCTCGACGTCGACCACCCGGACATCGAGCACTTCATCTGGTGCAAGGCCGATGAGGAGAAAAAGGCCGCCGCCCTGCGCGACGCCGGCTTCGACATGTCGATCGACGGCGAGGGCTTCACCTCGATCCAGTACCAGAACGCCAACAACTCGGTCCGGGTCACCGATGAGTTCATGGAGGCGGTCGAGGCCGGCGAGGAGTGGCACCTGACCGCGCGCACCAACGGTGAGCCGGTGAAAACGCTCGATGCCCGCGACCTGATGAACCAGATCGCCGACGCCGCCTGGCGCTGCGCCGACCCGGGCGTCCAGTACGACACGATCATCAACCGCTGGCACACCTGCCCGGAGTCAGGCCGGATCAACGCCTCCAATCCCTGCAGCGAGTACATGCACGTCGACGACTCGGCCTGCAACCTCGCCTCTCTTAACCTGATGAAGTTCCGCCGCGAGGACGGCAGCTTCGACACGGCCGAGTTCGAGCACGCCGTCGACATCGTCTTCCTCGCCCAGGAGATCGTCGTCGGCTTCTCCAGCTACCCGACCGAGGAGATCACCGAGAACGCCAACCGCTTCCGCCAGCTCGGCCTCGGCTACGCCAACCTCGGCGCCCTGCTGATGAGCGATGGGCTCCCCTACGACTCCGACGCCGGCCGCAACGTCGCCGCCGCGATCACGGCGCTGATGACCGGCCGCGCCTACCGCCAGTCGGCGCTGATCGCCGCCGGCGCGACCGGTCCCTACGAGGAGTACGAGCGCAACCGCGAGCCGCACAACGGGGTCATGCGGATGCACCGCGACGCCTCCTACGACGTCGACGGGACCGGGATCAAAGGCGACCTGCTCGAGGCCGCGCAGCGGGCCTGGGACGAAGCGGTCGAGCTCGGCGATGAGCACGGTTACCGCAACGCGCAGGCGACGGTGCTGGCCCCGACCGGGACGATCAGCTTCCTGATGGACTGCGACACGACCGGGATCGAGCCCGACTTCTCCCTGGTCAAGTTCAAGGAGCTGGTCGGCGGCGGCTCGATGACGATCCCCAACCGCTCGGTGCCGCTGGCGCTGAAGACGCTCGGCTACGGCGAGGCCGAGATCGACCAGATCGAGGCCTACATCAAGGAGAACAACACGATCGTCGGCGCGCCCGGCCTGAAGGACGAGCACCTGCCGGTCTTCGACGTCGCGGTCGGCGAGCGGGCGATCTCCCACACCGGCCACATCGACATGATGGCCGCGACCCAGCCGTTCATCTCCGGGGCGATCTCGAAGACCGTCAACCTGCCGCAGACGGCGACGGTCGAGGACATCGCCGACGCCTACACCCGCGGCTGGAAGGGCGGCCTGAAGGCGCTGGCGATCTACCGCGACGGCTCGAAGACCGCGCAGGCGCTGCGGACCGACGCGCAGGAGGAGAAGGGAGCGGAGGCCGAAGTACCGATGGCCGAGCCGGTGCGCAAGAAGATGCCGCTGGAGCGCGAATCGATCACCCACAAGTTCAATATCGCCGGGCACGAGGGCTACATCACCGCCGGCAAATACGACGACGGCACCCTCGGCGAGATCTTCCTCACCGACATCGGCAAGGAGGGTTCCACCCTGCGCGGGCTGCTCAACGCCTTCGCCACCGCGATCTCGCTCGGCCTCCAGTACGGGGTGCCGCTTGAGACCTTCGTCCAGAAGTTCAGCTACATGCGCTTCGAGCCGGAGGGGATGACCCGGAACCCGGAGATCCCCTTCGCCAAATCGATGCCGGACTACATCATGCGCTGGCTCGCCAGCCGCTTCATCGACGACACCGAAGTCCTCGAGGAACTGGGGATCATGACCCAGGAGGTCCGCAACAAGAAGGAGGCTGAGACCTCGCAGCTGGGCCTTGGCATCGCCACCGACACCGCCGGACCCGCCAACGGCAACGGCCACTCCAACGGCGGCAACGGCAACGGCGAGGCCGCCAAGAGCGCACCGGTCCCGGCCACCTCGGCCCTGACCGAATCCCCCCCGGTCCGCCCGGCGAAGATGCAGGGCCTCGAACTCGGCCCGGCCTGCGAGCAGTGCGGTGGGATGATGCAGCGGACGGGCTCCTGCTACACGTGCTCGTCCTGCGGCAACAACACCGGCTGCGGTTGATCCGCACCTCCAGCTGAAGCGTTAAAGGATCGGCCCCAGCGGCCGATCCCTTTTTTCGTGGCAGGGAAATTGACCTCCGGGGTCCCGGTGCTGCCGTTGCTGCGGCGGGCCACGATCTGAGCTGGACGTGGGGAACGCCGCAGACCTGCGCGGGGTAGTCAAGTTCAGCATCGGGATGCTCTGCATCGCCGCCTTCGTGCTGATCCTGATCATCCTCTCCGGCAGCGATCTCGACGAGACCAGCGGCAAGGCGATCGGGACGGCGGTCGCCCTCGCCTTCCTCAGCCTCACCGCGGTGGCAGGGTCGCACCTGACCTCCAGACAGCCGCAGCTCGCCCTGCTCGGCTATGCAGCCGTCCTGATCTCGGCTCTCGCCTTCCTCGTCACGCTCGCGGCGATCTGGTCGGGAGGGGGCGAGGACAACTGGAAGCCGGCGATCTACTGCCTCCTCCTCGCCTTCGCCTGCGGCCACAGCTCGGTCCTCCTCGCCGGTGCCGACGCACGTGACAGCGACGGGATCAAAATGGTCCGGATCGGGACCGTCGGCGCTCTCTGGCTTCTCACGGCGATGGCGATCGGCGAAATCGCCTCCTCCGGCGAGGATCTCGATGCACAGGCCTTTGGCGTGGTCGCCGTCCTCTAAGCGCTCGGGACTGTGCTGCTGCCGCTGCTTCGCCGCATCGACCCGCAGTCGCACCGGCTTGCCGAGCTCCAGATCGACCACGTCGTGATCGCGGTCTCCGATCGAGCCCGGTCCGACCACTTCTACAGGGGAGTCCTCGGGGCCACGATCGAGGCCGGCGCCGAGGGCAGGGTCGCGTATCGCGTCGGCCCCCAGCGCCTGAACGTACACCAGCCCGGCTTCGCCATCTCGCCGCTGGCGGCGGAGCCGGTGCGCCCCGGCAACAGCGACCTCTGCTTCGTCTGGCCGGGCAGCGCGGAGAGCGCCCTCTCGCACCTTCGCTCCCATGGCGTACAGGTGATCGAGGGGCCGGTGGTCAGGACCGGCGCCCACGGCGTCGAGGTTAGCGTCTACTGCCGCGACCCCGACGGCAGCCTGATCGAGCTGATCTCCTACCGCTAGGCGTCGATCCCGCGCGCCGCCAGCCACGCGGCGAGCGGCTCGGGTGGGCTGCCTGCGAAGACGAGGCGCACGCCCTCGCGGAGGACGTGGTCGCCGTTGTCGGACTGGCTGGGATTGGTGGCGAGCCAGACCGAGGCGGCCGCGGCGGCGAGGGCGGCGGGGTCGTCGCCTTCGGGGTCGATGCCGCGGACGGTGCTCAGCAGCTCACCCTGCAGGTCCTCGGCGGCGGTCGCCGGTCGGTCGTCGTCCTCGAAGCTCTCGAAGAAGCCGAGGACCGCGGTATCGGTGCCCTCCGGGTCGACGATCGCCGTCGCGTCGCGCACCACCTCGGAGATGGTCGGGATCGTCTCGCGGCTGCCGGGCTTCATTGCCGCCTTCCTACCCACCTGCCGACGGGACGAAAACGTCCCTATATGGACCGAAATCGGCCCGTCGACCTAGTGGAGCACTACCTCGGCGTCGTGGCGCGGGGTCTCGGTGATGGCGCGGCGGTAGTTGCGCTCGGGGGCGGGGCTGGCCGGGAGGATCTGGCGGCGGCGGATGAGCTCGCGGAGGACGACGGCCATCTCGAACTGGGCAAAGGCGGCGCCGAGGCAGCGGCGGACGCCGCCGCCGAAAGGGATCCAGGTGTAGGTGCCGGGCGGGGTCTCGAGGAAGCGCTCGGGAAGGAAGCGGTCGGGGTCCGGGTAGATGCCCGGGTCGCGGTGGATCAGGTGGATGCAGGGGGTGACGCCCGCCCCGGCCGGCAGCTCGTAGCCGCCGATCTCGACCGGCTCGGTCAGCCGGCGGACGACGATCGAGATCACCGGGCGCAGGCGCAGGGTCTCCTGGATCGTCGCGGTCAGGTACCCGTCCTCCCCCGCCTCGACCTCGGCGCGCAGCCGCTCGAGCTTCTCGGGGTGGCGGGTCAGCCGCTCCATCGCCCAGGCGAGCGCGGTCGCAGTGGTCTCGTGGCCGGCGACGAGGAGGGTGAGGAGCTCGTCGCGGATCTCGGCATCGCTCATCGGGCTGCCGTCCTCGTGGCGGGCCTGGATCAGCATCGAGAGAACATCCTCGCGCTCCTCCAGATCCTCGGCCGCCCGCCGCTCGGCGATCTCGGCCCCGATCAGGCGGTCGACCCGCTCGACCCGGCGGCGGAAGGCGGGGATCAGGTTGACGCGGTCGGGCCCGACCATCAGCACCGGCAACAGCACCCGCGGGTTGGTGGTCAGGTCGAGGAAGTCCCGCAGCGCCTCGCGCAGCGGCTCCATCCGCTCGCCGTCGTGGACGCCGAAGACGGTCTCGATGATGATCTCCAGCGTGATCGCCTGCATCCGCGGCCGCAGCTTGTAGGGGACGCCGGTGGGCCAGCTCTCGATCTCGCGGGCGGCGATCTCGGTCATCTTCTCCCCATAGGCCTGCATCCGCTCACCGTGGAAGGGCGGCAGCAGCAGCTTGCGCTGGCCGATGTGCTTCTTCTCGTCGAGGACGAGGACCGAGTTCTCGCCGAGGATCGGACGCAGGATCTGGTTGCCCTCGCCGGCGTGGAAGACCTTCGGATCGCCGGTGAAGACCTGTTTCACGAGCTCGGGGTCGGCGAGGACGACCCAGTCGCCCTCGTAGGCGATCTTCAGCGAGAAGATCGGGCCGAAGCGGGCGCGGCCCTGGTCGAGGAGCCACTGCGCCTGGCGCGACCAGATCGCCGTCTGCATCACGCGGTTCATCCGCGGGCCGGGCGGCAGCCCGCGAATCGGGGCCGGGCTGTGCCCGTTGACGGACGTCCGCGCTTTAGCCGCCGCCTCCAAGAACCCGAAGCTATCTCCTGGCTACCCGGCCAGTGTGTGACATCGATCCGCGGGTGGCCCTCCCGATAGCCTGCCGCCGTGGCGCTGCCCCGCTTCCCGCCCGCCGTCGAGCACCGGATCCTCAGGCTCGCCTGCAACCTGCCGCCGCGCCTGCAGCGACTGCTCTTCGGAGCGCCGCCACAGCTAGACGGGCAGACGCTCGCCCCCGACATCCAGGCGCTGCTGCGGATCGCCGCCCTCGCTCGGGGGGACAGCCTGGCCGAAGGGGCGGAGCCTGTCGACGCCCGAGCCCAACGCCGCTACGAAGCGGAAGTCGTCGCCGCCCGCCCGAGGCCCCAGATGGCGCGGGTGGAGGAGGTCGAGATCCCAGGGCCGGCCGGGAGGATCCCGGCCCGGCTCTTCGTCCCGCATTCCCCCGCCGAGTCGTTACCGCTGCTCGTCTACTACCACGGCGGCGGCTGGGTGATCGGGGACCTCGAGACCCACGACGCGCCCTGCCGCTTCCTCGCCGCCAACTCCGGCGCCCAGGTGCTGGCGGTCGACTACCGGTTAGCCCCCGAGCATCCCTTCCCGGCCGCGGTCGAAGACGCCTGCGCGGCCTACGCCTGGGCAACCGGGTACCCGGGCGATCCCCCGCTGGCCGCCGAGCGGGTCGCGGTCGGCGGCGACAGCGCCGGCGCCAACCTGGCGGCAGCGGTCTGCCTGCAGGCGCGCAAAGGGGGCATGCCGCCGCCGGCGATGCAGCTGCTGATCTACCCGATCACCGACTGCACCCGGCAGCTGCCCTCCCGTGACCTGTTCCGCGAGGGCTTCCTCCTCACCCGCCGCGACATGGACTACTTCGAGGACCGCTACCTGCCGGCGGGAACCGACCGCGGCGACCCGCGCGTCTCGGTCCTCCAAGCCGAGGACCTGAGCAACCTCCCTCCCGCCTACGTCGCCACCGCCGGCTTCGACCCGCTGCGCGACGAGGGCGAGGACTACGCCGAGCGCCTGCGCGAGGCCGGCGTCGCGGTCGCCCTCCGCCGCCACTCCGGCCTCGTCCATACCTTCGCCAACCTGACCGCGATCTGCCCCTCGGCCCGGCAGGCGATGCTGGAAGCGGCGGGGGCGCTGCGGATGGGACTGGCCGCCTAAGCGGCGGCGCCACTACTCGTATTGCAGGGACTCGAGCACGTCGAGCCTGGAGGCCCGGCGGGCCGGGAGGATCGCAGCCAGGACGCCGGCCAGCCCAGCGAGGACCAGGAGCACGATCAGCGAGACGACCGGGTAGGACAGCGTGAAGCCTTCGTCCTTCAGCGGCTGGGCGATCAGCGTCGCGAAGATCAGGCCGAGAATCAGACCGAGGATGCCCCCGATCAGGGCCGTGATCACCGCCTCGTAGCGGATCATCGTCCGCACCTGGCGGCGCGACATCCCGATCGCCCGCAGCATCCCCAGCTCTCGGGTCCGCTCGTGGATCGAAAGCGCCAGGGTGTTGGCGATCCCGAAGAGCGAGATCAGCACGGCGAAGACCAACAGGGCGTAGACCAGCATCACCAGCTGGTTGATCTGTTCTTCCCGGCTTTCCTTCAGTTCCTGCTGGTTCAACACTTCGGCGACGGGAAAGGCGGCTTCCACCCCTTTGGTCAGCAGCGCCTGCACCCGCTCGGGGTCGACGCTCTTTTCGAGCTCGACGAAATCGATCAGGTCCTGGCTTTGATCGAACTCCCGCGCCATCGCTTTCTGAGTCACGAGGACATCGCCGAGCACTCCGAGCTTCGAGTCGAATTCGCCCGTCACGCGGAAGCCGGGCCTGGCGCCGGTTTGGGTCAGAAGAAGGAATCGATCGCCGACATCGAGCCCGTGCGAGCCCGCGAAATCGTCGGAGACGATCGCCTCGCCGTCGCTGAGGCTGCGCAGCGTCTGCGGTCCCCCCCGCTTCCATTCGATGTTGACGGTTTTGCCGATATCGGGAGAAGGAGCGTTGACCCTCGTCGTCGCTCCCAAGCCTCCCCGTTCCAGGACCTTCGCTTCGGCGCCCCGGATCGTCGCCACGAATGCGACCCCCGGCACCTGTTCGGCCGCCCTGGCGGTCGCGTTCGGGATCGGAGAGAAGCCGTCGGTGTTCTGGATCACCAGCCCGCCGGCGAAGTTTTCATCGACCACCTGGGCAACCGTGCTCTTGAGGCCGGCGGCGAAGACGGTGACGAAGGCGACCAAGGTGACACCGATCATCAGCGCGGCGGCGGTGACCGCGGTGCGGCTCGGGTTGCGCTGCGCATTCTCCCGTGCAAGGCGACCGGTCAGGTACCGGATCCGCTCCAGCGGCCAGCCGGCGACAGCCGCCATCGGCGGCACCAGGCGGGGGCTGAACAACGAGACGGCGAAGACGACGGCGACCGCCCCGCCGCCCATCAGCCCGGCGCGGGCCCCGGCGCTGCCGCTGCCAAAGAGACCGAGCAGCACCATCCCCAGGCCCGCGGCGGCGAGGAGGACAGAGAGGGCGAGGTAGACGGCGCGCCGGCGGCGGGTCGGCGTCGGCCGGAAGGAATGCAATGCGGCGATCGGCGGCACCTGGGTCGAGCGCAGCGCCGGCACCAGCGAGGAGACGAGGGTGACCAGGAGTCCCACCAAGAGGGCAACGATCACGGTGCGGGACTCCAGGACCAGGCTCGTGGTCGGCAGATCGATGCCGAAGGCCACGAAGAGAGCGTTGATCGCCTTCGCGATCAGGAAGCCGCCGCCGATGCCGAGGACGGCCCCTAGCAGCCCGATCGCCGCCGCCTCGACCATCACCGTGGAGAGGATCTGCGGCCGCGAAGCGCCGAGCGTGCGCAGCATCCCGAACTCGCTGACCCGCTGGGCGACGGTGATCGAGAAGGTGTTGAAGATGAGGAAGGAACCGACAAACACCGCGATGAAGCCGAAGACCAGCAGGAAGGTGCGCAGGAAGCCGAGGCTTTCGCGAATTTCTTCCGAGCCGCGGTCGGCGTTTTCCTTGCCGGTCTCGACCCGTACCCCGACCGGCATCTTCCTTTCGATCCGCCGTTTCAGCGTCGTTTCGGAAACGCCCTCCTCGGCGGCAACCGAGATCTGATCGAAGTGTCCCTGCTTGTGGGTGAGCCGCTGCGCCACCGGCAAGATGACCTGGGCGATGCTGGCACCGCCGAACGATGCATCCCCCAGCTGGGTGAGGCCGACCAGGCGGAAGCTCTCGAGCCTGCCCTGCCCGATCAGCTTGATCGTGTCGCCCAGCTGCAGCCCGGCGTCTTCCGCCGCCGCCTTGTCGATCGAGGCCTGGCGCGGTCCGCGGGGAACGTGACCTTCGACGTAGGTGGTCGAACGCAGCTCCTTCGGAAGCACCGAGGAGATGAACTTCGGGGCGAATTTGTTGCCGATCTTTTCGTTCTTGGCGTTAAAGAAGGCGCCGAAGCTGAAGATCGCCCCGGCGGCTTCCGAGACCCCCGGCGTCCTCTGCACCCGCGGGAGCAGCGAGGCGCTGATCGAGGGGGTTTCGCCGCTTTCCTGCTTGACCGGATCTTCGGCCGTGACGACGACGCTGGTCCCCTTCAGCGACTCGCTGAAGATTTCGTCGAAGGCGGCGAAGATCGTGTCGGTGAGGACGAAGGAGCCGGCGACGAAGGCGACGCCGAGGAAGACGGCGAAGGCGGTCAGCAGGGCCCGGACCTTGCGAGCCCAGAGGCTCTTGAGGCCGAGGCTAGTCAAGCTGCTTCTGCAGCTCGATCACGTCGTCGGCTGAGCCGGGGGCGGCGTCGCTGACGATCCTCCCGTCCTGCAGCGTGATCAGCCGGTCGGCGTGGGCGGCGGCGACCGGGTCGTGGGTGACCATCACCACCGTCTGGCCGAAGTCGTCGACCGCCTGGCGCAGCAGCGCCATCACATCGGCGCTCGCCTTCGAGTCGAGGTTGCCGGTCGGCTCGTCGGCGAAGATCACGGCCGGCTTGCTGACCAGGGCGCGGGCGACGGCGACGCGCTGCTGCTGGCCGCCGGACAGCTCTGAGGGGCGGTGGGTGCGGCGGTCCTCGAGGCCGACCGTGCGGACCAGCTGGTCGACCCAGGCCTTGTCGGGCTTGCGGCCGGCGATCGAGAGCGGCAGGACGAGGTTCTCCTCCGCGGTCAGGACCGGCAGCAGGTTGAAGAACTGGAAGACGAAGCCGAGCTTGTCCCGGCGGAGATTGGTCAGCTTCGTGTCATCGAGGGCGGTGATGTCGACCCCGTCGAGCTCGACCGCGCCGGAGGTGGGTTTGTCGAGGCCGGCGAGGATGTGCATCAGCGTCGACTTGCCGGAGCCTGAGGGCCCCATGATCGCCGTGAAGCGGTCGCGCTCGAAGCTGGTAGTGACCCCGTCGAGGGCGTCGACGGCGGTCTCCCCCTCGCCGTAGCGGCGGTGGATGTCGGTGGCGACGACGACTGGTCCGTTGGCGCTCACTGCCCCGCACGGTATCGGGCCGGCAAATAGGGTGCGGCGGTGCCCCTTGCCGACCGCTTCGACGGACTCCTGATCGACCTCGACGGCGTCGTCTGGATCGGCCGCGAGGCAGTCCCGGGGTCGCCGGAGGCGCTGCGGGCGCTGCTCGAGGAAGGCAAGCGGATCGTCTTCGTCACCAACAATCCAGGCCGGCCGCCCGCCGCCTACGCCGAGCGCCTGGGTGAGCTGGGGGTCGAGGTCGGCGAGGAGCAGGTCGTCACCGCAGGGATGGTCGCGGCGCGCCTGGCCGGCGAGGCCGCGACGGCAGGCGAGGGCGGCACCGCCTTCGTGATCGGCGCCGAGGCGCTGAAGGAGATGGTGGCGGCGAGCGGAGCGCGGGTGGTCGAGGGCGAAGAGGGCTGGGAGGCCGACGTCGTCGTCGTCTCCGGCCACCGCGGCTTCGACTACGCGGAGCTGCTGGCGGCAAAGCGAGCGCTCGACCGCGGCGCCGCCCTCTTCGCCACCAGCCACGACCCGACGATGCCCTACCCCGGCGGCGAGCTGCCCGGGACCGGCGCGATCCTGGCCGCGGTCGAGACCGCCACCGGCCGGCGGGCGGAGATCGCCGGCAAGCCGGAGCGCCACCTGTTCGAGATGGCGCGGGAGGCGCTCGGCGACGCCGAGCGGGTGGCGATGGTCGGCGACCGTGTCTCCTCCGACGTTGCCGGCGGCCGCGCCGCGGGCCTGCAGACGATCCTCGTCCTCAGCGGCACCACCTCGCGGGAGGAGGCCGCGGCCGCCGAGCCGGCGCCCGACCTCGTGCTCGAGGACCTCAGCGGCCTGCTCGCGTGAGCGCCGCCGCGGCACCGCAGCAGGAGCGAGACGAGCGGCCCGGCGTCAGCTTCGCCGCCGTCTTCGCCGCCACCTTCTGCGGCCTCGTCGCCGTCGGCTCGGTGCTGCCGGTCCTCCCCCGCTACATCCACGGCCCCCTCGGCTCCGGCGATGTCGCGGTCGGGATCGTGGTCGGCGCCTACGCGGTCACCGGCCTGCTGCTGCGTCCGGTCGCCGGCCGGCTCGCCGACACCCGCGGGCGCAAGCCGACGGTCCTGGTCGGCACGGCGCTGGTGGCGCTGAGCGGCTTCCTCTACCTGCCGAGCCTGGGCCTGGCCGGGCTCGTCTTCGCCCGCCTCGTCCTCGGTGCCGGCGAGGGTGCCGTCTACACCGCGGGCTCGGCCTGGATCGTCGACCTGGCGCCGGAGGAGCGGCGGGGCCGGGTCCTCGGCCTCTACGGGCTCGCCGTCTGGGGTGGGCTCAGCGTCGGCCCCCTGGTCGGCGAGGGGCTGCTGAACCTCGGCGGCTACACCGCGGTCTGGATCTGCGCCGGGACGCTGCCGATCCTCGGCAGCCTGATCGCGCTCGCCGCCCGCGACCCCTTCGTCCCGGTCGCCCACGCCGAGCCCCACCCGCTGATCGCCCCGGAGGCGGTCGGCCCGGGCTTCGCGATCGGCCTCGCCTCCTTCGGCTACGCCGCCGTCGCCACCTTCATCGTCCTGCACCTGGAAGCGCGCGGGGTCGGCCATGGCGCCACCGTCTTCGCCGCCTTCGCGGCGATGATCGTCCTCACCCGGCTCGTCTTCGGCGACCTCCCCGACCGGATGGGCGCGGCGCCGGTGGCGATCACCGCCACCGTCGGCGAGGCGCTCGGCCTGCTGCTGATCGCGGTCGCCCACAGCCTCCCCGTCGCGATCGCCGGGGGGATGGCGATGGGCGCTGCCTTCTCGCTGCTCAACCCCTCGCTGATGCTGATCGCCCTCGGCCGCGTCACCGAGCAGGCACGGGGGGCGGCGATGGGCACCTACACCGCCTTCTTCGACGCTGGGGTCGGGCTCGGCGCCCCGATCGCCGGTGCCGTCGCCGCCCTCAGCAGTTACGAGGGCGCCTTCTTCTTCGCCGCCGCCGTCTGCCTCGCCTCGGCCCTGATGATCTTCGTCCGCCTGCACCCGGCGAGCTGAGCGAAGCGAAGCGTTGTTCGCGGCGCCAGCCGGGCGCGGCGGCGCTACCGCTCGCTGATCAGCAGGGTCTGCAGGGCGCGGCCGATCCGGCCGTTGCCGTCGAACAGCGTCGACTCGGCGGTGCCGACGCCCTTCGGCCGCGGCAGGGTCGCCGCGTCGACCCCGATCCACTCGCCCTTCGGCATCCGCTCGAGGTGGACGGTGAGGTCGACGTTGATGAAGAGGTAGCGGCGGAAGTCGAGCGCGGCGCTGATCCCGTTGCCGTCGTCGGCGGCGACGAGGGTGCGTTGCAGCGGCGTCGGCTCCTCCCCCGCGACCAGCGGCTGGCGCATCCGCAGCCACGCGGTCGCCGGCCCCGGCTCGAGGAAGCCGCCGGCGACGAAGCGAATCTCCATCGCCGAGTGGTAGCCGTGCTCCTGCGCGGTCGGGAAGAACTCAGCCGGGCTGCCCTCCTCGGGAGGCGCCGGAGGCTGGCTCGCGACCAGGGCCTCGCCCGGGAGCTCGAGCTTCGCCTTGCGAATGCGCCAGCCGCGGGCCAGCATCAGCACCTCGCCACCGAGGTCGCTCAGCTCCGCCTCGACCATCTGCACGCGCCGACCCGGCCGGGCCACCCGCGCCTGCAGCCGCACCGGCGCGATCGGCACCGAGCGGAGGATCTCGAAGGTGACCCGGCCGACCTGGAACTCCTCGGCCTCCGGCAGCCCCTCGATCGCGTGGCCGAGCAGCGCTGCCGGCGGTCCAGCGTGCTGAGCGCCGGGGTCCCACGGCCCGCGGGTCAGCTCGGTGGCCCGGAAGCTGTCGCCGTCGGGCTCGTAGAAGGCGTCGAGCACGCCGCCATCCTAGGTCTCAGCAGTCGCGGATGCCGAACTGCTGCGTCCAGACGTGGGCGCCGCTGAAGCCTTCGATCTCTCCGATCTGCAGGCCGATCCCGATGTCGTCGTACGAGGTCAACAGGATGTTTTCCCGATGACCCGGGGAGTTCATCCATAGCCGGAAGATCGCTCGCGGGGTTGCAGTGCGGCCGATCGCATAGGCGATGTTCTCTCCGACGCAGCCGCTGTAGCCCAGCTGTTCAGGCCAATAGCCGACTTCCCGGCCGCAGGCTTCGTGGCTGAATTCGTCGCAGCGGAGGATGTCCCCCGACTTGCGGCCGGCTGACCTGGCGAGCACGGCCGGCGCCGCCAGCGGCTCCAACCCGCGGCTGACGCGGGCGTGGTTGACGAGACAGAGCATCGCCTTCTCCTGTACCGCAGCCGGTGCGCCTGCATTGCCCTGCCCCGCGCACGATGCCGAGGCTGCAGGGGCAACCGCGAGGACAGAGGCCGGCACGGCGGCCGTCGCCAGGAGAATCGCGATCGTGAGCCGTGGCCTCATCGGACCCGTAGTACCCGACGCGTACTCTTTTCTCACGAGCGAAAGGAGAAGGATGACGACGAAAGTCCAGAAGTCAGAGCAGGAGTGGCGTGAGCAGCTGACGCCGGAGCAGTTCGAGGTCACCCGCAAGGCCGGCACCGAGCGCGCCTTCACCGGCCCTTACGTCGATGAGAAGAGCGAGGGGATGTACCGCTGCGTCTGCTGCGGCACCGAGCTCTTCTCCTCCGACACCAAGTTCGACTCCGGCACCGGCTGGCCCAGCTTCACCGAGCCCGCGAACCTCGAGCACGTGGAGCTGCGGCCCGACAACAGCCTCTTCATGCGCCGCACCGAGGTCGTCTGCAAGCACTGCGACGCCCACCTCGGCCACGTCTTCGACGACGGCCCGGCTGACAAAGGCGGCAAGCGCTACTGCATCAACGGCTGCGCGCTGAGCCTGGAGAAGAAGGACTAGAGAGAGCCGCCGCCGGCACCGAGGTAGCTGAAGCGCACTGCAAGCGCAACCGCCTCGGTGCGGGTGTCGACCTCGAGCTTGGCGATCGCGTTGCGCACGTGGGTGTGCACGGTCGCCGGGCTCAGCTGCAGGCGGTCGGCGATTTCTTTCACCCGCAGGCCCTCGGCGAGGAGCTCGAGGATCTGCCGCTCGCGCGGCGATAGCTCGAGCAGTTTCTCGACCTCGGAGGGCTTGCCGCCGGCGAAGTCGCCGCCGAGGAAGGTGCCGCCGCCGGTCACCGCTTTTACCGCTTTGGCGATGTCCTCGGCCGGCGCCGACTTCAGCACGTAGCCCGAGGCCCCGGCGCGCAAAGCCAGCGCCAGCAGATCCGGCTGGGCGTGGGCGGTGAAGATGATCACTTTCGTCCGCGGCCGGACTTTGAGGACCTCCTTGGTCGCCTCGATGCCGTCGCGCTTGAGCAGCTCAACATCGATGATGAGGACGTCGGGTTCCAGCTCTTTGACGACGTTGACGACGTCGCGGCCGTTGCCGGCCTCGCCGACGATCTCGACGATCGGGGAATTGGCCATGCGCGCCTTGATCGCCTCGCGGACGATCTCGTGGTCGTCACAGAGCACAACGCGCTTGGCCTCACGGACGGTCGTACTCATGCCGGGCCGATTCTTTCAGGCGCTCCGTACGGATGCAAAGTTTTAGGTAGCGTGAAACTCCCGTCGCGCTCCTGGCGATTCTCGATCAGGGCGATGATCGTGCGGCCGACGGCGCAGGCGGTGCCGTTGAGGGTGTGGACCGGTTGCGGCGCCTCGCCCTCGCTCGGGCGGTAGCGGGCGCCGAGCCGGCGCGCCTGGTAGTCGGTCGTGTTCGAGCAGGAGGTGAGCTCGCGGTACCGGCCCTGGCTCGGGATCCAGGCCTCGCAGTCGTACTTCTTCGCCGCGGGGGCGCCGAGGTCGCCGACGGCGACGTTGACCACCCGGTAGGGGATCTCGAGCTCACCGAGGATCCGCTCCTCGATCGCCAGCAGCCGTTCGTGCTCCTCGCCCGAAGCGCCGGGGTCGACGAACGAGAACATCTCGACCTTGTCGAACTGGTGGACCCGGAAGATGCCGCGGGTGTCGCGACCGGCGGCGCCGGCCTCGCGGCGGAAGCAGGTCGAGAAGGCGCAGTAGCGGAGCGGCAGCGCGCCGGCCTCGAGGATCTCGTCGGCGTGGAGGCCGGCGAGGGCGACCTCGGAGGTACCGGTGAGGAAGAGCTCGTCCTTGGGGACCTCGTAGATCTGGTCGCGGTCGCCGGGGA
>Ga0157378_10003179_pt1 | contig 14586 bp, 14 predicted proteins | sample M65metaG_FD_115309 | JGI IMG/M metagenome (GOLD analysis project Ga0157378, IMG submission 115309) | Miscanthus rhizosphere microbial communities from Kellogg Biological Station, Michigan, USA - M6-5 metaG | ecosystem: Host-associated > Plants > Roots > Rhizosphere > Soil | place: USA: Michigan...
AACCGCGTCGCTCATCCGATGTCGATCTTCTCGAGCCGCGTGGGGTTGGGTTGGTCTCCCTCGCTGGGCTGCATCTCCTCTGCCCGGGCATCGATCACCCCACGGAACGCGAGCAACATCTCCGTGCCCGCCCGCAGGAGGTGTTCGATCACCTCGGGCTTGAGCGGTTGGACGGCCGTGACGGCCATGCAGATGGGGCACCACGCGACCGGGCATCCCGTCTGCACGTGGGGACCATCCGGCGCGGGATCCGGCGCGCCGCTCTCGGGGACGGCGGGCCCGACCCGCTTCGCGCGCTCATCCTTGGCGGCCTCGGCCATCGTCAGCCCCTTTCCGGGTCTGCGGGTTGGGACCCGCGACCGAACACGATCTCCAGATGGTCCCCCGCGAAGTTCGCTTCCCGGACGACCATGCGTTTCAGCGACTGCGGGAGGATCAGGTTGCGCTTGTACGACCCCACACGGACGACGAGCTCCTCGCCGCGCCGGTGGATGTCCATATCGTCACGGGAGACGAACGGGAGCCGCATCCGCAACACGTAGCCGTCGTCGCGTTTGCGCACACGGATCGGGTCGTCGTGGTACAGGATCGACACCGAATCCAGGTCACCGTAGACCTCCTGCCCCATCTCCTCGAGCAACGGGATCCCGACCATCTCACGGTCGAACAATCTGGAGAGAAGGATCGGCACGGGCTCGAAGGATTCGTGCACCGTCGCCAGGTGTTCCGCCTGGATGTCCTTCCACTTCCCGAAGTAGGGGTCGGTGACATCGGGAGGAAGGACCCGGTTCACGACCACCGCGTCGACGCGGTACCCGAACAGTCCGAGGTACGTATACGTCCGGCGCGCCTCGCTGATCACCATCTTCTCCGGATTGACCACGAGCCGGACCGTGGAGACGGCCTCATCCGTCAGGATGACCTTCACCGCGTCGAGGTTCCGGTGGAGCCGCTCGACGGCCTCGAAGACCTGATCCGACGCGATGGGGAGCGAGGTCATCCTCGACACGAGGGGACGAACCGCCTTCACCACCTTCCGCTCCACCGGGAAGATGCGCTCGATGTACCAGCTCATGATCTCGGGCAGCGACAGGAGCCGCAGCGTCTCGGCGGTGGGAGCGCAATCGACGACGAGACAGTCGTAGTTGCCGCTCTCGACGTGGGTCTTCACATCGATCAAGGCGAAGATCTCGTCGAGACCCGGGATCACGGTGAGCTCTTCGGCTTGGATCGTCTCGGTGCCAGCCCAGTTCATCAGTTGGACCATGTAGTCCTGGATCTCGCGCCAGTTGTCCTCGAGCCGCTCCTGCGCGTCGATCTCCTGGCCCCACAGGTTCTCGATGATCGGGGTCGGCGCATTCCCCATCCGGGTCTCGAAGGAATCGGCGAGCGAGTGGGCGGGGTCGGTGGACATCACCAGCGTCCGCTGGCCGGCTCGGGCGGCCCGGACCGCGGTGGCTGCCGCGATGGTCGTCTTGCCGACCCCGCCTTTGCCCGTGAACAGGATGACCCGCATCGAGCCAGCCTAGCTTCGCGGCCCTTCCGCGTCAGCGGGTCGCGAACAGAGCGAGGATGGCGATGACGTTGATGGTCGCGTGCGCGGCCATCGAGGCGACGAGCGTGCGTCGATGCTCGAAGACCGCGGCGAGGATCACGCCCATCAGGGCGAGCCCGAAGAACCGGATCGGCTCGACGTGCACGAACGCGAAGAATCCACCCGACAGGACCGCGGCCCACACGAATCGCATCCGTCCACGCAGTCCCTGGAACACGAACCCCCGGAAGTAGACCTCCTCGCAGATCGGAGCGAGGCAGACCGCCATCGCGGCGTCGATCACGAGCCAAGGCCCGGCCAGGTCCTGGAGGGAGGTCGTCGTCGTCGGCTGATGACCCGTGATCGCGCGTACGACCTCGATCGTGATCGCGATCGCGACCGTGCCGGCGAGGACGGCACCGATCCCGGCACCGATCCCGGCGAAGATGTCGCGCGCACGCCACCCGCCGCGGCGCAGGCCGAGTGGGGCGAGGGAGCCCCGGGTGCGCCGGACGAAGACGACGATCGGGACGAGCAGGCTGAGCTGTTGGATCACCGTCACCAGGACGGCTCCGCCGTCCGAATCCAATCCCAAGAAGCCGAAGACGAGGTAGTTCGCCAACAACACCAACCCGAACGGCACGAGTGCGATCGGGATGAACTCGTTGAAGCTCCAGGAGCCGAGAGGCCATCGGTCCTCACCATCCGGACGAGGAGGGACCGGTTGCGGGACGGGCCGCATCGCCGGGACCGCGAGCGGCTCGACGCTCATCAACCCATCTCGACGCGTCGCTTCAGCCGTTCCAGCGCGTTCTCGATCACGCGACGGGCGCCCTCCGTCCGGATGAACCCGGGGACGAGCGGACCGAGCTCGACGGCCAAGCGGTAGGTGACCTGAGTCGTGTCGGGATCGACCTCATCGAGGAGGTACTCGCCGCGGACGTCGCGCACGGCTCCGTGCGCGTCGGTCGAGTCCCACGAGATGGCGGTGTCCCCCGCCGCGTACCGGTAGCGCAGGGTGTACGAGGCCTTGCCCAGGACCGGGACGTCGACCTCGAACGCGACCTCGGTCGGCCGGCCTCCTTCGCCCCGCTCGCGGACGTCCGCCGACCGGACGTCCGCCCATTCCGGGTAGGCCTCGTAATCCTCGATCACCTCGACGACGTCGTCGATGGGTGCCTCGATCAGGATCGATCCCTCGGCGTGTTCCATCGGCGCAATGCTACCGGTGGGCCGCGCTGACGGCGCCGAACACCAGCAGGCCCACACCGACGAACACGACGCCGACGAGCGCCCACATCAGGACCTTCGTCTCCACGAGCAGGCCGCCGCCCTGCGCGAGTCCGTAGGCCTCCACCGCGGACATCGCGTAGACGCCGATCCCGGCGAGGAGGAACAGGATGAACGCGGCCACGAGCGCTCCGGATCCTGCGGCGGCCACCGCGAGCGACGCGCCGAGCCCGAACGTGACGGCGAACAGCACGCCGCGCGCGAGCCCGTCCAGACCGCGGCCCACGGCGCGGTGTCCAAGCCCGGGGAAGATCAGCGAACGGATCGCCGCGTCGCGCGGCTCGATCCGTGCCCGTTCGTCCGGAACGCGCATCACCTGCGCGAACGGCGTGCCGCACGTCGCACACGAATCCAGCTGGATGGGGTTCTTCCCGCCACACACCGGGCACGGCCAGAAGGGCATCGGCCGTTCCATCGGTTCGGCGGCGGACTCGACGGCGGTCACCTTCTCGGGTTCCTCCGGTCGCGGTGCGGCGGGAGGGTCGGGAGCCCGACGGAGAGGCATGAAACACTGGCCGCACCACGCCGCATCCTCGGAAACCAATGCACCGCAGTTGGGACATCGGCGCTCTTCATCGGGCACGGCCGAAGGGTACCCCTCGAACGAGACGCGACGAACGACCCTCAGCCCGCCGCGGCGCGGAGCCATCCGGCCAGCCGGTCGGCGATCACCGGCCACGTATGCGAGCGGACGACGCGCGCACGCCCGGCCTCGCCCATCTTCCGCGCGAGACCCGGGTCGGCCAGCAGGGTCGCCACCGCGTCGGCGACGGCGTCCACACGTCGCCCGTCGACGCACAACCCGGTTTCGCCGTCGATCAGGGCCTCCGGGGCGCCGCCGGAGTCGCCGACAACGACCGGACGGGCACACGCGGCCGCCTCGATGAAGACGTTGCCCCAGCCCTCGACCTCGAGACCCGCCCGCCGGGTGCGACAGGGCATCGCGAAGACGTCCCCCACGGCGTAGTACCCGGGGAGATCACGCTCGCTCACCTCGCCCGCGAACAGCACCGAATCGGCCGGCGCCGCGGTCGCCATCGCGCGGAGCTTCGCTTCGTAGGGGCCACCGCCGACGATCAACAGCGTGGCCTCGGGAACGCGGGCTCGGATGGATCCCATCGCCCGGATCAAGACGTCCTGACCCTTGCGAGGGACGAGCCTGCTGACGCACACGACGAGTGGTCGCTCCCCGACGCCGAACGCGCCTCGGATCGCGTCGGTCTCGAGGTCCGGCCGGAACCGTTCGACGTCGGCACCCGGGTAGAGCACCGAGACGGGCACGCCGGCCGGCACCGCGGTCCGAACCGTCCGCGCGATGAAGGCCGAGCACATCACCGCGACCCGGGATGCCCGCGAGGTTGCGTGCCGCATCGCCGCGTGGGTCCCGGGAGCGATCGACAACCAATACTCGAAACCGTGCGCGGCGGCGATGTACGGATACCCGTCCTCGGCCAACGCCGGCCCGAGGAGGGCCAACGGATACGTCGCGCCGAACAGCACGACCTCGGCGCCGAGCTCGCGCGCGGCCGCGCGCACCCGTCGCCCCATGTTCCTGGTCGGGAAGAGGGAGCGTTCCGGCTGGCGGAAGACCGCGAACGGGGCCCCCGCGTCGTACTCGGAAGCGCCGTCCGCGGTGGGACAGAACACGCCCACCCGGTCCCCAGGCAAGGCCCGCACCAGGGCCTCGAGCGTCCGTTGGATGCCTCCCACGCGCGGCGGGAAGTCGTTCGTGACGACGAGGGTGGTCGGAACTTCCATCGTGCCGATAATCCCAGAGGAGCCCGAAGCACACCGAGGGGATGAGAAGCGGTATGGATCAGGTGTCCGAAGGCGAGCTCGCGGCGCTCGAGGAGGAACGTGCCTTCCTGGATCGGTCCGCTTGGCGCAAGGTCCGGGTCACCGGCGGGGACGCCGTCACCTGGCTCGGTGACTTGCTCACGGCCGACATCGCCGGGCTAGAGCCCGGGCGGGGGTGTCGCTCGCTGCTGCTCACCCCGACCGGCCGGATCCGCGCCGACGTGCAGGTCGCCCGTCGCGACGACGCACTCTTCTTGCTCCAGGCGCCGGAGCAATCCGAGCACATCGGGCTGGCCCTGAGTACCTACGTCTTGTCCGCCGATGTCTCGCTCGAGGACCGGACCAACGACCTCGCGTTGTTCACCGTCCCGGGCCGCGCCGCCTCGCTCGTCGGCATCCACGGAGCGACCGAACCGTCGAGCGTCGGCCCCGGCATCGACGTGCTCGTCGATGCCGGGAAGCCGGCGTGGCGGTTCGTCGAAGCGTGCATCGCCGCCGGCCTCGAAGAGGCCGGCGGCGACGCCTATGAGGTCTGGCGCGTGCGCCGCGGGATCGCTCGGATGGGGCCGGACTTCGACGAGCGCTCGCTCCCTTCCGAGGCTGGGCTCGAGGCCACGATCGATTCCGAGAAAGGGTGTTTCCTCGGCCAAGAGGCGGTCGCCCGGGTGCGGAACCTCGGACATCCGCCCCGGCTCCTCCGCCACCTCCACGGTCCCGGACGGATCGCCGCCGGCGAGGCGGTGTTCGCGGGGACGAGCGCGGTCGGAGAGGTCACCAGCGCGGCTCCTGATGGGGAGGGAAGCACGGTCATCGCTCGGGTCCGATGGGACGCCGCGATCGAGCCGCTGACGGTCTCCGGCGGCCGTTCGCTGGCAGCAGCGCTTGCCGAGAGCTAGTTCGTTCGAGTCATTTCATGTCCCCCTGTTAGGTGAGGGCGCAATGGGTGCCTTCGCCCTCTTCCCTTGGCGCCGAGCGCTCTGGTATGAATCGGCCCCGGCCTGCCCGCGGCCGCGAAGGGGGGGTGCGACCAAGGTGAGGATCGACCGGTTCCCTGACGTTGATGTGGATGCGCTTCCTGCCAATCCGTCCCCCCCGGATCTGTGGCAGGACCGCGCCGCCTGCTTCGGGATCGACCCCGATGTCTTCTTCCCGATCTCGGAAGAGGAGGCCGGGCCGGCGCTCACCTTCTGCAACGTCTGCACGATCCGCGAAGAGTGCCTCGCCTGGGCGCTCAAGAACGGTGAGCGATACGGCGTGTGGGGCGCGACGACGGAGCAGCAGCGCCGCCGGCTGCAGCGCCACGTCGCCTGACGCGCCCTCGTCGAGCGACGGAGCCGGTCGCCAGCCGCTCGGCGTCGCCCCTAGACTGGTCCGCGTGGAGCCCGACCGCACGCCGATCGACGCCGTCGCGCCGCTCCGGATCAGCTTCGTCGGTGGCGGCACCGACCTCCCCCACTGGTACGAGGAGCACGGCGGCGCCGTACTTTCCGCAACGATCGATCATTCGGTTCGCGTCCGGCTCGTGCCGCGCGAGGACCGACAGATCACGGTCCGCTCGCTCGACCTCGGACACATGGTCGCGTACCACCTCGATCAAGGGCCCGCGTACGACGGCGTCATGGACCTGCCGAAAGCCGCGATCGCGCGGATGGGCATCACGACGGGTGTCGATCTCCAGATCGAGAGCGACGCACCGCCGGGAAGCGGCCTGGGCGGTTCGTCGGCACTCGTGACGGCCGTCGTCGCCGCCCTCGCGATGCTGACGGACCGCCGGCTCTCGGCACATGAGGTCGCGCGCCTGTCGCACCGTATCGAGCGCGAGGATCTCGGGATCAGCGGCGGATGGCAGGACCAGTACGCGGCCGCGTTCGGCGGCTTCAACTTCCTCGAGTTCTCGAGCGCGCATGTCGCCGTGAGCACCGTGCGCGCAAGCGAGCAGACGCTCGCGGCGCTCGGCCAGCAGTTGCTGCTGTGCTACACGGGGAGCGTCCGCCGGAACGTCGGTCTGATCGATCGCCAGATCCGGCTGCACCGCGAGGGACGCGAGGAGACGATCCTGGGGATGAAGCGCCTCCAGGAGATGGCGTTCGCGATGCGCCACGCCGTCGAGCGGGGCGATGTCGAGGCGCTCGGGTCGTTGCTGGACGAGGCCTTCCTCGCCAAGAAGCAGATGAACCCGTACATCACCGAGCACACGCAGATCGAGCAGATGCTCGGAACAGCCCGAACCGCCGGCGCGATCGGCGGGAAGATCTGCGGGGCAGGCGGTGGCGGCTACCTCCTCCTCGCGGCCCCGCCTTCGGCGCACGGAGCGATCCGGGCCGCGCTCGAGCGATCCGGCGGGCAGTTCGCGGCGTTCGCCTTCTCGCGCGATGGGGTGCGAGCGAGGCGCGGACGCGACGTGTGGGCGCCGTCGGCATGAATCGCAGGTTCGCCCTGGTCGACCGCGACGGAACGATCAACGTCGAGCGGAACCACATCACCGATCCCGAGCAGATCGAGCTGATCCCTGGATCCGCGGAGGCGCTCGTCCGCCTGCGCGAGCAGGTCGGGATGGGCATCGTCATCGTGACCAACCAAGCACACGTCGGCCGCGGCGAGCTCTCGCCGGACGACCTCGACCGGATCCACGAACGATTGCTCGAGCTCTTGGCGGACGAGGGCGCGGCGATCGACGCGATCCTGCACTGCCCCCACGCGCCGGACGCCGGATGCGCCTGTCGGAAGCCCGCGCCGGGGCTCGCGCTCCAAGCGGCGGACCGATTCGGGTTCGACCCGTCGGCGAGCGTCGTGATCGGTGATCATGCCGCCGACGTCGGCTTGGGCCGAGCCGTCGGAGCCACGACCTTCCTCGTCCTCACCGGGCACGGAGAGGAAGAACGTGCGTCGGCGGAACCGCTCGCGGACCACGTCGTCCCCGACCTGGCCGCAGCGGTGGATATCATCGCGGCGCTCGTTCCCCGGGAAGGGTGATGTGGACAGCGACGAAGCGCGCGAGCGCGCCGCCGGCTACCTGACGGAGACCGCTTCGGTCCTGGAGGCGGTCGTGTCCTCCTGTCTCGACGACATCACGGCGGCTGCGGCGCGCCTGACCGTCTCGTTCCGTCAGGGCGGCACGTTGCTGATCTGCGGGAACGGTGGGAGCGCGGCGGACGCACAACACCTCGCGACGGAGTTCGTCAGCACCTTGACCCTCGACCACCCACGTCCACCGATGCGTGCGATCGCATTGACCACGGACACGTCGCTCCTCACGGCGATCGGGAACGACTTCGGCGTCGACGGCATCTTCGCGCGGCAGGTCGAGGCGCTGGGACGCCCCGGGGACGTCCTCCTCGGCATCTCGACGAGCGGCAACTCCGCGAACGTCGTCGCGGCAGCCGAACGAGCATCCGCGATGGACCTCGCCGTCCTCGCCCTGACGGGCCGGACGGGCGGGAAGCTCGCCCCGCTCGCCGATATCGCGATCCGGATCCCTTCGGACGTCACGGCCCATATCCAGGAGGCGCATCTCGCGACCGAGCAGTTGCTCGCCCTGCTCGTCGAACGAGCGATCCACCCGGATCCCGTACCCGATACCGGGTAGGTATTTCTCCCTCACCGTTCGCATCCATTCCGAGACGTCACCCGCCGATATCCCCCTTCGAAGGGACATCCGGTGAACGGACGTCCCGGCCAGAACTGGTCTGGCGTTCCCGGACGGAGGGATCTTGGAAATGACACGAAGCACCTCTCTCTCGCTGCGCGTGGTCGGGACGATCGTCGCCGCCGCCATCGTCGTCCTCGGCATGCCGATGCCGCCGGCGTCGGCAGCCCCGCTCGACCACGTCACGATCACCGCGAACACGCCGACCCGGGTCGAAGGCAACAGCGGGACGACTGCGGTGACGTTCGCGATCGCCTACACCGGGAACCCCAATGCCTTCTCGATCGATTGGGCGACCGCAGATGGAACCGCGACCGCGGGGAGCGACTACGTCGCGGCGAGCGGCACCGTGGCCTTCAGCGGGCTCGGGTCCGATCGGACGAAGACCGCCACCGTCCTGATCAACGGCGACACGGCGGCCGAACCGAACGAGACGTTCAGCGTCGGCATCTCGCCCACCATTCCGCTCCCGAACGTCGTGATCGACACTCCCAGCTCGACCCAGACGATCTCCGACGATGACAGTTCGGCCTCGTTCGCGATCGCGGACGTGACCGCGGCCGAAGGCAACGCCGGCAGCTCGACCTTCTCGTTCGCCGTGACGAAGACCGGGTCGACCGCGTTCACGACGAGCGTGAACTTCACCACGACGGACGGCACGGCCACGGTCGCCGACGGCGACTACGCGTCGACCTCGGGGACGCTCAGCTTCCTTCCGGGGGACACCACCAAGAACGTCGATGTGACCGTGAACGGAGACACGAAACACGAGACGGGTGAGACCTTCACGGTGGACCTGAGCGCTGCCGTCAACGCCTCGATCGCCGATAACCAGGGCGTGGGCACGATCACGAACGACGATCAGGTTCCCGACATCTCGGTGGACGATCACGTGGCGGCCGAGGGCAACAACCCAGCCACCACCACCATGACCTTCAACGTCACGCTTTCCAACCCGAGCGACCACATCGTGACGGTCGACTACGCGACCACCGACGGCACGGCCACGACCGCCGATGGCGACTACGTCGCGGCATCCGGCACGGTCACGTTCAACCCGGGTCAGACCGCCAAGACCGTCGACGTCACCGTGAACGGCGACGACACCACAGAGCCGGATGAGAGCCTGACACTCGTCCTGTCGAACGCGTCGAACGCGAGCATCCTCGATGGCTCGGGGCTGGGCACGATCACGAACGACGACCCGATCCCGGACGTGAGCATCGCGGACCAGTCGATCACGGAAGGGAACGCCGGAACGTCGACGCTCACCTTCAACGTCACGCTGTCGCACGCCAGCTCAGACACGGTTTCGGTCGACTACGCGACCACCGACGGCACGGCCACCACCGCCGACGGCGACTACGTCGCGGCATCCGGCACGGTCACGTTCAACCCGGGTCAGACCGCGAAGACCGTCGACGCCATCGTGAACGGCGACCTGACGCATGAGGCCGACGAGACCTTCACGGTCGACCTATCCAACGCGTCGAATGCAGGGGTGGCGGACGCCTCCGGCCAAGGCACCATCACGAACGACGACCAGGTCCCCGATATCTCGATCGATGATCAGTCGGTCACGGAGGGGAACACGGGAACGTCGACGCTCACGTTCAACGTGTCCCTGTCCAACCCGAGCGACCAGACCGTGATGGTCGACTACACGACCACCGACGGCACGGCCACGACCGCCGATGGCGACTACGCAGCGGCAACCGGCACGGTTTCGTTCAACCCGGGTCAGACGGCCAAGACCGTGGACGTCACCGTGAACGGCGACCTGACCCATGAGTCGGACGAGACCTTCACCGTCGACCTTTCCAACGCCTCGAACGGGAACGTCCTCGATGGGTCGGGAACGGGCGCGATCACGAACGACGATCAGGTCCCCGATATCTCGATCGATGATCAGTCGGTAACGGAGGGCGACGCCGGTACGTCGATCTTGACCTTCAACGTCACGCTCTCCAACCCGAGCGACCAGACCGTGACGGTCGACTACACGACCTCCGACGGCACAGCCACCACCGCCGATGGCGACTACGACGCCGCGGCCAACACCGTGAGCTTCGACCCGGGTCAGATCGCCAAGACCGTGGACGTCACCGTGAACGGCGACCTGACCCATGAGTCGGACGAGACCTTCGCCGTCGACCTGTCCAACGCGTCGAACGGGAACGTCGTGGCGGGTTCAGGCACCGGCACCATCCTCGACGACGACGCCTCGCCCACGATCTCGGTCGCGAACGCGAGCGTCACCGAGGGCAACGTCGGAGACACCACCCTTTCCTTCGACGTCACGCTCTCGGTCGCATCGGCTGGGACCGTCACCGTTGACTACACCGCGACGGACGGTTCAGCGACCGTGGCGAACGGCGATTATGACGCCGCCTCCGACACGCTCACCTTTGATCCGGGTCAGACCACGAAGACCGTCGACGTGACCGTTCACGGCGACACGACCTACGAGACCGACGAAGGGCTGACCCTCGATCTCTCGAATGCGAACGGCGCCACGATCGCGGACGACTCCGGCACCGGCACGATCACCAACGACGACGTAGCTCCGACGTTCGCGATCGACGACGTCGCCGTGGCCGAAGGCGGGACCGGCATCACCTCGCTCACCTTCACCGTGACCAAGTCCGGAGCGACGCAGCTAGCCTCGTCGGTCCACTACACGACGAGCGGCGGGGCCGCGACGGTCGGTGTCGATTACACGGGCAACAGCGGCACGCTCTCCTTCGCACCGGGGGTCACGTCGCACCCGGTCACGGTGCTCGTGAACGGCGACAAGGTGTTCGAACCAACCGAGACCTTCGACGTCGTACTCTCCGCGCCGACCGGGGGCACGATCGCGGACGCGACCGGCGTCGGCACGATCATGAACGACGACAAGCAGCCCACGACGCTCACCATCCACCGACGACTCGCGCCGACCTTCGTGTTCGGCAAGGGGCTGCTCGAGCCCGCGACGGTCGGCGTGCGAGTCCGCGTCGCGCTCTTCCATCGCGTGGGCGGCCATTGGGTCAAGGTCGCGGCGAAGTCCGTCCTCGTGACCGGGCTCCGTGACCGCGATCACGACGGGTTGCCGGACGCGCGCTACGTGGCGAGGTTCCAGCGCCCGTCGACGCACGGCCACTACAAGCTCCGCGCGCGGTTCGCCGGCACTGCGACCCTCCGACGGTCGCACCGAGGGATGAACCTCACGATCTGAACCCGGATATGCCGACGACGGCGGGGGGGCCCGGAACCGGGGGCCCCCCGCAGCGCGTTCGGGCCTGCTCTTGACGCCCGAACACCTGTTCGGATACGGTGAACGCCCTCGTCCGGCCCCTGCCGACGGAGGCCCGATGCTCCTCGAGCCACTGCAGTGCACGTTGGCTGACGGCGTGAAGCTCTCCGAGGTCACGTTCGTCGTCGTGGACCTCGAAACGACCGGGGGTTCGCCCACCGACCATGCCATCACCGAGGTCGGAGCGGTCACGTATCGGGGCGGGGAGCGACTGTCCACGTTCCAGACCCTCGTGGATCCCCGGCAACCGATCCCTCCCTACGTCGCGCACCTCACGGGGATCGACGATCTGACGGTGGCGGGATCGCCGGAGATCCACCACGTCCTTCCCAGCTTCCTCGAGTTCGCACGGGGGGCCATCTTCGTCGGACACAACGCGTCGTTCGATCTCGGATTCCTGAACGCCAACCTGCTGCGCCTGGACTATGAGCCATTGGAAGGCCCACCGATCTGCACGGCGAGGCTCGCCCGGCGGGTCGTGTGGCCGGACGTGCCCAACGTGCGGCTCGCGACGCTCGCCCGATACTTTCGGACGCGCTCGACGCCGGTGCACCGCGCCCTCGACGACGCGGAGGCGACCGCCGAGGTGCTCAACGGATTGATCGAGCTGGGCGGCCGGCTCGGGATCAGTACCCTCGGCGACCTGCGCGAGGCGTGCACCGCACGTGGGCGACCCAACTTCGGCAAGATCCGCCTGGCCGACCCCCTCCCCCGGTCGCCCGGCGTGTACCTCTTCGAGGATCGAAGCGGGAAGGTCCTATACGTAGGCAAGGCCGTCGACCTCCGGGCGCGCGTGCGGTCCTACTTCTACGGCGACGAACGCAAGAAGGTGCAGAACCTCCTGGACGCGGTGCAACGCGTCCAGGGCGTCCCCACCGAACAGGGCGAGGCCGAAGCGCTCGTGCTGGAGGCGCGGCTCATCGCTCGGCACGAACCACCGTTCAACAGCCACGGCAAGCGATGGCGGCGCTACGCCTACCTCAAGATCGACCCGACGGAGGCGTGGCCCCGCGTCAAGGTGGTGCGAACGGCACCGGCCGACGACGGATGCACCTACCTGGGCCCCTTCGGTTCGTCCGCCCGCGCGCGCCAAGCCAAGGATGCGATCGAGGACGCCTTCCGGATCCGTCGATGCACGACGTCGATGGGCGTGCGGACGCGCTTCGCGCCGTGCGCCCTCGCCGACATGGGGCGGTGTCTTGCGCCGTGCGATGGCCGCACCACCTCCGAGCAGTACGGGGAGCTCGTCGGTTCGCTGACGGCGTCCCTCGCCGCACCAGCGGACCTGCTGGAGAAGCTCGAGGGAAGGATGCACGACCTCGCTGCGCACGAGCGGTTCGAGGAGGCGGCGCTCGCCCGTGACCGCCTCCGGTCGCTCGCGGAGTCGCTTTGGCGACTCCGCGTCGACCGGTGGCTGACCGCCGGTAGGCTCACCCTCCGAGGCCCCCGTGGCGAGCGGCTCGAGCTGTTCCAGGGCGCGCTCGCGCAGGGCGGCGAGCCTCCGCCGGAGCCGATCGGCTCGCCGGCCCCGCGCGAGCGCGCGGATGAGCTCGCCGCGATCCGCTCGTGGGTCGGCCGGCACCCGACCCGGGTGGAGCGCTGCGAGCTGCCCCCCTCGGAGCCCGTCGACGGTGGGGCGGCGCTCGCACGGATCCTCGCCGCGATGCGCGAGAGCGGCCGCACGCCGGCCGGCCGTCCGAAGGGTGGCCGGTAAACTCGGACCATGGAGACGGCGGTCATCATCGAGGGTGCCCGCACCCCGATCGGCAGGTTCGTCGGCTCGTTCGCCGACACCCCCGCCGTCGAGTTGGGGACGCTGGCGGTCCAGGAGGCGATGCGGCGCGCCGACGTCGCCCCGGAGCAGATCGACCAGACGATCCTCGGCCACGCGCGTCAGGCCGGGAACGGACCCAACACCGGACGGCAGGTCAGCGTTCGCGCGGGGGTGCCGATCGAGGTCGCCGCGTACAACGTGAACATGGCGTGCGGCTCGGGGATGAAGGCCGTCCAACTGGCGGCTCAACAGATCGCCCTGGGGGACGCCGAGGTGGTGCTGGCGGGCGGGATGGAGAACATGAGCCGCGTCCCATACCTGCTCCCGGAGATGCGACGCGGCCACCGCCTCGGCGATACGCAGATCGTGGACGCGATGTACCGCGACGGCCTCCTCGACCCGCTCTGCGGGCTGGTCATGGGCGAGACCGCGGAGAACCTGGTTGACCGCTACGACATCACGCGTGCAGAGCAGGACGAGTTCGCGCTCGGATCGCAGCAGAAGGCATCGGCCGGAGCGTCACGCCGGGCGGAGGAGCTCTTCCCGGTCGAGACCGCGCTGAACGGGCGACCGGTGACGGTGACGGACGACGAGCACCCGCGCCCCGACACCACCCTGGAGGGTCTGGCGAAGCTGAAGCCGGTGTTCCGTGAGGGCGGGTCGGTCACGGCCGGCAACTCGAGCGGGATCACCGATGGCGCGGCGGCGATGGTCGTGATGTCGGCGTCGCGGGCGAAGGCGGAGGGCCGGGAGCCGCTCGCACGGATCGTCGCGTGGAGCTGGGCGGGGGTTCCCCCGGAGCTGATGGGGATCGGGCCCGTCCCCGCGACCGCGAAGGTCCTGGACAAGGCGGGGCTCACGATCGCCGACTTCGATCTGATCGAGATGAACGAGGCGTTCGCTGCTCAGGTCATCGCGTGCGAACGCGAGCTCAAGTTCGATCGCGATCGCCTCAACCCGAACGGTGGGGGCATCAGCCTGGGTCACCCGATCGGGATGAGCGGCGCGCGGATCATCCTCGCGCTCGCGTACGAGCTCCGTGCGGCCGGGAAGTCCCTGGGTCTCGCGACCCTCTGCATCAGCGGCGGGCAGGGGCTCGCCGTCGTTCTCGAACGCTCGTGAGGAGGCCGTGCCGTGAGCGTCCACGCGGTTGTCCTGATCCAATGTGACGTCGACGGGATCGCCGCCGCCGCGGAAGCGATCGCCGATGTCGACGGCGTTTCCGAGGTTTATTCGGTTGCGGGCGAGTT
>Ga0157378_10003180_pt1 | contig 14584 bp, 15 predicted proteins | sample M65metaG_FD_115309 | JGI IMG/M metagenome (GOLD analysis project Ga0157378, IMG submission 115309) | Miscanthus rhizosphere microbial communities from Kellogg Biological Station, Michigan, USA - M6-5 metaG | ecosystem: Host-associated > Plants > Roots > Rhizosphere > Soil | place: USA: Michigan...
GCTAGACATTCGCAAGCGCATCCGTGAGCCGGGAGAAGCTAGGTCAGCGTTATCCCGATGTTCACGGCAGGGCCGTGGATTACATCAGCCAATTCCATGGAGGACGGGGCGCTGTTAGTCACCGTGTCTTTAGGGACAGGACGACCTTCTCGCTTCGTTTCGCCGAGATTTTGGATGTATAGGCGCCCGTCTTCTCATTATTCCGCGGTAGTAGAGCCGCCGTTCACTTCCGGTTTGTCGACGATCCACTCGGAACGAGTTGCATGTGGATCTGTGACCACCGGGGCAACAACGGCTGAGATGGCGGCGGCCGTATCTGTGAGTTGTTGAGGGCCTAAATACCGGAGAGATTAAGCTCGCTCAGAGGATCGGCTTTCATGATCCGATGTTCCAACACCCGCATTTATAACGATACCCGCTAAGACCAAAGTGCCTCCTCCTAACAACAGGACCGGCTCCTTGGTGGCCAGTCCCCAAGGGCTCGTCAACATACCTGGCATAGAGAACATAAAAATGCCGGTACCACACTTGAGCAACAGTAACCGTAACTTGTCCTTTAAAGACGCCATTCTTGTCTGGATGACTGCTGCATGGTGTTCAACGGCCTGTTGGAGTTAGTTCTGATTTGTGATCTTGGCAAGGTCTGCACGAGAGTTTGCAATCCATTCATAAAAGGCGATCCGCTCGCCCCTAAAATCCTGCCTGAACTTAATGAGGTCACGAGTGTCTACAGACTCGATATCTATTGGCACGGCTCTCGTGAAGATGGCGGCTAGAAGGAAGCCTCGATCGACAGGCTCCCCTGTTGTGCCCTGTTGGGGACGTTTACGTGGATTAGTGCCTCATACATGGGATCATCACTGACAATAGATCCGAAAATACGTGAATCTTTTAACCGAAGATTTACAAAAGGTTCACCAGAAATGCTCTATACTCACCGCCAAGTTGGCAGAATAAAGCGACGAGGAGCTGCTGCGGCCTCTCACCCGGACCCACCCGTAGTGGCTCTTTCCTTCCCCATCAAGCGTTTAAGTCCCTCCCTAGCCATATCTGAACTTTGGTTTTGAAGCTCTGGACCTTCGGGGGAGGGTTCCAGTGGAGCAAAGGCTGCTGTGGCCCTCTTTTTGAGATGCCCCCTCAAATGAGCCCTGCGGCCTTTGTTTTTATTTTAGCGTCCGACAAGGCATGGGAGAGGTTCAAAGAGAACAGATGGCGCTCCGGTCTGAGCTGGAACCAATTTATTAAACGATTGCACGAACGTTACTTCGCACCACAGTACTGCGCTCCGCAGCGAGCTTGCTGATGAGGAGATCGATTACAGCATGCGGTCTGACCGCCAAAGGGGATCCGCGAAGCGAGGACTATCGCTTCGCACGCCATTTGATCGAGAACGCCTACTAACTAAGCCTGCCGAACACAATGGAAGACCAGAAACAAGGACATGCGTCGGGCCGAGCATGCCTCAACCCACAAACACCCACCGTTCCAGACTTCAGTACCGCGACGTGACGATAAGGGCAAGGGCGACCAGAGCGTCCAGTCCCGAGAAGACCTTCCTTGCCAGTTTGCGTGCTGGAAAGCAACGACCGGGTGGACCGGCGCATCGGCAGTTCGGGAAGTGCTCTGGTGCATAGTTTGCCACCGTGCTATTTTGTGGCAACGATCTGTTCGCCATGGGCGCCGTGAGCGCACAGGAAAAATCTGGAGTGCAGGTTTCGGAAGACGTTTCAGTCATTGGCATTAACGACATTTTCTTCGCCTTCGCGGTGCGTCCTCCTTTGACCACGATAAGAGTGCCCCCCGGGAGCAACTGGGAAATGAAGGGTTGTGAAGCGCTGGAAAGAATGTTGAAGCTCAAACGCAGAAAGGGTTGGAATTACACGTTGAAGAAAGATCCTATCGTCCGCCGGTCGACCGCTCCGGTTCGACGGCAGCAATCGAAATCCAGCTCATAGGTTCGTGGCTTTGAGGTACCCGACGACTCTCGCTGTCCTGTCAATCCTCCTTATCACTATCACTCCGGTGCTGGGAAGCCAGACTGTGTCGGCTGAGGATCGAGCCACTAACGGGATTGCACTTGCGCGACGGGGTAACCTGGTGGATGCCGAACGGGAACTCCAAGCGGCGGTTAACGAATCTCCTTCTGTCGCCGTGTACCGTGCTCAACTGGGGTCCGTACTCGGCCTATTGGGCAAATGGAATGACGCCCTGAAGTCCTTCCAGAAAGCTGTTCAATTGGCTCCGGAGAACCTTGATTTCCGGCGCGAAACGGCCGCCGTGCAATGGCAGATGGGACTAATGCCGGCAGCCGAAAGCAATGTTCGCTACGTGCTGGAAAAGCGTCCTCGCGATCCGGGAGCGCTTCTGTTACTGGGGCTGGTGAAGGAAAAAACCGGCCACTACGCCGAAGCGGCCCAGTTGCTGGATTCGCAATTCGAATTGGTAGCGGCGCAACCGGAGCGTACAGTGGCCTTGTTTCACTCCCTCATCGAAACCAGGCAGGCCGACAAGATTGCAAAGATTGTCGATGTCCTGAAGCTTCATGCGAATGATCAATCTTGGGCTGGCGCCCTAAGCCGCTGCACACAACTCGCGAGCACGAATGGAGATCTGGAAACTGCGGAAGCCCTGTTCTCTTTGATTCCAGCGAATGACTCAGGCCGCGCCGCAACAGGATTTCAGCTGGCGAAGGTTCTCTACAATCGCTCTCAAGTCTCCCAAGCCAAGGATCTTCTACTGCAACTAAAGTCCCAAGGAATAGAAAACGCCGACGTGGAGATTCTGCTTGGCAACTGTCTCGAGTCCGAACGCCAGCCCGAGCAAGCGATAGCTGCTTACCGGCAGGCAATAGGAGCCGACCCTTCTCATATTGAGCGCTACGAAGACCTCATCTCCTTGTTGTTATATCTGCGCAGAACGGCCGACGCGCTCATGGTTGTAAAACAGGCCCTTGCGATTGCTCCGGATGACAGCCGTGCCTGGGTCTGGAAAGGCAATGTGGACCTCTACAGGAATGCCTACGAAGATGCCATGGGAAGCTTCACCCATGCCGTGCAACTCGACAAGGGAAATCCCGACGCACTGTTCGGGGTTGCTGGAGCCTACTATGTTACGGGTCAGACCGAGGCGGCCATCGCAGAGTGTAAGGCTGGAATCACCCGGTTTCCGGGTGACGTGCGCTTCTTTGTGTCATATGCCGAGATGTTGTTAGCGTCTCCGGATGCCCTTCGCTTGCACGCACAAGCGAAAGATCTCTTGGCGAAGGCGTTGAAGATCGCTCCACAGTCTGCCCAAGCCCACTATCTGCTCGGTCAGATCGCATTGCAGCAGGATAAATTGAAAGAGGCAGAAGATGATCTCTTACGCTCTCTGGCGTCCGATCCCGATCGAAGTAAAACCCATTTCGCACTGTCTCGCGTTTACCGCCGTATGGAGCGCCCCGATCAGGCTGCGAAAGAGTTCGCAATTTATGAGAAGTTAAAGGAACGGGAGGAGAGCGGCACGACCACTCCGCTTCCCATGCTCGGAAACCAATGAGATATTCACAGGGTGGGCGCAAAGCGGTTGGAAGTGCTGGCAGCGTGCACAGTGGCCTCTCGCGACGGAGATTCCTTACCGCGCTCTCCTTGGCCGCTGTCAGTCAGTTTGTACCCTCTAAAATGTTCGGCGCTAACACGTCGGCGAGCCCCATTTTTTCCGATGTAACAGCCGAGGCCGGTCTCAGCTGGCGACATTTCAATGGATTTTCTCCTGACCGGTATCTCATCGAAGCCATGGGGGGAGGTGTCGGGTTCTTCGATTTTAACAACGACGGGGGAATGGATATCTTTTTGTTGAACGGGGGTGAAACGCCCAGGGGTAAGAGCGAGAAACCGGTTCAGAACGCTCTGTATCACAATTTGGGCAATGGCAAATTTGTGGAGGTCGCAGCGCAGGCGGGTCTGAGCAAGGTCAAGACCTATGGCACGGGTGTCGCGATCGCGGATTTTGACAACGATGGCCACCAGGACATCCTGATCACGGGATTTCCAAACTGCCTGCTGTACCACAATAATGGCGACGGCACCTTCACCGATGTTACCGACGACGCCGGTCTACGCAATTCTGGACGATGGGGGGCAAGCGCCGCCTGGTTCGACTACGATCGCGACGGATTTCTCGACCTCGTGATCTGCAACTACGCGGAGTTGTCTTTTGAAGGTGCCGCGCCGCGCTGCGATTACCTTGGTATTCGGACCTACTGTGAACAGCGTGCCTATAAGGGCATGCCATTAAGCATTTACCACAACAATCGCAATGGCACGTTCACGGACGTGAGCCGGAGCTCGGGGCTCGACCGGTTCGTAGGAAGGGCACTCGGAGTGGTGACGCTTGACATTGACGGGGACGGCTGGCCGGACCTGTTTGTCGCTCGCGATGCATCTCCAAATTTGCTCTTGTTAAATAAGCACGATGGAACTTTCGCGGACGCCGGGGTGGAGGCGGAAATCGCGTACGACAACAATGGCAACGCGAAAGCGGGCATGGGAGTAGATGCGGGCGACATAAACGGTGATGGTCGACCGGATTTCGTGGTGACGAATTTCAGTTTTGAGTACCCCTCGCTGTTTCTCAGCCACGCGGGTCTGTTTTTCGATGACGGCGCCCGGGCAGCGCGAATCGCCGGTGCTACACGATTCGATGTGGGATGGGGTGTTCACTTTGTAGATTTCGACAATGATGGGCTCCTCGATCTCATGCTGGTGACTGGCCATGTCAACGAAGTCGTTGAATCCTTGCAGCCGCAGGTGAAATACAGGGAACGACCCTTGCTTCTGCACAACCTGGGCAACGGAAAATTCGAGGATGTGAGCTTCGGCGCCGGACCCGCATTTTCGAAAGGATATTTAGCTCGTGGTCTTGCCATCGGCGACTGGGACAATGACGGCGCGCCAGATGCCATCTTTACCTGTATCGGGGAATCGCCGGTTCTTCTTCGGAACAATGTCGGCCACAAGAATTCCTGGGTGGGTATGCGCCTGGTCGGGACCAAGAGCAATCGCGACGCAATCGGGGCAAAGTTGACTCTGACCGTGACCGACCGAAAGCTGGTGCGCTGGGTGACGGGCGGCTCAAGTTATCTCTCGTCTCACGATAGGCGGATCATCTTCGGGTTGGGAGCATTGACGACGAATCAAACCGCAAATGTTGAAATCCTCTGGCCGAGTGGTGTCAAGCAGAGTGTCACCGGCCTCAAAATCAATCGTTATCACCAGATCGTCGAACCATAAATTATCGCCACACCCAGGGATAAAAAGGGGAAGGTGGGGATCTTGATCGTACTTGCTTGACAGTGAGCTTTGGCAGGTGCTAAAACGCTGCCTATGTAACCGGTTGCAGAAAGCGGTTTCGGAAGGTGGCGGACAGAGCATCGAGCGTCGCGAATTCTGCGCTACATCGGGATTGCCGGGGTACGGATTCGGTCGGTGGGCCATCGCCTGGTCCCATTGACCATCCCCGGCCGGCGCCCCGCAGCCTCAATCACAAACCCACACCCCACTTTTTTGGGGGAGGGACAACGTGAGGGGAGGAATTCGGGGTCCCGAGTCCCGTTCACCATGCGTACCTGCGGTTACATTGCTCGATAACTTCAAAAGGGCGTCCACAAGCCCGCATGAGACATCGGGAAGGATGATGATTACGCTGGGGGCATGGGATCCAACCGTTGCAAAACAGGAGTCTGTATGCGAAACATAGCATGGACATTTGCCGCATTCCTTTTCTGTGCCTACACTCTAACGATTCCGCCCCTTCGGGCGCAGAGCAACAACGCCTCGATCACGGGTGAGATTACGGACCCCGGGGGGGCTGTGATCCAGGGAGCGCAAGTCACTCTTACTTCCAAGGATACAAAGCAGGCATCTAGCTATGTATCAGATGGCAACGGGTACTATTCATTCCGTAACGTCCTGCCCGGCACGTATCAACTCACCATCGCTGCCTCGGGTTTCGCTCAATACACGCAGGACGGCATTCTTGTGCGAGTCGGCTATCCCATTCGCCAGGACGTGAAGCTCTCCCTCCAAGCGACCACCCAGAGTGTGGACGTCGCTGCCGATGCCTCCGCGCTGAACTACGAAAACGCGGAACTTCGCGGCAGTATAGATCCGCAGGTTATCCAAGATGTTCCGCTGCTGGTTTCCGGCTCCATGCGTTCGGCCGCCAATTTCGCTTCCATTCTTCCCGGGGTGGTCCGGGGCAGCGGTGACGTCGCCGGGGCGCATGTCAATGGCGGTCAGTCGCAGACTGGGATCGCCGTGCTTGATGGCATCGCTCTGTTCAACTCTTCCGGAACGCAGGGTCTGACGGGCGCGGTTAACGACTTTCCCCAATCCCCGGACGTGATCAGTGAATTTCAGGTCCTCACGTCGAACTATGACGCACAGTACGGAAGCGCGGGCGGGGTCACCATTGAGAACGTGAAATCGGGAACCAGCACTTATCACGGCAACGTATTTGAATTTCATCGAGACACTGCCTTAAACGCCACGCAATGGGGCATCGCCGCCTCCGATAAGGCACAGGATATCGAAAACGATTTTGGCGGAAATTTTGGCGGCCCTTTGAAACTGCCGTTCTGGAAAGACCAGAATCACCGAACGTTCTTCTTCACCAATTTTGAAGCATTCAGGATTCGTGGTGCTTTGACCCGGCCCACACTTTCTATTCCTTCACTTGCCGAAAGGCAGGGTGATTTTCGCGATTGGGGTTCTCCGATTTACGATCCCGCCACCCACCAGCAATTCATGGGCTGCGATGGCAACACCCCCAACGTCATTTGCCCCACCGATCCTCGACTGCAAAATTCGCTTGCCCAGCAATGGTTCCAGTTTCTTCCTGATCCCACCTCTCCAGGTCCCCAGAATAACTATCTGGCCCCCGCCCAGCCCGCCTTCCTGGGCACGGATGCTTACAGCGTCATGGAAAAGGTCGACCAATACCTAGGCTCGAAAGACCATATCTCCGAAATGTTCTATTACAAGTACCTGCCACCAACCACGTTTACAAGTCTTCCGGAGGTGATCAGCGATAGTGGCACCACCTTTAAGCGCACATCGCTGTTGCGGGTGAACTGGGACCACACCTTCAGCCCCAACACCGTAAACCACACGGCTTTCGGGTTTCAGAATGACAAGGCTTATGGTGGCGGCATTGACGGAAAGTCTGCCGACAAGCTACCTCAAATTCCCGGAGTGGCCAGCCACGAATATCCGCCGGTCATACGCTTCGATGGTGAGTTTGAGGGATTTGGTACGGGAGCGGGTGACCCCAATATCCAACCATGGCTCGCTCCCGCATGGATCGTCAACGATGCTGTGTCGATGACGCGGGGCAAACACACCATCTCCTTCGGCGGCGAAATGCGGATCGCGCAGAATTCCGCCACCTTTCTCGGGGGCCAGTCGGGAAGCTTTGATTTTGCCCGTGGAGAGACCGGTATCATTGACCCCGCGACGGGGGACCTGGTGGGAGGCAGCCCGATCGCCAGTTTTCTCCTGGAGCAAGTGGATAACGCCCAAACAACTTTTTACACAAGCACCCAAATTGACGCACGCACCAACGGTTTCATGCTGTTTGTGGGCGATACCTGGCGGGTTACACCCAAACTGACGATTTCGCCGGGCCTTCATTACGAGATCGACCCGGCTCCGTACGACGCCAATGATCATTTCTCCTACTTTGATCCGAGCCTTGCCAACCCTGGCGCAGGCAATCTACCGGGAGCCGTAGCCTATGCGGGAAGCGGTGCGGGCAGATCTGGCAGACGAGCCCCCGAAGATACCTGGTACGGCGGGATTGCGCCTCGTCTCGGCGTGGCATACGCTCTCACCGCCAAGACTGTGATCCGCTCCGGATATGGCATCTTCTACGACAATGCCAACATGCCCGGCTGGGCCAGTGGAATCTCACAAGACGGCTACAACGCCAATGCCTCATTTTCGAGTTCCCAGGGAGGGACTCAGGCGGCATTCCTTTTGAGTAACGGCTTCCCCTCGAATCATCCGGTTCCTCCTAACTTGGTTCCGACGTTCAGTAACGGAGGCAACACCCCCAATTATCGCCCCCGTACGGCCAACCGCCTTCCCTATACGCAGCAGTGGAATCTGACGGTCGAGCATCAATTCACCGATCGGGATTATGTGTCCGCGTCCTATGTTGGGACGAAGGGCACACGCCTGTTGTCCCACATCGTCCCGCTCAACGTTGTTGACCCACGTTTTCTCTCCATGGGCGCGCAATTGAACGATGAGTTTCAGCCCGGTGACACTGAAGTGGACGGCGTACCGCTGCCGTTCCCGAATTTCGTAGAGACTATGACGGGGTGCGCGCCGTCAGTTGCGCAGGCGTTGTTACCCTTCCCTCAATATTGCAACAACATCACCGCCCTCAACGAGAACCAGGGCAGCTCGTCATACAACGCATTTCAGTTGAAAGCAGAGCACCGTTTCCGTGCGGGTTTGTGGGCTCTGCTGAGTTATACCAACTCCAAGCTGATAACAAATGCCGATAATACCGAAAACCTTTTTAATCCCACATACTTTTCGCCCTTCGAACGATCGCGCAATCGATCGCTGGCCATTGAAGACGTTCCCCAGGCATTGAACATTGCCTCCAGCTACGAACTTCCATTTGGACGGGGAAAACCATGGCTGAACGCAGGTCTTGCAAATGTCCTCCTGGGCGGCTGGGCGTTAAACGGAGTATTCCGCGTTCAATCGGGAATTCCGTTTCAGATTTCCTCTTCGTTCTGCAATGTGCCAGCCCAGCTTAACAACTTCTGCTCGCCCGCATTGTTGGCGGGGGAGTCCCCATTCGCGCAGTCTCCAACCCATTTCGATCCAAACCAGCCGGTGCTCGATGTGAACTCGTTTGAACCGGCCAGCAACTTTAACTTCTACACCGGCCAGGGACCACGCGTTCAGAATTTCCGGCAGCCGGCCTACAGCGACCTCGATATCGGTCTCGAGAAATCGATTCACCTCACTGAGCGCTTTAAATTCCAGTTGCGCGGAGATGCATTCAACATCTTCAATCAGCACCACTTCAACAATGTAGGGACCTTCCTGCTTTCTGGCGGCACCGGCGGGAGCGCGTTCAACACGGATGTAGCGAGTCCGGATTTTGGCAAGTGGAATGGAGTCGTTACATCGCCGAGGAATATTCAGGTCTCGGCTCGTATTTCGTTCTAGGACGGCACTAAAATCAGCTGGCGGCGAATCCTAGCTAGGAAGTGCCCGCATCGCATGCCAGGAACCCTTATGGGGAATCCTTGGGGAGGAGTCCCTTGGGCGCTATAGGCGGATGGCTCTTGTATCTATGGTGTCCGTCCTACTGAGGGCTGTTAGGTTGTGCTCGGATCGTGGGCAGAATCCCGAAGGCAGCCCAAACGTACTTAATACAGCGTACGGGTAACGGAACTAGGCTTTACGCAAACTCTTCGATGCTGCTATGCACGCAGGGCACGGCAGTTCCGGTTGGTCAACGCATTCATGGAGAGGGAACTTTCCAGAGCGCCAGTAACGCGGCAAGACGATTGGATACTTCCAGTCACGCCCCGGTTCGCTGGTTACGTCGAACGAGAGGTCGAGCAGAGTGAAATGTCTGTCTTCGGCCATTGGGAAAGCGTACCCCGAAATGAGTCACAAGGCTAGAACTATTTTGTCATCGATGCATCTCTCCGCAACGTGGGTTCACTCAGCTTTGTAGAGAGGCAACGCGCTGGGTAAATCCTGATAGTCCAGGAACTGCTTCTGTCGATATTCCTCAAAGCAGTGGCGAAAGAAAATGCCGACGCAGCTAAGGCGTACTGCGTGCTGGGCAATTTGCCTCTGTCAATAATGGGTTGAAGCCGACCGTACCACCGGCGATTGCCAGTTGAGAGGCCAAAAGGACAGAGACAAGAACAGCCGCGATGCGCATACCCCGGCTCCTGGAGGAAGGACGTCGGGGAGCTTAGAGGCTGCTGTTATTTTGCGAGTTGCCTTTATTGGATATGGTCTAAATCCGAAGTCGAAGATCTTCCAAAACGGCGACATCCTGCGCGCTGACTGTTTGCGCCAAGACTAGGTGACTAACCCCGGGCCGCCGGTGCGAATCTCTAATTCTTGCTCTTCTGCACAATGTTTTGAAGTGTCCAAGGAGTCTTATTGTCTTCGATTTTAAGTTGATTGCTCTCCTTGTCGATTTTAAACTGGCACGCAGGGCGCAATATACCTGCGCTCTTGGTTTTGTCGTGGTTGATGTTCAGGTCGAGAGCCGACACACTATAACCCAGCGAACGTCCGCTCAGCCAAGACTCACGAGGCCCGAGCTTGGTCAGCAAGTTGATCTTGAAACCCTCGCTGGTCGGGATCTTAGAAATGAAGCTGATGTCGTATGAGCTCGATACATATGCGCTCGTAATGACGACCCGTCCTTTGGAATCCATTTTTCCGAGTGCATCTACTAGGCCTTCCGAGCCAGCCTGCTCGAACGCGTCGACTAGCCCTTGCCGCTCCTCCGGCTTGGAGTACCGGTCGATGATGACGGTCACATTGAAAGTCTTCCCGACCTGGGTACTCTGCGCCTGCGCTTGATACACCTCGGGTGAGGTCTGTTCCTTCTTTGCTGCATCTGCATTGCCGAGTGACAGTAGGGCGGCAAATGAAAGTATCAAAAAGAACACGATTGCCCTAAATCTGGCGCTGTTCATAACTGTCACTTGTAGTAAGTCCCCTGCTCCGGTACCAAAACGTCTTGAAGGAGACTGCCCCCCAATTAGTAGCTCCAATGACCAATCAATTTAGAATCGGCGAAACCTTCCGACAACTGGTAAATCTGCTAGCCGCGCGCTGGCCACTGCCAGTTTTGTCAGTATCTTTTTTATGGAAGCGATGGTGGGATCGCCTTTGAGGTAACGGCCTGCGCTACAAACTAGCCGCGCCTCGTATTCGAGTATCAACCCTGGAGGCTTCTTGAAAGCAGTTCGGATTACACTTCAGACCTTGGTATTGACGGCGCTATCTCTTTCTCTGACCACCGCTTCGGCGCAGAAGGTAAAGGTGGGATACGACAAGAGCACGGATTTTTCCAGATTTACGACCTACACGTGGGCCGAACCAGCGATGCCGCCGCAATACCCGGCTCTCTACGCGAGCATTGTTTGGCGTGTCGATGAAGAGTTGCGGTTGAAGGGGTTCACGAAGACCAGCAGCAATGGTGACCTCACACTATCACCAGCCGGTGGGGTGGATTTTGGCTTTGGCGGCGGCGCCAGCACGCCCATCCTTCCCACCTACGGAGTTGCTCCGCCGGCATTTAACGCTACTATGTGGACGGGTGCCGGCGGCCCTTCGACGGCGGGAACAGTTGTTACGGAAGGAAATCTAGTGCTCACGTTCGTCGATCGAGCGACGAACACCGTGATCTGGGCTGGCTCAGTCAAACAGAAACTCGACATTGACCGGAAGAACCAGTCCCTGGAACTTGCCGACAAAGCGGTCATCAAGCTACTGAAGGAATTCCCACAAAAGAAGAAGTGAATACGACAGTCAAGCCGTTGCTATCCGACATCACGATTGTGTATGGCGGGGACTCGGGAGTCGGCTCTTGGAACCATCGGAACCGAGAAAACAATCGCTACGCTTGGTTGCTTATGAATGAACTCATTGGATTCACCAAATGAGCCGGTCAGCCAGAGCAGGCCTACCGATCCCACCAGTTGAACAACCGACCCAGCAGCAAACCGCCACTAAATGTATCTCAATACCGAGCTCGGGTGTGCCGCTTTGACCGACCGATACCAGCAGCACATAGGATAAAGCAGCACAAGCATACCAGCGGCCACCCCGAAAGTGGCAGCCAAGCCGTCAAAGCCGCGTAGGCCGAAATAGGTGGCTGGTATTTCGAACGCCAGGCGATGCACCAGGTAGAAGAACATCGCCGTCTGTCCGAACACGTAGAAGACGCCGTTCTCACGGACACCAATCCGCACTTCGATGGTTCTGAGCAATGCCAGGCACAGAAACAGGATGCCGAGTTCGAGCGAAAAGTATGCCAGCGAAGGCGGATACTTGCTAACGTGCAGCCACTGCTGCCAGGAATTGTCGGCACGGTGCAGGAACATGTTGCCGTATCCATTGATGCCTCGGACGACGGCAAAGACGAGCAGGCCCAACGTACCGGAAATCCACAGCACATTCCTGCCAGAGATGTCGCTCTGGCCGGCGGCAAAGCGGATCAGGTGTCGACCGAAAACCCACCCGAGGATCGTAATCGCCAGCCAAGGCAATATTGGGTACTTGAAGATAATCGTGGGGCTCGAATAATTGGCCATCGTGAATGCGGCCAGCATCGACGAATTGCCGGGCGGGGTCCAGAACCACCCAGTCACGATCTCACCCAACCCGATCCAGGCGAGGGCTATCGCCAGCAGACCCCAGGTGGGAAGGCGTCGCAATAGGGCCATACACATCATCGAGACGCCGATCGCCATCAGCACCCCGAAGGTCCAGCGGCCGGAACCGAACGAAATCAGCGTGAGGTCGAGAAGTGCAATGATCAGCCCGCGAGTCAGGATACCCTTGTCGATCTCCCAGGAATTGACCCCTTTGGCTACGCGCCGCTCCACGCTCAAGGCTAGAGAGGTTCCCATTAGAAATACGAACGAAGCCGCGCAAAGGTGAGCCAGCCAGCGTGGGAAGAACTCGGCGCCGGGCAGGGGCATCGTGCCGGCGTTGAGATACATGGCGGAATCGTGATCCAGGTGGCGGGCGTCGAATGCCATGGAAGCGTGGTCAATGATCATCAAGACCATGACCAAGCCGCGCATCCAATCAATTGAGGCAACACGCTGCGCTACCCGCTTCTCTGGAGTTCTGTCGACGAGCTTGGGAAACGATTCTTCCGCGATTGAAGTGGTGTCTTTGATCGCGCTCATAAACACCTTCCCCATTTTCTAAGGGAGCAATGGACTAAACACCACTGTCAAAGATGTCAGGGCACCTGACCGTGCGAACCAGCAGGCAAATGTTGTAATCGCCGGAATTAAAGAGAAGCTCCACCCGGTCAGGGGTGCCTGCCGATTCTGACAGTTTGATCACCTCCTATTCCTATCTAAAGTAGCCGTAGCGGCAAGGCCCTGTACGGCATCATGGATATCGTTCAGAAAACAGGAGCCGCGATTGCGTTGCCGTCGCAGAGCCTGGAGTTAGGAGCCGGCAAATCAGACAAACTAACCCAAGCGAGTGACGATTAAAGCGAACAAAGCAACGCTGACCCGCTCCATTAACTAGGCCAAGTCCTCAATCCAGCAGGCTAATGCGCTGCTGTGTGTTATCGTGATCCCGGGGGCGTTGCGCGACCCTTGTCTCTTGCCATCTGCACGATATTTGATGGAATGCGGATGCGTCTGACGCGGCCTGATTTCCGTTCCAGTGCGTCCACGAACACGAAATTTTCGCCGACACTGACTGGGTCGGATACTAAGACGAATACCTCCCCGTACAGCCTCACCTGATTATTCTGAGCATAGCCGAGGCGTTTTATCGTTTCACAGAGGCTATCCGGCCGAATTCGCACGCGCTGTTCCTCGGCCTCTTCTTCGAACGGAAGATGGCCCTCGAACTGGGTACTCCTCATACGGCGCACCGGCTGGATGCGGCCCGTCGTTTCGGGCCAAACGGGTGATATCGGTTGCATCTTGAAGGTTTCATAACGATCGACGAGCCGCGAGAATTCCTCGCCTTACATTCCGCCATAGCTCGGCGAAAGGTTGGACCAGAAGTTCATAAAGTAGCGTTCTAAATGGGTTTTTCATGACTGTTGGCTTCGGTGAGCATGGCTTATTTGAAATCCCGGATAGAATCTGACAACGCGTAGGGTTTCGCGGAAACTGTCACAAGTTACAGTAACGAAGAGAAAACTGCCGTGTACCAGCCGGCTAGCACACCCACGATCAGGACTGATCCTGCGAAATTCGCGCGAAACCGGATTGGTCGCGCCCGCATCAAGCCCGCAATCGACAAATCCAGTTTCGGCCCAACCGTGTTCTACTTCCTGGCTGTAGCGGTTATTTCTATTTGGCCCTGCCCGACGAGCTTGGCAACGACGACAGTAGCCCGGGTTGGACGTGGGTCTTTGAAGTACGACCTGTAAACAGCGTTCATCCGCTCAAACATTGCGCCATCGGTGAGGTAGACTTGCACGCTTACAACATCGTCTGGCGACATCTCCCCTGCCTTGAGGATAGCGCCGATGTTGTCCAGGGCCTGTCTCGCTTCAGCCTCGAAGTCGCCGGGGATCTTACCGTTAGCGTCCTCTCCACCCATGCCGGATATATAAAGTGTGTCGCTCACGGGGATTCCGTGGCTCCAGGAGGCACTCGCCTTGGCTCCCGGAGGTCGGACAACTCTTTTTTCCGCGGCGACGGTGAAAGCAGAGCACAGCAAAACGAACACAACAACCGTAGCCAGCTTCATCTTTAAATTATTCCTTCATGGTTTCGCTCTTGAGGCTGCCAAGCGGATTTTTTCACGCCCCTGGACTGTCCGGTCGGGATTTCTGA
>Ga0157378_10003183_pt1 | contig 14581 bp, 8 predicted proteins | sample M65metaG_FD_115309 | JGI IMG/M metagenome (GOLD analysis project Ga0157378, IMG submission 115309) | Miscanthus rhizosphere microbial communities from Kellogg Biological Station, Michigan, USA - M6-5 metaG | ecosystem: Host-associated > Plants > Roots > Rhizosphere > Soil | place: USA: Michigan...
GTCGATTTCTGTCTAAACCTGTACCCGTTTTCGATAGGCATTCCGAATCGAGTCTTTGAGCTTTACTGGATTCGCACCAACTTTACCTTCAACATCCCGACTTTAGCTATAAAAAGACCTGATTGAAACAGTTCATCTCCGTTGATTCTGCGGCCAGTAATCCACTTTCCGTTCTCATAGCGCCCTTCGTCCTTTGAGGAGATAAAGACCTTACCCACATCTGAATCATTCGTGAAGACGGGGTTTCCATTCGCACCGATGAAGAGGAATTCGTCGGGTGCGGTGTTGACCACAATGGCGAACGGGCGCATGTCATTCGGCATTGCACGGGATGCCGAGGTAACGCCGGCTCCGAGCTTTGCGTCGGAGTCTGACTTGGGCGCCGGTGGGCCAAACCCCATACCGGCTGAAAGCGAAATCTTGTAACCGCCTAGTGAAACTGGTTCGGACTTCTCGCCGTCGATCACCAGAATGCCATTGACCTTACCTGCTGCCTGCCACTCCGCCAATTGAGGCAGCATCGGGGAAAGTAGCCCGTATGCCTGTGCCACCTGGCCATCTGGGCTCAGATCTTCAACACCGAAGGGCGACCAGCCCAGAGCAGAGTGATGACCGACAGCCCAGAAGAGATTTCCCACTTGGTCTTGAGCTTCGGGAATGAACAACGGATTCCCGGACCGGGCATATAAGGCACATGTCCCCTTGAAGTCCGGTACATAGATATCGGGAGCGAACAAATCAATCGAGGGAGCGGCTGCGCGATAAATGTCCATCACACGGGCAACGGGTCCACCGCTCGGCCATTGACCCGGTAGCTCCGCCTTCGGCTGGGGACCGAGCCACGCATTCACGTACATGGGTAGGTTCAACTGGGCCTTCCCCGCTTTCGCGACTTCGTTGACGTACCGCCCCATGTAATATGCCATGAAGACTTCATCTGCCCACTGATTCTCGCCGAAGACTTGCTGCCAGCTACCCTTTGTCTTGTAACCGTTCTTCCCCCAGACCTCCTGAATTTCGGGCAATAGGTTGTCTTTGTGCTGAGCGAGGTAGTTCATCAAGTCCCCGGGGACCGGCCCAGCCCAGGCCGCTTCCGCCATGGTAGAACGGTCGCGGCTGTCACCCACGCTGCCGATCTCGTTCTCGACCTGCATCATGATGACCGTATGCTGAGGATCGACATCCTTAATATGACTCATCAATGCAGCGAAGGCTCTGGTGTCGGCCTTCACCGTATCGCTGCCGAACGGACTCAGCGGCCCGGTGCCTTGTTGCTCCATGTACTTGGCCAGAAAAGAACCTATTCCGCCATCGGATCGCACCTTGAGTACCATGGGCGGAAAGCGATTTGGATTTGCCTTGACCCAGTCTGGCGGATAGCTCGAACCCGCGTTCTTCCAAGTTGCGAACCAGATCAGCACGAGACGCATATTCCGCTGTCGTGCCTGACTGATTTCATCGTCCACCAGAGAGAAATCAAACGTGCCCTCTTTGGGCTCAACCAATTCCCAGCTCGCGGCGCCGATCACCGTGTTGAGGTGAAGGGCGGCGAGCTTGTCCCATATTGGTCGCATGTACTCGATGCTCGAAGGGCTCGAGTTATGCAATTCGCCAGCGAGCATGATGAATGGCTTGTCGTCGACGAAGAACTGTTTGACCGCGCCATTCTGGCGTATCTGCGGCACGGGAGCTGTTTGCGCTTCGCGGGTCACGACGACGACCAGGAATAGAGAAATCACAAATTTCATGCAGGTCATAAGTTTCGATACCCTTCCTTTACGCCGCCGACGCGTTGGAGCCGGTCAGTTGCCGAGATCCTGATCCACATTGCCTTCTTCTCAAACTTTGATTACCTGTTCCGTGACAGCGGTGGAGGCTTTTCGATTTTGGCCAATTCCTCAACGACAGCGAGTCACAAGAGTCGATCATGCTTCACAGCCGCGAGTGCGGAGAACGCCTTCGCGGCACAGTTCGCCGAAGGGGTTTGGGCCGAGATCGTCTCCTACTCGGCGATGTCCATTTGAGCCGATGTTGTCTCCACAGAATTAGCCCCGATTCGAATCTCCACCTGCCCCGGCTCTACGACTCTCTTCATCGCTGCATTTAGAATCGAAAGCTGCTCAGGGCCAACCTCGAAGGTCACGGTCGTGCTAGCGCCGGGTTCCAGATGGACCCGCTTGAAACCCCGCAGAACAATGATGGGCTGAACCACGCTGCTAACAGTGTGATGTAAATACATCTGCACCACGGTATCTCCAGCGCGACTTCCCGTGTTTGTCACTGCGATTGAGATGTGGGTCGTCTCGCCGGGCTTGATTGTGTTCCTTCCGAGCGTCGGTTTGCTGTAAGCAAACGTGGTATAGCTGAGACCCAGCCCAAACGGGAACAGGGGCGAGTTGTCTCCGAAGACATAGCCTCGGCGTGCTGCGGGGGTCTTGTAGTAGTAGACGGGGATCTGTCCCACGTTTCGCGGAATGCTGACCGGCAGGTGGCCGGAAGGGTTCACATCGCCGAACAGCACGCCGGCGATCGCGGTCCCCGTCTCCTGGCCGAGATACCATCCCTCGACAATCCCTGGCACTTTCTCAGAGAGTTCCGTGATGGCGTATGCCTTGCCGTTGAGAAGGACAGCGACCGTGGGCTTGCCAAGCTTCACGATCTCGCGCACCAAATCCATCTGCCGGCCCGGCAGATCCAAGCTGTCGGAATCGCCGATCATGCCGTAGCCGATCGATTCGCGAGACACCGCCTCATTTCCGCCGAGAGCGAGCACGATGACATCGGCCGACTGGGCGACCTGGACTGCCTCGCTGAGAAGCTTTTCGTCTGTTTCGGGTTTGGGCGCCTTGTAGATCGACATACTGTTGAGGTTCGGCGACGTATCGGGCTCCGAAATGTGGCAACCCTCAGCCGAGACCACCTTCACACCGGCGCCCAGCCGCTTCTGAATCCCGTCGAGCACGGTGACATAGTAGGCCGGCAACGCCGCATAACCGCCCAAGCGTTCCTTGTCTCCGTTGGGGCCGATCACTGCCAGGGTCTTGATCTTGAATGGATCAAGAGGCAGGATGTTGGATTTGTTCTGCAGCAGCACGATGGCTTCATCGGCCGCATGCCGAGCAAGCGGGATGTTCTCCTTTGCACCGACCTCAGCGGCTGCGCGTTCCTCGTCTACATATGGGTGCTCGAACAGCCCTGCGCGAAACTTGGCTGTGAGCACGCGGCCGACTGCGTCGTCGAGGTCCTTCATGGGAACCCTGCCGGACTTGGCTGCCTCGACAAGGCCAGGAAATCCCGACGGCGTGGGCAGTTCCATGTCGACACCCGACTCCAGCGCGAGTACGCCGGCCGCCGGCTGGTTGGCTGCGACGTGGTGCCGCGATGCGAGTTCTGAGACTGCCGTGTAGTCCGAAGCGGTGATGCCGTTAAATCCCCACTCGCCGCGCAGCACCTGCCGCAAGAGCCAAGGATTTGCATGCGAAGGGATCCCGCCGTTGTTCTCGTTGTAAGAGGGCATCACGGCCGCTGGATGGGCGTTCTTTACGACCTGTTCGAAGGGATACATGAAAATAGACCGCATGGTTCGTTCAGAGAAGTCATTCGGACCGACATTTGTTCCGTTCTCAGGCTGACCGTGAACGAAATGCTTCAATGTCGCATATACATGATTTTGGTCGAGCGGATCAGTATCGCTGTTCACCCCTTGCAATCCCCGCACGGCGGCTGTGGCCAGCTTTGCGACGAGAAATGGATCTTCCGAGTACATCTCCTCAACCCGTCCGTATCGCGGATCGCGGCTAAGATCGAGAACCGGAGCAAGCACCATCGTGTTGCCAGCGGCGCGTGACTCTCGGCCAGCGACCGTGAAGACCTTCTGGAGCAGATCCGGATCCCAGGTGGATCCCAAGCCGACAGCTTCCGGGAAAGCGGTGGCTCCTGGCCGCACGGCGCCGTGGAGCGCTTCGCCATGAAACATAATTGGAATACCGAGGCGGGTGTTCTTCAGTACCCATGCCTGGAGAAGATTTCTCCTCTGCGCACCCACGCGTGGATCCCTGGCGTCGCCGGTGGAGGTGAACTCATCGAGAAACGCGTAGGTGCCAAGGCCGCTTCCGGCCAGTTTCTTCGCCTCCGCCTCGTTCACACCATTCTTTGAGAACAGAGAGGTTGCCGACATGCCGGAAAAGGATGGCAGTGTCCACCCGCTCTCAAGCTGCGCAACCTTCTCTTCAACCGTCATCCTTCCGAGTAGATCGCGAACGCGTACGGTGGTCGCCGCCCCGGTGTCCTTGTAGACGGGCGTGGGCTCCTGCGCTAAGGCGATTGAAGCAACGCACAGCAATGCCGACAACACCGTATTTCCTTTTGCAGAGAAGAGCGTCCGTGATCTCATTGCGATGTTCCTTTCGAAGATGGGTTGTTCCAATGTCCCTATGACTGGCCCAAACGGTTTAGTGAAGTCCGTGCGATGCCGATAGCTCCTCAGCAGACGGCCGCTTCATGAGGAATGGCAGCGGGATGAGCAGAGCCACGACCGCACCAAGGAGGAAGAATGCGCTGATGAAGGCGAGTACGTTGGCTTGCCCATCCACGATCTGCTGCAACTGCGCAAGCGAACGGCGACTAGCGTCCGCCACACTGCTGCCGCTGAGGATTGCAGATCCTCGCAGAGCCCCGAGATAACGATCGAAGAAGAAGTTGCCATAATGCAGATGCGACGCCATATTAGCCCGGCTGATCTGCCGCTGGCGCGTAAGGAAAGAAACGAGAAAGGAAACTCCGATGGCCCCGCCCAGATTGCGCACGAAGTTGCTGATCCCAGAGACCTGGTTATTATCTGCCTGCCTCATCCCGACGTAAGACAGCGTGCTGATGGGGATGAAGATCAGCGGAATCCCGACCACGCCGAAGATTCTCATCAGCATCATGTGCTTGAAATCGATATCGGGCGTGATACGCATCATCCAGAACAAGCTCGCTGACGTGAGCAGGAAACCGAGTGCGATCACCTTCCTCGGGTCAAATTTACTGGCGAGAAGACCCGCCACCGGCATGAGCAGTGCGAGCACTATCCCACCAGGAGACAACGCCAAGCCAGCCTGTTCCGCGGTATATCCGAGCTGAAGCTGCAGGAACTGCGGGATCAGGATGGTGGAGCCGTTCAGAACCATTCCCAGAGTGAAGTTGGCAAGAACCGACGATGCGAAGTTTCGTTTCTTCAAAAGACGAAGCTCGATGATCGGATGTTTGTGGGTCCATTCGCGCCAGATCATCCCGACCAATGCAATCACAGCCACCGTGAAGGCGACGCGGATCAGGTTAGAGTCGAACCACTCGAGTTCCTCCCCCTTGTCGAGCACGTACTGCAGGAGTCCAACGCCGATGATGATGGTGGTGATTCCGAAATAGTCGGTATTGCTGCCTCGCCGGTTTCTAGCCTCCATCACGTGCGGCGGATCATGCACCACGCGCTGGGTTAGCAGGAGCGATATAATGCCGATCGGGACATTGATGAAGAAAATCCAGTGCCAGCTGTAGTTGTCCGTGATCCACCCGCCAAGCGTGGGGCCGATCGCCGGCGCGACAACGACAGCCATTCCGTACATCGCGAAACCCATACTGCGCTGCTCTGGGGAAAAGGTGTCTGCCAGGATGGCTTGTTCGCTAGGCCCGAGCCCCCCTCCCCCGAGGCCCTGCATCACGCGGAAGAGGACAAGCATGGGCAATGTTGTCGCAAGGCCGCAAAGCATCGAGCTCACGGTGAACAGAATTACGCAGATCATGTAGAAGCGCTTGCGCCCGAGCCGGGTCGAGAGCCAGCCACTCATTGGCAGGATGATTGCGTTTGAAACCAGGTAACTGGTCTGCACCCAGGTGCTTTCTTCCGAGGTGGCGCCCAGGTTTCCGGCGATGTGAGGCAGCGCGACGTTTGCGATCGAGGTGTCCAGAACCTCCATGAATGTCGCGAGCGTCACCGTCATGGCGACAATCCAGGGATTGAACTGCCGTACGGGACTGCTTACCTTAGCCATACCTTAGCCTCGACGGACATACCCGGACGAAGGCTATCCTCGCCGTCTTGTTTCGCATCCAGGCGTATGCGCACCGGCATCCGTTGAACCACCTTGATGAAGTTGCCGGTTGCATTCTCCGGTGGAAGCGCACTGCTCCTCGCCCCGGTAATGGCAGGTATACCTTCGATAGTCCCCCTGAAATCTCTTTTCAGAGCATCGACGTGCACCTTCACAGATTCGCCGGCTTTCATCCTGCCCAACTGCGTTTCCTTGAAGTTCGCCGTGACCCATGTGTCGCCCGCCGCGACGATCATCATCAGGGCCTGAGCTTCGCTTACCCGATTGCCAATCTCGGCACTCCGCTGGGTCACAATGCCTCGAACGGGCGAGACAATATGGCAGAAGCTCAAATTAAGGGCGGCGCGCTGCAACTGAGCCGCGGCAGCTTCAACATTTGCCTGTGCGGTCGCAGTCTCCGCCTCGCGGATCGAAAGCTGGCGGGGCGCAGTGCTCGTGATCTGCTGGCGATGAGCAGTTTGTGCCTGTACGTCCGACTGACGCTGCTCCACTACTTTTCCTGCTGAAGCTACGTTCGCTTCCTGAGCAATTACGTTGGCGTCGGAGGATTTTGCCGTGGCGATCGCCCGATCGTAGTCCTGCCGCGAGATTGTGCCGCTCTGAAAGAGTTGCTCGTACCGCTTAAGGTCGCTATCGTCACGAGTGCGCATGGCCGTGGCCTGGGCGAGTTTCGCTGAAGCACTCGCCAGATCCTGCGTTGCAGCCGCGAGTGCCGACTTTGCCTGTGCCAGTTGGGCATCTCCGACGATGAAGGCCTCCGCATTGTTGGCTTCGGTGATCGCAAGGCTCGGACGCTGCGAACTCAATTGCGCCAAAGCCTGGTCGTATTGAGCCTTGGCTTGCGCGTACGCCACCTTCTGTTCGCTGTCGTCGATTTCAATAAGCGTCTGTCCGGCATCGACCGTCTGGTTGTCTGACACATAGACGGTGCGGATGGTCCCGCCAATTCTTGAACTGACAATATTGAGGTGCCCGTCGACTTGCGCGTCATCGGTGGACTCGTATCCGTTCGCGTAGATCGCCCAACCAGTTGCACCGGTGCAGGCAAGCAATGCTGCCAGACCGAGGATAACGATCCGCCTGGCCTTGTTACCGGCGTCCACTGGTTCAAGGACTTCTACCTTCATGGCTGATTGCTGCATATTGCTGGAACTCCAAACCGCAAATTGCGGCGAAACCGACCAACTGTTTGCTGGGCCTATCCCGAAGCGTTACACCTTTGGGAACTGCGTTGCGTCCCGGAGAAGAGGAAGGGTTTGTTACCCGGGAGTTCTCCCACAAGAACTCCCAGGTAGTCTCAGGGCCTACATCTTTGGCCCGGAGTTTGTTCCCGTGTACGACCCTTTGTGAGGTAGAACTGCATTGCTGCGCGGATGGCTACTTGGCGTCGGGCTTGACCTGCGCAGCGTTGAAATCGCCGCTCACCCCAAAGGGGTCAACGTCCACGCTGCCGCTCATCTTTCCCGAATCATCAACGGTGCCTGTGAACTTGATCGTTAGAGGCGTGCCGTTGTACTCCGAGTCGAACTGCCACTTGACTTTGCTGCCATCGACGCTCCCCTTGATCGGTAGGTCCTTGCCGTCCTGGCTTTTGCAAGTGCCGGCCAAGGTAGAGTCGGTCTGGATCAGGTTGCATTCAGAATCCGCGTCGTTCCCGGCAATGCTCTGATGTACCGTCCACTTTCCGGTTAGGTTCGGCGCCGCGGCAAATGCGGACGAGGCAAAGAGAACTATCGCGATTGCTAGAAGCTTCTTCATTCGTATTCACCTTTTCAATTTGTGAGGCTTTCGTTGTTCCGCCTTGCTTAGCCGTTCGCGCTGGCGGCGTCATCGACGAATTCAGCGATTGCGGAAAGCACTTTCCGAGTCGACCCTTGGATATCCTTCTGCCCGTTGGTAAACCAGTGATGAGTCGCCAGCGAGAGCACTGAGAGCGTGAGTGAACTGAGAACCCGAACGGTGAACGCATCCTTAAATCGCCCCCGGAACGCCTCTTCAATCTCACCCTGGACCGTAGCCATCCGCGAAACCAGCGCTTCCTGTGCCGCTGGGTATCGCGCCGCAATCTGCATCACTTTAGCCGTGCGAGGTTCCTCAACTGCCTGCTGCGCAAGCGCTGAAACCACATAACGTAAAAGTTCTGCCGGTGAAGCCTTTTTGGGGCAAGACGCAACCGCCTCTGCTAGTGAATTCGCCAGGTTTGTAACGGGATGGGCCATCAGGTCATTTTTCGACTCGAAATAACGGAAGAACGACCGGCGCGATACGAATGCAGCTTCTGCGATTTCATCGATCGTCGTATCGTCATATCCCTTTTCTGCGAACAAGTCGATCGCCGCATCCCATATCGCATCCTTGGTCAATTTCTGCTTGCGTTCCCGAAGTCCCAGCTTCGGAGCGTCAGGGCTAGCGGTTTGTTTTGCCGCCTTCGTTGAGTTCATGAAGCGAAGATAACACAATTTGGCACTTAGTGCAATATGGCACTTAAGAGCGCTAGGTTTTGCGTCCGCTAAGATTGGCAGTTCATGTTATGCTTGGCAGAAGAGATGGGCAGGTAAATCGGAATGGGCAAAGATCTTAAAGCTCGCAAGCAGGAACTTGTGCGGGACGCTATTTACGACGCAGCCATGGAACTGTTCGCGCGCAAGGGCTTCAATGAAACGACCGTGGACGAAGTGGTTGAAGCGGCGGGTATTTCCCAGCGGTCATTCTTCCGGTATTTCCCCAACAAGAGCGATGTTCTGGCCTATGAGATCGCAGGCCATGGCGATGCCCTCGTTGCGGCAGTTGAGACGGCGCCGCGGGAGCTACCCGAAATCGAGCTGGTGCGAACCGCGGCAAAGGCGGGGGTCGGGTATGCAATGGCGAGGCCGCGAACACGTCAAATCATCGAGATTACGGCTCAGAACTTCCCTGCGAGACAAGCCCATCGGGCCGCGATGGTAGACGTTGAGAACCGCGTCTCGGAGGCGTTTGCGGCCCGACTCAAGGCCTCCCAGAAGTTCAGCCTCCAGCCCAGGATGCTAGCCCTTCTGACACAGATGGCCGTAGACCTGACCCTCACCTCGTGGTTCATTGGCGAATCCAAAGACATCGACACAGCCATGAGGAACGTGTTTTCCAGATTGGCCCGGATTTTCGGTGATCGGGACGGCAGTTCTGAGAGCCCCGCGCCGAGGATGCAGCGCTCGAGGTCCGCCAAGCCTCGATCCGTTGGCGTAGCGACCTCGCGCTAACGGCCACCTCGTTGCGTATATCGCAGAAACCCTAAGGCCAGGACCAGATTCGCCCCGGCGAGGTATGCTCGTTCCCTGCCGGGATTCTCTCGCTTTCCCGTTCGATTCTCACCGTCGATCCCTCTCACCCCCTGCGCATCTGCGGCTAGTCTCAGCGCTCACCCTGCGCTTCCCCGCGCTCCGTGCCCGGGCTTTAGCTCTGGCCATCATTATTTTGCATAGACTGTTGACAATGGCAGAAACTGTCATATACAGTTCTTCTCCATGGCGGAGAATGTCGCGCAATGCGGTAACTGACACAGGCGAAATGCGCGAAGAGATCTGCTGCTTTCCTGGGAGCAGGAAACAAGGGAGGGCGAGATGTTCATAAGGATTGTGCGAGATCTTACAGGATCTCGGAGAAGCAAATTAGCCGGTCTGGCGGTGCTAGGTGCCTTGGCGATGATAACGACAATTGTCGGGCGAGCCCAGCTTTCGACCGCAACACTCAACGGGACTGTCACAGACAACATGGGCGCGCTAATTCAGGGCGCCAAGGTTGTGGTTGTTCATACGCAGACGAACTTTACGACAGAGACCGTTTCGGGACAGGATGGGCTTTTTCGCGTCTCGTCGCTTCCAGTGGGTCCATACGTGATCCGAGTATCGAAGGACGGCTTCTCCAAATATGAACAGGGCGGAATCGTCCTCACAGTCGGCCAGGTGGCCACACTGCAGGTCGCGCTCCACGTGGGCGCAGCGACGCAAGATGTCGTGGTGACCGCGGAAGCACCCGCAATCGAATCTACAAGCAGCACCATTCAATCCGTGGTTAACGAGAACGTTGTCTCGAGCCTGCCGCTGAATGGCCGTAACCCTGCCGCCTTGATGTACACGGCCCCAGGAATCACCGACGCTGCCTTGAATCCGAAGGGCACAAACCCGAACAGCACCGTGGCAGGCGGAGCCCTCAGTAATGAGAGCGCTCCGACGACCAACGGTGTTCGCCCGGGAGGGACCTACTTCTCCCTCGATGGCGCCGGCAACGTTGATCCCTACTCCGTGATCGGTGGTCCCTTCCCGAACCCCGACGCAACCCAGGAATTTTCCGTCGTGTCCGGTTCTCACGGGTCGCGCTATGTTTCTGCACCGGGTGGCGCAGTCAACATCGTCACAAAATCCGGCACCAACCAGATTCACGGATCAGTCTTCGAGTATCTGCGCAACGGCTTCTTTAACGCCCAGAATTACTTCTCCACTGCGCCCGATACTCTGAAGCGCAACCAGTTCGGGTTCGCAGCGGGCGGCCCAATCCTCAAAGACAAGCTATTTGCTTTTGGCTCGTACCAGCAGACCCTCATACGTTCTCAGAATCTGATCAACGCCTACGTCGGACTTAATACCGCTGAAGAGAATATGCGGGCTGGCCAGTTCAGAAGCGCCATCACCGGCCAGGTTGTACAACTGCCCGTTAACCCGGTCATAGCGAATCTGATGAAGTACATCCCCCCGCCGAACTACTCGCTTGGAGGCGTGGAGGCATACTACAATTCGACTTCTCCTAATAAGACCAACAACCCGCAATGGGTGGGGAAGATCGACTACAACCTTGGGCAGCATAGGCTGTTCGCCCGGTATTTCACGGACCATACAAATACTCCAGCCGATGACATGACCTCGACGACTTTGACGACCAGCGGAAAGAACGCGCTGACCGCCCAGGGATTCAACTCCGGATTCTGGAATGACATCGCGCTCGGCGACACCTGGTCATCGAAAGGTGGCTCGTGGGTTGTCGACGCACGGGCCTCCTACATGAAGGTCGACAACCGCGGTGGCCCAGCTCCCAGCCTTGCAGACCTCAGCCTGACCAAACTGGGTGCTACCAACGTTCATGATGGCGTTTATCCGGCGCTTCCCACATTTTACGCACTCGGCGGGCTCTTCGTATCCGCGAACAGTTACGGCAACAACGTTCGCACCAGTTGGGACTACAGTGCGGACGTCATGCACCAATTCAAGAAGCACGAACTGTCATTCGGAGCTGATGCTCGTGTGGTGGGTCTGAACCAGACGAACTACACAGGGCAGAACCTCGCGTTTGTTTTCGTTGGGCTCAACAGCTTGTTTACCGGTTACGGTCCACTCGATAACAACGGCTATGCCGACCTCATCCTGGGGCGGCCATTCGAGTGGCTGCAGTCCGATGGCAACTTCTCAAAAATCAATGGCAATCTGTTTGGCTTGTACCTGGAAGACAAGTACCACGTTAATTCCCGCCTGACGCTCAGCGGCGGGATCCGGTGGGATCCATACCTGCCTTACGCTCCTGCCAAGGACCACATCGACTGCTGGAACCCGGGGCAGCAATCAAAGGTCTTCACCAATGCGCCGACGGGCCTGATCTATCCGGGTGACTCCGGATGCAGTTCTGGGGGAACGACCTCGAAGTACGACCTCATTCAGCCTCGCGTGGGTGTCGCTTATAGACTTGATCGCGATGGCAATACTGCCCTGCGTGCAGGATGGGGTATGTACTCCACCCAGTTCCAGTTGGTCAGCCTGCTGGGATTCTCCGCGCCGCCGTTCGTTCGCAGCTTCCTTCAGATCCAGCCCGTGAGTTTTGTCACTGTCGATAATCCCTGGGGCTCGCAGGGATTGGCGGATCCCTTCGCGGGAGGATTCACCGATGCCAACTATCAACCGCCTTCAGATGTGAGCTTCGCCCAGGCGCAAGCGATCGGATTCTCTCCGTCGGCGATCGACCGGGATTTCCGGCCGGCAACTGTCAACCAGTGGAGCTTGTCCCTGCAGCACGCATTCACGGCGTCTGACAGCATGGAACTCGCGTACGTAGGAGTCCAGGGCCTCAACATTGCACAAAGCTACGATGCCAATCTGCCGGTCTACAACGGTGATCCGGCAAAGCCCGGGTCCACTCGGCCCTATGGATCTGAAGGCATCGGGCAGTTGCTGACCCTGGGGAGCAATTCTGGCTCCAACTACAACGGTCTGAATGCGACCTACCGCCGTCGTGGCAAGGGCGGACTCGATCTCGTCTCGGCCTTCAACTGGTCAAAGTGTCTGGACGATGGATCACTTCCGCCGAGCACGTCAGGCGTGTTCGGAGCAACGGGGCTCGGTGACAACTCCACTGCAAACGGTGCCTATCTCCCGCATGCCCAGTATGGCCGCTGCGACTTCGACCAGAATGTCACCTTTCGCACCACGGCGGTCTGGAACTCGCCTGACCTGAAGGGCAGCAACGCATTTGTCCGAATGGCTGGGAGCTCATGGGTGGTGAGCGGTCTTGTCGTAGCCGATGCCGGACAGCCCTACAGCATCACCGATTCTGCGAATAACTCGCAGACGGGGCTGGGCCTGGACCGGGCCGACTGGAACCCCACTCACGCGCCAGTGTTTGTGAACGGGAAGTTGAATAAGGATGCGTTTCAACCGAACGCGCCAGGTACGTATGGCAATGTGCAACGAAACAGCATCCGCGGACCCGGCTATGTTCACATCGATCCAGCCGTGATGAAGACGTTCCCCCTGGGCACAGAGCGAATCCGCTTCACATTCCGGGCGGAGGCGTTTAACGTCTTCAATCATCCCAATTACATTGCTCCCAATGGGGACCTGAACAGCACTACCTTCGGAGTGACAGGCGGAGCCCGTGACCCGCGCATTATGCAGTTCTCGGGCAAGTTCACGTTCTAACGCAACCGGCCACAATCATCAGGCCGGATCCAAATCTGCGGGTCCGGCCTGCTTCCCTCATCGTTCATCTTCAATGGAGATTTCATGCGAGTTCGTTCGGCACCGTCTCACTCGACAATCGCACACCTGCTCACACTCGCTTTGCTCATGGGGACCGGAGCACCAATCGCCGGATCCCAGCAGCAGCCCACGGCAGAGACGAAGGGCGCCGGCGCTGCTGCCGACCCCATATTCAGGGAGCCTTACGTGGACGTTGACGAGATGCGCAACGCTCCAGTTCGCCACCGCTATGTTCATGGCGGCTTCAAGGGGACCGAGGCGCGCTTCGCCTTTTACTTCCCACCAAAGGAACAGTACCAGGGACGATTCTTCCAGCACGTCACACCGGCGCCCGCAGGTGAAACGCTCGATGCAAACAACGCTGTGGTGGGGAGTGGAGAATTGCTGCAGCACATGCTGTTCTCGTTAAGCAGTGGCGCATATTTCGTCTTAACCAACGAAGGGGGTCCAGGAGCGATCGCAGGAGATCAGACGATCCCCGGATACCGCGTCAATGCAGCGGCCGCAGAGTATTCGAGGATCATTGCCGAACAGATGTATGGCGGGAATCGGCCTTATGGTTATGCTTTCGGGGGAAGCGGAGGATGCTTTAAAACGCTTAGCGGATTCGAGAACACCACGGCTTGGGAAGGTGCTGTGCCGTTCGTCTGCGGGTCGCCAATGGCCATTCCCAACGTGTTCACTGTCCGCATTCTCGCAATGCGCACTCTGAAGGATAAGTTCGCTTCGGTCGTGGATGCAACCGAGCCGGGCGGAAGCGGCAACATCTATCAGAATTTGAGCGACGAGGAACAGGATGCTCTTCGCGAAGTAACGAAAATGGGTTTCCCACCCGCCGCCTGGTTCAATTACAAAACGATTGGCGAGGGAGCTTTCCCGGTTTTATTCCCGTTGGTCAAAATGATGGACCCCGGTTACTTCAAGGACTTCTGGACTGTGCCTGGCTACGAAGGCGTGAATCCCAAGCCCTCGCTCACAAAGGCTAGAGTCCAGCACCCCACTGCCGTCGTCAACGTCGTATCCCCAGGTAATCCGGAATCCCACAAATCTTTCGGAGGGGTAGACGCGGCAAAGGACGCTATCAAGGATTCCCAGATGATAGGAATTCAGATGGAAAGCGTTCCCTCGCAGGACCTGGAAGGAGCATTTGTAGTTGTCAAGACGGGAGCCTCCGCAGGCAAAGAGCTGCCTGTCGGCAAAGTCAGCGGGAATACAGTTTTCATTGCCCGTAATCCCTTCGGGGCCGACAATGCCGACGACGTAAAAGCTCTTAAGCCAGGCGATCAAGTAGTTCTCGATAATTCGGACTTTCTGGCCATGCAGTACTATCACCGTCACCAAGTCCCTGGACCGGATTACTACGTTTGGGACCAATTCCGTGGCCCGGACGGCAAACCTCTTGAGCCACAGCGGCCCATGTTGATTGGCCCGATGGTTACAGGCGCAGGTTCTGTCCAGTCCGGAAAATTCAAAGGGAAGATGATCATCGTAGAA
>Ga0157378_10003184_pt1 | contig 14580 bp, 14 predicted proteins | sample M65metaG_FD_115309 | JGI IMG/M metagenome (GOLD analysis project Ga0157378, IMG submission 115309) | Miscanthus rhizosphere microbial communities from Kellogg Biological Station, Michigan, USA - M6-5 metaG | ecosystem: Host-associated > Plants > Roots > Rhizosphere > Soil | place: USA: Michigan...
CATCCGCACCAGCATGATCGTCGGATTTCCGGGCGAAACAGACGCCGATTTCGAGGAGTTGTGCCAGTTCGTGCAAGCCGCTCAGTTCGATCGCATGGGCGCCTTCTCGTACTCGGACGAAGATACCAGCAAGAGTTTCGCGCTGGATGCGAAAGTGGATGGGCGAACCATTCAAAATCGCAAGCGCCGGCTGATGGCGATTCAAAAGAAAATTTCCCGGGCGCACAACAAGACTCTGGTCGGGCGTGAAGTCGACGTACTGATCGAGGGACCTTCGGCGGATTCCGACCTGGTGTGGCAGGCCCGCATGGCCACGCAGGCACCCGATATCGACGGACTCTGCTATATTTCCGACCCGGGCGAGAGTCCTCTGCGGGAAGGCGAGTTCCGCCGGATGCGGATCACCAAGGCGCACGACTACGATCTGACGGGAGAGTTGCTGGATGCACCGAAAGCCGCAGGGCGGGAGGTTCGGACTGCGACTCTTCTCCAAATTTCGAGATAGAGATGCAGTGTCCGATTTGCAGGAAAAGGGTCCAGAGGGACGGCGAGTTCATGCCGTTCTGCAGCGATCGCTGCCGCGTGATCGATCTGGGCAACTGGGCTTCCGAGAAATACGTAATTTCCACTCCGGCCGATCCGCAAGCGCTTGAGGACCTTCCAGGAGAGGAAGACGACGGCGAATGAGCGCACTGGCGCGCATCCTAGCCACGTGTTTCTTCCTCGGGAACGTACCCAAGGCTCCGGGAACCGCGGGCTCGCTGGGCGCGCTGGTGATCGCCTGGTGGCTGCACTCCGCTTACGACATACCCGGTGCCGGCTTCGCCGTCTACGCGTTGCTGTTGCTGGCGCCCGCGAGTTGGGCTGCCGGGCGGCTGGCCGAAGACATTGGCAAGAAAGATCCTCAAATCGTGGTGGTGGATGAATGGGTGGGCCAGTGGATCACCCTCGCGGGCGCCGCGACGCTCAATTGGAAGAGCTGGCTGGGAGCGTTTCTCTTGTTCCGCGCCTTTGATATTTGGAAGCCGCCACCCGTCCGGCAACTTGAACGGGTTCAAGGCGGCGCGGGTATTGTGCTCGATGACGTGATGGCAGGAATCTACGCAGCGCTTGTATTGTACTTCGCCGGATGGTTCAATCTTTATTAGCAACCCGCATATGGCCCTTCGTAAGAATTCCGAATCGCGCCCGCAGATTTCCGACGTTTCTCCGCCCGCGGCGATCCCGGGAGGCGAATTCCGCATTCGTGGCAAAGGCCTTGCGGGTTCCGAGCGGCCCATTGCACGCATCGGTGAGCTGGCGGCTCCCATCATCATCGGATCCGACTCGTTGGTGATTGTGCGCGTACCGGATGGTGTATCGCGCGGCGAGCTGGTGCTGGGCAAAGACGACGATGCGGCGTGGACTTGCGATATCGGCATCCAGATCGCCGAGGGCGTGCATCCCGTTTCCAACCCCGTCGTTGACAAGCTGGGGAACATCTACGTCACTTTCAGCGGCGCCGCTGGACAGAAGACGCCTGTTTCGATTTACAAGCTCGACGCCGGCCTGAGCATGAAGCCGCTGGTATCGGAAATGATGAACGCCACTGGCCTGGCGCTGGATGCCGAGGGTGCTCTGTACGTTTCCAGCCGTCACGATGGCATGGTGTATCAGGTGTCGCCATCCGGAAATACGTCCACCTACGTGGAAGGCATGGGCGTGGCCACGGGCATCGTATTCGACCGTGACGATAATCTCTTTGTCGGCGATCGCAGCGGCACCATCTTCAAGATCAGCCGGCAGCGTCAGATTTACGTATTCGCCACGCTGGAAGCGTCTATCGCCGCCTATCACCTGGCGTTCGGTCCGGACGGATACCTCTACGTAACCGGCCCCACCACGTCGAGCTTCGATGCGGTCCATCGCGTCTCCAAGGACGGGCACGTGGAGCTGTTCTATCGGGGACTGGGACGTCCGCAGGGCATGGCGTTCGATGCCCAGGGCAACTTGTACGTGGCGTCGTCGCTGGGCGGACGGCGAGGCGTCGTGCGGATCACGCCAGAGCGAAAAGCCGAGTTATTCCTCTCCGGGCCGGCCGTCGTAGGCCTGGCGTTCACGCCGTCGAAATCGATGATCGTGGCCACCAATAACTCGCTGTTCAAGGTGGACGCGCGCATCGAAGGCTGGCCGGTTCCCTAGGGCGAATGCCGGACGCCGAGATCATCGCGGTGGGGTCGGAGATGCTGACCTCGCAGCGCATCGACACGAATTCGCTTTATCTCACCGATCAATTAAACTCGCTGGGCGTGGAAGTGCGCCGCAAGCTGATTGTCGGCGATGATCGCATGCTGCTGACGGCGGCAGTTCGCCAAGCGTTGGAGTATGCCGGGATCGTGATCTTAACGGGCGGCCTGGGACCTACCGAGGATGATGTCACGCGCGAGGCGGTCGCCGCGGCACTCAGTCGTCCGCTGCTTTTTCATCAGGAAATCTGCGATGCGATCGAGGAACGGTTTCGCCGGCGGCAGCGCAAGATGGCGGAAATCAATAAGCGCCAGGCGTACGTCGTCGAAGGCGCGGAGATTCTTCCGAACACCAATGGAACGGCGCCGGGACAATGGATCGAACACCAGGGGCGTTCGGTAGTCCTGCTGCCGGGACCTCCGGGCGAGATGAAGCCCATGTTCGAAGCCGGGTGCCTGCCGCGTCTAATCCAGCGCCTTCCAACGCAGGTGATCCGCACACGCTTCTACCGCGTAACCGGATTCACAGAATCCGATCTGGATGCACTGATTGCACCGGTATACACCAAGTACGCGAATCCTTCGACGACGATCTTGGCATCGCCGGGAGACATTCAGGTTCACTTGCGGGCACGCTGCGAAACCGCGGAAGAGGCCGAGCGTCTGCTGGCCGAAGTGGGCACGCCGATCGAGAAACTGCTGGGGCGGCACTTGTTCTCACTGACTGGCGAACCCCTGGAAGCCATCGTCGGGACGCTGCTGCGGGAGCTGGAAGCCACGTTGGCCGTCGCCGAGAGTTGTACGGGAGGGATGGTGGGAGAACGCATCACGGCGGTGCCCGGGAGTTCTAACTATTTCTTGGGCGGCTTCATCACGTATTCGGACCTGCTGAAAACCGAACTCCTGGGCGTGGATCCCGCGCTCATCGAGCAGCACTCGGCGGTGAGTAATGAAGTGGCTTGCGCGATGGCGCAGGGCGCGCGCGAGCGTACGGGGGCCACATTCGCTCTGTCGATTACAGGTGAAGCCGGCCCGGAATCGAACAGCGGCGTTCCGGTCGGCACCGTCTTCGTAGGTTTCGCCGGTCCGGATGCAACGGACGCCATCCGGTTGGGGATGCCTGGCGATCGTACCCGCATCCGCGGATTTGCGACGCAGGCTGCGCTCGATCTGCTGCGTCGCAGGCTGCTGCGGATCGAAGAAACATGAAGCAGGCGGCCAGCTCGCCTGTTCTGCTCTTGCTCGCGACCCTCCTGTTCTGGTCGATTCCCCTCTTCTTTCCGCAGGCGACCATTCATTGGGATCTGGCCGACGTCACGTATCCCGCGCAGAAATACCTCACCGATTCGATGCATGCGGGACGCTTGCCCTACTGGACCCCTTTCCTGTATTCGGGGACGCCCTTTCTATCCGATCCGCAGACCGGTGCGTGGTATCCGCTGCACTGGCCGTTTTTTCTGATCGGAATCACCCCGCGAATTCTGTTCTTCGAGCTTGCGCTGCACTCTTTTCTGGCGCTGGCCGGGACGTTTCTTCTGGCTCGCAAGCTGCTGGATGACGCCGTGGCGGCCGCGGTGGCGGCGATGTTCTACGCCTGGGGCGGATTCTTTGCCGCGCACAGCTCGCAGTTGGGAAAATTCGAAGCCGCCGCGCTGCTGCCGTGGATGTTGTGGGCTGCTTTAGCCCAGCGGCGCTCATGGCTGCTGACGGGAACATTCGGTGGCCTCATTCTATTGACAGGCGATTTCGACGCGGCTTTCTACTGCTTCTTCGCACTGGCGTTCTTCCTGTGTGCGACATCTTGGAAGCGCGGAGCACTGCTGGTGGTATCCACACCCGTGATCGCATTCTGCCTGGCGTCTGTGGCGATCCTGCCCTGGATCGAGATCCGCAGTCTTGCCACGCATCCAGTCCTCTCGCCTGCCGCTTCACTGCGCGGGGTCGACTTGGCGGCGGTGATGTCGGCAGACTATTTCGGATTGATCTCCGGCTATTACAAAGGACCGGACGAAATTCGCCAGTTCTATCTCTACGGCGGCCTGCTGTTGCTGCCCTTGGCGATTGCAGGACTGATCCGCCGGGTTCGGATCGTGCCAATCCTCACCCTGATCGTGCCGGGGCTTTGGTATGCGTTCGGCCCAAAAGCGGGATTGGCTCGATTCCTGACGATGCCGCACGCGCCGATCGAGATCTGGTTCGTGCCGGCGCTCGGGTTGGCCATCGCCGCTGGATCGGGCGCTGCCTTCGTCGCGGAGAAGATGGGACAGAAGCGCCTGCCGTTCGTCCTGATGGTGATCATCGCCGCAGATCTGTGGCATTTCAACATGTATAAGAGCCCGCTGGTGTATGCGTCCACCAGCTTCGAAACACTTTATGGAAAGCGCCAGGAAACGTTTGACGCAGGCGTCCGCGAGATTAAGACTCAGCCTCTCTATCGGCTCTGGACATCGACGCCGGGCCTGGCCATGGGACCCTCGGATGGATCGCTGGCGACACGCACTGAAGTGACTTGGGGCGCGGGGCTCGCGGAGTTAAACCGTTATTCCGAATACAACCGGGCGATTCCCGCGAATCCAAAATTGCTGGCGGGATTGAGCGCAAACTACCTGGTGGATATGAAAGGAGGCGTGGAATCGGATCCGTCCGCGCTGCCGCGCGTTTTCGTTCCGCCGGCGATCGTATGGGTGCCGCCGGGCGCATCGGCTGCCCCCGCTGCCCTGGCGTCGATGGACCCTGCGCAGGCTACCGTCGTCGAAGGGCCGCCCAAGGCCGCCCGGCAACAGCAGCCAGCGGTGCTGAGGGTCGTGGAATATGGCGAGAACTGGTACAAGATCCGCTATTCGGCGGCGATGGATACGGTCTTGCGCATCGCCGTGCCAAATTCTCCCGGATGGACGGCTCGCGTGGACGGAGCCGAAACCCCCATTTTGCCAGCCGATTACGCTTTTTCCGGAGTCATCGCTCCAGCCGGACAGCACGATCTGACGCTCGAATTCCGCCCCCGATATCTTCCAGCCGGGGGAACATTGAGTGCCATCACGGCCTTGGGCGCGATTTTTCTGCTACTTCGGCGCCGCCGGTCCGCAGGAACGCCACTGTAGCTTTTCCGGTTCCCGGCCGATTAAGCGGTAGGCTTCTTATGGTAGAGACCATTTCCGCTCCGGCCGATAAATTGTCGCAGCGCGCGTTGTCGGCGCTGGGCAAGCTTCCCCCCTTCTCGCCGATCTTGAACAAGCTGCTGGCGTCGCTGGCCGGTGAGGACGTCTCTTTTTCCAAACTGGGCGACCTGATCGAAAAGGACGCCGTGGTGGCAGGGAACATCATGCACCTGGTGAACTCGGCGTTGTACGCGCGCCGGGCCACGATCACGTCGGTGCGTCATGCGCTGGCGCTGCTAGGAATGGACAAAGTCCGTAACACGCTGCTGGGAATGTCGATCTCGCGCATGTGGGCTCAGGTGAAGACTCCTCCCATTTGGTCCATGGCGCGGTTCAACCGGCATTCGGCCTCCGTCGCGGTCCTGAGCGATCAAATCGCGGCGCGGGTGCGCGCGGATTATCCGGAAGGCGCGTTTGTGGGCGGGCTGCTGCACGACCTGGGCCGCCTGCTGATTGCGCTCGGACTGCCGGAGGAATTCGCCCGTCTGATTAGGATGCATGAGCAATCCGGACGTTCCTGGACGGATTGCGAAATGGAGCTACTGGGCTTCACGCACGCGTCGCTATCGGCCGATGCGCTGGGAGTGTGGAAATTTCCTGAACCAGTGCAGATCGCCGTGCGCGATCACCACAATCCTCCGGCGTTCAACCCGGAAGGAATCGTGCCTCTGAGCGCCATTCTGGATGCCGCGAATCAATTCGTGAATGCGACAGGCGAATCCATCGTGGCCCCAAGCACGGTCGCCGTGAAAACGCATGGTCCCGAGGATGCCGCCGTTATTGCCGCACTGGGTATTCCCGAGGAAAAGCTCGGCAAGCTGCTGGCGGATTACCAGGTTGAACATCTGGCGATGAGCGCCTTCTTCAAATAGCGCGCAGTCCTCGCACGAACACCATAGTCGCAAGATACAGAAACACGATCGCCGAAGCCAGCGCCAACGCGCGGGTCAATGGCTTCCCCAACGAACCTCTGAGGGCGCCGGCCCCGTAAGCGATCATCGCGGCCCACGTGAGTCCTGCTGCCGCGAATCCCGCAGCGAAGGGCAGCAGAGGCCCGCGATCTCCCCCCAACGACGCGATCACGCTTCCGCCCACGGCCGCGAACCATAGGATGGCGGTGGGCGACGCGAGGGCGAGTCCCATACCGGTCAGAAGCAGGCTGGGATGGCTCTGGCGCGTGGCTTCGCCCATCGTGATTCGCCTGGGATAAACTACTTCCCGAGCCATCTTCCAGGCGAGGTATAGGAGCACGGCGGTGCCGAACAGCCACAAGGTCCAGCGCACGGGAGCCCATTGGGCCAGCGTCGCCGCACCTATCGCCGCCAGCGTGAAATAGATCAGATCGCCCACGCACGATCCCACGCCCAGCAGGAATGCTGCCGTGCCGCCTTGGGTCAAGGCCACCCGGATCGCGGCCACGTTCACGATGCCCAGGTCCATGCAAAGCGAGATCGAAAGCAGGTACCCGGTCCAGAACGGCCTCACGTTCCGATCATCATGCCACATGGTATAGGCTGAATATATGCAGGTCCTGGAAATGGTCAAGGCGGCTATCCAGCGGGTCACCCGTACGGAGCCCGGGTTCCCGGATCCCCCCGAGCACCCCGACGATCCCTACGCCTTGGTAGGCGCGCCTAAGAGGCCGCGTACCCCTCTTCGGAGCTCCGCTGCGGCGGCGCCCCTCGAATTCGAAAGACCCTGAAGAGCGTGCGGTAAACTGAAAGTAATCAGGACCTTCCCCGTATGCCCGTGGTTCACTCCATCGCCGACGAAATTCTGGAATTGAAGCAGAAGCGCCACGCCATCATTCTGGCGCATCACTACCAGGAATCCGAGATCCAGGAGCTGGCCGACGCGATTGGAGACAGTCTGGAACTGGCTCGCAAGGCGCGGGATTTCGAAGGCGACGTGATCGCATTTTGCGGCGTCGTGTTCATGGCGGAAACCGCCAAGGTACTGAATCCGACCCGGACCGTGGTCCTGCCCGATCTGGATGCTGGCTGCAGCCTGGTGGATAGCTGTACGGCCGAACAAGTCCGGGCCTTCAAGGCACTTCATCCGGACCATGTGATCGTCAGCTACGTCAATACATCCGTCGAAGTGAAAGCGGAGAGCGATATTCTGTGCACTTCGCGCAACGCCGTGCGCATTGTGAACTCGATTCCAGCGGAGCAACCGATTCTGTTTTTGCCCGATATCAACCTGGGCAATTACGTGAAACAGCAGACCGGCCGCGAGAACATGCGGATCTGGCAGGGGGCGTGTATCGTGCACGCGACGTTTATGGCGCGCAGGCTGGCCGCGGCGCGCGCGGAGCATCCTCAAGCGCTGGTCGCGGCGCATCCCGAGTGCCCCGCGGACGTGCTCGCCATGGCGGATTTCATCGGATCCACCAGCGCCATCATCGACTGGTGCGTAGCGGCTCCGGCCGAAGAATATATCGTGATGACGGAGAGCGGCGTGCGGCATTCACTCGAAAAGCTCGCGCCGCACAAACGCTTCTACTTTGTCCCCAATGAAAACTGCAATTGCAGCGAGTGCCCCTATATGAAGCGCAACACGCTGGAGAAGCTGCGCGATTGTCTGGAGACGCTGACTCCGCGCATCGAGCTTTCAGACGACATCATCCGGCGCGCCGCGCTGCCCATCGAGCGGATGCTCGCTGTTAAGTAATGTCTTTCGACGTGTCACATCCGGAGGTTCAGGATGCGGTTCAGCGGGCTCTGGCCGAAGACATCGGCACGGGCGATATCACTACAAATCTGTGTGTTCCGGCGGAAACGAAGGCTACCGGTCATATGATCGCGCGTCAATCGCTGACGCTGGCGGGCGTGGAACTGCTGCCGCTCATCTTCGCCGGGTGCCGCGTTGCGCTGAGCAGCCAATCAGGAGATCACCTTCAGGATGGCGACGAGATCGCGGTAGTGCAGGGTCCGGCGCGCGCGCTTTTAACGGGCGAACGCACCGCCTTGAACTTTGTCCAGCGTCTGAGCGGAATCGCCACGGCTGCCCATGCGTATGTCTGCGCCGTAGAAGGGACCGGCTGCCGGATTCTGGATACGCGCAAGACCACACCCGGGCTGCGCCGGCTCGAGAAAATGGCGGCGGCGGCCGGCGGAGCAACCAATTATCGCATCGGCCTGTTCGATGCGGTGCTGATCAAGAACAATCACATCACCGCTGCAGGCGGCGTGCCGACGGCGCTGGAGCGTACGCGTAGCGCGGGTGTGCCGGTGGAAATCGAAGTGCGGACGCGCCCCGAGCTGGATGAGGCGTTAACCTGCGGAGCCACGCATCTGCTGCTGGACAATCTGCATCCCGACGAGGCCCGGGAATGGATCGCACACATTCGAGCCTTCGACAAGAGGCGCGCGACAGTTGAGTTATCCGGAGGCATCACGCTCGAAAACGCTCGCGCCTATGCGGAAACCGGCGCGGATTTCCTTTCGAGCGGCTCCATCACGCACTCGGCTCGGGCCGTGAATATCAACTTGAGGCTGGAGCTACTGCGCTAGCAGCTCGTTTGCGAGCTTCTCGGCTCCATACAACTTCCGCAGCGCTTCCGTCATCGCCGCCGTGTGGACCGCAACCGCCCGATTGGTCTCGCCCTCGTAGACAAAGTCGCCCACCAGCGATTCAATGTTGCCGTCGAAGATCAGCCCCACAATTTCGCCGTTCTTGTTGATCACGGGCGATCCCGAGTTGCCTCCGATGATGTCGTTGGTTGTAACAAAGTTGAACGGAGTAGTCAGATCCAGCTTGCTACGGCCGTCGACGTATCGCTTGGGCAGCTCGAACGGCCCCTTGTTGCCGAAGCTGGCGGAGCGATCGTACAGTCCGAACAGGGTCGTCATCGGCGGAGCAATGGTGCCATTCATCGGGTAACCGCTCACTTTGCCGTAAGAGAGCCGCAGCGTAAAGGTCGCGTCGGGATAGGTAGATTTGCCGAACGCCGCGAAACGAGCTTTGCCGAGCTGCTCACCCGCACGCTCCTCCACGCTCTGCACGTTGTCTTCGTGCCACTTCATCAGCTCGCGCCGGATGGGGTCCAGTTTGCGAGCCAGCACGATCATCGAATCCGTAGATGCGGCCACAGCGGACTCTCCGCCCTCCACCAGTTGCTTGCGTACTGCCGCATCGGTGAGCTTGGTGCCATTCACCAGCTCGGTGGCGACTTCCCGCGGAGTCTTTCCGTTCGTCACCAGTTTTACCCATGGATCATTCGGGCCGACTTCGGCCAGATCCAGCTCCAGCGCTCCGGTGATGCGCGCGATTTCCATGTCAGGATAGATCGGTGCAGGCGAAAACATGCCTAGTCTTGTCGATTCGAGCTGGGCATCGTGATACCCGGGCAGGCGTTCGCCATCGGGTTTCTTGATCTCAGCCACGTACTGCACCAGCTGCTGCGCCAGGCTGGCGAGCGAAGAGTTCAGGCCATGGAAATATTGTTCCTTGAATCGCGACTGATCTTTCTTTTCCGCCGCGGCGATCTGGTCCCAGGCGTTGCCGTAGGCCGATTTCCATTGGGGATTCGCTGCGACCAAGGCCTTGAACTTGGCCTCATCGGCGCGCTTGGCATCCATCACGCGCTTGTCCTGCAAACCTTTCAGGCGGCCATCGTAGGCCTTGAGCGAATTCTCCAAGCCAAAGATCTGCGTGATGGCCCGGCGTTCGGCTTCCGGACCCGTGGCCGAATATTTCTTCAGCGTGTCGATACGGTTGTGAAGAATTTTCAGAGTGGCGGGCTCCCGCTGGTCGCGCTCGGCTTCGAGCTGTGCCAGCGTGTCTAACCGCTGCGTGGATCCGGGGTGGCCCGAGACGAATGCCAGTTCGCCATCGGCCGCGCCCTTGGGATTCCACTTGAGGAAATTCGGGCTCTGAATCGGCTGGCCGTTTTCGTATACGCGGAAGATCGCGAAATCCAGGTCGTAACGTGGATACGTAAAGTTATCCGGATCGCCGCCGTAGAACGCGATCTGCTGCTCCGGCGCGAAGACGATACGAACGTCGGTGTACTTCTTATAGCGATACAGCCAGTATTCGCCGCCTTGATAGAGCGTGACGACGTCGGAGCGAAACCCGGTTTTCTGCAGACTCTCGCGCTCAATCGCGGCGATGGCGTCCTTACGTTTGGCGAATTCCTGCTCGGCATTGCGGGCGCCCTTGAGCGCGTCCTGCACCCGCGTGGTGACGTTCTCCATCGACACCAGAACGTTGACTTCCAGATCGGGCGACTTTATCTCTTCCTCCGCGGTGCGCGCGTAAAAACCATCCTTGACATAGTCATGCTCGGGCGTCGAGTTTTTCTGCAACTGCCCCAGCGCGACGTGGTGGTTGGTGAGCAGCAGTCCCGTGGGGCTAACGAAGGATCCCGAGCCGCCATCGTTCAAGCGGATGCTCGATAAGCGGACGTGATCCAGCCACTGCTGCGTGATCCCGAAGTTGTACTTGTCCTGAACCAGCTTGGTGGGCGGATTATCAAACGTCCACATGCCTTCGTCTGCCTGCAAAATCGAGAAGGCCAGGAGCGGCCCGAAAGCGAGAGAGATGATTCGCCTCATAAGAATATGGTAACGCGCGCTAAAATAGGGCTTCTGTGACCCCCGCCTGGCGCCGATATGTCCGACCGCAGGATTTCGTTTGGCTGCTGTTCTTCACGGCGTTGGCGATTTTCAGCCCAGAGCGGCATCCGGTCATCTTCATCGCCCTTGGCGCCCTCGGTATCATTCAGGTGCTCGAGCCAAGGATCGGCGCCGTCCCATCCGTGATCCTCAAGCTGGCGCTGTGTTATCCCCTCATCGGCTACACAGGCGGGGTTTCGAGCAGCTTCTACCTGGTTCTGTTTCTGCCGGTGATTTCGGCAGCCACGAGCTTCGACCTGCTCGGCGCGATGCTGTCCGCTTTGGCAGCCTGCGGCGTGTATTTATCCTTCCTACTCTTCCTCGGAAAGGACGAGTTTATCCCACCCGACCAAGTGGGAGAGCTGATCATTCGTGGGCTTCTTTTGTTCGCCATCGGATTCCTAACGAGCCAGCTTGCGGAGTCCAACCGAGACGAGGTGCGGAAATCGCAGGCCGCCGCGGAAGAACTGGCCGAAGCGAATCGCCACCTGGAAGAAGCCGAGGCGCAGGTGCGCCGTGCCGATCGGCTGGCTGCGCTGGGGCAGTTAACCGCGGGACTCGCACATGAGCTGCGGAATCCTCTAGGCACGCTGAAGACATCGGCGGAGCTGCTGGAGCGCAAGGTGGCAGGGGATAACGAAATCGCGCGGGAGATGGCCGGTTACATCACGCAGGAAGTAGATCGCATCAATTCGCTGATCACCCGGTTTCTGGACTTCGCGCGTCCGCGAAACCTTCGCCTGCAGAAGACCGACTTGCACGCCATGCTGGACCAAGCCATCGACCGTTTCGATCGCGAGAAATCCGGCGCGGCCGCTTCCGTGACCGTATTCAAGAACTATTCGCCCGATGTGCCTCCGGTGAACATCGAGAACGAACTGATGGAGCACGTGATTACCAATCTTTTGTCTAACGCCGCGCAGGCCAGCCCGGCGGGCGCGGTGGTGACGGTCAAGACACGCCTGGCCGAGACCCCGGAAGGGCAAAAGGCGGAGATCGCGGTCATCGATCGTGGTTCAGGAATCGATCCGAAGCATATGGAAAATATCTTCAATCCGTTCTTCACCACGAAGGCGGCCGGTGTGGGGCTGGGGTTGTCGATCGTCTCCAAAATCGTGGATGAACACGGCGGGCAGATTACCGTGGAAAGCACTCCCGGCGAAGGCAGTGTGTTTCACGTGTACCTGCCTGTGGCACAGTAAGATCAGACGGATGGCCGACAAGCAGACGATTCTGGTAATCGAAGACGAGGAAAAGCTCCGCCGGGTGATCGGCCTGCACCTTTCCTCCGATGGGTACAGCGTCAAGGCGGTCGGAACGGCCGAAGAAGCGCTCAAACTAGCCGGGGACGCTGACCTGGTGCTCACCGACCTGAAGCTTCCAGGCATGGACGGCCTCGCATTGCTGGAACAGTTGCGAACGCAGAATGTGCATTTGCCGGTGATCGTGATGTCAGCGTTCGGGACCGTGGAGAATGCGGTAGAGGCGATGAAAAAAGGTGCCGTCGATTTTCTGCCCAAGCCGTTTTCGATCGACCACCTGACCGTAGTGGTGGCCAAAGCGCTGGAAGTCCGCAAGCTGCGCGACGAGAATCGCGATCTGCGGGAAGCATTGGGGCAGCGCTACCAGTTCGAAAACATCATTGGGCGCAGCGCCGCGATGCAGGATATCTTCGCCACTATTACGCGGGTGGCAGGCACGCGCGCCACGGTTTTGCTGGCAGGCGAAAGCGGCGTGGGCAAGGATATGATCGCGCGCGCGATTCACCAGCATTCTCCCCGCAAAGATCGGCCGTTCGTGAAGATTAACTGCACGGCGATCCCCGAAAACCTGATGGAGAGCGAGCTGTTCGGCTATGAGAAGGGCGCATTCACGGGCGCGAACGTATCGAAACCAGGCAAGTTCGAGCAGGCGGATACAGGCACGGTGTTTCTGGACGAAATCGGCGATGTGCCGGGATCCATTCAGGTGAAGCTCTTGCGCGTCCTGCAGGAGCGCGAGTTCGAGCGGCTGGGCAGCAATAAAACCATGCACACGGACGTGCGGGTGATCGCAGCGACCAACGTCGATTTACGCGCGGCACTCGAGCAGGGGACCTTCCGCGAAGATCTTTACTACCGGCTCAACGTGGTGCCCATCGACATCCCTCCGCTGCGCGAGCGGAAAGAGGACATCCCCTATCTGGTGGAGTATTTCGCCAAGAAGTTCGGTGGTGAGATCAGCCAAGGCGCGATGGAGCGGCTGATGAGTTATCACTGGCCCGGCAACGTCCGCGAACTGGAGAACGTGGTGGAGCGCAGTATCCTGCTGGCGCAAACTCCGCGCCTCGAAGCGAGCGAAGTGCGGATCGATACGGCTCCGCGGCGGCAGTCGGCGGCCAGCGGGCAGGATCATTTTCTGCCGGAAGGTATGACGCTCGATCAGTACGAGCAGTCGGTAATCCGCGAGGCGCTGAAGCGCGCGAATGGCAACAAGAGCCAGGCCGCGCGATTGTTGGGGCTGACCCGCAATGCGCTGCGATATCGCCTGGCGCAGATGGGGATCGATGGAGGCGAGGCGGGCTAACCCGCTCCGCTACATCTTCGTTTTCAGGATATCGATGAGTTCCTGCACGGACGCCGCGCTCTTGGCGAGCATGGCTTTTTCCTCGTCGGTCAGCTTGATCTGGTAGATCTGTTCGATTCCCTTGGCGCCCAGCTTCACCGGCACGCCGACGAACAATCCGTTGACGCCATATTCGCCTTCCAGATACGCCGCGCACGGCAGGACTTTTTTCTTGTCCTTGAGAATCGATTCGACCATCTCGACGGCCGCGGCCGAGGGAGCGTAATATGCGCTACCGGTCTTGAGGTACTTCACGATTTCCGCGCCGCCGTTGCGGGTGCGATCGACGATCGCAGCAAGCTTATCCGGAGCGATTAATTCCGTCAGCGGAATACCGGAGACGCCCGATAGCCGGACCACAGGCACCATCGTGTCGCCATGCCCGCCCATCACTACCGCGGTGACGTTCTCCACCGATACGTCCAGCTCTTGCGCGATGAACGTGCGGAAGCGCGCGGAATCCAGCACTCCGGCCATGCCGATGATCCGGTTGCGGGGGAATTTCGAAGTCTTGAGAGCGGTCCAGCACATCGCATCCAGCGGATTCGTCACCAGCACGATGATGCAGTTGGGCGAGTACTTCACGATCTGCTCGGTCACACCTTTGACCACTTCATGGTTGGCCAGCAGAAGATCGTCACGGCTCATGCCCGGTTTGCGGGCCAGGCCGGCGGTGATGACCACTACATCGGAATCCGCAGTCGGCGCATAGTCGTTCGCACCGGTAATCCGCACGTCATAGCCTTCGACAGGGCCCATCTGGAGCATGTCCAGGGCCTTGCCCTGGGGCACGCCTTCGACAACGTCCACCAGAACCACGTCGCCTAATTCTTTATATGCGAGGTTTACCGCGCAGCTTGCGCCCACATTGCCCCCGCCTACTACCGTGATTTTGTTTCGCATGTGTATTTAAGAGTTTTCAGCTTCTGATTTCTCGGGTTCTTTGCCGGCTTCTTTACGAGCCTGATCGAA
>Ga0157378_10003186_pt1 | contig 14573 bp, 14 predicted proteins | sample M65metaG_FD_115309 | JGI IMG/M metagenome (GOLD analysis project Ga0157378, IMG submission 115309) | Miscanthus rhizosphere microbial communities from Kellogg Biological Station, Michigan, USA - M6-5 metaG | ecosystem: Host-associated > Plants > Roots > Rhizosphere > Soil | place: USA: Michigan...
GAATTCTTTTTTGACGACGATACGTTCACGGACGATTTGCCGCGTGCCGAGGAAATTGCGCGGCGCCTGGGCAAGCTCGGCCTGAACTGGTCGTGCAATGCGAAAGCGAATGTGCCGCGCAAGACGCTGGAAATCATGAAGGACAACGGCCTGCGTCTGCTGCTGGTGGGATACGAATCCGGGAACGATCAGATTCTGATCAACATCAAGAAGGGTGTGCGCATCGACATCGCGCGCGAGTTTTCGCGCAACGCACGCGATCTGGGAATCAAGATTCACGGCACATTTATTCTTGGCCTTCCGGGCGAGACCACCGAGACGATCCAGCAGACTATTAAATTCGCCTGCGACATTGACCCCGAAACGATTCAGGTTTCGCTTGCCGCCCCCTATCCGGGCACGGAGTTGTATCGCCAGGCGCAGGAACAGGGCTGGCTGCAGATTCAGACCGGCGAACTAGTGGACACGCATGGAATCCAGACCGCGGCCATGAATTATCCGAAGCTCAGTTCGACGGTCATTTTCAATTCCGTGGAAGATCTGTACCGGAAATTCTATTTCCGTCCGCGCAAAATGTTCTCGCTGTTCGGCGGAATGCTGCGCGATCCAGAAGTGATGAAGCGCAGGGCGCGCGAAGGCGTCGAATTCTTTAAGTTCCTGCATGAGCGCAAGGCGACGGCCCGCGAAATGGCCGCGTCCTCGAGCGCCGGAGACTGAGCGGATTCCAGTAGCACAGGCTTCAGCCTGTGTAGGTTTGCCTGTCCTGTTTTGGTTGATGCACCGTTGCTCTTGCTGGAGTAAACGGCCACAGACTGAAGTCTGTGCCAGCACTTCTTCCTTCTGAGATGACCGCACCACAAACTCACAAAACCAAAACGTATGTGCTGCTTTTTCTCATGGTCCTCCTCGGATCGGTCGGCAACACGATTCTCAGCAAGGGAATGAAGGACGCGGGTGACCTGGATATTTCTCATTTTTCGTCAGTGATGGAAGACGCGATCCGCGTGCTGACGAGCGGAGAAATCTGGACGGGCATCGTGATGATGCTCGGTTTCATGGTATGCCACATGCTGGTGCTGTCGTGGGCCGACTACAGTTTCGTGATGCCGTTCTCCGCGATTGCTTACGCATTGGTCCCGCTTCTCGCTTACCTGTTTTTGCGAGAGCAGGTTTCCGCGGCGCGCTGGATCGGAATCGTTCTGATTGTGTTCGGTGTCGTGCTGATTAATCGCACGCCACATCGCACCACTCCGCAGGGAACTCCCAACTGACATGCGCACTGCGGCTATTCTCATCTTCGTGGTAGTTACGGGCACGGGCGGAGAAATTTGCCTGACGCACGCGATGAAGCTCCTGGGCGAGGTTCACGATTTCCGCCCGCGCGCGATTGCGGCGTTCGTGTTGCGCGCGCTACGTGTCAGCTGGCTGTGGATCGCCGTATTGCTCATGGCTTCGTCTTTTTTCGCCTTTCTGGCGATGCTGTCGTGGTTTCCGGTGAGTTTCGTGATTCCCGCCACTTCGCTCGCCTACGTGGCCGGGGCGTTCGGCGCCAAATTTTTCTTAGGCGAGCACTTGAACGGGACACGCTGGGCCGGAATTATTTTGATCTGTCTCGGTGTTGGCATGGCCTGGGCCGACGATCTCCCTGCATCCTGGCATTATCCTTCCTTGTTCACGATGCTGCGGTGGACGATTCTTTCGCTGGCATTAGGCCCGCTCTTTTATTACGTCATCGGGATATATTCCGCTTGGCGATTTTTCCGCGCGGCTCATCGCGTACTGGGACACGCGCCTGCCGCGACAAGTGAACTGACCGCGATCAGCGTATTGAAGCCGGTCCGCGGGCTGGACCCCGGCGCCTATGAAAATTTCGCCAGTTTTTGCAGGCAGGACTATTCGGAATTCGAAATATTATTTGCAGTGAATGATCCGGAAGATCCTGTTGTGCCGTTGATTCAGAAAGTGATGGCGGATTTTCCTGAGCGATCGATTCATCTCATCATCGTTACGGAACGCCTCGGCGCAAATACCAAAGTTTCGAATCTGTGCCGCCTGGTGAGAGAGGCGCGGCACGATCTACTGGTCATTACGGACAGTGACGTGCGAGTTGAGCCTGAATATTTGCGCAGCGTCGCGGCCATGTTCAGCGATCCCGGCGTCGGTGGTGTAACCGCACTGTACCGCGGGCGCGACAATCTGGAATTTGTGGCCGCGATGGATTGCGTTGGCTCTTCGGCAGCGTTTTGTGGCGCCGCGCTCGTGGCGCGCGAACTTGAAGGCTTGAAGTTCATGATGGGTTCGACCATGGCCACGACGAAAGAGCGTCTCGCTGAAATCGGCGGTTTCGAAGCCATGGTGGATTTGCATTCGGATGACTATGAGCTCGGGCGCCGAATTGCCGTGCGAGGGCATCGCATCGAATTGCTGCCCGAGCCGGTCTGGATGGCATTTCCCTCGCAAACACTGGACGCATACCTGCGTCACGAACTGCGCTGGGCCATCGGGATTCGCAATATTCGTCCCGGCGGCCATTTCGGAATGCTATTTACGCATGGACTTCCATGGGCAATCGCGGCCGCATGCGTTGCGCCGTCATTGGCGATCAGCGCCGCGTATTTGGCGGCCTATGTTTTACTCAGGTTTGCGATGGCGTGGTTTGTTGGCGTCTGGGGTCTGCACGATCCGGTGTTGCGTCGCCGTATTTGGCTGCTGCCCATACGCGATTCGCTCTCCTTTCTTGTCTGGCTCGCCAGTTTTGCAGTAAATCGAATTGAATGGCGCGGAAATGTTTTTACGCTCGAAAAAGGACGTATGATCCCGGTCGCGCCCCGCGCAGGACGCAGCTGAAGCATCCCTCATCCCCGATTGTGAACATTTAACTATCTCAGAAACAGTACTCTCATATTTAATTCACAATATTTTACGAACTCAAAACGATTCCGTAATATGCGCGACGCATAGTCCGCTGGCCGGAGCCAAAAAAACAAAAATGTTTCCGGCCCACGGAGGTAAGAATTCCATGAACCAGGTTTTTGCAACGTCGCTGCGATATTTGCGGATGAGCCTGGTTTCAATCGTAGCCTTCCAACTCGCGATCGGAGCGTTGTTGGCCGTTCCTGCGCGTGCGGATGTAGAATATCGACGGACGACAACTCCCAGCAAGCACGTAATCATCATCGTCGGAGAAAACCGGACCTTCGATCACCTTTTCGCGACCTACAAACCGAAAGACGGCCAGAGCGTCGACAATTTGCTATCCAGGGGAATCATCAATGAGGACGGCACGCCCGGACCTCACTACGCGAAAGCACACCAGTTTTCCGCCGACGTTACCGGCAGCAATCTGTTTCAGCTGAGCCCCAAGCACAAGTCTCTCTACTCTTTTCTCCCTGTGCCGCTCAACGGCGGCCCCACGGACGTTTGCGCGAACAATAAAATCTGTTCGCTGGGCGACGCTACTGCGTCTGAGAACGGACTATCGGACAGTCCGGTTAATTACTATGAGTTTCTGACTACCGGTGGAACGGGCCTGACGGGTAAAGTTCCCGACAGCACGGATAAAAGGAGTGCATGCTTCGCCGCCGTATTCCACACTGCCGCCGGGTCCCTTCCAACTCACCAATCCCCCTGACTTTACTTGGGACTCTTACGCCGCCAGCCCCGTCCACCGTTTCTACCAGATGTGGCAGCAGGAGGATTGCAACGCCAACCACGCGACGCGCCGCAATCCCAGCGGATGCAAGGCCGATGTGTTTGCCTGGACTGAATTAACCGTGGGGTCCAACGTGAACGGTGTTGCTCAGCCCTCGAATTTCAGCACGGATTACTCTCCCACCGCCACCACGACCGGCGAAGGCTCAACGGCGATGGGCTTCTATAACGTTCTGCAGGGCGACATGCCGTATTTCAAGGAGCTCGCCGACAACTACTCGATGAGCGACAACTATCACCAGCCAGTGATGGGCGGCACGGGAGCCAACAGCATCATGTTGGGCTTCGGGGACGCGCTCTGGTTCAGTGATGGAGATGGCAACCCTGCAACGCCGCCGCACAACGAGTTTATCTGGGGCGGCACGCCGGACGCCGGCACTGTAGATGAAATTGAAAATCCGAATCCGGTTCCCGGAACGAACAATTGGTGGACTGAGGACGGTTACGGAGGTGGGGGATTCGGGTCGGCAATTTACGGCGGCGGAAGCTACAGCAATTGCTCCGACCCGTCGCAGCCCGGAGTGGACCAGATCCGCGATTATCTCCGTTCGCTGCCGCGTCCGATCGATCCAAATTGCGAGGATGGCCACTACTATCTGCTGAACAATTACAATCCCGGCTATTTCGGAGACGGCACGAACGCGTACACTGATCGCTACGTGTACAATACGGCGTTCACGATTCCTCTGACCAACCAGCGGAGCATCGCCGATGTGCTGCTCGAAAACAATGTTTCCTGGAAGTCCTACAACGACCAGTGGAACGAATATCTCACCGACAAATACGAACTAAATTACGGGACGGTTGGCCCGAATAGCGACCAGTACTGCAATATCTGCAATCCATTTCAATATCAAACGCAGATCATGACCAACGATGCCATCCGCACCGCTCACATCGTAGACACCACGGACCTTTACGCCGACATCAAGAGCGGCAAGCTGCCGGCCGTATCATTCGTCAAGCCAAGCGGCTGGGTCGATGGGCATCCCGCGTCGTCCAAGTTCGATCTCTTCGAGGGCTTCGTGAGGAAGATCGTCGACGCGGTGAAGGACAACCCGGAATTGTGGGAGAGCACCGCAATTTTCATCACCGTGGATGAGGGCGGAGGCTACTACGATTCCGGCTACGTGCAACCGCTGGATTTCTTCGGAGACGGCACGAGAATTCCGCTGATCGTTGTCTCTCCCTACAGCACGGGTGGAAGAATCTCGCACGACTATTCCGACCATGTTTCCATCCTGAAGTTCATCGAGAAAAACTGGAAGCTCGATCCGATCACCAAGAGGAGCCGGGACAATTTTCCGAACCCCAAAGTGGATGAGGATAATCCGTACGTGCCGGAGAACAGCCCGGCCATCGGCGATCTCATGGACCTCTTCCATTTTGGCCATCACGGCGATCACTAAACCAGTATTCAGCGTCCATTGTTACAGGCTTGTGCGGTTTGCAAAATGAATGGAATAACGAGGTGGCGCCGGTTTGGTCCAATTCCAGCCGGCGCCACAGAAACTCGTACGTGCTTCGAAAGCAGCTTGCAGGGTTACGAAGCTTTGTATACAAACTTAGCCGTAATGGCGCCCGCCAATACCAACACCGACAAAATGATCCAGTTGTAGCTCGTGCCGTAGGTGGCCGTCGGAAAATGGTTGCTGATCATCAGGAAGATCAGCGGAATGGTCATGTAGGTGTTGTGAATCGTGCGATTTTTCGCCCGTTCCGACACTTTAGGGTCAATTGTTTTGCCCTCGCGAATAGCCACCAGCATCTTGCGAGTTGCCGGAAGGATGCCCATCCACACATTGGCCGCCATGATGGTGCCAAAGAGCGCGCCGATGTGTATGTAGGCAGCGCGGCCGCTGAGTACATGCGTAAGGCCGTACGCCAAGCCCACCACCAGCAGGTAACAAATCGTGCCGGCAACGGCTGGCGAACGCCCAAGCGGAGAGGTCCAGATTCCTTCGTATACTGCAAAACCCAGGATGAGAGTGCCCAGTCCGATAGCGACACCTGCGCCCATTCCGATATTCGACACACTATCATCCAGCAGCAGGCCGCCGGAGTAGTAGAGCAGTCCGAGTAGCAGAAAGCCGGAAACCCAAGTGATCAAGGCTTCCCAGCGAAACCAGTAAAATTTCGCGGGCACGGATTTGGGCGAAGCTTGTTTCTCAACCAGCGAAAAACTTCCGCTGTGCACCAGCCAGACCTGCGGCAGCCGCCCGGATTTTCGCGCGGCCTCTTCATCCAGATGCATTCGTCCTTCGAGCTTGGTGAAATAATATGTCTGGCCGATCCAGAAAATGCCGGCGAGGACGTGAATCCAGCGGAGAATAAGGTTGCACCATTCGCTGACAGCTGGGGGCATTGTGCCTGGCTTCTCCTGAATGGGGCTGCGCGCGTCGCCACTGCGCGGAATGCTGGCAGACGATGGTACTGGCCAGCCACTTTGAGCTCAAGGACAAAGTCTCTACACACGGATCGATTCGGTCGATTCGCCGCATCCATATTTACGGGCGAGCCAAACACCGATGCCGTCAGGAGGAACAAGTCTCCTGAGAATCTCAATTTTCTGCGTGGGAGTGGCGCTTGGTTCCTAGCGATTTCACGTTTTTGTAGCGCCCGCCTTCAGGCGGGCAGGTCTGGGTCGCGCAACAAAAGTACCGGGAAGCGCGGTTGACGAATTGAAATTTCCTGTCTAAAGTAAGAACGCTTGTTCGTGCGGCCGGGGATCATCCTGGCGTACCACGGCCCATTTCTTTCGTCTTGGGAGGTCGTACAATCGGTAGTACATCAGCCTCTGGATGTTATTCCAACTTCCTGGACCAGCCATTTTTATCGATTTTTAAGGGCTTTTGCGAGAATCTTTTGCTTCCGTTTGTTTCCGTTTGATGTTATTTGGCTTGATTGATGTTAGTTTGATGTCAGTGATTTCAGTCTCATTCTTGGCTCACCAGAAGCGCAATTCCAAGGTTAGTTGGCGAGGCGTTCTCGGCGAATGTCTTTCAGATTCTCCCCAGTTGAATCGAGGAAACCGTGAGCTCGGATAATCCAAACAAGCTCGAACCTCCGCCGTGGAGCGGTACAATCTCGGAGTTGATCGAGAAGCTGGCGGAGTCCATTGAGCCGTGGAGCGATCTCGACAAGGCGATCATCCGGGCAGGCATGACAGGCAGACTCGGTCCGACGACGGATAAGATCCAGTAAGCGAGAGGGCTTGCGCTTGGCGGATTGTTATGGCGGAAGGAGCTCAAATCACGGTGGCGAGGCACATCGATCCGATAGCGGGCGCGAAATCCAACCAAAAGTCACATTCTATAAAACGACGCAGTATAAAAGGGCGCCTTCGCTGAAGTGGGTTTTGAGTGGAGGAGCGGAAGGAACCACCAAGAACAGCGAACGATTGCTGGGGAAGCTACCGTTTGTGCGTTTGCGCGTACTCGATTGCGAATTGCTTGAGCTTCTCGCTCTTCATGCCCAGTTCGTAGGCTTCCTTGTTGGCGCGGTCCACATCCCAATGATCGACCACCAATCGCTTGATCAGCCACATGGTGGCCGCACTATTGCCGCTGGCGCAATGGATGTATGCAGGATTGCTGCCATCCGTTGTGATGGCGTCCAAGAACTTGTCGACGACCTCGGGATCTGGCTTCGAACCCTCAAAATGGAGGTGATAATAGCGCAGACCTACGGCTTTTGCCGCGGCAGCTTCTGCATCGACATTTGCACCCGCGTCGTTGGGGTCCCGTAAGTTGATGATGGAGGCGAATCCCATCTTCTTGATTTCAGGAACCGCACTGGCCTTCGTCGCTCCGGCACAGGCGACAGTTGTCTCCAGCCGCTTGAAATTGGTCACTCCCTGGACATCTTGTTTAGTGACTTGCTGGGAGCGGACCGGCATCGAAATGATACCTGCAGCCGCAACGACAGCACCGGCAACTAATAGAGTCATTCTCATGCTCAATATTCCTCGCTCATTGCGGATTATGCTATGAACCAATCCCGTAAAGCTAGTTCTGTGTTTCAGGCATTGGTTCTGCGATTTCAAAGTAGTCAGCCAGAAGTATCTCGACTCTGTGATTGTCGAGAGGCTCTTTCCGCGGCTCATGCGGTTTAGCGCAAATGTCCGTTAGTACCACCTAGACCCACGAATTGTAATTAGAGCCGAGCTTTCACGACAAAGCTCACGTTGTGCGCTGCGATAACTAATTAATTGTGCTACGACAAATCCGTTTCACGATCGGTGATTTCTTCCGCCGCTTCTCAGACTTGCGGGATTTGGCCGCAGTGTCCAAAGCACTTCATCAAGTCTGGGCCATTGAGTTGATCGTCTGGAATTGGATACTTACCGGATGAGGGGCTGAACAATGTTTTTTTGTCGCCAGGGAAGCGGTGTCAGTGTGGAGTGGAGCTGTTGCAAGAACCGACGCGTACGGAGCGATCGGCCGTGCCGCGGGCCCAGAAGCGCCATTACATTCGCCGAAGGTAACTTCCATCGATCCAGCACCCGAACCAACCGGCCTGCGCGAATGTCGTCGGCCACATCCCACTCGGACCGTACGATCACTCCCGCTCGCCCTACAGCCCAGTTACGTATCACTTCTCCATCGTTACTGCTGCAGACGGGCTTAATTCGAACCGTCTCCCGTTCCCCGCGCTGCGTGCCCGTGAAACGCCAAAGCGTCACGTCTTCATCGTTCTCGCGCAGAGCGATGCAGTGGTGATTCAGAAGATCCTTCGGTCGCTTGGGCGTCCCAACTCTAGCCAAATAGTCTGGCGCAGCACAGACAAACCGCTCATTGGAGGCAAGAACGTGAGAGATAAGAGATGAATTGCGGAGTTGACCGACGTAAATCATCAAATCCCATCCATCCTCTCCAAGATGAGCAGGCCGGTCAAAAAGCATCAAGCTCACAGTGACATTCGGAAATAAAAGTCGAAACTGGGTCGCTGCAGGAGCTACATAACGTCGCCCAAATCCGAGTGGTGCCACAATACGAAGATGTCCAGACACCTCAGCACGACGACTATTGAGAGTATCAATTAAATCTCCGAGCTCTTCAAGAACGCGTTGACCGCCGTTCGCGAGTTTGTCTCCCTCGTCTGTCAATACCATTCGCCGACTTGAGCGATCAACTAGGCGAAAACCGATTCTTTCTTCCATCGATTGAAGTCGCTGTGTCACCGCGGACGGAGTTACGTTCAGAGCGCGAGATGCCGCAGCCAGCGAGTTGGACTGCGCTAGCGCGACAATGAATCGAAGGTCATCGCTGGAGATCATTAAGCATATCTTAATTCATCATTAATAATTTGTAAATTGATCTTACTAAGGGTATTGCGATAGGCTCCGGCCATCAGAAACGGCTGCGGTGTGTCTACTCGGGAACAATCTGAAAAAACGAGGTGCGACTTGAAACATCCTTCGCTTGCTTCACTAGGGTGCTTGGTGCTGGCGCTTTGCTTGTTTGGATCCGCGACTGTCCGCGCGCAGGTGACGGGCGCGACTCTTACCGGAACGGTGACCGATCCGTCCGGCGCAGTTGTGGTTAACGCGACGGTGTCGGCCAAAAATACAGCGACTGGAATCAACCGAGATGTGACGACTGATTCGGCCGGCGTGTATGCCATTCCTAACCTAGTACCAGGCTCTTACGAAGTTAGAGTAGCGGCGACCGGTTTTTCAAGCGCCGTGAGCTCTAATTTGATCCTTGCCGTCGGCCAGCAACAGCAAATGAACTTCAGTCTAAAGATTGGTGAAACTTCGACGACCGTGCAGGTGACTGAAGCGGCCCCGCAGATTGACTTGACCTCGTCCGCGCTTTGCGGTCAGGTAGAGTCAGCAACAGTTCGTGAACTGCCCCTCAATGGACGCGACTGGACCTCATTAGCTCAGTTACAACCCGGCGTGAAGCCGATTCAAACACAAATGAGCTATGCGACCTCGGCCCGCGGCAACCGTGGGTTCGGCAACGAAATGACCGTCTCTGGACAACGGTCCACATTTAACAACTACCGAATCGACGGCGTTACCGTAAACGACTACGCAATGGCAGGTCCGGGAGACGTTATCGGCATCGTCCTTGGCGTGGACGCGATCGAGGAATTCTCGGTCCTCACCGGTGGGTTCCCCGCGGAATATGGACGCGCAACCGGTGGCATCATAAATGCCATCAGTCGGTCGGGCACGAATCAGTTCCGAGACGTTTAATATTCAGTTTCGGGCGGAGTTCTTTGACATCATTAATCACAGCAACTTCGTTCCGCCGCAGCCGAACAGTGGGGACAGCAATTCGGGGCTTATTGGGCAAGACGGTTCGTACCAAGATGCTGGATTCATCAGTACATTCGCGAATGGCCAACAACCGGCGAGAGAGATGCAGTTCGCCCTCAAGGTGCAATGGTAATCGCGCGACGCGGCCGGATTAACGACCGAAACGGCCTCTTCGAAAGTATTTGATTTATTGCTGGAGTGAAATAGTCTCTTAGGGAGGCAAAGAAATGAAAAAGTATTTATGGGTTCTTTTCATTATAGCCATAGCAGCTGGACTCGTTTCGAAGGCGTACAGCCAGGGTTTGCCAGAACAGACGATAACCGGCGTTCTTAAGTTAGTCCAAACGATCCCATTGCCGACCCAAGGTTACATGGATCGTATAGCGGTCGACATAAAAGGTCAGCGACTGTTCATTTCTGGAGAACACAATCACACGCTCGTTGTTGTGGACCTGAAATCAGGCAAGGCGATCCACGAGACACCTCTTGCGGCAAGTCCGAAGAAGCCTGTCTATCTTCCCGATACCAACGAGATCTGGGTGAACTTGGAAGATGCCAGTGTCGTGGCCATCAACGGAACGACGTTCGAAATAACCAAGACGATCCCGCTCACTGGATTTGGAGATTCGACCCGAGGAGGAGATAACGGCGCTTATGATCCTGCAAGGCATCTGTTTTATGCCGCTGTAGAGGTCTTCACCCCCGACGCGCTGGAAGCGTTCAAGGGAGGCATTCCGATTGCTTATGGTGGCCATGATAACCACGTTCCAAGTGGCGCGACGATTGAAATTGTCGACACCAAAGCGGCTAAATTGGTGGGCAGCATCAAAATGCCCGGCGGCGATCCCGCCGGTGTGGCAATCGAGCCGTCTGGGAACAGATTGTACGTCACAATGGGTGACATCATCGACGGTGAAAGCCATGTCGCAGTGGTCGATCTTGAGAAGCGCGAAGTCGTCGCCCAATGGCCGATCACAGGCGGTCCAACGCCTCACACCGCAGGCCTAGACCCCATCCATCATCGGCTATTCGTGGGCAGCCGAATGAGACCGCACACTGGAGAGTTTGGAGGTGGGCACCAGCATGAACCCGGGAAGCTGGTGGTGATCAATACCGATACTGGTAAAGTAGTGCAAGCGCTCGACAACATCGGTGGTTCCGACGACACTGTTTACTATGACTCCGCAACCGGGCGCATTTACTGCCCTGGTACAACGGGCGGCGTTGGAGTGTTTCAGGAGGATGACCCCGATCATTTCCATTTTGTCGCAAAAGTCCCGACCGGTGCAGTGTCAAAGAGCGGTCTGTGGGTGCCGGAGTGGAAGCGCTACTACTCAGCCGTGCCGCAGCACTTCGTACTTACCGCTCCTCATGGGTCAAAGGATGTAATCGCTGACCTGCGTAATGAGCTGAATCAAAAGGACGGCACAGTTCTGCCGATTCTTTCTAACCTGATTGTTGAACCTGCGCATCTCATGGTTTTTGATTTCGCGCCTTGAGATGTGTTCGGAGTCTGATCACGGCAATAGCAGCGCGTGGCGGCTTCAAGGGCCTGTGCCTGTCTCGGCTGGTATTCTGGCCGGAATCCGGAATTAGGATACCGCCAACAATGTTGGCCCAAATATAGAAGTACGCGATTGAAAGGGCAAACGATGGCACGATTGCTGGTGCTGACCACCTTCCTCTTTTTGGGTGTTGCCACTCCGTTACGTGCACAACAAAATGTCGGATCGGGCGGAGTGGTTTACCAGCTCAAACCTACGCCAAAAACGGTAGTGTGGGGTTACTATGACCCGAAGACTCCTCCAGTTCTGAAGATCAAATCTGGCGACACAGTTGAAATACAAACGCTGATTGCGTCAAACCCTGAGCGCTTTCAAAGCGCCGGGATTCGCCTCGATCAGATTGAACAATCAATGCGTGACATTTTTGATGCGGTCAAGGACAAGGGTCCGGGTGTCCATATCCTGACCGGTCCGGTCTACATCGAAGGCGCCGAGCCTGGCGATGTTCTGGAAGTCCGAATCCAGAAAATTCAACTTGCCATCCCGTATGCGCTCAATGCTTTTTCGCCGGGCCGCGGTTTCCTTCCCGATGACTACCCGTACGCAAGAACGAAAGTCATCCCACTGGATGAGAACCGCATGGTCGCTCATTTTGCCGACGGGATCGAAATTCCCGTGCGACCATTTTTCGGCAGTATGGGCGTGGCACCGCCAGAGGTGACCGGCCGCATCAGCAGCAACCCCCCATGGGTTCATGCGGGAAACCTCGACAACAAAGAGCTGGTGGCCGGCACGATACTTTATATACCTGTTCACGCGCGGGGAGCTTTGTTCCAGGTGGGCGACGGTCACGCAGGTCAAGGGGATGGCGAGGTAGATGTTACCGCGATGGAGACCTCTCTGATCGGCACTTTTCAGTTCATCGTTCGCAAGGATATGCACTTGCGGTGGCCCCGTGCGGAAACGCCCCAGCACTACATCACGATGGGGTTGAATGCGGATTTAACCGAAGCAACAAAGTTCGCCGTCCGCGAAATGATTGATTTTCTTATGCAGGAGAAGCATCTCAGTCGGGAAGACGCTTACATGCTCGCGAGCGTCGCTGCCGATCTCCACATTTCCGAGGTGGTCGATGGTAATGACGGCGTTCACATGATGATGCCCAAAGCGATCTTTGCCACGAAGTAGGATTCCAATCACGGGACTCATAGTGGATAGTGATGCCAACGAGAGAGATTGCACGAAAACAGTTTACTTTTCCTCGTGGCTTCTCCAAACGTTGATAGGCCCAAGTAAGACGCCAAATGCCACGCGATCTTTACCAGCAGAATTTACAAACGCTCATCGAGGCTAAGGCTCATGGACAGAAGATTGAGCTACTTCATCAGCCCCCGGCCGACGACGGTTGTGGATCTTATGGACGCCCTCAAGAAAAGTTTGTCGAAGCCGGGCGCTGGTGGAAAACAGCCCAATCAGAATTGTCCCGGAGCGCGCTGAGCGATTGAAGAAGCGGAAGACTGGATGAGGAGGTATGACGGAGGGAAAACAAATCGTCTATTTCTACGACAACATATTCGCGGATGAAGAAATCGAGCTTGATCTGGATGGCACTGTCGCCGTTCCGGTGAAGGGTGACAGGCGCCAGCATGGCGGGAAGACATGGCGAGTGGAGCATGTGACGACAGATCGCAATGCGCCGAACACGCTTTCTATCTACTGCGTTTATTTGAAGGAAGTCGAGAATTAGTGCTGGGGCCGAAAGGGGTAAACCGGCTCCAGGGTGGGTGCTACGATGTCCTTTAATTGGGTTTGACTTTCCGCCGTTTTAGAATGGAAGTCAATGCGGCACACATTGTATTGGGAGAAAAATTTAGGATACGTGTCTACCTTCTTGGTCGCCGCGTTTTTGTCATCGCCGATAGAATCTTTGTAACTTCCTGATCGAGTTCTGCCGTAATTTTGGCAGAATGGCGCTCATCGCGGGCTACCCGACTCACATACGATGGATCGACTCCAAGCTTCTTGGCGACACGCCCGTAGAGGCCCCTCATCGCCGATGCCAGTCGGATACGTTTCATCGGCGAACAGTATCACTCGGTGCCATCCGTTACAAAAACATTGCGGCATGCGACGTGACATGATCTCTTAAGCCCTAAGGAGGAGATGCGACAGGCAATGAATTCACACTGGGTTATGTCGAGTGTCGTTCTTCTAGAGCCCACGCTGCCCCAAACTTTTTCAGTTTGAGCGGTGAAGTTTTGTCGCAATCTTCGCGCCACAACGTGTCCAGCAGAACGCGAAGGGCTTCGAGCTGTATCGTCCTCTCGGTGGCTGCGAACCATTTCCAAACCCTCATCCACTGGAAATACCTTTCGATCGTCATAAGCTCGCCTCAATACTGCCGTCCGAGTTTTTCACAGTAATTTTCACGCAGATAGTGCTCGGCAGCTCGGCTTCAAGTATCAAGGATGCCTGCATGATTGACAGTAGGAAAATAAATCAGATCACGGTAAATTTTTCTCATGAGGAAAGCTAGTACCTCACTGCAGTTGCCAGTTTATTACATTCTGGATGGACCGGAAGTCAGCAGATATCCACCGAAGCCGTTAGCAAATAATTTCTTCCCTGGCGAGTATATTGCTTTATTCCATGAAGACCGTGATGTGAGTTGCGAAAAACAAAGCATAAAAAAGGGGGAAGAAAGGTAACTACTTAAGGAGGGCATAGTCATGAGTCTCCTAAAGCGATGGGCTGTATTGATGATCGGAACTCTCGCATTCGCTCCGGTTACATTTTCAAGAGATCGCGACCGGGCGAAGAAGGAGGAAGATCGAATAACGAATTCGAGCGCGGTAATGAGAGAAATTCTTAATGTGCCTGACAATATACCGCGAGACCTGCTCGGCAAAGCGCGCTGCATCGTGGTAATGCCGTCAGTCCTTAAAGCGGCGTTTATTGTCGGAGGCGCTTATGGGCGCGGAACAATGGTCTGCCGTACCGGGAAGGACTTTTCAGGCCACTGGAGCGCTCCAGCGATGTATGCATTAGAAGGCGGCAGCGTCGGCTTTCAGATTGGCGGCGAAGCAACA
>Ga0157378_10003187_pt1 | contig 14573 bp, 13 predicted proteins | sample M65metaG_FD_115309 | JGI IMG/M metagenome (GOLD analysis project Ga0157378, IMG submission 115309) | Miscanthus rhizosphere microbial communities from Kellogg Biological Station, Michigan, USA - M6-5 metaG | ecosystem: Host-associated > Plants > Roots > Rhizosphere > Soil | place: USA: Michigan...
AGATTTCAGTGGCGACACAAACGCCCTGATGATTCGTTTGATAGAACGAAGTTTGGAAATCATCCAAACGATTAAACCCTAAAGCAACCAAAATAGTCAGAATTGCATCTGACTCCATAACCAATCATTAACAAAAAAATCATAAAAGCACCGGATGAAAATCGAGTTTAGCAAGTTCCAGGGAACGGGAAATGATTTCGTGATTCTGGACAACTGGAATGGGAAATACGCCAATTTATCAAAGGAACAAATCAGGAAAACTTGCGACAGAAGATTTGGAATTGGAGGCGATGGACTAATGCTCCTGAATTTAAGAGAGGGATATGACTTTGCGATGCAGTATTACAATGCCGACGGGAAGGAAAGCACGATGTGCGGAAACGGCGGCAGATGTCTCGTGAAATTTGCATATCAACAAGGACTCCATAAAGACAATTATTTATTCCTGGCTGCCGACGGTCCGCATGAGGCAGAAATTGATTTGAATGGATGGGTTCGTTTGCGTATGAAAGATGTAGACGGTGTAGAAGTGCTGGCAGACCACAGTTTACTAAACACGGGCTCTCCCCATTTTGTAAAATTCGTTCCTGACGTGAAGGGACGCGATGTACGGGAGGAAGGACGCGAGATCCGCTATAGCAAATCATTTGCGCAAGATGGCATCAATGTCAACTTTGTCGAAAATCTCGACGACCACACAATTTACGTAAGGACCTACGAACGCGGCGTAGAAGATGAAACCTTTAGTTGTGGCACCGGTGTTACCGCTGCGGCTCTGATGGCCTTCCACAACGAGATCGGGTTCAACCAGGTTGATGTTCAAACTTTGGGGGGTAAACTGAGCGTGGAATATGAGCGCGATGATGATGTGCACTATAGAAATATCTGGCTGGTTGGCCCCGCGGAGTTTGTATTTAAGGGAGAGATGGATGTGTAGCGCAAGTTGTTCGGTATACGGTATACGCTATACGGGATGACTACCATATACCGTATACCCAATACCGCAATACTATACTCATGAACTTTATATAGGCCGTCCGCCTATCTTTGCGCCGCCATGATCCAGTACTTTAAAAATATTGACGGCGTTACAAACGCAATTGAATATCCGGAAAACGGGGCATGGGTTAATGTATTACCTCCATTAAAGCAGGAAGAATTCCATGAAATCAGCGACAGGCTGGAGATCCCCCTCGATTTTCTCAAGGACTCCCTGGATATTGATGAAAGAAGCCGCTATGAAATCGAAGACAGCGTAAAGCTCATTGTCATCAAGACACCGACGGAAAATAATTCCTTCAACGAAAGTGACGCCTTTTACATTACGATTCCCATTTGCATCATCCTGACCCATAACCAGATCGTGACCGTAAATTCTTTTGAAAATTCGGCGATCAAAAAATTCCTGAGCACCTTTCAGAACAGGCACCCAGATAAGAAAAATATGATGGTGCTGAAAATTTTTGAGAAGGTGGTTCAGAATTTCATGGAATACCTGAAGGAGATTAACCACCGCAGAAATCAACTGGAACAAAAATTATACGACAGCAACAGGAATGAAGAATTACTTCAACTGGTTCGCATCCAAAAAAGCCTGGTATATTTCGTTACCGCGCTGCGCAGCAACGAAATGCTGATGATGAAAATGGTGCGCACCAATTTTCTCCAGCTGAACGAAGAAGAAAAAGAAATACTGGCTGACCTGATCGTTGATAATTCCCAGGCCCTGGAGATGGCCAACATTTATACCAACATCCTGAGCAGCACGCTTGATGCTTTTGCGAGCATTATCAGCAATAACCTGAATAATGTTTTGAAGAGACTGACTTCAATCACAATCATCCTATCGCTGCCGGCGCTGGTAACCAGTATCTATGGAATGAACGTCCCCATCCCCTATTCCAATTCAAATCACGCCTTTTACATCCCGATCATATTATCGTTGGTGGTGTCGGTAGTGATCAGTTGGTATTTTATGAAGAAAAAGTGGTTTTAGTATCGTTGTTCGTTGTTCGTTGTTCGGAAAAGAAGAACGATCAACGATCAACGATCAACGAAAAACGAAAAGACAAACTCATGTTCAACCTTCGTGTATACGGCATCCTTATCGGCGATAACAAGCAGGTACTCGTGAGTGATGAGTACATTCGGGGCGACTATTATACCAAATTCCCGGGAGGCGGACTTGAATTTGGTGAAGGGACCAGGGATTGCCTCAAGCGGGAATTCATGGAAGAAATGAACCTGAAAGTTTCCGTCGGTGAGCACATTTATACGACCGATTATTTTCAACTCTCAGCCTTCAATCCAGGACATCAAATTATTTCAATTTACTATTTCGCAAAAGCACTGGAACCCATTTCGGCTCCCCTTCGGACCCAACCTTTCGATTTCGATGAAGCACAACTGAAAGTGTACGAATCGAAAGGCGAAACTGAAACTTTTCGGTTCATCAATTGGTACGAATTTTCTGAAGCGTCTGTAACGCTCCCTATTGATAAGATCGTTGCAAGAATCATCAGGGAGAAATACTAGCCCTTACGCATAGCCGCCAACTTCATTTCGGCCGCCTTTGAATGACCCAGGTAGCGTTCGATCCATCCGTGAACCAGGTAGATCAGGGGTGTGCTGGCCACGGCAATTACAAATTTGTAAGTGTATCCGACGAGCGCGATGCCCGTCACGCGCGCAAACGGGAACCCCTGTGAATAATACAGATACAGATAGGAAACCACAACGGTATCGATGAACTGCGAGATCAGCGTTGAAAGTGTAGCGCGCATCCAAATATGCTTTTCGCCCGTCGCTCGTTTGATGGCCTTGAATACCGTCGCGTCGGAAATTTGTCCAACCACAAAGGCGGTTAATGAAGCCACAATAATATTCATTCCCTGTCCGAGGATCTGTGTAAATGCAGCCTGCATATCGGGAACGCCTTTTTGTACCTGCGAAGTTTTCCACCAGGTGGCCGGCGCCGCATGTATCGATAAATAAAAAATGACAAAGGCCATGCATATAAATCCTGCGGTGAGAAAGGAAAGGAACCGCACACCTTTGACGCCGTAATATTCATTGATGATGTCGGTCAGTATGAATACCGCAGGCCAGGGTAAAACACCTACCGAAAGATCAAATGACAAGCCCGATTGCCCGAATAAGGTGAAGTCTACTTTGTGGAATCCAAAAGTCTCCTCCAGTGAAAAAATCTTTACGCCAATGACCTCTGCAATGACCGCGTTGGCAATAAAAAATCCTCCCAGTATGATGAAGAGGCGTGTAGGCCGGTCCTTGATGATGTAATGAATCATATGTATTGTTGGATCAATATGTAGATAAGCTGAATTACGGCAAATGCAAGATTGGCGATCATGAGCCAAAAGGGTACGCGCATAGGTCTGTGTGCAAGCAGGTTGACGATCACAACCAGGCAAACTGAAAAATTAATGACAACGGCCATCACCCAGCCCATAACGATAAGCATGGAGTTGAGGTCTTCCTGCGAGGGAAAGCGGGTGTACCTGATTACCAGACACCAAATAAACGCAAGATTACAGAGGAATGCCAGCTTGGATAGAAAATTCAGTGAACGCATGAATCATCGATGGTGTTGTAACATACATTTTAAAATCATTAAATAAAAATAGCATTAAATTGCCGCCAAATTTATTCAAGCACCATGAAAAATTGGAACTGGAAAGACCTCGTGCCCCACGCCATTGCAGTCGCCATTTTCGTCGTCGTTGCACTTGTGTATTGCAAACCGGCACTGGAAGGAAAGGTGCTGCAGCAAAGTGATATTGTGCACTGGAAGGGCATGAGCAAGGATATCCAGAATTACAGGGATACGCATAATGGTGTGTCACCGCTGTGGACCACTACCATGTTTGGCGGTATGCCTGGTTACCAAATCGCCACTAATAACAACAACTACGTTTCCTACTACGCCAACGAGATTTTTTCGTTCTTCATTCCAAAGCCCTTTAGATTTTTCATACTCGCCTGTCTTGGATTTTATTTCCTGGGCTGCGTTCTCCGTTTCAACCCCTGGCTCAACATTATGGGCGCACTCGCTTTCGCGTACAGTAGCTATGATCCGATAATCGTTGCGGTTGGACATGATACCAAAATGCTCTCCATCGCTTATATGCCAGCGCTATTGGGAGCCATGTTCCTGGTCTTTCAGAAAAAATATTGGCTTGGCGGTGCGCTCACCGCATTGTTCAGCTCCATCCTCGTTTATCAAAACCACTACCAGGTCACCTTTTACTTTATCCTGATGGCGGCGTTTGTGGCCGTAGCTTATCTGGTAGATTGCTTTCGCAACAAACAGGTTCCTCATTGGGCGCTTTCCATGGGAATTATTGCAGTAGCGGGGCTCGCAGGCGTGCTTGCGAATGCCGTGATGCTTTTTACGACTTATGATTATGCCAAGGAAACCATTCGCGGCGGACAAGCCTCGCTGGTCATTAGCGACAGCACTCATAAAAATGCAAAGGCAAGCGCAGGCCTTGATACGGCTTACGCATTTCGATATAGTTATGGCATTCCTGAAACGTTTACCCTGATCACGCCAAATATTTATGGTGGTGCATCCGGTTACCTCGGGGAAAATTCCAAGCTCGTGGAAACGATGAGCGAAAAGGGAATTCCACAGCAAGCCATGAACCAGTTGTATGGAGAATTTCCATCTTACTGGGGTGATCAACCACAAACTTCCGGCCCCGTTTATTTGGGTGCGATCACTTGCTTCCTGTTTATATTTGGACTGGTCTACATTAGGGGATGGCAAAAATGGTGGATGGCAGGCATCTCAGTACTAGCCATCATGATGGCCTGGGGAAAGCACTTGCCGGGCTTCAATGCATTTTTGTTTGACCACCTGCCGATGTACAATAAATTTCGGGCGCCAACCATCATCTTAATCATTCCGCAACTCACGTTCCCACTATTGGGAATTATGGCCCTGAATAAAGCTTTGTTTACTGAAACGAACCCGGAAGAGCGATGGAAAAAATTCAGGTTGAGCGTGGCAATCACTGCCGGACTCTTTATTGTACTTGTGATGCTCTATTTCGGCCTGGATTATAGAAATGGCACCGAAAGGATCATCCAGGATCAACTCAACCAGGCAGTAAAAAATGATCCCACGCTTGGAAGAGACCTTGTGAGTGCCGTTCTTTCCGACCGAAGGTCATTGTTTGGAAAGGACCTCGTGCGATCACTGGTGCTGGTAGCCCTTTCCGTTATCGTGCTCGCACTTTATTTCCGTAACAAATTGAAACTGCAGGTTGTGTTGGGAGCGATGATCCTTTTATCCAGTTTTGACGTCCTCAGTGTTGGAAGGCGTTACTTGAATGAAGACAATTTCCTGGAGCCCGAAGACTCAGAAGGTGTTTTCAACCTGACCCCGGCCGATGTTGAAATCAAAAAGGATCCCGATCCAAATTATCGCGTCCTCAATTTGACACAGGATATCTTCAATGACGCCATCACCTCCTATCATCATAAATCGATCGGAGGTTATCATGCGGCCAAATTGAGCAATTACCAGGACCTGATCGAAAACCAGATCGGACCTGCGATTCAGCGAATCGGAAACGGACAAACCGGTTTGAGTTCAGAACCGGTGTTGAATATGCTGAACATGAAGTACATTATCGTGCGCGATCCTTCAAACGGCCAATATCGCGTTCAACAAAATCCGGGCGCGCTGGGAAGCTGTTGGCTGGTGAAGCATGTCGAATTTGTAAAAGGGCCTGCAGAAGAAATGAAGGCGCTGAATCATTTTAATCCGACTGATACGGCATTCGTTCAGGAACAATACAAAAACGCCGTGCCCTTCCAGCCACAATGGGATTCCACCGCATCCATCAGGCTCGTCAAAAACGATAATGACGTTGTAGATTATAGTTTCAATTCGAATGCGAATGAGTTCGCGGTATTCAGTGAAGTATATTACAGCAGGGGCTGGAAGGCCTTCATCGATGGTAAGGAATCCCCGATTGCCCGGGTGAATTATGTGCTGCGCGGACTAGCCATCCCAACCGGCAAGCACCAGGTGCAATTCCGCTTTGAGCCCGCTGCATACATCACCGGAAGCAGGGTCACCAATTTTGCGCAAATATTCATCGTGTTTTTGATTGCGATTGGCCTCTTTATGGCATTTAGAAGAAAAAAATAAAAGGTATTGGGTATCAGGTATTGGATAGGGGGAATAATATTTAACCCCCCAATTCCCAATACCCAATTCCTAATACCCTAATATCTTATATTGCACCATGCCGCAGGTCAGCGTCATTCTTCCCGTATACAATGCTGCCCGCTTCCTGCGGGAAGCCATAGACAGCGTACTGCGACAAAGTTTTGATGATTTTGAACTGATCATCCTCAACGACGGATCTACTGACGATACAAAAAAAATTATCCAGAGCTATACCGACTCACGCATCAGGTACGTGGAAAATGAGCAGAACTCAGGGCTGGTTTTTACCCTGAACCGCGGTATTGACCTTTGTCGCGCCGACCTGGTTGCAAGAATGGATGGTGATGATATCTGCAGCTCTACGCGATTTGCAAAACAGGTGAGAACACTTCGGTCCAATCCGGAAATTGATTTGCTGGCCACCATCGTATCGCCCATCGGTGAAGAAGGTGAATCCCTTCCCGACTGGACAGAAGACACCACGCATCTGTCATGGGATTCTATTCGCGGTTATCTTCCAGCCAACAATTGCATTGCGCATCCCACCATCATGGCAAAAACGACCCTCCTGCGGGAATATCGTTACAGGCCCTCGCAAAAGCTGGCAGAGGATTACGACCTATGGTTGCGATTGGCCGCAGACGGAAGACGAATCGAGAAACTGAATGAACGGCTGCTTTTACACCGCATTCTCAAATCTTCGTTTACGCGTACCCGTCAAAAGAACGTGTTTTTCAAGATCATGCGCGTAAAGCAGCGATTTGCAAAGGAAAGGCTGCAAGAGGGAAAGTGGAATTCATTTGTGACGAAAACATTTCTGTATTCCCTGGTGGATGGCGTGAAGGGTATCTTCAAACAAATCAAATCCCTGTTTCGTTGATGCGTTACCGGCTTAACCTTCTCAAAAGAATACTGGAGGATATTTTCATCTTTCCATTCGTTGCCTGGGGTCGATGGCGTGCAGGGGCAGAACCATTGGGGGCCGAATACGAGATCTATTTTTTCTTCCCCTTTTGCCACGTTGGTGGCGCTGAGAAAGTTCATGCAACGCTTACGCGCGCATTCGCCGACCGGAAAGCGCTGATAGTCTTCACCCGAAAATCGGACAATAGCGCGCTCCTCTCCCTTTTTCAGTCAAGCGGTCACCGCATCATGGACATTTCCGCCTTTACAGATAACAAGCGGAAATACTGGCAGAACCTGGTATGGCGAGGAAAATTCAGTCAGTATATCAATCAGCAGAGGAGCGACACGCTCGTCTTGAATGGCCAGTGCAATTTTGCCTATAAACTTTCGCCCTGGATCAATACCAGGGTTCCCCAAGTGGAGCTGAGCCATTCTTTCAACAGCTTTTCCTATATCCGGATTCCATTCATTCCATTTTACAATGCAACGGTCATGATTAGCCGAAAGCGGATTGAAGACCACCGGCTCCAGTATCAGAGATGGGGAATTCCTTTTAAATACAATGCAAATATTCACTACATCATCAATGGCATCGACCTGCCTCCCGCTCCGCTTGCCAGGAAGGGACAGAAGCCGGTATTGAGAATCCTCTATTCCGGCAGGGCCACACCAGAGAAGCGGGTACATTGGATCGCAGGGCTGGCGCAGAAAGCACATGAATTGGGCCTGTCCGGCGAATTCGTATTCATGGGAGAGGTGAAAAATGAAATTCCCGAAAACCTTCGTCGCTTCTGCATATTTTTGGGCAATCTCAGCGAGCCTGAAAAAATTGCCAGTCAATACCAGCAGGCAGATGTGGTCCTTTTAAGTTCTTCAACAGAAGGCTTTCCCATGGTGGTGGAAGAAGGTATGGCCTGGGGTTGCGCAATACTCGCTACGCCGGTAGGCGATATACCGGTGCACGTGAAGCCGGGTCAAAATGGTTTTTTGTTTGATGAAGAATTAGAAGAAGACGCATTCATTGCGCAGGGTGTTGAATTTATCCGGATGCTAAGGGGTGAGCCCGCGTTGTTAACCAGGATTTCCGAAAATAATATCAGGTACGCCAGGGAAATCTTCGGTTTCGAAAACTTTCGTCGGGCCTGGCGCAAACTGATAGAAGAAATTTTTCAGAATAAAAACAACTGTGGCCATTGAGTCCATTCAGCTTTGTCATCATTACCTATAACCGGCCGGTCGACATGCTCGCGCTGGCAAAGAATATTGCGGAGCTCGAGGGCGCTTCAGACATGCTGGAAGAAGTCATCATTCTGAACAATGCCTCCACCGAAGATTATGGGGAGCTGAAAAATTTCATCCGGCATCATCCAGAAATCCCATTTCGATATTTGGACGCTCCCTCAAATTTAGGCGTGACAAAGGGCCGAAACTATGCCATAAAATTCGCCACAGCGCCGATCCTGATTATGCTCGACGACGATGCAGAACTGGAGGGAAGGGACAGCCTGTACAAATTGCAGGCTTTCTTTCAATCGGCAAAAACGAGTCGTCCCCTCGCGATTGTTTCCTTCAAGGTTTTGTATTATGAAAATCGCGAAATGCAGGTCAATGCGCTTCCGCATAAAAAGTTTGACAAATACAAGGACAAATCGTTTTTTGAGACCTACTACTTTGCGGGAGGCGCACATGCCATAACAAAGGAAGCAATCGAAAAGCTCGGACTGTATCCCGAGGATTTTTTTTACGGGATGGAGGAATACGATCTCGGCTATCGCCTGCTGGATGCCGGCTATTCGATTGCCTATTCTAATTCCGTGGTGATGCTGCATAAGGAATCGCCGCAGGGCCGCAAGCCCAAAAAAGAAAAGCTCCAAATGATGTGGGTGAATAAGTGCAAAGTGGCGTGGAGGTATTTGCCCGAACGTTATTTTTGGTCCACCGCATTCCTGTGGTCCTTTCAATACCTGGCACAAACCCGCTTTTTTATTCCTGGATTTTGGGTGGGCTGGGGCAAGGTGGTAAGGATACCCGAAGGGGAAAAACGAACACCGGTGAAAGCCACTACCATCGCTTATTTGAAACAACTCGACGCCAGGTTATTTTATTAAGCTGGCGTTAATTGGTTGAGTTGAAATAAGAACTCTTCCATACCCAGCTTCTTCTTTTCATCCAATTTGTAATTGATGTGATATCGATAGTATTTGTTGAGATCAAATACCGGGTAAGGGTTTTCTGCAATCACCTGCTCGATCGATTCCACACCTTTCCTGTTCGCGAGATTGAATTCCCTGATAAAGTTTACGTCGAGTTCGCGGTTGCTTACCCAGGCCGCAAAAACAAAATTCAATCCTGAATAATTTTTCCAGGCTTCCCCCAGGTCATAAATGAAGGTTGAGATTTTTCTTTGCTCCAGGGCTCGGTCCCCAATCACCAATCCGGCCGTTTTGCCCTGGATCTGGTGGCGATAGTCCTCGGAGGTAGCCTGAACAAAGCGCGGGCTGATCCTCCAATATTTTTTCAGCAGGATTTTCAATAGGGCCACTGAGGTCCTCGACTGGTAGTCCAACAAAACCTCTTCAATTTCGGCAACCGGAACCTCACTGAAAAGGCAAACCGAAGCCACCGGGCCGTCACAACCGAGACAGTATGCGGATACGATATGATATTCCTCAAGCGAGGGGATGACCGCAATAGGGACAAGGCCGATATCGATCTCCCGATCCTGGAGAAGCCTGGCAATTTGTGCAGGATAATCGAGTATCAAATCAATCCGGTCGATCACCTGAGAATGACGGATTCCATAAAGAAGCGGTTTCGTATTCAGATAACTTACTGCACCTACCCTGATCTTTTGTTCCAATTCAGTTAAATTTGCCGCAAAATTAGGGGAATCGTCCCCAATGGCCTTCACCCATTTTAATCATCACCATGGATCTTACAGCGCTTACCGCAATATCTCCGATCGACGGCAGGTACCGCAGTCAACTTCATCACCTTGACCACTATTTCTCTGAATTTGCGCTGATCCGCTACAGGATCCAGGTGGAAATTGAATACTTTCTCGCCCTGGGCGAAAAGGGTTTTTTCAACCTGAAATCAAATTATGCCAGGTCACTGCGGGACATCTACACCAACTTCACACCCGATAAAGCGACAGAGATCAAAAACCTGGAACGAATCACCAACCACGACGTGAAGGCTGTAGAGTATTTCATCAAAAATGAAATGGATGCCCGGAAAATGACGGCCCTCAAGGAGTGGGTTCATTTTGGATTAACCTCACAGGACATTAACAACACCGCAATCCCCTTAAGTTGGAAGGAGGCCCTGGAGCATGAATATTACCCTGCCGTCAGCAACCTCGTGCTTGAGCTCAAGAAGCTTGCCCGCGACTGGGCCGAAATACCTTTATTGGCACGCACCCATGGTCAGGCCGCATCGCCTACCCGTTTAGGTAAGGAAATTATGGTTTTTGCGGAAAGGCTGGAACAGCAAATCCGCCTGATCAACCAGGTGCCCTATACCTGCAAATTTGGTGGCGCCACAGGCAATTTCAATGCTCACCTCGTCGCCTACCCGAAATTTGACTGGATCAGGTTTGCAAATGAATTCTGCTCAACCAAGCTGGGTCTTCAGCGTCAGCAATACACCACCCAAATTGAACACTACGATAACCTGGCCGCACATTTCGACGGCATGAAAAGGATCAATACCATCCTGGTGGATTTTTGCAGGGATATCTGGACCTATGTGTCCATGGATTATTTCAAGCAAAAATTGAGAAAAGGAGAAGTTGGTTCATCAGCCATGCCGCACAAAGTAAATCCCATCGATTTCGAAAATGCCGAAGGCAACCTGGGTATTGCGAATGCGCTTTTTGAATACCTGGCGTTGAAATTACCTGTATCGAGACTGCAGCGTGACCTCACCGACTCTACCGTGCTCAGAAATATCGGTGTTCCCTTTGCACACACCGTGCTTGCTTTGAAATCTATTCAGAAAGGCATGGGCAAATTGTTGCTGAACGAAACCAAGATCGAAGAGGACCTGGACAACAATTGGGCGGTGATTTCAGAAGCCATTCAAACCGTCCTGAGGCGGGAAAATTATCCGCAACCCTACGAAGCATTAAAAGATCTCACGCGCGGAAATGAAAACATCACTCAAAAATCGCTTCACCGGTTTATAGATAAACTGAAGGTTTCTTCAGCTGTAAAAAAGGAACTGAAGAAAATTACGCCTCAAAATTACGTTGGGATTGTAAAGAAATATTAACCTTAATGGACCGCCTCCTTGTGAATTTCAGAACTGAAGTGAAATTCAATTTCGGGATTATTTCTACGCTCAGTATCAAGGAACCATTCGCTTTGCGCTAAGTACACGAGGTGACCATCCTTGTCGTCCACTACGTTAGCTGTCTTGAAGCGAATAAAGTCTTCCAGTTTTTTCTTGTCGTTTGAAGTAATCCAACAAGCCTTGTAAAAAGGCAATGAATTAAATTGAACGGATGCCCCATATTCCTGCAACAACCGGTATTGAATGACTTCAAATTGCAGTTCACCCACACACCCGATGATTTTGCGATTGCCAAGGTGCTGGGTAAACAATTGGGCAACGCCCTCATCAGTTAATTGCATTAGACCTTTTTCCAATTGTTTGGTTTTCATTGGATCTTTATTAATCACCTCCTTAAAAATTTCAGGCGAGAAACTGGGTATCCCGGTGAAATAAAAATCCTCTCCTTCTGTGAGCGTATCGCCAATCTTGAAGTTGCCGGTATCAAAGAGCCCTACCACATCGCCGGAATAAGCTTCCTCAATCACATCTTTCTGACGGGCAAGGAAAGTATAGGGATTGCTGAATCGCACATCGCGATCCAGTCGAACGTGGTGGTAGTATTTGTTCCGTTCAAACCTGCCGCTGCATACGCGAAGAAAGGCAATTCGGTCGCGGTGTTTTGGATCGAGGTTAGCGTGGATCTTGAAAACGAAGCCGCTTAACCGGTCTTCGTCTGGTAATACTTCCCTTGTCGTGGTCTCACGGGGTTGCGGCGTGGGCGCAATGCGAATGAAGGTGTCCAACAGTTCTTTAACGCCAAAATTATTGATCGCGCTGCCGAAGAAAACCGGTGCCGTCCTGCCGGACTGGTAATCTGCAACATTCAATTCGCCATACACACCTTCGATTAGTTCTACATCTTCCCTCAGTTGTTGCGCGTCTTTGTCACCTACTTTCTCGTCGAGCGCAGCCTCAGACAGATCACTGATCGTAACACTGTCTTCTTCGTTCGCCTTGGTGTTCGCTGTGAAAAGCAGCAGGGTTTTATCATGGAGGTTGTACACGCCCTTGAAGTCCTTGCCACTATTAATGGGCCAGGTCATGGGGTGCAATTGAATATTCAATTCCTTTTCAATTTCCTCCAGCAGGTCGAAGCGGTTCTTACCGTCCCGGTCCATTTTGTTAATGAAGACGATCACCGGGGTGTCGCGCATTCTGCAAACCTCCATGAGCCGGCGGGTTTGCGCTTCAACTCCATTTACACTGTCGATTACCAATACCACGCTGTCTACCGCGGTGAGGGTGCGGTAGGTATCTTCGGCAAAATCCTTGTGACCGGGAGTGTCCAACAGGTTCACCAGGATATTCCTGTACTCAAAACTCATCACCGAGGTGGCCACGGAGATACCTCTCTGCCTTTCGATCTCCATGAAATCGCTCGTAGCGAATTTTTTGATCTTATTACTTTTTACGGCACCGGCGGTTTGAATGGCACCCCCAAAAAGAAGGAATTTCTCGGTCAGGGTAGTCTTACCGGCATCAGGGTGCGAAATGATGGCGAAAGTTCTGCGCTTGTTGATTTCTAAATCGTATTTCAAGAGGGAAATTTGAATTGAATAGGTATTGGGTATTGGGTATTAGGTATCGGGAATTTGTTTTGCATTTCCCAATACCTAATACCCAATACCTAATCCCTTTTTTTCTGATTGGCCGCAAAGATAATAACAGTGCAGCCTTTTATCACATTTTCTATCATTTGAGCGTTAATATTTTTACATTTGATTATGCGCAAATCATTCGAGATTATCTGGACCAGTTTTAAGCAGGCTCTCGGGGAATTAAAGGGGAACAAGCTTCGCACTTTCCTTTCTCTTTTCGGAGTAACCATCGGTATTTTTTGCATTATCGGTGTGCTTTCTACCGTGCAAAGCCTGGAAAAAAACATTCAGGACGATATCAAGTCCCTTGGCAATAACACCATTTACATAGATAAATGGGACTATTCCAGCGGTCCGAATAGCGAATGGTGGAAATTCGTCAACAGGCCAACGCCCAAGATTGACGAGATGAAAATAATCAAGGAAAAGACGCCCGCGGCTTCCCATGTTGCGTTTTTCATGGCGAACCAGTTCACGGTTGAAACTCCCTCCACCGTGGTAGAAAACATCAATTATTACGGACCTTCCGAAGACTTTAACCTGATCCAAACGATAGATATTGGTTGGGGCAGGTACATGAACCAGTCAGATTTTGACGCAGGTACACCCGTGATTGTGATGGGATATGATGTGGCTGAAAATCTTTTCGGGAACGCGGAAAAAGCGGTTGGCCAGGAAGTTACCCTCAAGAGTAAGAGAGCTACTGTGATAGGAGTAATTAAGAAGCAGGGTACCAGCCTGATGGGTGGCTGGGAATACGATAAGAGTATGCTCATGCCCTATCGTTTCTTTTTGCAGATGTTTGAGCCCGACTGGTCACAACCCGTAATCATTGCCCAGGGCCTTCCAAACGTTTCCACTGAAGCCCTTAAGGATGAGCTGAAGGGCTCTATGAGGAATATCAGGCGGCTTGGCCCCCTCGAAGAGGATAATTTTTCATTGAATGCCATTAGCGATTTTAGCAATGCAGTAAACGGATTTTTCGGGAATGTGAGTGTTGGAGGATGGCTGATCGGATTGCTGAGTTTGGTGGTGGGCGTATTCGGAATCGCAAATATCATGTTCGTTACGGTAAGAGAGAGAACCCCCTATATTGGGCTCAAAAAAGCCATTGGGGCAAAGAAAAGGACCATCTTATTTGAATTTTTACTTGAATCGGCCTTTATCTGCATCGTGGGTGGCCTTATCGGACTTATTTTGGTTTTCATATTGGCCAAAGTATTATCAGGCATATTCAGTTTTAATATATATATATCCTATAGCATTCTGACACTTGCACTATCATTATGCATCTTAATGGGTATTTTGGCGGGAATAATGCCCGCTTCTATTGCTGCCAGGATGGATCCTGTCGTCGCAATACGCTCCAAATAAACTGCTTACGAAATAGCACTTTCCGTTAAATACACAATTTTATTCTAATTAACCCGTTATAATTAATTAGAAAATAGGACGTTGGTATTTGGAAATTCCAAAAAACGCCTTAGATTTAACATTTGAGAAAGATGCTGCCTTTATGATTAAATTAC
>Ga0157378_10003194_pt1 | contig 14559 bp, 9 predicted proteins | sample M65metaG_FD_115309 | JGI IMG/M metagenome (GOLD analysis project Ga0157378, IMG submission 115309) | Miscanthus rhizosphere microbial communities from Kellogg Biological Station, Michigan, USA - M6-5 metaG | ecosystem: Host-associated > Plants > Roots > Rhizosphere > Soil | place: USA: Michigan...
ATGGCTGAACGAAGCCGACACATCGTAAGTCGGATTTCCCGAAAGAGTTGCTGCCAAATGTCCTTGCGCGACCGTCCCGCCGGACCACAGCGCCTGGGCATTGTCCAGTTTCAACTTCAGGTCGCTTAGCGCGGCGTGGGCCCGAAAGCCCTTCAGGTTGATCTTCTCGATCTCAATCTGCTCGACTTTCAGATCGCCTTCCGCCCGAATGCCCCTCAACACCGCACTAGCAGGAGAGGCTTGCGAGCTTCCGCCTAGCGCGGACGGCAGAAGCCGTTGAATCCAGCTTGGCCTCGCACGCGGACCAATCCAGCGATCGAGTTCCGCGGCATCCAACTGGTCCGCTTGCAGCTGAAATATCCATTGGGGCACCGGATTGTCGTCGGCCTCCGGGCTATCGGGCTCCGCCTGTTCCACACTCCCGCTCCACGTCGCGCCAAATGCGCCGAGGCTGCCAATTGTGAACTTCCGTCGATTGTCGCGCCATTCCGCACGAAGCGTTTCCAGCTGCAGCGGCTGGTTTAGCCCCGCTACCCTCAGCGAACCACGCGTCAAGTCGGCATGTCCTGTCCAGCTTGCATGGCCTGAGGAATTCCATTCCCAACGCAAGTCACCGGCAGCTTTTCCCGTCAGCTCCCACCCGCGCCGCAGCTCGTGCCCGAAGGCCGATGCAGCAGCGAGCACCGCTTCGACCTCTGGCAACTGGCCTTCGATGCTCACGTTTCCCGCATGCCGCTCCACATCGTCTTGAAGCGAGACGGTGACAGTTCCAGAGCTTGCTGAAACCGAGGCACTTCTTGCGGTTGCGAGCGTCCCTTTGGCTGCGGCGGCTCCGGGCTTACGTGCGGGAACAAGGATCGTAAAAGGTTCGACTAGAAGCTTTCCACGTTGCGTGCCGCCGCGAAGGGCTCGAACATTCAGCACCGATGCAAATCCCGGCATGGTCCAGCGACCGCCAGGGCTTGAGAATGCCGCTTCGTCCAGGTGAAGCGGCCAGCCGCGCAACGCGGCTGTGCCTGTGAAAAACTGTGACGCTTTGATTTCCTCGGAGACGTCCGGGTGGAAGGCGCGGTACCAGTCAAGAAAATCCGCAGCCTGCAGCCCTGCCGAATCCAGGCGCATCTCGAAATTCAGACTCGTCAGGCTCTGCAGTGTGGCGGTTCCGCGAATGTTGGAGCGCGGGGTCAGAATCGTCACCTCGTGCGCCTCGGTAGTTCCAAGAGCCGGATTCCAGCGCCCTTTCATTCGGAAACTGACGCGAGGATTGTCGTCGCGCTCTGCGAGGTCCCAGCGATGGACGTCTGTCGCTCGCGCGTGCACGTTGAAAGCCCAGTCACCGAGCGCATCGTCCTTGGTTTCCGGCAATGAGCTCTCGTCGCTGTCGAGTGAGGCTTCGCCAGCGAATGCCCCGCGCACCCCGAAGTCACTGCCTGCAATCAGTCGGAACACGTCAGCCAGGGAGGATTTCGCCCAACTAGCCCGCAAGTGCGCGGGCCGAAGGCGGACGGATGTGCCGGCCACCTCCCCGCTCACCCGCACGGTGCCAGCCAGCTGAAGAGGGATGCCGCTTCGCCACGGCTCCGCCCGCACATTCAAACGCCAACGCCCGGACGCGGTCTGTTCTATCGCTCCTTCAACCTGCTGGAACGCGAATGACGCCTTTTCCTGGCCAATTTTGAAGTTCACTCGGCCGTCGCTGATCTCGATCTTGCGCAGGTGATGGGTAGGGGGCGACGGCCCGGCCGCACTCGACGTGAACGTGGACGTTTTTGCCTGCGGCAACCATCGCTCAAGATTCCACTGCCCGGCATCGCTGCGCACCAGAATCAAGCTCGGCCGATCAAGTTGCAGGGTACCCAGCTCAAACCGGCCGCGAAGGAGGCCAGTCCAGCGCAAGCTTGCCGAAAGGCGGTCGGCGCGCAGAAAGTATTCGTTGCCGAAAGCGAGGTCTTCGCCCACGGTAATCGCATAGGCATCCAACTGGGGCGTGGGGAAAATACTCGCAGAAAATTCCCGAACTTCGACCGGCCGCCCAAATGCGCTTTGCAGCTGCCGCGTCAGGAACGAGCGAACGCGTGCCGTTCGCACCAGTAGCGAGACGCCAAGCTGCAAGGCGACCACCCCCAGCGCTACGGCGAGAACCGGTTTCCACCATTTTCTTATAGGGTTCACTGAAATCGACGCGAAACGGCACGTGCCGTTGGGTGCGGCAAAATTCTGGCAGACTCCGGCCGGAATTGGTAGCTCAGCTCACAAAACGGCGCCAATCCGCGGCGACTAGTGCACGGTATGCAGCATCCGGCTCCAGCGAGTCCGCGCGGGCAGGTGCGCTACCGTCTGCAGCACGGCACGCAACCGCTGTCCAAAGGTTGACTCGCCGTAATCAGCCGATGTCGCGTCCACCGACCAGTAGATCAGGAACGGTCTCCCCATGATGGCGTCGCGGTCCACGAATCCCCAGTATCGGCTGTCGAGACTGTGGTCTCGGTTGTCGCCCATCGCAAAGTACTTGCCCGCCGGCACCACCAGTTCGTCGCCTTTGACATATTTCTTGATGTCGCGAGCCCATTCCGGCTCGACCGGCGAACTGTACAAAGGATTTCCGACCGGCGGAAACGAATAGTTCAAGGGGTCATAGCCGGCCGCCGCATCGTGCACGACGTACGGTTCGTTGAGCGGTTTCCCGTTCACGAAGACCTGCTGATCGGCGAGTTTCAATCGATCCCCGGGCAATCCGATCACGCGTTTGACGAAATGCTGGTGATCGGCATACGGGTATTTGAATACGATGATATCGCCGCGCTGCAACGGTCGGTAAGGCAGTAGTTTTTCGTACCAAGCCCCGGTTCCGCCAAAAATGAATTTGTTCACGAGCAGATGATCGCCGACCAGGAGCGTACGCTCCATCGAGGATGACGGAATCTTGAAAGCCTGTACGACAAAGCTGGTGCCAAACAGCGCCAGAATCACCGTGACCAGCAGCGACTCCATGTACTCCGAAAGAGTGGTTCCTTCGCGATGATGGGCCTGCGGCGCGCCGGCAGATGATACGTTGGCTTCGTTTTGAGCTGTTTCGACTGTTTCGGTCATTCTGCCTTGGTTGGCACATCCGCCTGTTCTTGCAGCCGCTCCAGTGCCAGGCGCGCGGCCTTCTGTTCCGCTTCTTTCTTGGTACTGCCTTGACTGCTCGCGAGGAATTCTCCTTGCGACCATACTTCCACGTGAAAAAGCTTCTGGTGATCCGGCCCGGTCTCGCCCGCCAGCCGGTACTCGGCGGGCGGCTTTCCCTTTCCTTGCAAAAATTCCTGAAGCGCGGACTTGCGGTCCGACTCCGCGATCCGCACTCCGCCCAGCTCCAGCGCGGATTCAAACAGCGCACGGTGCAGCACTGTTCTCGCCTCTCCCAAACCGGCATCAAGGTAAATCGCCGCGACGACAGCCTCTAACGCATCCGCGATGATGGCGGCCTTCTCGCGTCCGCCGGTTTTCTCTTCGCCCCGGCCCAGCCGCAGAAATTCTCCGATTCCCAGCTTGCGGGCAGCAATCTCCAAAGCCTGCGCGTTCACCAGATAGGCCCGGCTTCGCGACAACTGCCCTTCACTCCACAAAGGAAAGTTTTCGAGCAAATACTCGCTTGCCAGCAGGTCCAGAACGGCGTCACCCAGAAACTCCAGTCTCTCGTTGTCTTGCACTACGGCGGGATCGCTGCCCAACGCTTCTGCCGCCGTTCTCAATTCGGGTATCGCTGAGCTGTGTGTTAAAGCCGTAACAAGCAACTGGCGGTTGTTGAATCGATAGCCTAATCGCTCCTGCAGTTCATCGTCTTCAAGATGCGCCATGTATCGCCGCCGCAATTCGCCGGCAGCAATGTTATTTCGGCGAGCTTAGTTGTGTCGAGGCTTGTTTCTTGGACTCGTCCGCGCCGCTGCGGCAACTAGCTTGCAGTTTGCTATTGACCTCGGCGCATTTGCTGAACGCTACAGCCGCATCATCGTAGTGAGAGGCCTTCTGATTGGCCAGGCCCAGCAAATACAGATTCACCGGGTCCGGTATCGGATTCGGATCAATCTTCACGGACTGCTCGAGCTCCGGAATCGCTTGACTGAATTTGCCGAGCCGGAAGTACACCAATCCCAGGCCGCTGTGCGCCATCGAAAGGGTCGAGTTCTTGGCCGCGATGAAATGCTGGTCCGCCATGCCGTCCGGTTTCGGAATCGTGGGGGTTACTTCGATCGCGCGCTTGGAATAGTTCTCGGCCTTTGCCAATTGCTTTTCCTTCTCGGGCGTGTTCGCGTTCATGGCTCGCGGAATGGTCTGTCCCAGCACCGCCAAGGTCTGCACGTCATCCGGTTTCAGCGCGACCTCTTTTTCGCCGACTTCAAACGCCTTGTCGGTATTGCCGGTCTGAATGTACGCCAGCGTGAGGGCAGAATAGACAGGCGGCCGGTACTGGCTATCCGGATATTTCTTGAGGAATTCCTCCCCCGCCGTGATTTTTTTGGCTAGGTCCGTGTTCGGCATTTCCTGGAAGGCCTTGACCGCAGCGAGTTCCTCGGCATTCGCGGGCCCTCCCGGCATCGCCAGCGAACTTCCTGACTTGGTGGGATCGGCGGGCTGCTGACCACCAGGTTGGCTTTGCGCGGGCTTGTCTTGACCGGTTTGGCTGCTCTGCGCACTTGCCACCGTAGCCGCCGCTGCAAACCCCGCCGCCAGTAACGCCAGAATCATCCAATTCTTGCTGCTGCTCATCGTACTTCTCCCTCAATTTGGATTGGTCCGCGGCTGGTGTGACCCTTATCATACATCTCTGCGCCGCGCCGGTGTGTCTACAGTATTTCCGTTACGGCCGCCCGGTCTTTTTCTCGGTGCTCAGTGTTCCCAAGCCCCTGGTAGCGGCTTCCCTGGCTTTGTCCGGAGCTCCCCGCACGGCTAATGCCGCCTCAAACTCCGCTTTCGCGCGATCCGGCTGACCTTCAATATCGAACAAATTGCCCAGGTGGACGTGCGACCACGCGAGCACCAGTGGATCTTGGGTTGCCGCATGCTCCCCGGCAGTCAACCGGCCAAATACTTCCTTGGCTCGAGGTCCGTCCTGCTCCATCATCGCTACAACGCCTAGTCCGTACCAGGCACGCGGCTGGTCGGGATACTTCATCAGCACCTTCTGGAACGACGCTTCAGCAGCTTTCGGATTCTTTTCCGCGATGCGACGTTCGCCCTCCGTCAGGGCGGCAATCGCTTCGGCATCGTTCGGAATCGTCGCCGGAGCCGCAACTTTGCGGCGCGCTACGGATTCCGTTTCGGCTCCGGCAACATCAGGCTTGCCCGCTGCAAACTTGATGCTGGCGACGCGCTTTTGCTCGGCCCCGACATCCACGGAGCGCACCAGGTCCGGAAAGTACAACTTCATGGCGGGCTCGGATCCTTCGAACTTTGCCAGCGCCTGAACCAAGGGCCGCACCAGTACGTAGCCGTCCGCATCGTCAACACCCAACGCGGCTTCGCGCTCGCCCGGCGACATGCGTTTCAGTTTCAGTTCCACCGCGCGCACCGTGCATTCCGCAAAGTACGATGGGAAGTCATCCTTCAGGGACGGATCAAGCCTCGGCGCTGCCGCCGCTACTTCGAATAAGGGACGCTTCACGGCAATCACGTGTGAGTATTGCAGCGGCAGCGGATCCAGCAGGTAATGCAAAAACGCGTGCCGTACGGTATCCAGGTGTAGCTGCTCGGCGCCGCTCACCACCAGGGCGTAGTGATCGCCGAAGTTCCGCACATTGGTGATTCTCCCCACCAGGGGTTCCACGATTACCGTGAACGTGCGCGGATTGGTCGGATCCAGAATTTCCCGCAGGTAGCCGGTGGCGACAAACACCACCTGCGCCAGCGACTCGTGCATCTGCTCGATCTCCCGCGCGTGCACGGACTGAACCTGCCGCCACAATTCGCCAATCTTTTGTTCCTTGTAGTAATTCGACAGAATTTCCTGAAAACCTTCGAGCGCAATCACTTCCGGCGGCAATTCGTCGCGCCGCAGAGTCGCTTCGAACTTCGGCGCCGGACCGCTCACCAGCCCGAACCAGATATACCGCGACAGCATCGTGCCCGGGTCCCCCAGTTCGTGCTGCTTGTAAAACGTTCGCATCACTTCGACCGCCGGACCTTCTTGGTGCTGAAGGCGTTCGCGCAGCTGCGCGCGCATCGGCGACCAGTTGGTGGCGTTCACGTTAGCTTCAAAGCCCGACGCCAGCAGCGCGCACATTACCGTGAACATCGCTTCGCTGCCGTCAACCGTTACGGTCGTGGCAGGCGCGGCTTGCCACCTTGGCCGTGGCTGCGGTACGGGTTCTTGCGAGCGCGCCAAACTCGGCAGCAGCGTGCTGACGCTCAGGGCGCACGCCAATATCCACGATGTTGTTTTCATTTCGTACCGGCTCATTCCGTTCGCAGGCAGCCCCGTGCTGTTGGCCATTTCTGCTCGTTTTTGAATCTTTTTCCGCTGTCGTTTCAATTTACAGGCGCGATGAAAGCCAGTCAAGAAACGACCCGTCAAGCGGCGACGGCAACTCTTGCCAATACTCGATGCATCTGCCTAAATTGTGGATGCTTGCAGTCACTCTGGCTGGATGGTTCGTGCCATGCGTAAGTCCTCCCTCGATATCCTGGTTGTCGTTGCTATTTTGGCGGGACTCGCAATCCTTCCGCTCCAGGCGCGGGCTCAGCTGGTCGGAGACACGCCCCCGCCCGAACGGCTGACCAATTCGTCGGCCGCCGGTCAATCCATGCCGAATCCGGCCAAACCGGCGGGCAAGAAACGTCTCTCGAAAGACTTCACGATAAAGGGCGACTCCGCCTGGACCGACACCGGCATTGACCTGGAGCCCGGCGAGCGCGTGGTAATCGCGGCGAAAGGATCTTTTCGCTACGTGGACGCCAAGAGCGACAACGGCCCAGAGGGCCTTAGCCGCGGCTTCAAGGATCTTCTTCGTGTTCTTCCGTTCAATGACGCGGGACGCGGCGCTTTGCTTGCGCGCATTGGCGATGCCGACACTTCGCAACCCTTTCTTGTCGGGGCATCGAAGGAAGCGGTTTCGCCCATCACCGGGCGCCTGGCGCTAGGCATCAATCAGGCCAAATCCGACACCGGTGACGGTACGTACACCGTTCACGTCGAGGTGTACGCTGCGGTGGCAAGCGCGGGGGCCGCCGTTCGAACCGTGTCCAAAGTCGTGGACACCATGCCCGGGATTGACAACGCCCTGTTTACGAAGATCCCGCGGCGCATTGCCGACAAAGACGGCAATGCCGGCGACATGGTGAACTTCCTCATTCTCGGCTCCGAAGCCGCCATGCAAAAAGTCTTTACAACGGCAGGCTGGGTCAAAGTAGACGCCGATGTGAAGGGCACCCTGTTGCATGGCCTGATCGGCGGCCTCTCTAAAGAGTCCTACCTCACCATGCCCATGAGCCCGCTCTATCTCTTCGGCCGTCCGCAGGATTACGGTTGGGCGCACGCCGAACCGATCAGCGTGGTCGCCTCGCGCAACCACCTGCGGGTCTGGAAAGCTCCTTTCACTGTCAGCGGAACGATGCTCTGGGTGGGGGCTGCAACTCACGACATCGGCTTCGAGCGCGACCAGCGCAACAACGGCGTTACCCACAAGATCGATCCCGACATCGACCTCGAGCGCGATTACGTGCAAAAGACCCTCGCCAGCACCGGTCTTGTCGTAGAGATCTCTCACTTCCTTCCTGAAAACCCCATGAAGGAAGCCCAAACCGCCACGGGCGGCTCGTTCCACTCCAACGGGCAAGTCCTGGTTCTCCGGCTGGCCGATTCCGGCAAGGATCTTTCCGCGTCATTCGCCCGGATGTTCTGCTCGGTGTTGCACGGTGAAAACCCGGACGGTGGCGACTGGGATTCCTGCGACTCCTATCTGAAGGCTGAGCAACCTTCAACATTCCAGCCAGCAAGTCTCGATGCGATTCCCGCAAGTTACCGGGTCCTCGTGATCCCCGGCATTCTCAGTTCCTGTCAGGCCAACACTCAGGCGTTCGCCGAAGCGCAAAGTCACCTTCGCGAAAAACATGGCATGACGGTCGAGTTTCTCCAGGCTCCCAACGAATCGTCGACCGCCAACGGCGCGCGCATTGCGAGATATTTGAAGGACAATTTTCCGAGCGACCCGCGCAAATACATTCTGGTGGGCTATAGCAAGGGCGCTCCCGACATTCAGGAAGCCCTAGCCAACGATTCCCAGGCTCGCAATTCTGTCGCCGCCTTCATCAGCGTCGCCGGAGCGGTGGGAGGCTCACCGATTGCGGAAACCATGCCCGCCATCGTCCAGCGCTACACCTCCACGCTGAAGCTCGGTACGTGTGAAGGTGACGTCGCCGAGGCTTTCCAGAGCCTGCGCCAGGATATTCGCCAGCAATTTCTCTCGGCTCATCCCGATCCGCTGGTACCGTCCTTCTCCTTTGCTGCAGTTTCCGATTCCACCACCACGTCGCGTATGTTGCTGGAGACATGGAAGGTGCTCACCGCTTATGACCCGCGCACCGACAGTCAGCTATTGCTTTTTGACGCTTTGGTCCCGGGCGGGAACTATCTCGGCACGCTGCACGCCGACCATCTGGCTGTTGCTTTGAATTACTCCGGTTCAGCCGACTCCAGCATTCGTTCCGCGGCTGACCATAACCGCTTCCCACGAGCGGCTTTGCTTGAAGCCGCGGTCCGCTCCACGATTTCCGCGCTCGAATCGCAGTCCGAACAGTAAGTTTACCGGCTGGTTCGTTACACGCGGGTCAGCAAGGCCGAATTCGCGGCGTGGAGCAAATCCCGGGCATTCTGTCTTACGTCGCCATGCCCAAACACCGCATTGCCAGCGACCAGCAACTCCGCGCCCGCGCGCACGATGTCGGCTATCGTGCCCATTGCTACGCCGCCGTCCACTTCAATCCGGAAATCCAGTTTCCGCCCGTCGCGCATCCGCGCCAGAGCACGCATCTTGTTCAGCGAGTTGCCAATGAACTGCTGCCCGCCAAAGCCCGGATTCACGCTCATCACCAGCACGTGATGCACAAGGTCCAGCACATCCGTCAAAGTCTCCACCGGTGTCGCCGGATTCAGCACCACGCCTGCCTTACACCCATGATCTGCAATGTGGTGCAGTGTCCGGTCCAGATGCACGCAAGCTTCCTGGTGCACCGAAATCCATGTCGCTCCCGCCTTCGCAAATTCCGGAATAAATTCGTCCGGATTCTCAATCATCAGGTGGCAATCAAAAATCACATCGGGCAGCGCCTTACGGAGAGAGGCCACCACGGGCGGACCGATCGTGATGTTGGGCACGAAGTGGCCGTCCATGACGTCCACATGAAGCAGCGTCCCGCCGCCTTCCAGCGCCTGCTTGGCGTGCGCCGCAAGATTCGCAAAATTCGCCGACAGAATCGAAGGGGCCAGCTCAATTTTCCGCGCGCTTGGCAAAGTCTCGCTCCTGCCTCTAGCTTAACCGATTCTCTCCCCAAGGTATGAAAACCTGCCGCCGAACGTTCACTATTCGATCGCCCACGGCAAGACTCTGCGCTCCGCGCTGCTCGCTTCGCTCAATTCCAACGCATACATCACCCGCAGGGCTTGCTCCAGCGTCACCAGCGGCTTCCCCTTACCTAGCATCACGTCGCGCACATTCTCATAAAATGCACGGTAATCTCCACGCTCCGACGGAACCTTTCTGTCTTCAATCGTCTTATCGCCGACGATAGCGCTCAGAGTCCCCCATTCTTCTGGCTTCTCTGATCCCCACGATTCGCCGCCCATCGGCTGTCCCGCGCGCAACAACGCCTCCTGCGGGTCGAGTCCTTGCTTGATAAATTCGCCGCGCGTCCCGCGCACGCGGAAATGCGGCCGCGCCACCGGCGCCAGCGTGGTCGAGGACATCACCGCGCGAAATCCATCCGCGTAGTAGAACGTTACATCAAACGCATCCACGTTCCGCGCCGCGTCGCGTTCCAGCCGAAGATCCGCGAACAACGCTTTCGGCTCGCCAAACAAGACCAGCGCATGATCAATCAAATGCGGCGCTAAATCCCAAAACACCCCACAGCCCGGCCCGACTTTTTCTTTCCAGGAATCGCGCACCTGCGCCCGGCACCGGTCAAACGTTTCCTCGCAGTGCACCAGCCGGCCCAGTTCGCCATCCGCGATCAACTTCTTGAGCGTCGCGAAATCGCCGTCCAGCCGCCGTTCCTGGTACACGGTCAGCAGCCGCCCGCGCTTCCGTGCCAGCTGCGCAAGCTCTTTCGCTTCCGCCAGCGTCGTCGTAAACGGCTTGTCCACCACCACGTCGCGCTCCGCTCCCAGACAAGCCTTGACATACGCAAAGTGCGAATCATTCGGCGTCGAAATGGCGACTAACCTGATCGACGGAATCGCCAGCAACTCTTCCACCGTACGCACGACCTTCGCGCCAGGGTAAATTTCCGACGCCGTGTTCTCATGCCGCTGTAATACCGCCGCCAGCCGCAGGCCCTTCACTGCAGCAATCACCGGCGCGTGAAACGCCTTCCCTCCCAATCCAAACCCGATGAGCCCAACCTCAATCATTGCGCTTCCCTTTCCCTTCCCGACTCTCCGGCAATTGCGCCCAGTCGGCGGCTCCGGCAAAATGCCATGATGCCCACGGAAACGCAAACGCGCCAGGTTCGGCGAAGCTCCGCGCAAACGACGATCTTCGCGCTGCTCTGCGGCGGCTTCGTCGTCAACGGCATCGTTATTACCTTCATCGCGCCGATCCTTCCGATTTTCATGGCCAAGTGGGGACTCGACGACAGCCGCGCCGGCCTGTTTTCCCTGGTGCAGTTCTCCGCCTCTCTGGTCGGCGTCCTGGCTTCGAGCGCGCTGGTCTCGACCAAAGGTTTCAAGCCTGCGATCGTTCTCGGCTTGGCCATGCTGGGAGCGGGCTTCGCGCTGCTGAACGCGCCGACGTTTTCTCTCGCATTGCTGGCCAGCGGCCTCTACGGCCTCGGCTACGGCTTTGCCACTCCGGGTACCAACCTCTGGGTAGCAGAAAGCTACGGCGATCGCCGCGCCTCGGCCTTGAATGTCGCCAACCTCGCATGGGGCCTCGGCGCCATCTCGTCTTCGCCTCTGGCCATGTACACCGTGCGCAAGGGCCAGGTGACCACGCTTCTATTCGTTGTGGCCATGGTTTGTATAGCCCTGGCGGCAGCTTTGTTCCGCATGCCATTCGGCAAGCCACCACACGAGGAAAATTCGGCCGATTCCCCGATCGAGGTAAAACCGGCCGGCCTCGGACTCGCCATCGCGCTCGGCATATTGTTTTACGTTTATGTAGGAACGGAAAACTCCGTCTCGTTCTGGGCGCCCACTCACGCGCAGCGCGCTGCCGCTTGGGCCAACAACACCTGGACGCTCGCGCCGATGTTCTTCTTCGGGGGACTTCTCGGCGGCCGCGGCGCCGCAGCGGCCGTCCTGCTGCACCTTAAGGAAGTCACCGTCGCCGTAGGGGGCGTCCTGCTGGCCGCTGCCGGCCAGGTTCTTTTCATTGCGGGCCACTCGCCGCTGGCCTTATTCGCAGGAGCGTTCTTCGCAGGACTCGGCCTGGCCAGCCTTTACCCGATCTACATCGCCTGGCTCTCCAAGTGGTTCGGCCGGCGGGCGCGGAAAGTGGGCGGCGTCATGTTCGCTCTGGCTGCTGGAGGCGCCTCCACCATGCCGCCGCTGGTCGGATTGCTGTCACGCCTGACTGACAGCCTCCGTCTCGGCCTTCTCGTCCCGCTCGCCGGCTGCGCGGTGATGCTCGCGGTAATCGCCCTACTTCGCCCCAACACTCGCGGCTGATTTTTGGGTTGCGCCATGCTCAGCCGTAGTTTGCTTGGGCGGCGAAGTCATCTCCATCGCCCAGATCGCCGCGGGCCGCATGTACATCGAGGCGCGATAGTTCCCGCTGATATCCCAAGCTTCCGGCGTGCGAAACCAATAGCCCTTCGTTTCATAGCTCACGTGATAGATTCCCCACGCGGTTCGAAACGCTTCGTCTTTCATCCCCTCGCCCAGCATGAAGCCCGCCAGCGCCAGAGTGGTGCCCGTCCACACTTCCTGCACCTGTTCATTCGTCGTGATGATCGTGCCATCCGCCGCGATGCCGTTCACCGCGCCCATCTCGCCTTTCGCAAATTTCATCACGTTGTTGCCGTAAATCGCCTGCAGCGATTTCGCGCGCATCTCGGGCGGCACGATGTCGCCAAGCCCAGTCACGTCCGCGTACCACTGCCCCGCCAGTTGGTCCGCCTGAATGTTGTCCTTGTACTCGCTCTGCGTGTCGTAACGAAAGTACGAGCCATTCCAAAGCTTCTCGATGAAGCTTTTCTGTCCCTTGGCGAACTGCGCGTGATAGTTTCTGGAGGCCTGTGCATCGCCGAGCTTTTTCCCGATCTCTTCGGCCGCGCGCAGCGAAGCCAGCCACAAACTTCCCGAATATGCGCTGTCGCCCCGCACCAGCCAGGTATCGTAGGTCTGATCGGGATACCCGTCGTTGTCCGGGATCCCGTCGCCATCCTTATCGAATTTCCCCAGATACTCTAGCGCCTCCCGAATCGACGGCCAGGTGTACTGCAGAAACTCCGTGTCCTTCCGTCCAGTCAGCACATAGTCGCGATACACCATCAGCACAAATTTAGAGTTAAGATCCTTCCACCCATTGGTGTCCTGCCAGCTGAACTGGTTGATCTGAAAGAACGGATCTTCATTCGGCACGCCTAAATCGTGCGGCACCGCTCCTTTCGTTTTCCGCTCGCGGAACGTCAATTTGCCGGAATCGATGCTCTTCCAGATCCACATCATCCGGTCATGGAGGCCGCGCGGCACGGTATCGGAAAACCCGCGCATAACCTGCTTGTCCAAATCGGGCCAAAATTTGACGAGCGGCATTGAACCGTAAAACCGTACGTCCAGCGTTTCGTAAAACGGATAGTCAAAACATTCCAGGAATGAATAGGTGGAAGCCCCCTTGGCATCGGCCCCGACCGGCCTTCCCCAGAACGACCCCAGGTCGGCGAAAACGTACAGCTCGTTGAACAACATCCCGCGGTACCACAGCGGTTTTGACTGATCATTCACATAGGGTGCTTGCCAGGCATCAATCGTTTCGCTCCACTTCCGCGCATTCTGCAAACCATCCCGCGCAATCGCCCAGGCATTGGCTCCGCTCGTTCCATAAAAATCGGTGTAGCGCCGAAACCACTTGCGCCCCGCGCCAAATTCCGCCACTGGCAGATCCCAGGCAATCGCCATCGGCACGACCTTCTTCTCGCCCGGTGCCAACGTAAATTTGACGGCGATCGCCCCCGCGAGCGGCTCGCCGCTGCTCAGCCACGGCTGGCCCGAATTCGACAACGTCCCATCTTTCGCGAACGAATCCCACACTTCATTCCCGGGGCCGTCCGGCGAAAACGTCGTCACATAGGAAATCTGCAGGCCCGCGGACTCCAGCGCGGCGATCGCCATCTGCCCGTCCCAGGCGTTCGCTTCCTTGCTGCCGCGATTCCGTTCGAACACAATTCCCTTCGTGGTTCCTTCTGCAAGTTTTTCCGACTGGAAACGATTGAAATTCCCTTCATTGAGCGCCGCGCGAAAATCGCGTCCATAACCGCGCAGCCAGCCGAGCATGTTGGTCCAAGACAAGAGCACGCTCACCGTAACTTGCTTGTCCGTCGGATTTTCCGCGTGCCAGCGATACACTGCGACCGGATAACTCGTCTCTCGGTAGTTGTCCGGCAGCACCGGCGAAAACTGTTCCACCGTCACGTGCGCCGGAAATTTGTCCCACCGGTAGTCAAACCACGACTTCGGATACAAGGCCGCGTAATCGCCCGCCCCCACCGGGTAATCCCAGCTCCAGCTTTTCAGGGCGCCAGCCGCGGGATGACCGGTGAACAAGACCTTCGCCGTGCCGGCGATGTCGCCTTCCGACTTCTGAAACATTGCAAACTGGTTCGCGTAAACCGTCTCGTAGCGATGCACGCCCGGCTGCAAATGCCACCGCGAAAAATCTCCGCGAAACGTTCGCGAAAAGGTTCCCGCCCCGAATCCGCCCACCGGCGCGCCTTGCCAGTAACCATCGTCGATGTGACCGCCGTCCAGCGCCGGTTTTTTCGTTCCTGCATTTTCCAGCGGCTGGCCGATCGGTCTTTTCCAGGCAGCTTTCGGGATATCGTCCGCAAACGCCAAAAAGGCGCAAACAAGAAGGAGCAGCAAACAAGAACTGGCGCGAACGAATCGAGCGAACATGGCAGGGCCTCCGTCGAAAGACCGCTGCCCGAGCGGGATTGCTGGTAGTCAATCTCCGCCGTGGCAGCTGGCAACAGTGTCAGGATGCTATGACAAAATCGTTATTCTAAGCAAACTGTCTTTCCTTCTGCGCTGCCGGCAGCGGCCCTGGTGCTACGCTGGTGGCTCGGGTGCGCTGCAAATCCCGCTCTTGCGGTGATATCGTCTAAGCCGTGCAGAAACCCAGCTCGGCGCAGGCCTCTCCAACA
>Ga0157378_10003199_pt1 | contig 14550 bp, 12 predicted proteins | sample M65metaG_FD_115309 | JGI IMG/M metagenome (GOLD analysis project Ga0157378, IMG submission 115309) | Miscanthus rhizosphere microbial communities from Kellogg Biological Station, Michigan, USA - M6-5 metaG | ecosystem: Host-associated > Plants > Roots > Rhizosphere > Soil | place: USA: Michigan...
AAGAACGGCGTCACCATCCCCCTCGGCCAGCCGATGGAAGAGGTGGAGCGGATCGTGATCGAAGAGACTCTGGCGATGACCGACGGCGATCGCCGCAAGACCGCGGAGATCCTCGGTATCTCCTACAAGACGCTCTACAACAAGACGAAAAAGTACAAGGCCGCCGGCGGCGCGGACGACGAAGAAGAAGAGTAGGCGGGCACGGCCCGCGGCGTTGGTTGCCCAAGGCTCGGCCACCTTCTTCGCCCGATCAAACTGCGGCGTAGGACCGTCGCAATACTCTACGAAGAGTAGTTATTTTGGCCTTCCAGCGACGCGGTGTTATCGTCCCCCGCTCAGATCATCCAGATGCCTTCGTACGCGCGTGCATGATGCGCGCGCGAGGAATTCCGGCGTCGGGGTGGAAGTTTGGGGCGTTCCGCAATGGCCAAAAATCTCGTCATCGTCGAGTCTCCCGCGAAAGCGAAGACGATCAACAAGTTCATCGGCAGCGACTACGTCGTCAAAGCATCCGTCGGCCACGTCCGCGATCTGCCGAAGAGCGAGCTGGGCGTCGACGAGGAATCGTTCGAGCCGACCTACGAGGTTCTTGAGGGCAAAGAGAAGGTCGTGGCCGAACTCCGCGCCGCCGCGAAAAAGGCCACCGTCGTCTACATCGCCTCTGACCCTGATCGCGAAGGAGAGGCGATCGGCTGGCACGTAATGAACCTTCTCGGCACCGATGCCAAGAAGGTCCGCCGCATCCTTTTCCACGAGATCACCAAGAATGCCGTCCGCAAGGCCATCGACCAGCCGGGCGAGATCGACATGAACAAGGTGAACGCGCAGCAGGCCCGCCGCGTTCTCGATCGCCTGGTCGGCTACAAGCTCTCCCCCCTGCTCTGGGACAAGGTTCGCCGCGGTCTCTCTGCCGGCCGCGTTCAGTCGGTGGCGATGAAGATGATCGTCGACCGCGAAGAAGCCATCAAAGCGTTCATCCCCGAGGAGTACTGGTCGTTCGCAGCGAAACTCGCTGCCGGCGTGCCGCCGCAGTTCATCGCCAAGCTGACCAAGGTCGACGGCAAGAAAGCCGACGTCACCAACGAAGAGCAGGCCCGCGTCATCGAGACCGCGCTCAAGACCGGCAGCTACGTCGTCGAGTCGGTGGCCCGCAAGGAGAAGAAGCAGTCCGCCGCGGCGCCGTTCATCACCTCGACGTTGCAGCGTACCGCCTACAACCGTTTCAAGTACCCGGTGAAGCGGACCATGCAGATCGCCCAGAAGCTCTACGAGGGCAAGGAGCTCGGCTCATTCGGACACGTTGGTCTGATCACCTACATGCGTACCGACTCGGTCCGCATCAGCGACGACGCCATCGCCGAGGTGAGACAATATATCAGCACGAAATACGGCGCTGATATCCTCCCCGAAAAGCCGAACGTATATCGTGTCAAGAAAGCTGCACAGGCGCAGGAAGCCCACGAGGCCGTCCGCCCCACGTCGCTCGAGTACGATCCGGAGGCCATCAAGGATCACCTCACCCGCGAGGAGTACAACCTCTACAAACTGATCTGGGATCGCTTCGTTGCTTCGCAGATGAAACCGGCCCTGTTCGACGTGACCGACGTCGACATCCGCAACGGCGCCTACACCCTTCGCGCCTCGGGTGAAGTGCTGAAGTTCGCCGGTTTCCTGGCGGTGTTCCAGGACGCCTCCGTCGACGGCGCTGAGGATGACGACGAGAAACCGGACAACAGCAAGGCCCTGCCGGCGATGAACGAGGGTGAGTCGCTCACACTCATCAACCTCGATACGAAACAGAATTTCACCCAGCCGCCGCCGCGCTACACAGAAGCGACGCTGGTGAAGGCTCTCGAAGAGAACGGCATCGGTCGTCCATCGACGTACGGGCAGATCATGACCACGATTCAGACCCGCGACTACACCTACAAGTCGGATGGCAAGTTCTTTCCGACGCAGCTGGGCATGCTGGTCACGAAGCTCCTCAAGCAATCCTTCGGCGACATCATCGACGAAGGCTACACGGCGGAACTCGAAGGAAAGCTCGACGAGATCGAGGAAGGTCACGTGGAGTGGCACGAGGCCATGCGCGACTTTTCGGTCAAATTCAACAAGGACTTAGCCCGCGCCGGCAAAGAGATGGTGGAAGTGAAGCGCACCGGCGTGGAGACCGACGAGATCTGCGAAAAGTGCGGATCGCCGATGGCCATCAAGTTCGGTCGCTTCGGCGAGTTCCTGGCCTGCTCGAATTATCCCGAGTGCAAGAACACCAAGGAGACCGCACGCGGCGACGTCGCCGAGCAGCCCGAGGGCGAGTCGATCGTCTGCGACAAATGCGGCAAGCCGATGCAGCTCAAGCGCTCGCGCTTCGGCCAGTTCTACGCATGCACCGGCTACCCCGACTGCAAGAACACCAAGGATCCGCGGCTGCTGAAGGCTGACATTCCCACCGAGCCGCAGCCGCCCTGCGAGAACTGCGGCAAGGAGATGGTGCTCAAGTCCGGGCGATACGGCCCGTTCTTCTCCTGCTCGGGCTATCCCGACTGCAAGACCATCCGCAAGATCGGGGGCGGCAAGGGCTCGCCTCCGAAGCCGACCGGCGTGTCGTGCCCGAACTGCAAAGAGGGCGAGCTGGTCGAGCGCCGTTCGCGCCGCGGGATTTTCTTCTCCTGCTCGCGCTACCCGAAGTGCGATTTCGCGCTGAACAACCGTCCCGTTCCGCGGCCCTGCCCCAAGTGCGCGGCGCCGTATCTTCTGGAGAAGGAGACCAAGCGCGAAGGTCACATCGAGTACTGCAACAATCCCGAATGTGACTATCGCGCGTCCATCGCTGCCACGCCTGCTGCGGCGAATGAATAACAGCATCATTTCTGATGTGCATTCAATCCGCATTCGATTCCGATTTCAATCACATTAACAGCGCCTATTAACGCCCCACTCCTCCGCGCTACACTCCACTGACGGAGGTCCACCGATGAAGAGGTTCTCGTTGCGCGCGTGGCACTGCCTCGCCGTGCTGCTACTGCTGGCCGCAACCGCGTCGTTCGCGCAGCCATCTCTGAACGGCCCGATGCTGCGCCAGACCCTGCAGGCGATGCCCAAGGGCGGCGACCTGCACAATCACCTCTCCGGCTCGATCTACGCCGAGTCCTACCTCCACTACGCGGCCGACGACGGGATTTGCGTCGATACGGTGAAGCTGACCATCACCCAGTGCCCGACGCCCGCGGTGTCGACGATCGTTCCGGCATCAACAGTTTTCGAGCCTTACACGTCGCTCTACGGTCAGATGCAGGACTCACTCTCCATGCGCCAATTCCGGCCGGTGATGGAGTCGGGTCACGATCACTTTTTCAACACCTTCGGCAAGTTCAGCGCGGTGTCGAAGAATCACGTTCCGGAGATGCTGACCGAGGACGTGTGGCGGCTGGCCAGCGAAAACGTCGACTACCTGGAGACGATCTTCGCTCCGGACTTCGGCCGGGCCCGCGACCTGACGAAGTACCTCCAGCCGGACGCCAGCCTGGCCGGCATGCGCACGGCCGTGATGCAGAGCGGCGATGTGCCGCCGATCATCACCGCCGCCCGCGCCGTGATCGACGGCGCCGAGGCGCACATGCGCGAGAGTCTTCACTGCGGTACATCGAACGCCCAGCCCGGCTGTGATTCGACCGTTCGCTATCTCTATGAACTGCATCGCGGTGCTCCCCTTTCGCAGCTCTTCGCGGAGATGGTGGTCGGCTACGAGCTCGCCAGCGCCGATCCGCGCGTCGTTGGGCTGAATCCGGTCATGCCTGAGGACAGCTACATCTCCATGCACGACTTCGACGCGCAGATGAAGATGTTCGCTTTCTTCCACCAGCTCTATCCGAAGATCCACCTCACCACGCACGCGGGCGAGTTGTGGCCGGGCTTCGTCGAGCCCGAGGGGCTGCGCCACCACATTCGCGATTCAGTCATGATCGCGGAAGCCGAGCGCATCGGACACGGCGTCGATCTGGTGTACGAAGACGATGCGCGCGGCCTGCTGAAGACGATGGCCCACCGCGGTGTCGCCGTCGAAGTCTGTCTGACCAGCAACGACGTGATCCTCGGCGTTTCCGGGAAGGCCCATCCACTGCGCCGCTATCTCGCCGCGGGCGTGCCGGTCGCACTCGCCACCGACGATCCCGGTGTTTCCCGCGACGACATGACCAATCAGTACATGCGCGCGGTGCAGGATCAGGGTCTCGACTACGCCATGCTCAAGCGCATCGCCCGCAACAGCCTCGAATACTCGTTCGCCGAGGGCAAATCGTTGTGGGCGAATCACAAGTACGAGGGATTTGCTGGCGCCTGCGCGGGCCAGACGCCGTCGCCCAAACCAGCCGGCCGATGCGCGGATTTTCTCGCCGCCAACACCAAAGCGCGCGTCGAGTGGAGACTGGAGTGGCGCCTGCGGGAGTTCGAATCGAAATCGAAATGAGGAAACCATGAGCGACACGCAAACCGATCCCCGCTATCCCGTTGGCAAGTTCCAGCCGCCTGCCGGGCCGCATTCGCCCGATGAGCGCCGTGCGCTGATCGAGCAGATTGCGGCAACGCCGTCGCGTATGCGCGCGGCAGTGGCGGGACTGAGCGAAGCGCAACTCGAGACGCCGTACCGCGACGGCGGCTGGACGGTGCGCCAGGTCGCACACCACGTCCCCGACTCGCACATGAACGCCTTCATCCGCGTGAAGCTGGCGCTGACCGAGGATGAACCGACGATCAAGCCGTACGACGAGGCGGCGTGGGCGAAGCTGAGCGACGTGCGCGACACGCCCATCGAGACGTCGCTGATGCTGCTCGAGACGCTGCATGCGCGTTGGGACGCCATTCTCCGGTCGATGACCGATGGCGATTTCTCGCGCACACTGCTCCATCCCGACCATGGTGTGATCACGTTGGACTGGCTGCTCACCATGTACGCCTGGCACGGCCGGCATCACGTCGCGCACATCACCTCGCTGCGCGATCGCAACGGCTGGTGACGTGTTCCGCACGCTGACGGACGGCGATTTCGACGCCGTCGTGGCCTGCTTCAACGAGTCGTTCAGCGACTATGTGGTCCCCTTCTCCCTGACGGCGCCGCAGCTTCGCGAGATCTGCGCGCGGCGCGCCGTGGTCTTCGAGCTTTCCGTCGGCGCGTTCGACGGCGACCAGCTTGTTGGCTTCACGTTGAACGGCTTCGATGGGCAGACCGCGTACGACAGCGGCACCGGCGTCGTTCCGTCGCATCGCCGGCGAGGGCTTGGCCGCGACATGATGCAGTTCATCCTGCCGCACCTCCGCGAGGCCGGCGCGCGCCGCTACCTTCTGGAGGTCATCGAGACCAACACCCGCGCCGTTGCGCTCTACGAATCGCTCGGCTTCACGACGGTACGGTCGTTGACGTGCTGGAAATATCAGATGACGACATCGGATCAGACGACCATCCGTCCGATCGAAACCGATTGGGAGTTGTTCGAAACATTCCGCGACGTCGCACCGTCCTGGCAGAACACCGAGGTTTCCATCCGGCGCGCTCGCAACCCGCAGGTCATCCTCGGTGCGTTCGATGGTGATTGGCTCGCCGGTTACGCGATCGTCTTCCCACTGACGCACGATCTCGCCCAGCTCGCCGTCCGCCGCACGCATCGTCGGCGCGGTATCGGATCAGCGCTCCTCGATCGCGCCGCCTCCGAGGCGGAGGGGACGTTGCGCATCCTGAACATCGACGCTCGCGACGAAGGAATCGATGCCTTTCTGCGTGCCCGCGGCGCGGAGCAGTACATTCGTCAGCGCGAGATGGAACGTCCGATCTAAGACTCACTTCCCGTACAAGCCCACCAGCCGCGCGTGCGCGACCGCGTGGCCTTTGATCGCGTTCTCGAAATCCTCCCGCCCCGTTGTCGCCGCCAGACCGAGCGTGTTGTCGAGCGCATAGAGATCGAAGACGTAGTGATGTACGCCGCTCGGCGGGCATGGGCTGCCGTAGTTGTTCTTGCCAAAGCCGTTCAGTCCCTGAATGACGCCGGCCGGAACGTCGTCCTCCTTGAAACGCGTCACGCTGATCGGGATGTCCCAAACCAGCCAGTGCGTGAACGTGCCGTTGGGCGCGTCGGGATCGGTGACCTCGAGCGCCAGGCTGAGCGCGGTCTGAGGCACATTCTTGAAATCGAGTGGCGGCGAGACGGCCGTTCCGTTGCAAGTGTATTTCTGCGGAATCGCTCCGCCATCGGCGAACGCCTCGCTGGTGATGGCCATCGCGCCAGTCGGAGCAGGCGGCTCGGCCGGTTTTCCCGGCGGCGTCTCCTTTCGATTCGGATTGCAGGAGATGGCGAGCGCCAGCGTCAGAACGAGGGCGAGGTGAGTGCGCATCATGAGTCCCTCCGGGCGGAAAGCTACAATCGGGCCATGCCAACGTTTTTCGACGCCCTGAACGACTTGATGGCCGCCGAAGTGCCGCTCGTCGTGGTCACCGTCGTCGACACCATGGGGAGCGTTCCGCAGGATCGTGGCGCGAAGATGATCGTCACCTCCGAGGGGCTGCGATTCGGCACCGTCGGCGGCGGCAAAGTCGAAACCAAAGCCATCGCCGAGGCGCAGGAAATGCTGCGCGGCGAGAATGCCGAGACGACGAAGTTCGTGCAATGGAATCTCGCCAAAGACGTAGGCATGACCTGTGGCGGCATCGTCAAGCTCTACTTCGAATCGCACAACGTCGGCCGCTGGCGGATCATCGTCTTCGGCGCGGGCCACGTCGCCAACGCCGTCGTCAACGTCCTGATCCACCTCGACTGCGCGGTCACCTGCATCGATCCGCGCGAGGAGTGGCTCGCAAAACTACCCGAGTCACCGAAGCTGACGAAGGTGCTGACGGCGGACATGCCGTCGATGGTGAAGACCATTCCCTACGATGCCTTCGTCCTGCTGATGACGATGGGTCACACCACCGACAAGCCGATCCTGCTCGAGCTTCTCCGCACGCGCTCGTTCCCATACCTCGGCGTGATCGGCAGTGACGCCAAGGCCAACATTCTCCGGCGCGACATCGACGAGGCCGGCCTGCCGCAAGAAGCGCAACGCGCCTTCTTCTGCCCTATCGGCCTTTCTTTGGGAACGAACCACCCTTACGAGATCGCGGTGAGCGTGGCCGCTCAGCTGCTGGAGGTGCGGGACGCGCGCCTTGCTTCACGCTCTGTTTGAGCCGTTCGCTACGGCCATATGCCTCGCGCCAGCGCGACCGACGCCACGCGTTTGATCGCCGTCACGAATGCGGCTGTGCGCAGATCGACGCTCGCGCCATGCCGGTCGCGGATCTCGAGCTGCGTCTGCAACACCGCGTCGGTGGCCGCCTCCATCTTCGTGCGCAGATGCGCGTTGACCTGATCCTCGCTCCAGTGCTCGTTCTCGATGTTCTGCACCCACTCGAAATAGCTGACCGTCACCCCGCCCGAATTCGCCAGGATGTCGGGGATCACCGGAATGCCGCGCGCGAACAGTTCCTGGTCGGCGGCCGGTGTAGTCGGCCCGTTGGCCGCCTCGGCGATGAGTTTCGTCTTCACGCCGGCCACGTTGTCCGCGCGAATCTGATTCTCGAATGCGGCAGGGATCAGGACGTCGCATTCGATGTGCAGCAGCTCGTCGTTGGTTATGTTCGTCGTTCCGCTAAGGCCGACCACGGAGCCGGTCTGTTTCTTCTGCGCGATGGCCGACTCCGGATCGATTCCGTCGGCGCACATCACGCCTCCGGTGGAATCGCTGACGGCGATGATCGTGGCGCCGGCATCGCGGAAAAGCTGCGCCGCAATCGCGCCGGCATTGCCGAAACCCTGAATGACCACGCGCGCGCCCTTGAGCGTGTCCAGCCCCGGAACAGCGCCCTGAGCGATGGCACGGCTTGCGATGAAAAGACATCCGCGCGCCGTGGCTTCGTTGCGGCCGAGCGAGCCGCCCATCGATACCGGCTTGCCCGTCACGACCGGCAGGTTGTTCTTGCCGGAGTGCATCATGTCGTACGTGTCGTAGATCCAGGCCATGGTCTCGGCGGTGGTGTTGACGTCGGGCGCCGGGATGTCGGTGTGCGGCCCGATGGTGTCGCCCAGCTCCACCACGAAGCGCCGCGTGATCTTGCGCAGCTCGTTCTTCGACAGCACTTTCGGATCGCAGATGATCCCGCCCTTGGCGCCGCCGAAGGGGATGTCGGCCACGGCGCACTTCCAGGTCATCCACGACGCCAGCGCGCGCACTTCGTCGGCGGTGACGTCGGGGTGATAGCGGATCCCGCCCTTGCCCGGCCCGCGCACGCGCGAGTGCAGCGCGCGATAGCCGGTGTAGGTCTTCACCGTGCCGTCGTCTTCTTCGATCGGGAACTCGACCGTCGTCAGCCGGCTGGTATGCCGCAGATACTCGCGCAGCCCATCGGGGATTTCGACGTACTGCGCCGCGGCATCGAACTGCGCCTGAGCAATGGCATACGAGTTCAGATTCTCCGAACTCTCTACAGGGAGGGGAGTCGTTTCACGCACCACGCGTTCGCCCATAGACACGCTCCTGTTCGTTGAGGGTGAGAACGATAGCATGAGGGATTCCGAGGTAGGATTTCGCGCATGAAGGACGACATGCTTCAGGTGCTCACGCGGTTCCACCACGAGGTCCTCATTCCCGACGTTCAGCGCATCGTCGAGGATGCCATTGAAAAGTCGGTAGGCTCGTTGCGGAACGACATGTATACGCACTTCGATGGCATATACGCTCGGTTCGATCGTCTGGAGTCGGAGTATCAGGCGCTCAAGGCCGGAGTGTCGCGAGTTGAAGAGAGGTTAGCTCTCATTGAGAAGAGACTCACGCTCATCGAGTCGGAGTTGAAGTCAGTCAAGACAACACTCGCACAACTTGAAAGGCGAGTCGCGGCTCTCGAAGAGGATTCTGACCAGAAAGTCGCCACGCAGTCCCAGATTCTCGAGCTCAAGCAGCAGATCGCAGCGCTGAACAGTCGCGTCGCTGATCTCGAAACCCGCTAGTCACCGCCGCGAACCAACCACCGCCCGCAACGTCCGAAGCCGCAGGTCGAGCTCATCGGGGGTCATTGCCGCGTATTTGGGCGGAAGCAGCCGCCGGCTCGATGCTTCGAAGACCGCGAGCAGCTCCATGTACTCCAGCAATTCGCTATCGCGGCTCGGGAAATAGTCGGTGGCGGCGCCGTTGAAATTGTCCGCGGAAACCTTCGTGGCGCCGGCGCGCGCGGCGTCATCGTTCGCCATCAGGATCACCGCTTCGACGTCGGCGTTGCTGTAGCCGATCAGCTTCTGCGAAAACGTTTCGCGAATCGAGGGGAAGTCGACCGCCGTCTTCACCTGGTTCTTCTTTACCACCGCTTTGGCGATGTTCTCCACTTCCTCGGCGGTCTGCGAATAGAGAAACGGGATCTTGCGATCGAGGCGGCCGGCGCGTTTGAGATCGACATCGAGTTTGTCCGGCCGGTTGGTCATCACCAGAAAAAGAATCCGGCCGCGATTTGACGTGTCGGACATGAACTCCTTGATCCGCGCGATGACGCGGGATGACGTGCCGCCGTCGCCTTCGCCATCCGTGTTCCCGAACGCCCGATCGCCTTCGTCGACGATCACCACCACCTGCCCGAGGGCGCGAATGACGTTCAGGATCTTCTCGAGATTGCCCTCGGTCGCGCCGACCCATTTCGAGCGGAAGTTCTTCAACTTGATCGTGGTCAACCCGCACTCGCGCGCGAAGGCCTCCGCCACAAACGTTTTTCCGGTTCCCATCGGGCCGGTGAAGAGCACTCCCATCGGCACCCGCGCCCGTTCGCCGTTCCGGATGCTGTTGGCGATGACGAGCAGGTCTTTCTTGACCTCCTCCATGCCGCCGACGACGTCGAATCCGAACGCCGGCTCGACGAACTCGACCAGGCCGAAGCACTCGCGTTCGAGGATCTCCCGTTTGCGGCGCGCGATGAGAACGTCGACGTCCTTGCGCGCCTGGGCGTCGCAATCCTGAGGAATGCTGGCCGGCTGGGCGCCGGGCGCGATCAGCTTGGCAATCTCTTCTTGATTGAGCCCCGCGGTGAGCGCGGCGATCTTAGCGGCGCGCTCCTCGGTATCCGGACCGGTGAGGATGCTGCTGATGAACTCTTTGCGCCTGCGCAGTTCCTCCTCACTGGCCGGAGGCGGCGTGAGGATGGAGATGATCTGGATGGCCTTGAGTCCGGCGGTGATCTCCGCATAGCGGGCGGAATCCTTGTCGTCGAGGCGCTTGTCGGCAACACGCGCGGCCGCCTTGCGCTCGTCGTGCTCGGGCATTGGAATCTCGACCACCGCCACGCGCGGATTGGAGACTAGCTTCGGCGCGAGCTCGGTCAGGTTCTCGGCGATGAGGATGACGATGTTGTCGCTGCGCTCGATCTCTTCGAGGAACGACCAGCGGTGCAGCGTGACCACGGCGGCGCGATCGGACTCGGACTGAAAATTCGGATCGCCCGCCGGTGCGATCGCTTCCGCGTACTCCAGGATCACCGCCGACTTCGTGCCGCTGATCAGCACCCGTTCCAGCGCCATGAGCACGCGCGGTTTGTCGCCTGACAGCAGGGCCTCGTCAACACTGACCGAGGAATCGCGCTTCAGAAAACGCACGCCGGTGGCGACGTTGTAGACGGCGATCGTTTCCTTCGATTGATCGAGCAGAACCTCGCCGAGAAACTCGGTCAGTGTCACTACGCGGCCGTCGCTGATCACGGCGTCATACACGTTGCCGTGAAGGACGAAGATGGAGGCCTCGCCGCGCAGGTAGCGGCGGCGCAGCTCATCGGCCCAGGCTGGAAGGATGCGGTTGGTCACGCGCCCTCCATGGTCGTAAGCAGTTTCTCGGTGTCGATCGCGGTCTGGCGGATCGAATCGACACCGTCGAGAAGATCGTCGAGTTGGCCGGACAGCTCGTTCGGCGACTGCATGGTCACGATCTGGTCGGCGATCAGCTGAAACGAGTTTTCGATCAGGTCGAGCTGCGCGCGGGCCACGCCGAGATAGCGGGTGATCTCGTGAACGCGCTCGACGCGCTTCTGGATGACGGCGAAATTCTTCTGGGCGATGTCGCGCTCCGCGTCGCTGGCCTGCTGCGCAGACGATCGCTCCTGCCACCGCTGCCGATCGCGCTCCAGCGCCTTGACGTCGACCGAATCGAGATAATTCTCGTAGCGATTGACTGTCAGGGCCATCTCCAGGAACGACTCCACCAGCTTGTGGGTCTTGACCAGCTCCGTGCGCAGCAGATCGCCGGTGAACGTCGGATTGGACGCTGCCAGCTTGTTGATCTGCTGCTCGCGCGCGACCAGGCCGCGCACGCGATCCTGCTCGCTCTCCGGCAGGTCCTTCATCTTTTGATTGCGATCCTGCTCCTCGAGCGCCAGGCGGATCTTTTCGAGCCGCGGATCCCACAGAATGCGCCGCAGGTACTTCGAATCGGAGCCGTGCAGAAGCCAGAGCGCCTCGCCTCCCAGTGCGACCAGGCCAGGCAGCGGATTACCGGTCAGCACCGAGGCCGTCACGCCGCCGAGGAGCAGCGAAAGGTTGTAGGGATTGGCGAAGGCCATCTTCAGGTAAGGGCGCTTTTCGAAGACAGCGTCCTTCACCGCATCCTTCGCGGTCTCGCGGATGGCACGGTTGAGATTCTGCTGCGCGCTCGGTTTCGGCGCCGGCGCGCGTTGCGGCGTTACCGTCTGCAGAATCGGGCCGTTCTTCTTCGGAGGGTCGGGCACGGGATCATTCTACGAGGCTGGCGCGTAGAGAAAGTCGAGGAGTTTCTGTTCCACCGCCCGAAACTCCCGCGACGATTTCAGCGCCATGTCTCGGTTCTCGAAATAAGGCACGTCGACGCGATGCAGGATGGAGGTCGGCCGCGGCGCCAGCACATAGATCGTGTCGGCCAGATAGACCGCCTCCGAGACGTCGTGGGTCACGAAGAGCGTGGTGTTGTCCTCGGTGCGCGAGACGTCGATGAGCAGACTCTGCATCCCCCAGCGGGTCTGGGGGTCGAGCGCGCCAAACGGCTCGTCCATGAGAACGAGTTTTGGCTTGTTGATCAGCGTCCGGGCGATGGCCACGCGCTGCTTCATGCCGCCGGAGAGATCCTTCGGATATCGGTCGGCGAACTCGGCCAGCCCAACCGCGTCGAGATACTTTTTCGATCGCTTACTTCGCTCTTTGGCGTCGATGCCCTGCAGACGAAGTCCGTATTCGACGTTCTGACGAACGGTCAGCCAGCCGAACGAGGTGTACGCCTGAAACACCATTCCGCGATCGCGGCCGACGTCGGTGACGGGAACGCCGTCGACGAGGACTTCCCCTCGGGTTGGAACGAGCAGACCGGCCACCGCTTTCAGGATGGTCGATTTCCCGCAACCTGACGGCCCGAGGAAAACCACGATCTCGCCGATATTGGGCTTGTCGACGATATCCAGCGTCACCTCGCGAACCGCCTCGGTCTCGTGTCCGTCGTGGCCGATGTACTTCACGCCGAGGTCGGTGATGCGTAGGCGCGGCTGCTTCTCGGAGCGCTCGCCGACGTACGTCGCTTTGGCTGGCTTCGAGTCGACGGTAACCGCAACTGTCCCGGGCTCGCCCGCTTGTGGTTGTTCGTCAGCCATCACTCCACTTCCTTCCAGCGGAAGAGCAGCGCCGAGGCCATGCGAATGACCTGATCGGTGATCAACCCGATCCCGCCGATGACGATCAATCCCGCAAATGACCATGACGCCTTCTGATGCGTGCGCGCCAGCTCGACCATGTAGCCGAGTCCATGCTCGGGATTAACCGCCTCGGCAAGGATGACGTAGGTCCAGGAGATGGCGTTCATCACGCGGAACGAGTCGAAGATCTCCGGGAGAGCCGCCGGGAGCAGAACGGTTCGAACGACCTGCCACTTCGATGCGCCTAGCGTCAGCGCCGTCTGCACGAGCTCCTCAGGAACCTGGCGAATCGCCGATACCACAACAGGCAGTAGGTAGACGAACACGCCGAGAAAGAGGAAGGCGATTTTCTCCGACTCGTAGATTCCGAACCAGAGGATCAACAGCGGGATGAACGCCGAAATCGGCATGTAGCGAAGCGGCGCCACGATCGAATCGAAGAGGCTATTGATCGGCGAAAAGGCGCCCATCAGGACGCCGAGCGGCAAGGCCACCGCCGACGCCAGCAGGAACGCAAAGAGGATTCGCTTCGTGGAGACGAAGATCGCGTCGACCAGATCGTATTGGATGAAAAGCTGCAGCGTCCCTCGGATGACCTCCGTCGGCGAAGGCAGGAAATCGTTCGGCGCGAAGTGGCCGTAGCTGACGATGCACCATGCGCCGAGGACGACGATCGGCATCACGAAGGCAAGCATCGTCGCCGTGCCTCGCGGCAACGGCTGGCGGATGGACCAGATCGAGTTCCTGCGATGCGCGGCCATCACTGCGTCGAAAGAACGACCTTGATCTCCGTCCGTCGATTCAACTGCCGTCCGGCCTCGGTGGCGTTGTCCGCGACCGGATTGGTCGAGCCGCGGCCGATGGTCTGGAAGCGGTTGGCATCGATGTTCGGGAACGTCTTCACGATGTAGTTCTTCACCGCCAGCGCCCGTCGCTCGGAAAGGGTCATGTTCTTCGTCGGTGAGCCGGTGGCGTCGGTGTTTCCTTCGACGCGCAGGTAGGTGTTGCCGAACGAGGTCATGGTGTCACCGAGCGAATCGAGAACGAAGAACGAGCCCGGCATGATCTCGTCGGAGCCGGGCGTGAAGTGAATCTCGATCTGCTTGTTGATGATGGCCCGATCGTTCTTCGATGGCGCCTTCGCCGCCAGCTTCGGCTCTTCAACCTTTTGCGTTCCGTAGTTCGCGGCCAGCGCGCTGAGGAAGCGCGTGTCGGCCCAATCCTTCGCCTCGACCGACCGCGTGACCAAGCCCTTCTTGCGCCAGATCACGAAGGCGGTGTCGAAGAGAGTGTCGTAATGCGCCTTGCCGCCGGAGAGGCCGTAGAACTGCGCATTGTCCGCGTACGGCGTGAGCTTGAGACCGGAGAGCATTCCGGAAACGGTGTCGGTATCGAGCTTGAGGGCCTTGCCGACCACCGCGTACGAATTGGCAGGATCGCTCTTCATCATCTCGATGCCGTCGAACCAGCCGTGGATGAAGTCGCGAACCGTCTCCGGCGCGTGATCGATCAGATCCTGCCGCGCGCAAAGAGTGTCGGCGATGATGTTCGTTGCCGCGGTGGTTGAGACGAGAACGTGCGCTTCATCGCCGCGAGCTGTCACGGCGCCGGAAAGATCGGGCTCCCACGTCACGGCGGCGTCGACCTGTTTGGCCTTGAACATTGCCGCGGCGGCCGGCGCGTCCTGCGTGAAGATGATGTTCTTCTCTACGCCGGCCCGATCTTCGGCCGAGAGTCCCGACTGCGAAAGCAGATAGAGCAGCAGGAAGTGCGACGGCGTGAACTGCGTGCAGGCGATGCGATGCCCCTTCAGCTGCTCGATGGAGTTGATCGACGCCAGCGAGACG
>Ga0157378_10003200_pt1 | contig 14547 bp, 12 predicted proteins | sample M65metaG_FD_115309 | JGI IMG/M metagenome (GOLD analysis project Ga0157378, IMG submission 115309) | Miscanthus rhizosphere microbial communities from Kellogg Biological Station, Michigan, USA - M6-5 metaG | ecosystem: Host-associated > Plants > Roots > Rhizosphere > Soil | place: USA: Michigan...
GTCCTGCAAATTCTCGCCGAGCCGAACCTGATGACTGAGTCTGGAAAACAAGCCAGCTTCCTGGCCGGCGGCGAATTCCCCGTCCCGGTGGTACAGGGTTCGGTGGCCGGCGGCGTTGCTCCCGTGACCATTCAGTTCAAGGAATTCGGCATCCGGTTGAACTTCACTCCAACGCTGACGTCGGATGGGTTGATCCACCTGAACGTCAAGCCGGAAGTCAGCTCACTGGATTTTGCGCATTCCATCACCATCTCGGGAACAACGGTTCCGGCGCTCTCCACGCGGCGGGCGGAATCGGATATGGAACTAAGAGATGGACAGAGCTTTGCGATCGCCGGCCTGATTGACAACCAGGTGACCGAGCAGTTGAACAAGATTCCCGGGATCAGCGCGATACCGGTTTTGGGTAAATTGTTTCAGAGCCGTTCGCTGGAGAAGTCCAAAGACGAATTGCTGATCGTCGTTACGCCACGGGTCGTGCAGGCCCTGAACCCAGATCAACTTCCAGCCGGACCAGTGTTTCCGAGAACGTTCCTAGGTCCAGCAACTCCGGCAAAAGAGGCAGTTCCAAGCGCGAAGTAAGCGATACCGTTGTATGGAGATATTCGGCCTATGTTAACTGCAGCCATCGCGAGCGCCGACGCTACAAGCTCCGCCCAGTTACTGGCGAGCGTGCAGCAGGTCGGACTCATGTCATCCGTCCAGCAATGGGCGGTGCACGCGGATAAATTATTGGAAGTCACCGGAATTATTCCCGATGTCGTGATTCTGGACCTGGCGCGAGATCCAGCGCCCTACCTCGCCCTGGCTGCGCAAATTCGCAAGCTGCAACCGACCGTACATGTGATCGCATGCTCGGCAATTTTTCCGCCCGATCAATACCTGCTGATGGATGCAATGCGCAGTGGCGTACAGGAATTTCTGGCCAAGCCGGTCCAGCCCGAGGCGCTGCGCCAGATTCTGACCCGCATCCAGGAAAGTCATCCGCAGAAACGCGCATCCGAAAAATTGATCGTTTTGATGGGAACAAAAGGTGGGGTGGGAACGACGACCGTGGCGGTAAACCTCGGAGCGCAGCTTTGCACGTTCGCCAAGAAGCGCACGGTGCTGCTGGATTTTGCGCGCCCCCTGGGCAATGCACACCTCTTACTTGATCTGCACCCGCGCTTCGGCGTTCGCGACGCACTTGACAACCTGGAGCGGCTGGACAGCCATTTCTTTGCCGGGCTGCTGACGCATCACAAAACGAATCTGGAATTGCTCGGAGGATCGCTGCATCCGGAGGAATGGCAAACCATTCCGATCGCGCCGCTGGAGCGAGTAGTGAACGTCGCGCAGGCGGAATTCGATACGGTCCTCATGGACCTGGGGACGCAGTTTTCTTCGGAATGGAGTTCCATCCTGCAGTTGGCGCGCATGGTTCTGCTGGTTACCGAGACCAACGTGCCGGCTTTGTGGACCCTCGACCGTCGTATGCAGGCTCTGGCGGGAATTGGCGTCAGCACCGACCGCATACGCGTGATCGTCAACCGCTGGCACAAGGGAGACGAGGAAACACTCAAAGCCATCCAGAACGAAAATAAATATGCCGTTCTGACCCATTTACCGAATGATTTTCGCAAGGCGAGCACGGCCTTCAACCTGGGTGTGCCACTGATGGAAAATCACGATAACCTCCTCACCAACCACTACCGTCAGCTCGCCTCGCAGCTCACCGGAATCAAGCTGCAACCCGAATACAAGCGAGGTGCGCTCAGCACCTTCTTTTCAACCAAGAGGTAACGAAGAATGCCACCGATCCCGACATCAGCAACGCGAACCGATTACAGCGCGCTCAAAGCGGCCATCCACCGCCGCTTGATCCAGAAGCTTGACCTGGATCGACTCAATCAGCTCAAGCGCGACGATGTGCGGCGCGAGGTGAGCCAGATTCTGGAGAGCCTGGTGGCGGGTGAAGCTACGCCCATGAACTTGCAGGAACGGGAGCGGCTGTCCCTGGAAGTATTGGACGAAGTATTCGGCCTGGGTCCGCTGGAGCGATTGCTGGGGGATCCGACGATCTCCGATATTCTGGTGAACAACTACAAGAGCGTGTTCGTCGAGCGCAGAGGATTGCTCGAATACACGGGCATCGAATTCCGGGACGACGCGCACCTGATGAGCATCATCGATCGCATCGTCACGGCCATTGGCCGGCGTATTGACGAGTCGTCACCGATGGTCGATGCGCGCCTGGCAGATGGTTCCCGTGTGAACGCGATCATTCCTCCGCTGGCGCTGGATGGTCCGTGCCTTTCGATTCGGCGTTTCGCGCACGAACGGCTGGGAGCGGAAGATCTGGTGATCAATAACACGTTGACGCAATCGATGCTGGAATTGCTGGCCGGATGCGTCAAAGCGCGCCTTAACATCCTGATCTCCGGCGGCACGGGCGCCGGTAAAACGACGCTCTTGAACGTGCTTTCGTCCTACATCTCCAACCGCGAAAGAATCGTGACCATCGAGGACGCGGCCGAATTACAGCTTCATCAGGACCACGTCGTGCGGCTTGAAACTCGGCGGCCGAACATCGAGGGCAAGGGCGCCATCCAGCAGCGCCAACTGGTAATGAACTCTTTGCGTATGCGTCCAGACCGCATCATCGTGGGTGAGGTGCGCGGCGAAGAAGCGCTGGACATGTTGCAAGCCATGAACACGGGCCATGACGGATCGCTGACGACGGTACACGCCAACTCGCCGAGAGACGCTCTGTCCCGGCTGGACACCATGGTGGCGATGTCGAATTTGAATATTCCGACTATCGCTGTCCGCCGGCAGATCGCCTCCGCGATACAGGTGGTTATTCAGGTGAGCCGCCTGAGCGATGGAACGCGCAAGCTCACGAGCATCAGCGAAATAACAGGCATGGAAGGCGATCTGATTACCATGCAGGAGATTTTCGCGTTCAAGAAACATGGCGTGCGCGAAGGGGGAGAAGTGGTCGGAGAGTTCACTCCGAGCGGCGTGCGGCCGAAGTTTGCGGAACTTTTGGCCATCGCGGGAATACCTTTGCCCGCAACCATGTTCCAGGGATTGCGAGATCGATAAAAACGGCAAGGAAATTCGGTGAGGCTCACGTGCGCGGCAAAGCACTTTCCACTTGGGAGCCAGGGGCAAGGAGTTTTACATGATTTGGATGGTCTCGATAATCACCTTCATCGTGTCGACCGGAATCATCCTGGCCGTTTGGGTCACGGCCATGGGCGATACCAGCCAGGAAGTGGTTCGCGGAAGAATTGAGCGCTTGCGCGCGGCCGAAGGTCTTTCGGGAATCGCCACGGACTTGAAGCTGGTCCGCGATGAAATGATCAGCACGATTCCGGTGCTGCACCGCTTGCTTTCACAGGCACCGGGAATGACCTGGGCGCAGAAGTATCTGGCCCAGGCCGGAATGAAAACGAAACCGGCCAAGATCTACCTGACCAGCATCGTGATCGCAGTGGCCACGTATTTTATCTCCGGTTATCTCGCTCCGCTGTATGTGGCAATTCCACTGGCGGCGGCAACGTTTTTCATACCTTTTCTCGTGGTGTCCTATAAGCGGCGGACGCGTTTGAATGTGTTTGAAGAGCGTTTTCCGGATGCCCTGGACATGCTGAGCCGCGCGGTACGGGCGGGCCACGCGTTCACATCGGCGATGGAACTGGTGGTACAGGAATGCGGGGAACCGATCTCCGGAGAATTTGCCATCACGTTTGAAGAACAGAATTACGGCATTCCCGTGCGTGATGCGCTCATCCACTTTGCCGATCGCGTGCCCACGTTCGACGTGCGCTTTCTGGTCACCGCGCTCATCGTTCAGAGGGACAGCGGCGGAAACCTGGCCGAGGTGCTGGATCAGCTCTCACGGGTTATCAGGGAGCGATTCCGCATTCGACGCGATGTGAAGACGAAAACAGCCCTGGGCCGCTTGACCGCGGGAATATTGATTTCGCTGCCGATCGCCATGCTGGCCATGATGATGTTCGTCAATCCGGACTACGAATCGGTGATCTTTACCGATCCTCAAGGCCCGCTCATTCTGGGCATTGCCGCATTGATGCAAGTGATTGGCGGACTGCTGCTGTGGCGAATCGTGCATATCGAAGTCTAGAGAGGAAAAGAGAGACATGCTTTTTGTCGCATTCATCACGTTTCTGGCAACGGTCTGCATCCTGATGATACTGGTGTACGCGTCGGGACCCCAGGTGATCGACGTAGGCCGCCGACTGTCTCGCGTTCTGAGGCCCGGCGCAACGGATCGGGAGATTGAAGCGTCGACAACGGGCAGCCGAAGGGCGGAAAACGTATTCGTAACGATCGGAAAGGCCATGCCGGCCTCGAAGGCCAAGAGATTATCGCAAGACCAGCTTCTGATCCTTCGCGCCGGATACCGCAGTGAAAACGCAATTTATGCGGTGAAAGGCATACGACTGCTGAGCTGCATAGCCGCGGTGATGCTGGTGATCTGGACGGGAGTTTCCAAGCTCAATCCGCTCGTATTTATATCGCTGGCAGGATTTTTGGGATGGTTCGCTCCGGAATTGTGGCTGTTGTCGCGTGTGAAAGCGCGTCAAAAGCGGCTGCGGTTGTCGCTTCCGGATGCCATGGACCTGTTGGTGATTTGCGTGGAAGTCGGGCTCGGCCTGGACCAGGCTCTGCTGAAAGTGTCTGAGGAAATAGAGCTGGTTCATCCTGAGTTGAGTTACGAACTGCACCTGGTCAACCTGGAGATGCGCGTCGGAAAGACCAGGCTGGACGCGCTCCGGGAATTGGGCCAGCGCACCGGCCTTGATGATATCAAGGCTCTGGTAAGCATCCTGGTTCAGACGGATCGATTCGGCACGAGCATCGTGCAGGCGCTTCGCACGTTTTCCGACGAATTGAGAACCAAGCGGCGTCAGCGCGCGGAAGAAATGAGCGCCAAGGTGAGCGTGAAGATGGTACCGGCGCTGGTGTTCTTTATCTTTCCCGCTCTGATGGTCGTGATTTTGGGCCCAGCCGTGCTTACGATTATGCATTCGTTGCTGCCGACACTGAAGTGAAGCGTGGCCGGTTCGGCGGCGCATGCAGGAATTTTTTAATGTAAGGAAAGCCAAAAAACGAAGGAGAACAAAAATGGATAGCCTGATTCGATTTGTCTGCGGCGTTTTGGCGGTGGTCGTACTGTGCGTAATTATTTACCGGCGTCGTAACAAAGCGGTTGAGTAAGAAGAAGATTGGATTCAAAAATCAAAATGGCGGGCAGGATCGGAGAACTCCGGTGGTGAACAACCAGCGGCATGGCACGGTGTATGTCTATAATCGAACCCGTGAGGCGTTTGTAGCAACGGAAGCAATCGTGGCGGACAATTATGTACGCCGATTGGTTGGCCTCCTCGGAAAGACCAAGCGGTGGGCCAAAGTGGGCACAGGCCTCTGGATCGTGCCTTCCTGCGGCGTGCACACGATTGGGATGATGTTCCCTATCGATCTTGTCTTTCTCAGCAAAGAGAAGGAAGTAGTTCACGTGGAGGAGTACGTGCGCCCATTCCGTATCTCCAGAGTTTCCTTGAAAGCCGCCAGCGTTCTGGAACTTCCGCCCCACACGATCTATCGCAGCGGGACGAAAGTGGGCGACCAGCTGGAGATATCTCCCTTGGGCATGCCCCACGAGACGCCGGAACACGCGACTTTATCGGGCCATTAGTTTTGCAGATATCCGACGGTGACGAAAACCGCCGGCGGGCGTTGGCGCGCAAGACATGGATGCCTTCCAGGCCGACGCGCCTTGATTTGTGTCTCAATCCTTCTTGATATCTGGCTTTCTATTCGCACGTATTCATCGGCGTAGTGCCATCAACACAATGGTCGGTGCCACGGAAGGAGGAAAAATTAAATGGGAACCTCAGCTATAGCTTTCGTCTTCGTAGTTGCCTTGAGTGGCATAGTCAGCTTGTGGCTGTTTGACTCCTACCGGACAGAAACTCGCAGCGCTTCTTCCCTGTCAATCCGAGGATGGTTCGCGCGTTGGGAATTCTCACCACAGGATCTTGGCGGTTTCAGTTACGGAAAACTGGCGTTGGTGAGTGTGCTGGGTCTCTTTCTCGAACTGTTGATGATCCGCTGGGTTTCTTCCGAGATCAGAATTTTTGCCTACTTCAAGAATTTCGTTTTGATTGCCTGCTTCCTGGGATTCGGACTGGGATGTTACCTGGTGCGGCGCCGGATCAGTATGGTCTCCCTGCTGGCGCCACTCGCAACCCTGGCGGTGATCGTCAAACTTCCCTGGCGCGGCCTGCGGCAACTCATTACGGATTTACCCGGCTATATTGGCGCGACTTCGGAAGTAAATGTCTGGGGCATACCGTACATCCCGACGAGTATTCATTCATTGGCGCTTCTGGCCGATGCGATGCTTATCGTCGTGCCCATCTTTGCGCTGATTGCATTCGCGTTCGTGCCCATCGGCCAATTAGTAGGCTGGTTTCTGGAAAATGCTCCCCAGGGCATTTTCGGCTACACCGTCAATATTGTCGGAAGCCTGGTCGGAATTGGCCTTTATACCTTGCTTTGCTTCCTGTTCCAGCCGCCCTCGGTATGGTTTTTGCTGGCCGGCATTATGCTGGTGTGGTTTGTTTGGCCCCTTGCCCGCTTGCGATGGGCCTCTGTAATCGTTCTGACTTTTTGCCTTGGATTGTCCACAATCGGACCGGGCGGTAACAGCAAAGATTACTGGTCGCCGTACCAGAAACTGAGTCTCACGCCGATTCACAAAGATGGCGAACTGATCAGCTACCAACTGACGACCAACGGTAGCTGGTTTCAGCAGATGCTCGATTTGTCGCCGTCCTTTGTGAACTCACATCCGCAAGACTTCGATCAGGAACCCGTGGAATGGAATGCCTACAACTTGCCCTATCGTTTTTACCGGAACCCGCCTTCTGTCTTAGTGCTGGGCGCAGGCACGGGCAATGACGTCGCAGGTGCGCTTCGTAACGGCGCCGGCCACGTCACGGCGGTGGAAATTGATCCGCTCATCTTGAGTTTGGGAAAGAAGCTCCACTTCGAGAAGCCCTATGACTCACCGCGAGTGAAGGCCGTTCTGGATGATGCGCGCAGCTATGTAGAGACTACCAATGAAAGCTTTGATCTGGTGGTCTTTTCCCTGCTCGATTCGCACACGAATAGTTCTTACTACTCCAACATTCGCATCGACAATTACGTCTACACGGTCGAAGCGCTGCAAGCCACCAAGCGATTGCTCAAGCCGGATGGAATTTTGGTGGTCAAGTTTGCGGTGGCCACGCCGTGGATCGCCGGAAGACTGAATGGCTTACTGCAGACTGTGTTTGGACGCGCCCCGCTCCAGGTGCAGGCAAACGAAAGCATGTTTACATCCGCCGGCCGGTTTTTTATTTCCGGATCCCAGGAACGCATCGATCGGAGCATGGCCGAACCGGCTCTCGCCGCTTACGTGCATACTCATCAGGACATCGACACCGCCAAGGCTTCGATCACCACCGACGACTGGCCCTACTTTTATCAGCATGAACCGGGATTGCCGGGATCGGTGATTATTCTTTCCCTGGTGCTCGTTCTTCTGTGCTGGCTGTTCATGCGGCGAACCGGCGCGGTTGCCGGTTCCATTCGCTGGCACTTCTTTTTCCTGGGCGCCGGTTTCCTTCTGCTGGAGGCCCAGATCATCAGCAAAATGGCGCTGCTGTTCGGCACGACCTGGCTCGTAAACTCCATCGTGATTGCCGGCCTGCTGGCGCTGATTGTGGCGTCGAATTTCCTGGTGCAGTACCTGCCGAAAATTCCGGTGGGGATCGGCTATACCGGAATCCTGTGCACCATTGCCGCCGGATATTTTATTCCCCTCGACCGGCTCTTTTTCCATTCCATTTGGGTGAAGGCGCTCGCGGCGACCGCCGTTCTTTGCCTTCCCGTATTTTTTGCGGGGATCGTGTTCATTCGCAGCTTCGCGGCAGAGGGATTCCGCAGCGAGGCGCTGGGCTCGAACCTCCTGGGAGCGTTGACCGGCGGAATGCTGGAATCGCTGTCCATGTGGACGGGTATACGCTCGCTGCTGATCATTGCCGCAGTGCTGTATCTGGCGTCATGGTGGGCGCTCGGCGCACAGGAACGGCTGGAGAAATTCGCGCCGCAGCCAGAAACGCTCGATGCGGGCTCGGTCGGCTTCGGAACGCAAAAACCGCACCCGACTGCGTAGCACGATTGAAACGCCTTAAAAGAGCATCACCGCGGTGTTACTGGTTGATGAAGTTGTCGCGCGGGATTCAGGGGAAGTTCCTTCCCGGAAACACGAAGTTTATTTTTTAACGACGGATCGCCGCCGGGACGTCATCACTTGCTGATGCCAGGAAATGCAATCCACAAATCTCTGTCTCATGATTTTCGGCTCCGTCGCGGCAACTTGACGCTTATCAGATCGCGGAGCTAGTATCGTCGCGTAAAGAGCGCGTACTTCACGGCACCCAGGGCCGCGCATCATCAGTTCAGCCACATGAAAATAGCCTATTTTGATTGTTTCTCCGGAATCAGCGGGGATATGACTCTTGGCGCGTTGGTCGATGCGGGTTGCAACCTGGCGGAGATCGAAAAACATCTGCGGCTGCTGCCGGTATCCGGCTGGAAAATTTCATCGGAAAAAGTGAGTCGCCGCGGATTCAGGGCCACCCAGGTTCATGTTGAATCTTCCGATCCGCAGCGCCACCGATCTCTTTCGACTATTCTTCAATTGATTGAGCAGGCGCAGCTCCCACCGTCAATCGCCGAGCGGGCGTCGCAAATTTTCCAAAAGTTGGGGGAAGCCGAAGCTCTGGTTCACGGTTCGCCGATTGAGAAAGTACATTTCCACGAAGTGGGAGCGGTCGACGCGATTGTGGATATTGTGGGCGCGGCTGCCGGATTTGAGCAGTTGGGCATCGATAAATTTTACTGCTCCGCCTTGAACGTGGGCGGAGGGCGCGTCAACTCGCAGCACGGCAACCTGCCTGTACCGGCGCCTGCGACCGCGGAACTTTTGCGAGGCGCACCGACGTATTCCAGCGGGATTCAGCGCGAACTGGTGACTCCGACCGGCGCGGCGATCGTTGCCGCCGTAGCTTCGGAGTTCGGGCCGCAACCGGCCATGACCGTAGCGGCAATCGGGCTGGGTGCGGGCAGCGCCGATCTCGCCGAACAACCGAATGTGCTGCGGCTATTTGTGGGAGAAAGTGCTGCGCGCTGGGAACCGGCGATCACCAGCGGAACAATGCCGGATGAAGACCTCATCGTTCTGGAAGCCAATCTGGACGATATGAACCCGCAGGTTTACGGCTATTTCGCCGAGCGCGCGCTGGAAGCCGGGGCCTTGGATGTTTTCTCCATTCCCGTGCAAATGAAAAAAAATCGCCCGGGACAGCTGGTAACGATTTTGTGCAAGCCCTCGGATCGCGAAAAATTCTCGGAACTGCTGTTCCGCGAGACGACCACTTTGGGCGTGAGACAATCGGACGTCAAGCGGCGAGCGCTGCAGCGCGAGAGCGCCGTCGTGGAAACGCCATTCGGATCCATACGCCTGAAAATCGCTCGACTCAACGGGCACATTCTGAACGTCGCGCCCGAATACGAAGATTGCCGCAAGGCTGCGGCGGAAAGCAGCGTTCCGTTGAAGGAAGTTCTGGCGGAAGCGACGTTTCAATTTCATAAAATGAACGGCGCGGGAAAGTAGATCGCGGCAATAGCGAATTCAATTTTGGTGACTCGGGAATTTGACCAACATGCAGATCGATCCAAGTAAAAAACAGGATAAACTGGCGGCGCGCCTGCGGGAACTCGGCTCAGTCCTGGTGGCATTTTCAGGCGGCGCGGATTCGGCCTATCTGGCCTGGATGGCGCACCAGACGCTGGGCCAGCGAGCGCTGGCGGTCACGGCACTTTCTCCCAGCTTTTCCTCCTACGACCGGCGGCAGGCGGAAACATTTGCGCGCGAAGTAAATCTGCGGCACGAGTTCGTTGAGACGCACGAATTTGATAACCCTCTGTACGTGCTGAACCAGGCCGACCGCTGCTATCACTGCAAGACCGAGCTGTTTGGAGTGCTGGCGAAGCTGCGCGCAACGCGGGATTTCGCCGCTGTAACATACGGGGTGAACGCCGACGATCTGAAGGATTTTCGACCCGGGCACCGTGCCGCAGCAGAATTTGGAGCTTTGGCGCCGCTGCTGGACGCGGAACTCAGCAAGGCGGAAATCCGTGAATTATCACGCCGCGGCGGCCTCGCGACGTGGGACCGCCCGGCATCGGCCTGCCTGTCTTCGCGCGTTCCCTATGGGACACGGGTGACGCCGGAAAATCTTTCGCGCATCGAGCGCGCCGAAAACGTGTTGCGGGAATTCGGTTTTCGACAGGTGAGGGTACGTTCGCACGGCGAGCTCGCGCGCATTGAAATCGCGCCGGACGAATTGCCGCGCGCTCTGCAACTGGAAATGGCAGAAGTCCTCTCGCAACGCATACGGGAAACAGGCTTCGCGTATGTGACGCTGGATCTGGAAGGATACCGGCAGGGATCGCTGAACGCCGCCTTGAAGAAAAAATAATTCTTCTTCCCGTGCAAAATGGACAAACAGCAAATTGAAAAACTGTTGGAAGGTGTGCGCGCCCGAAAAATGAGCGTCGCGCGTGCCGTCAAACAGTTGCGTCACATGCCCTACGAAGACCTTGGATTTGCCAAGATCGATCACCACCGCAGCCTGCGCCAGGGATTCGCCGAAGTTGTCTATGCAAAAGGCAAAACTTCGCAGCAGGTTGTGGCAATTACGCGCGGCTTACTGGGCGCCCGGACCACACATAACGTTCTGATCACTCGCGCGAATGAAGGCATTTTCCGCGCCGTGCGCCGAATATCCCGCGGCGCCGAATTCCATCCTCTTTCCGGAGCAATTGCAATTCGCCGCAACCGGGACATCGTGGGCAAGGGCACCATCCTGGTGGCCGCTGCCGGAACCAGCGATATTGCGGTGGCAGAGGAAGCGGTGGTCACGGCCGAGGTTATGGGAAATCGGGTTGAAAGTGTGTATGACGTGGGAGTAGCTGGACTGCACCGGCTTCTGCACCATCGCGAAAAGCTGGCCGAGGCGCGCGTCATTGTATGCGTCGCGGGGATGGAGGGAGCGCTGCCCAGCGTGGTGGCCGGATTGGTCGCAGTGCCCGTAGTCGCCGTGCCTACCAGCGTGGGCTATGGAGCCAGCTTTGGAGGCCTTGCCGCGCTGCTTGCGATGCTCAACAGTTGCGCATCCAACGTAAGCGTTGTAAATATCGATAACGGATTCGGCGCGGGTTACGTCGCGAGCACGATCAATCGGCTATAGGATCGGATTGTCCGGAAATACCTCACGGCATGACTCTGCACTCATCACGCCTGGTTTTTGTGAATTCTAGAGCGCAGCTTGCACGCATGATACTGGGGTAATTGCTGAGGGAGGACTCGTTGCTGCTCTTGAAGCGATCTTAGACCGTGGCAGCGCAGATATAGGCAAACAGCACCACGATCACGCTAACCAGCACGACGATCCAAGGTAGAAAGCCGAAGGATTCTTCTCTTGTTGCGGACTCTCTTGCTGCGGACATCCTCGTATCCCCCTGTTAAGGCCAGCGTGCAATTCGGGGACCAATAAATTCCCAAATGTCAAAAAATACTTTAGCTGCAATGATAATCAAATCAATAATTTAGCCGCCGCATAAATTACGGCAGGCTAAGCGAACCGCCGAAATTCTCTGAAATACGACGGTCGGCCAATTTGCATGTAACTGAACAGAGACACCTGCACCAACGGTGATGGTGACCCGTTTCCTGCCAAATTGCTGAGAACCATCCCTGGTCAGCTCAAGTGTGGTTCGTCCGTTACGTTGACCGATGCCGTGATTACATCTCTCTCGTGCCGAACCGCACGAATATGCGAGAATTTGTGAACCAAATCCATGTTTCGATCGTGGACCCAATTCCACATCTTTGTTAAATCCTTCGGCTCAATGAAATTGACGTAGGTGCCGACCATGATCCATTCAAATAGAGGTATGTTCATGGAATACTCAATTCCAATGTGCAGGCATATGCCTGCCAGCAGAACGTAATATCGGGTTTCCTTAAACCAGATGAGAACGCCCAACGCGAATTCGATCAGCAGAGTCGACCAGGTCAGGGATCGGATCAAATACAGGTTGTGAATCGGAGGCAGCGGGAAACGCCGAAAATCTTCCAGACGCAATGCGTAGTAAACCGCCGTGCCGTTGACCCACAAAACGCCCATCGATTTCCAATAGAAAGTCGCGAAATACACGACTCCCGTTTGGATCTGCAGCATGCGTTGCGCCCAGGGACTGTAGAGCTTGACGGTAGCGTCTTCGCGCCCGCGCCGGACCCTCAACCAGTGATCGACCGAGAGAAGCGCGCCGGAAGGGGCAAACATCAGGAAAAACCCGGTGACCATCATCAGCGTATCGCCGCTATTCAGGATGTAACCATTGCGCATCTGGATCGTTCCCAGGCAGAGGTACACAGCTACGGCCGCGAAGCGGGTCATGAAACCCACGGTCAGCATCGTCATGAACAGCAGGAACACCCAGAAGAAAATGTTAATCGCGAGGTCGGTCTGCGGAAGAACTTGAAAAAGGCTCATGCTCGGACCGAAACTCAGCTTGGTTACGGTTTCCATGCTGACAAAGGCGTGCGGGCCGTACCACTGCATCCATTCAGGCCGCAGGAGGAACAGATTGGCAATTCCGACGATGCCAAAAATGATACGGAAAATGCAGACCGGCAGAGGCGACACCGGTTTATAGAAAAATTCATTCCACGCCCGGAACAAACTTCGTAGGCTCATTGTAAGTCTCCCGGGGTGACGGTGTACGTGAAAATCTCTTTACGAACCCACGGCTCAGGCAATCCCGATCCAGGCGGAGCAATCGCCGAACGGTAACTGACCAGGGTGACGCTGACGGGGGGGTTGTCTTTCTGTGTGTTGTTCAACCTGGCGATGTAGCGTGCCGCGTCAGGCTGCAGAGCTGGAAATCTATCGTTCAGAAGGGAGTCGAAACCGAATTTATGCTCGCGTTCCATAAAATAGCGTTTGAAGTAACCGAAATTCTGAGGAAGCGGAAATGCCCAAATTCCGGTTTGACCGTCGCGATACTTGATCTCAGCCGTCGACCGGGTATTCATTCCCAAGGGGTTCGGAGCAAACAGATTCCAACCTTGGGCGAGACCCGACCAAGCCATGTAGGGAGCGATGATTGGCCTCATGCCAGCAACCAGCTGTGAATTCAGCGGCATGGCCCAACAGATAATTACCACCAGGTGGAAGATCACAAACGTGTTGATGGCAACCCGTTTCATGGATGTCAGCCTCGGCCGCGAGCGAGATTATCGTGGTGCTTGAAGCGGCGCAAGTACTGACGTAGCACGTGGGCTGCCAAGGGCAAGTACGCTAAGGCTATTGGAATCTGATATATGAGGGCGTGGTAAACGCTGCCCGGTCAGCAATTGTCCACGTTAGGTGACTCACACGCGGGCACTTAAGATTACACTAGTCATACTTGGTAATGCAGGGATGAAATGTACTCCCGAACCAAACGTGCGCTTCCGCCACTCGTAGCTGGAAAGGGTCGGATTCTACTCATTTTGAGCCTGTTCGCCGTGAAATGTTCGGACAAGGTCTCCAGTGGATTTGAGTGGGCCGCCGGGCACTGTAAGCACTGATGGTAAGGAAAATGCATTAAACCCGATGCCTAGATCTGAGCATGAGTACAGCAATCACAAGTCGCGAGCGTCCGTGGATTCCATGGATCGGATTGTTCTGCATTGCGGCCATCTATGTCTTTTCGATCGTGCGATTTGATCCTTCCCATTTCTTTGGCGCGACTCAGGATGACGCCCTCTACTTCACTTCAGCTAAAGCCCTGGCGAACCACCAGGGTTACATCCTCCCAAGTGTGCCAAGCGGTCCGGCGGCTAGAAAATATCCAATCCTCTATCCCTGGCTTTTGTCGTGGGTGTGGCGGCTAAATCCCTCTTTTCCTTCTAATTTGAAGGGCGCTGTCGGGTTAACTGTCGCCTTCGGAGTGATCTTCCTGGTGGCGTCGTTTCTGTTTTTCCGGCGATTGAGAGGGTCCGGGGACCTTACGGCATTGGCGCTGACGTTATTCGTCGCACTTCATCCCATGATTTTGTATTACAGCGCCGGGATCCTGTCGGACGTCCCTTTTGCGGCGCTCGCCTTAGTAGCCATGCTGATGGCCGATGGCGCGATGCAGCCGGCCTCCAGTGCGGCGAGGACAACGGGATGCGCGCTTTTGACGGGGTTGTCCATCCTCATGCGAGCGTTCGGGATTCCAGTTGCCGCCGGCATACTGGCCGCAGCTCTGATGCGGCGGGCCTGGCGTCAGGCGGCGATTTATTGCGGTGTCCTTGTGCCTTTCGCGGTTGCGGTCGTGTCGCGCTGCATCTTTGTGCCTCCCGCGACGATACCTTGTGCGGCTATCGCA
>Ga0157378_10003205_pt1 | contig 14538 bp, 13 predicted proteins | sample M65metaG_FD_115309 | JGI IMG/M metagenome (GOLD analysis project Ga0157378, IMG submission 115309) | Miscanthus rhizosphere microbial communities from Kellogg Biological Station, Michigan, USA - M6-5 metaG | ecosystem: Host-associated > Plants > Roots > Rhizosphere > Soil | place: USA: Michigan...
CGCCGGCTTGAGCAGCGCGGCGACGATCGCCGGGAACACGTTGGCGACGCCGCAGATCGTGCCCGCGCCGCCGTCGCGCAGCAGCTTCGGCACATGCGGCTCGTGGCCGACGAGGATCGACAGCTGCGGCACGCGCGCGAGCAGCGCCTGCGTGTTCGCGTAGTCGCCGCTGCTGTCCTTCACGCCGGCGATCGTCCCGGGAAACGCCTTCGCGAGCCGCGCGACGACGTCGGGCTTCAGGGGCACGCCGGAGAATTGGGGGATGTGATACAGGTAGACGCGCAGCGACGGGTCGCCGACGGCGTCGATCAGCCTCGCGTAGTGCGCGTAGACGGCTTCGTCGCTCACGTCCTTGAAGAAGAACGGCGGGACGACCAGGCAGCGGGGCGTGCCGCTTTTCACCGCGTGCTTCGTCAGCTCGATCGCGTCGGCGAGCGCCGCGGCGCCGGTGCCCGGGACGATCCGCGCCGCCGCAATGCCGCTCGCCAGCAGCGCTTCGAGCCCCTCCATCCGCTCGGCCGTCGTGAACGATGGGAACTCGCCGGTGGTACCGAACGGCGCGACGCCGTCGACGCCGTTCGCCAGCAGCTCGCGCACGTGCGCGGCGAGGCGGGCGCCGTCGACGTTGCCGCGCGCATCGAGCGGCGTCAGCGTGGCGCACCACAAGCCGCGCACCGGGGAAGTCGTGTCCATGTCAGGCGTGCTCCTGTCGAGAGTCTAGAGTCCGAGCGCGCGGTTGCGCGCGTGCATCAAATGGGCGTCGATCGCGGCGGTCGCGTGGAGCGGCTCGCGCGTGCGCAACGCGGTGAGGAGGGCGAGGTGCTCGGTCATCGCCGGCCCGAGCGCCTGCTCGTCGAGCGTGACCCGGTCGAGCCGGATCAGACGGATGCGCAGGCTGTTGACGCGATACAGGTCCGAGATGATCTCGTTGCCGAGTGCGTCGACCATGCGGTCGTGCAGCCCCCAGTCGATCTTCTGCGCCTCGTCCAGCAGCGCGGGCGTGATGCCCTGCGCCGCGCGCTCGAGCACGCTGCGATGCGTCGCCTCCAGCGCGTCCAGCTCGGAGTCTGTCGCCGTCAGCGCGAACTGGCCGGCGGCCTCGCGTTCGACCAGCAGGCGCAGCTGGAACGCGTTGCGGATGAGGCGCACGTCGACGGGGACGATCTGCAGCCCGCGCTGCGGCGCCGTCCGCAGCAGGCCTTCGGCCTCGAGCCGCGGGATCATCTCGCGGACGGCGCCGAGCGGCAGGTCGATCAGCGCCGCCAGCTCGCGCTGGGAGACGAACTGGCCGGGCCGGATCCTCGAGGCGATCAGCTGCTGCTGGAAGCGCTCGTACGCCTGCCACCGCAGCCGCCCCGGGTCGGCCGGCGGCGGCGCGGGCGGCACGGGCGGCACAGCCGAGGCGGCGTTCGCCGCCACGGCGCGCCGCCGCGCCACGCTGTCGATCACGCGACGCTCCGCAGCGGCGCCGATGCGTCGATCTCGAGATTGGCGTGCTGCGTGATCAGCAGCCGCTGCACCTTGCGGACATCGACGTTGCGCGGCTGCGTCTTGTCGAGCGCGGCGATCGCCGCGGCCGCCCCCGACGCATGGCCGATCGCGAACGCCGTGCCCTGCACGCGCAGCGACCCGTGCGCCTCGTGCGCGGCCGAGATGTTGCGGCCGGTCATGAGCACGCCGTCCACCTTGGCCGGAATGAGACAGCGCAGCGGAATGTCGTACGGCCCCTTCGGCTTGATCCACGTGCTGCCGCCGGCCTGGTAGCCCTTGGCGCCCGTCGGATCGTGGACGTCGACCGGAAAGAAGCCGCGCGCGACCACGTCGTCGAAGCGCCGCCCCTCCACCACGTCGTCCTGCGTCAGGATGTACTCGCCGATCACGTGCCGCGACTCGCGCACGCCGATCTGGACGCCGGTGGACGACACGTACGCGTTGGCGAAGCCCGGCGCGTACTTCTTCATGAACGCCGCGAGCGACATCGCCTGCCGGCGGCCCTCGATCTCCGCCTTGGTGAAGTCGTCGATGTCGGTGCCGCGCAGCTTGCCGATGCGCGTCGAGTTGAACACGATCGTGCCTTCGCGCATCGTGCTCTGCAGCAGCACGGTGTCGCGGCCGAGCGTCAGGTCGCCCTTCGCCTTCGCCTCGAGCACCGCCTTGCGGAAGCCCTGCGCGACGAAGTAGCGCTGGTTCATCTCCTTGGGCAGCGGCGTGCGCGAGTGCAGGTTCGACGTCCACTCGAAGTCGTCGGGATTGTCGTCGATGTACTTCTTCAGCACGTCGACGTCGACGTTCGCCATCTCGAAGAACATCGTCATCGGCTGGCCGAGGTTGTCGCTGTCGCGGCCCCACTTGAACTCGGCGCCCGCGTTGGCCGCGACGTCGCCGTCACCGGTTGCGTCGACGGTGATCTTGCCCAAGACCTGCTGGAAGCCCGACTTGTTCGCCACGCGGATGCCGATGACGCGGTTGCCCACCGTCACGGCGCCGCCGATGAACGAATGGAGCAGAAGCCTCACGCCCGACTCCTCCATCATGTCGAACGCGACCTGCTTGTAGACCTCGCGGTCGAAGTACGCCATGTACGAGCCCGAGCCGTATTCCGGGACGCACTTCAGGTGGCCCGTGCTGCCGCCGGCTTTCATCAGCCGCTCGATCAGCTCCTGCGGGATGCCCATCGTGATCTGCTGGTCGTCGTAGTGGAACGGCGAGAACGGGCCCACGGACGCCGCCGTGGCCATGCCGCCCAGGAAGCCGTACTGCTCGACGAGCGTCGTCTTCGCGCCGGCCCGCGCTGCGGCCAGCGCCGCAATCAGTCCCGACGGACCGCCGCCGGCGACCACCACGTCCGATTCGCTGTGCACCTTCATTTCCATGCTCGATCTCCGTTGCGCGTCGTGCGCGCCTGGTTGCAATTGTCGCGCGTCCGTCACGAACGCTGGGAGTTATACGCCTTCGCGGCCTCGTCGAGCGCCGCCTTCGGGTCGGCGCCTTCCACGATCACCTTCTGGATCGCCTTCGCGATCTCCTCGGACAGCTTGGAGAAGTCCTTCGGCGTCTTCTCCATCCGGCCGTACTTCTTCGCGTAGTCCGTCCACTGCTGCATGTCCTTGGCCGACGCGTCGTCCTTGAAGAACTTGTCCTCGTACGTCGACACGCGCGACGGCATCACGCCGGCCTTGGCGAATTCGAGCTGCGACGCGGGGCTCTCGTAGTACTGGATGAACGCCCACCCGCCTTCCGGTTCCTTGGAGTTCGCGCCGATCGTCAGCGTCTGCCCGCCGATGCGGGCGGGCGAGGGCTTGTCGGTCGCCCAGCCGGGCACCGGCGCCGTCTGCAGGTTCGCGCCGGTCGCGGCGGCATTGCGCGCCGCGGCGACGCGGAAGCTGCCCATCAGCGTCATCCCGATCGTGCCGGCCTTGACGGCGGTCATCGCGTCCTCGACCGACATCGCCGCGACGCTGGAGCGCATGCCCTTGGACTTCGCCACCATGTCGCGGAAGTAGGCGAGCGTGCGCACGCCGGCGTCGGAGTTGATCGTCGTGTCGCCCTTCGCGTTGAAGAGCTGGCCGCCCGCGCCCCAGAACAGCGGCACGAACGCCTCCATCGCGCCGGCGCCCAGCGCGCCGGTGGAGGCGCCGAAGCCGAAGCCCATCACCTGCTCGCTCGAGATCTTCGCGGCGACCTGTGCGAGCTCGTCGGTCGTCTTCGGCACGCCCGCGCCGGCCTTGTCGAGCAGGTCCTTGCGATACCAGAGCAGCCAGACGCGCGTCTCCCACGGCAGCGCCATCAGCTTGCCGTCGTAGCGGACGAAGTCGAGGTCCATGACGAAGTCCTTCTGCGCGGCGGGCGGCAGCTTCGCGAAGTACGCGTCGAGCGGCTGCACCGTCTTCGCCGCGACGTGCATCGGCAGCTGGTCGGTGTAGACGTTCAGGATGTCGGGACCCTGGCCGGCGGCGGTCGACTGGATGACGACGTTGTCGATCCGCGCAAAGTTGATCGACTCGACCTTCACCACGTACTTCGTCTGCGACTTGTTGAAGCCCTCGACGATGCTGGTCAGCGCCTTCGAGCGCGGATCGGTTCCCTGCGTCGCCAGGAACGTCCAGAACGTCAGCTCCTTCGGCTGCGCCTGCGCCATGCCGCTCGCCAGCGCCAGCGTGGCCGCCGCGACGCCCATCCAGGTCTTCCATGCCAAGCGATTCATGCTGTTCCTCCTCGTAAGTGAAGTCGTCGGCGCTCACGCCTTGACGGCGCCCGCCATCAATCCCTGCACCAGCCACTTCTGCATGATCAGGAACGCGAACAGCACGGGCAGGAGCGCCAGCACCGTCGCGGCCATCAGTTGTCCCCAGTCGACGCCGACGTTGGAGATGTACGTGTAGAGCCCGAAGGGCAGCAGCCGCTTCTGCTCGGAGACGGCCAGCGTGAAGCCGATCAGGAAGTCGTTCCAGACCGCCATCATCGCCATGATCGCGGCCGCCAGCATGCCGGGGCGCGCGAGCGGCAGCACGATCAGGTAGAAGCACTTGTAGCGGCCGCAGCCGTCCATCCGCGCCGCCTCCTCGAGCTCGAGCGGCACCTTCTCGAAGAAGCCCTTCAGCAGCCACACGACCAGCGGGATGTTCCACGCCGTGTACACGAGCACCATGCCGGTCAGCGTGTTGTAGAGCTTCACCTGTACCGACAGGTTGTAGAGCGGGACGAGGATCGCGATGCCCGGGATCATCGAGGTCGCGAGGATGCCCAGCATCAGCAGCGTCTTGCCGCGGAACGTGAAGCGCGCGAGGCCGTACGCCGCGTGCACCGCCAGCGCCAGGCACAGCACCACCGACGCGAGCGTCACGACGACGCTGTTGCGGAAGAACACGGGGAAGTTGGACTCGCGCCAGACGCCGGCGAAGTTCTCGACGGTGGTCGGTGACGGCCACAGTTGCGGCGGGTAGCTCACGACCTGCGTCGGGGTCTTGAACGACGTCAGCAGCCCCCAGATCACTGGACCGGCGGCGAACAGGCACGCGAGGAGCGTGAGGGCAATCATCGTCGTGCCGGCGCGTCGGTGCATGCGGCTACGCCACTTGCGCCGGCTGGCGCAGCGCCCGCACGTACAGCGCGCTCATCGCGAAGTTGATCGCGGTGATGACGAGCCCCAGCGCCGCGCCGCGGCCCAGGTTCCAGTCCTCGAAGCTGATCTTCAGCACGCGCAGCGCCAGCGTGTCGGTGGCCGCGAGCGGGCCGCCGCCGGTCAGCGTGAAGACCAGCGTGACCATGTTGAAGTAGAGGAGCGTGAGCTGGATCAGCACGACCTGCAGCGTCGGCTTGATGAGCGGCAGCGTGACGAAGCGGAACCGCTTCCACGCGGACGCGCCGTCGATGTGCGCCGCCTCGTGCAGTTCGCCCGGAACTGTCTGGATGGCCGCCAGCAGCAGCAGCGTGGCCTGCGGATAGCTCGCCCAGACGTTGACGACGATGAGCGCGGCCATCGCGCCGACCGGCGAGGCGAGCAGGGCGGGGCGCGACCCGGTCAGCGACTGCGCAGCGTAGGCGATCGGGCCGAAGTCGGCGTTGAGCAGCCACGCCCACAGCAGGGCGACGACCGTCTGCGACACGACCCACGGCAGCACGATGATCGTGCGGGCGGTGCTGCGTAGCGGGATCGCGCTGTTGAGCAGCATCGCGAGCCCCAGCGACAGCGGCAGGACGAGCGCCAGCGACGCGCCGGTGTAGATCAGCGACTTGCCGGCCGATGCCCAGATCGACGCGTCGTTCCACAGCGCCACGTAGTTGGCCGCGCCCACGAACCGGAGCTTTTCCGCGTAGCGCGTCTGGAACAGCGACAGGACGGCGGCGTCGAAAATCGGGTAGATCGAGACCAGGAACACCGCGACGATCGCGGGCGCAATGAACACGGCCGGGAGCGACGTGCCCTTCGGGCGCGGGCGCTTCGTGGCGAGGGCGGCCAGATCGAGCGGGACGGCGGGCGAAGACAAGGAAGCGAGGGTCCTGAGAGCGCGTGGGCGGCGCAATACAGCACTGAACGTCGGCTGACATGTTAGTCATGGCATAGTAAGCTGTCAACTGCTTTTGTCGCCACCCCCATGCCCCTCTCCGACACGCTCCTTCTTCGCTCGTTGCGCCAAAGCCCGCTCGCCCTCGGCGGCGCGCCGCTCGGCAACCTGTTTCGCGCGGTGCCGGACGCCGACGCCGCCGCAGTGCTCGACGTCGCGATCGCGGCGGGCGTGGGCTACTTCGACACTGCGCCGCATTACGGCCACGGCCTGTCCGAGCAGCGTTTCGGGCGCGCGTTGCAGCGCGTGCCGCGCGACGGCTTCGTGCTCTCGACGAAGGTCGGTCGCCTGCTGGAGGCGCACCCGGACGTTCCCCGCGTCCAGTATGGCTACGTCGACGGCCTGCCGTTCGTGCAGCGTTTCGACTACTCGTACGACGGCACGCTGCGCTCGCTCGACGCGAGCCACGCGCGCCTTGGCCTGGACCGTATCGACATCGCCTACGTGCACGACATCGACGTCGAAACGCACGGCGCCGCCCAGCCGGCGCAATTCCGCGCGATGCTCGACGGCGCGCTGCCGGCGCTGGCCCGGCGCAAAGGCGAAGGCGCGCTCTCCGCGTACGGCCTCGGCGTGAACGACGTGCAGGTGTGCCTCGACACGCTCGCGGCGACCGATGTCGACGTCATCCTTCTCGCCGGCCGCTACACGCTCGCCGACCAGACCGCGTTGCCGGCGCTGCTGCCGCGCTGCGTCGAGCGCCGCGTCGCGGTGGTCGCCGGCGGGCCGTTCAATTCCGGCATCCTCGCCACCGGCGCGCGACCGGCGGACGGCGCCGCACCGTACTTCAACTATGCGCCCGCGACGCCCGACGTCGTCGAGCGCGTCGCTCGCATCGAAGCGGTGTGCGCCGAGTTCGCCGTTCCGCTGCGCGCGGCCGCGCTGCAGTTCCCGTGCGCGCATCCGGCCGTCGCGTGCGTGCTGGCGGGGGCGCGAAGTGCGGCCGAGCTTGCCGACAGCCTCGCGCTGGCGCGCTTCGCGATTCCGCGCGCCTTCTGGGAAGCGCTGCGCGCACGCGGCCTCGTCGATACCGCGGCCCCGCTCCCCGGCGATACCGTCGCGGCCCCCGTGCCGGAAATTCGTCTCTGACCCTGCTTTCGGATGCGGGTCGACGCACACCACCACGTCTGGACGCTTGCGCGCGCCGACTATGGCTGGCTGACGCCGGCGCTCGCGCCGATCTACCGCGACTACACGATGGCCGACATGGCGCCGCTGGCGTCACGCGCCGGCGTCGGGGCCACGGTGCTGGTGCAGGCGGCGCCGACGGTGGCAGAGACGCGCTTCCTGCTCGATGTGGCCCGCGGCAGCGGCGGGCTGGCACGCGGCGTCGTTGGCTGGGTCGACCTCGCGGCGCCCGACGCGCTCGCCACGCTGCGCGACCTCGCGCGCGACCCGCTGCTGAAGTCCATCCGCCCGATGCTGCAGGACCTGGCGGACCCGGACTGGATCCTGGGTGATGCCGTGCAGCCGGCGCTCGCCGCCTTGCCTGCGCTCGGGCTGCGCTTCGACGCGCTGGTCAGGCCGCCGCAGCTGCCCGCGCTCCTCACGCTGCTCGACCGGCACCCCGAACTCGACGTCGTCGTCGATCACGGGGGGAAGCCGCCGATCGCCACGGGTGCGCGGGACCCGTGGCGGGCGCTGATCCGCGGGGTGGCCGCGCATCCGCGCGCCCATTGCAAGCTGTCGGGCCTCGCCACCGAAGCGCAGCCCGGCTGGTCGGACGCCGACCTGCAGCCGTACGCGGAGCATCTGCTCGACTGCTTCGGTCCCGATCGGCTGATGTGGGGCAGCGACTGGCCAGTGGTGGAGCTCGGCGGCGGTTATACGCGCTGGCGCGCGGCGACGCTGGCGCTGCTCGCGGGGCTCGCGCCGCGCGAGCGCGACGCCGTGCTCGGGGACACCGCGCGGCGCTTCTACGCGCTCGCGCCGGAGGAGGGCGCCGGCGCCGGCTAGTACACGTGACGCGTCAGCCGCGCCTTGTGCAGGATCGTCGTCGCGATCTCCTCGATCGACTTCGACGTGGTGTCGAGCATCGTGATGCGCTCGCCCTGCATCATGTGCTCGGCCTCGCGCACCTCGTAGCGGCACTGCTCGAGCGACGCGTACCGGCTGGCCGGGCGCCGCTCCTCGCGGATCTCCCGCAGCCGCTCCGGCTGGATCGTGAGCCCGAACAGCCGCTCGCGGTACGGATGCAGCGACCCCGGCAGCTTGCGGTCGGCGAAGTCGTCGGGCGTGAGCGGAAAGTTCGCGGCGCGGATGCCGAACTGCAGCGCGAGGTACAGCGACGTCGGCGTCTTGCCGCAGCGGGATACGCCGACGAGGATCACCTGCGCCTTCGCGAGGTCGCGCGTCGCCGCGCCGTCGTCGTGCGACTGCGCGAAGTTGATCGCTTCCATGCGCGCGAAATACTCGTGGCTGTTGGCGATGCCGTGCGAGCGTCCGGCCGTGTGCGAGCTCTTGGCGCCGAGCTCCGCCTCGAGCGGCTGGATGAACACCTGGAAGAGGTCGAGCGTCAGCGCGTTCGCCTCGTGGCGGATCGTCTGGCTCATCACCTCGTCAACGATCGAGCTGACGACGATCGGGCGCGTCGGCGCCTCGGCCGCATGCGCATTGACCTGTTTCAGCGCCTCCTGCACCTTTTCCGGCGAATCGACGAACGGGATCGTCACGCGGTGGAAGCGGATGTCCTCGAACTGCGTCAGCAGGCTGTTGCCCAGCATCTCGGCGGTGATGCCGGTGCGGTCGGAGATGAAGAAGACAGTGCGCTCGGGCACGGCCGGCGTTCGCGATCCGCTTACCAGTCGGACCACACCGGCACGGTGCCCACCGGCAGCGGCGGCAGGTCGCCCAGCTCGACCCAGCTCTCGCCCGGGCCGTGGTAGTCCGAGCCGCAGGAGGCCTTGAGCCCGAACACGCGCGACAGCGTCGCGTATTCGTCGGCCTGCGCGGCGGTGTGCGACGACGACAGCACTTCGATCGCCGCGCCGCCGGCATCGCGGAATTCGCCCAGCAGCCGGCGCATGCCCGCGCTGTTGACCTTGTAGCGGCCCGGATGCGCGAGCACGGCGTCGCCGCCGGCGCCGCGGATCCAGCCGATCGCCTCCGGCAGCGTCGCCCACGCGTGCTCGACGTAGCCGGGCTTGCCCGGCGTGAGGTAGCGTTTGAACGCCTCCTTCACGTCGCGCACGTGGCCCGTTTCCACGAGAAAGCGCGCGAAGTGCGTGCGCGAGATCAGCGCATCGCTGGTGACGTAGGCGCGCGCGCCGTCGAAGGCGTCGTCGATGCCGGCGGTGGCGAGCGAGTCGGCGATGCGCCGCGCGCGGCCGTCGCGGCCTTCGCGGATGGCGGCGAGCCCCGCGAGCAGCGTCGGGTCCTGCGGATCGATCCCCAGGGCCACGACGTGGATCGTCAGGTCCTCCCAGCTCACCGAAAGCTCGGATCCCGGCACCAGCACGATCCCTGCGTCCCGCGCGGCGGCGGCCGCCTCGGCCAGGCCGCTCGTCTCGTCGTGATCGGTGAGCGCCAGCACCTCGACCCCGTTCGCCGCCGCGCGGCGGACGACTTCCGCCGGCGGCAGCAGGCCGTCCGAGAACGTCGAGTGGCAATGGAGGTCGTAACGTGTCATGGGGCGGGCAACGTGCAAAGACGCATGCCGAGCATAGCGGATTCGACCGCGCAGGTCGCGTCAAGTTGTCGGGATCGCGCCCGGCCTGTAGTGCGCAATGCAACACTTACGGCGGCGTTTTTTCGCCGTTTGTCGGCACCTCTTGCGCTTGCGCCCTGCATGCCGAAAAATATGCCAACGGGATCGCAGCGCCCGTGATGAGGCGCGAAGGTTCAATTGGGGAATGGAGCGTTCGTGAAAATTCTCGATCGTGTGTTCAATCCGCGTGAAATTCGCCGTCGTCTCGGCCTGAACCAGGAGCAGTTCTGGACGCAGATCGGCGTAACGCAAAGCGGCGGATCGCGCTACGAAAGCGGCCGCGAAATGCCGCGGCCGGTGAAGGAGCTCCTGCGTCTCGTGCATGTCGAGCAGATCGACCTGTCGCAGGTCAAGCGGGTCGACTTCGAGATCATCAGTTATCTCAAGGAATCGCATCCCGAGCTGTACCGTAACCTCCGCCGCGCGGTGAAGGGCCGCCAGAAGGCCGGCGAGGGCGCGCCGCCGTTCGCCGCGGAGGGCGGGGCGCAGGACGACCTCGACGATCTCGACGAAGTCGCCCCGATCACGCCCGAGCTGCCGCCGCGCTAGCGAGCCGGCGCCGCCTCTTCCTCTCGAGCCACGGCCGCGTCTTCAGGCGCGGCCGCTGCATTGCAGCATCCACGGGCCCGTCCGGACCCGCGGGTTAAAATGCAGCCGGATTTCCTCCGCTTTGCGTCGGTGCACCGCCGCCGCGTCGACCATCATCGTCAGGAGCAGCATGAGCGAGCCAGCGCGCGTCATTCCCTTCGAGCGACTGCGGATGACGGATGTCGAGGAGGTCGGCGGCAAGAACGCGTCGCTGGGCGAGATGATCGGGGCGATGGCGAACGCGGGCATCCGCGTGCCCGGCGGTTTCGCCACCACAGCCGCGGCGTTTCGCGAGTTCCTCGTGCAGAGCGACCTTGCCGAAGCGATCGCCGGCCGCCTGAAGACGCTCGACGTCGAGGACGTCGCCGAGCTCGCCAAGGCGGGTGCCGAGATTCGCCGCTGGATCGTCGAGTCGCCGTTCCCGCCGGCGCTCACCACCGCCATCGCGGCCGCCTACCAGACGCTCGCGCAGGGATCGGCCGACGCGATGTCCTTCGCCGTGCGCTCCTCGGCCACCGCGGAGGACCTGCCCGACGCCTCGTTCGCCGGCCAGCAGGAAACCTTCCTCAACATCAAGGGCCTGGACAACGTTCTTCACGCGATCAAGGAAGTCTTCGCGTCGCTGTACAACGATCGCGCGATCGCCTACCGCGTGCACAAGGGCTTCGCGCACGCTGAAGTCGCGTTGTCGGCCGGCGTGCAGCGGATGGTCCGCAGCGACTTGGGCGCCGCCGGCGTCATGTTCACGATGGACACGGAGTCGGGCTTCGACAAGGTCGTGCTCATCACGTCGTCGTACGGGCTCGGCGAGAGCGTCGTGCAGGGCACCGTCAACCCCGACGAGTTCTACGTCTACAAGCCGAACGTCGAGGCCGGGCGCCCGGCGATCCTGCGCAAAAGCGCGGGCGGCAAGGCGCAGAAGATGGTCTTCGCCGAGGGCCACGCCGCCGGCACGTCGACGCACATCGTCGAGGTGCCCGCGAACGAGCGCGTGCGCTTCTCCATCACAGACGCCGAGGTCGAGGAGCTCGCGCGCTACGCGCTGGCCATCGAGAAGCACTATCGCCGCCCGATGGACATCGAGTGGGGGCGCGACGGCGTCGACGGCAAGCTGTACATCCTGCAGGCGCGTCCCGAGACGGTGAAATCGCAGGAGCGCGGCGGCGACCTGCGCCGCTATCGGCTGAAGGGAACGTCGGCGATGCTCGCGAGCGGCCGCGCCATCGGCCAGAAGATCGGCCAGGGCGCCGTGCGCCTCGTGAAGTCGGCGGCCGAGATGAACAGCGTCAAGGCCGGCGACGTGCTCGTCACCGACATGACCGACCCCGACTGGGAGCCGGTGATGAAGCGCGCGGGCGCCATCGTCACCAATCGCGGCGGACGCACGTGCCACGCGGCGATCATCGCGCGCGAGCTCGGCATCCCGGCGGTCGTCGGCTGCGGCGACGCCACGGCGGTGCTGCGCGACGGCGCGGAGGTCACCGTGTCGTGCGCGGAGGGCGACACGGGACACGTGTACGAGGGGCTGCTCGACGTCGAGATCGTCGAGGAATCGCTCGAGCACATGCCGCCGTGCCCGACGAAGATCATGATGAACGTGGGCAATCCCGAGCTCGCGTTCGAGTTCCAGCGGCTGCCCAACGAGGGCGTGGGCCTTGCGCGGCTCGAGTTCATCATCAATCGCAACGTCGGCATCCACCCGAAGGCGCTGATCGAGCTCGACCGCCAGCCGCAGCCGCTGAAGCGCGACATCGAGCAGCGCATTGCCGGCTACGCGAGCCCCACCGAGTACTACGTCGCGAAGATCGCGGAGGGCGTCGCGACGATTGCCGCCGCGTTCTTTCCGAAGAAGGTGATCGTGCGGCTGTCCGACTTCAAGTCGAACGAGTACCTGAACCTGCTGGGGGGCGACCGCTACGAGCCGCACGAGGAGAACCCGATGCTCGGGTTCCGCGGCGCGTCGCGCTACATCTCGCCGGAGTTCTACGATTGCTTCGCGCTCGAGTGCCAGGCGATGAAGCGGGTGCGCGACGACATGGGCCTCACGAACGTGACGTTGATGGTGCCGTTCGTGCGCACGCTCGACGAGGCGAAGAAGGTCAACGCGCTGCTTGCCGAGAACGGCCTGAAGCGCGGGGAGAACGGCCTGTCGGTGATCATGATGTGCGAGATCCCGTCGAACGCCTTGCTCGCCGACCGTTTCCTCGAGCACTTCGACGGCTTCTCCATCGGCTCGAACGACATGACGCAGCTCACGCTGGGCCTCGACCGCGATTCCGGCGGGGCGATCGCCGCCACGTTTGACGAGCGCGACGACGCCGTGAAGATGATGCTGTCGATGGCAATCGAGGCGTGCAAGCGCAAGAACTGCTACGTCGGCATCTGCGGGCAGGGGCCCTCCGACCATCCGGACCTCGCGCAGTGGCTCGTCGACCAGGGCATCGAGAGCATCTCGCTCAATCCCGACACCGTCGTCGCGACGTGGCTGCAGCTCTCCGGGAAGGCGCCCGCGCGCTAGCCGCGTCGCTGCCGGGCGCAACCGGTCGTGCCCTTCGACGTCGGTCGTAGGCCGTTGCTCCTATCGACGGCGAGTGCTGCGCGCGCTTCAATGGCTCGCATGCACGTCTCGCCGCCTCCCGTCCAGGTGACGCTGGCGCCCTCGCGGATCGAGCGGGCGTGGGTGGTTGGGCTCGCCCTGTCGACGGCGTTCGTCGCATTTGCGCTGCCGCTCGACGCATGGCTGCGCGGCGTGCTCTCGTGCTCGCCTTTCGCCTGGGCGCTGTGGCGATTGCGCACGGCGCGACGCGTCGCTTGCGTCTCCGTGGGTCTCGATCGCCGGGTCCATGTTGCGATGGCCGACGGTGCCGTGGTCGAAGGGCGTGTACTGTCGGCTTCCTACGTAGGCGCAGCCGTCACGACGATCGTCTGGCGGCGCCAGGGCTCGCGCGTTGCGCGCGCGCTGTGGCTGGTGGGAGACATGCTCCCGCGCGACGACTTCCGGCGTCTGCGCGTTGCCTTGCGCTACGGGCAGAGCGCTGCGGCGCACGACGCCTCCGCGCGCAACCACGCCTGAGCGTCGATGAGCGCCGCGCTCTCTTCCTTGGGCTGGCCCGACACAAGATGAAGGTAGAGCGGCACGAGCGTTTCGGGGGCCGGCAGCCGTGTACGGTCCTCGGCCGGGTGCGTCTGGCCGCGCAGCGGCGAGCGGATGGGCCCGGGAACGACGGCGTTGACACGCATGTTCGGGCGCTTCTCCCATTCGTCCGCGAGCTCGCGGGCAAGCGCGGCCACGCCGGCTTTCGTCACCGCGTAGCCGCCCCAGTAGGCGCGCGGCGTCTGTCCGCGATCGTCGAGCGTAAACACGACGGACGCATCGGGCGCGCGCGACAGCAGCGGGACAAGCGCGCGCGTGAGGCCCATCGGCGCGGCGAGGTTGACGCGCAGCAGCGACAGCCAACTGTCGAACGACTGGTGCTCGATCGGACCGAGCGAGCCGAGCAGGGCGGCGGTATGAACCAGCGCGTCGAGGCGCCCGACCTGCGCCTCGAGCGCTGACGCGACGTTCGCGAAGTCCGACGCCTCGGCCTTCGCGAGGTCGAGCGGCAGGATGATCGGCTCCGGACGGCCCGCCGCCACGACCTCGTCGTAGAGTGATTCGAGCTTGCGCACGACGCGCGCGTGAAGCACCACCGTGGCTCCGGCCGCAGCCGCTGCGAGGGCCAGCGGTCTTCCGAGGCCGCCCGTCGCGCCCGTCACCAGGATGACGCGGTCGCGAAGGTCGGCGACGGGGGAAGCTTGCGGCGGCGGCAGCGGCATCGTGGTCTGGCCGCCGCATTGCGACGACTTCATGCGAGAAGGCGTCGATCATAAGCGAGGCACGCAGGCGGCAAGGCCGTCGCGGCAACCTGCGCAACGCGCATGGATTGCGCCGACAGTTTGCCGCGCTGCAATTACCCGCTATAATTCCGAATTCGCCGTGGGGGTATAGCTCAGCTGGGAGAGCGCTTGCATGGCATGCAAGAGGTCAGCGGTTCGATCCCGCTTACCTCCACCACCGACCTCGCGGCCGTGATTGCACTGCGCCGCGAATGCCTCGCGGTCCCTATCGTCTAGAGGCCCAGGACACCGCCCTTTCACGGCGGTAACGCGGGTTCGAATCCCGCTGGGGACGCCAGTAAA
>Ga0157378_10003206_pt1 | contig 14537 bp, 13 predicted proteins | sample M65metaG_FD_115309 | JGI IMG/M metagenome (GOLD analysis project Ga0157378, IMG submission 115309) | Miscanthus rhizosphere microbial communities from Kellogg Biological Station, Michigan, USA - M6-5 metaG | ecosystem: Host-associated > Plants > Roots > Rhizosphere > Soil | place: USA: Michigan...
AAGTGATGACCGGATTCCGGGTCGCTCTCGGAGGCGCCCAGGAACGCTACGGTATCCAACCGGATCTGACCACCATCGGCAAGATCATCGGCGGCGGGCTGCCGCTGGCGGCCTACGGCGGTCGCGCGGACATCATGAAGAAGATCGCGCCATTGGGACCGGTGTATCAGGCGGGGACCCTATCGGGAAATCCTCTGGCCGTCGCTGCCGGCTTGGCCATGTTGCGGTTCCTGATCGCCCATCCGGAGACTTACGTCACGCTGGAAGCTCGCGCAGCGGAGCTGACCGCGTGGACCCCGCCCGGTGTGACGGTGAACCGAGTCGGGTCGATGTTTACCTTCTTTTTCACCGCGAATCCGGTAACGGATTGGGAATCGGCCAAGAAGTGCGACACCGCCCGATTCGGCAAGTTCTTCCATTTCCTGCTGGAACGCGGCGTTTACATCGCTCCATCGCAGTTCGAGGCGGGATTTGTGTCGGCGGCACACAGTCCGGAGGACATTCGGGCTACAGTTGCCGCCACGCGCGAGTTCTTCGAAGCAGCACGTTAAGATTGTAGTAACCCGTGCAGCGCTATTACTTCGATCACAACGCGACCACTCCGGTATCGCCGGAGGTGCTGGAGGCCATGCTTCCGATGCTGACCGAAGTGTACGGCAACGCATCCAGCATTCACCATTTTGGGCAGGCGGCGCGTCAGAAGCTGGATGCGGCGCGCAAGCAGGTAGCCGAGGCCCTGGGCGCCGAGCCGCAGGAAATCGTGTTCACCAGCGGTGGTACGGAAGCGGACAATCTTGCGATTCTGGGCGGCTCCTCTGGCGGCCACGTTGTCACCACTACCTTCGAGCATCCCGCAGTGCTGGCGTCGGCGGCGCAGTGCGATCACACGCTGGTCCCGGTGGATGGGCAAGGCCTGGTGGATCCGGCTGCGATCCAGCGAGCGCTGCGGCCGGATACGAAACTCATCAGCGTGATGCACGCCAACAACGAAATCGGCACCATCCAGCCGATTGCCGAGATTGCGCGCGTTGCCGCGGAGGCAGGGGTCGCGATGCACTCCGACGGAGTACAGGCGATGGGGAAAATCCCGATCAAAATGACCGGCCTCGGCGTCGCGCTGTATTCGATCAGCGGGCACAAGATTGGTGCGCCCAAGGGTGTCGGCGTCCTGTACGTTCGCAAAGGGACCGGTCTCAAGCCGATGCTGTACGGCGGGCGTCATGAGCGCGAGCGGCGGGGCGGTACGGAGAACGTCGCGGGCGCCGTCGCCCTGGGCCGCGCGATGCAGTGGATCGGCGATCATGGCGATGCGGAGAGACGTCGCGTCGAAATTCTGCGCGATCGCCTGGAGCAGAGCATCGCCAGCCGCATTAAAGATACGCACGTGAATGGCGCGGGAGCGCCTCGCGTCCCGAACACCACCAACGTCCGATTCGACGGAATCGACAGCGACGCGTTATTGATCGCGCTGGATCTCAAGGGATTCGCGGTATCGAGCGGCGCGGCCTGCTCCAGCGGCGCTCCGGAGCCCTCGCATGTTCTCTTGGCGATGGGGCTGAACCGGCTGGAAGCTCGATCCAGCATTCGATTTTCTCTAGGACGCTCGAACACCATCGAGCAAGTGGACGCGCTGGTCGAGGCTCTGGTCGAATCGGTTGCGCATCTGCGAAAGCTGGCCCCTGCCTATGCCTGACAAACCGATTGCCGTCGCCATGTCCGGCGGGGTGGACAGCTCTGTGGTCGCAGGCATGCTGCAGGCCCGCGGCGAAAACGTGATCGGCCTGACCATGCAGCTGTGGAACCAGCGGCGGCTGCCGGAGATCCAGAGCGACGAGGCCACCGGACGATGCTGTTCGCTCGACGACGTTTACGACGCACGCGCCGTCGCGCAGATCCTTGGGATTCCGTACTACGTGGTCAACTTTGAGCAGCAATTCGAAGAGCAAGTGGTTAAGCCGTTTGTCGGCGAGTATCTCGCGGGGCGAACTCCCATTCCCTGTACGCTGTGCAATAACTTCATCAAGTTCGACCGATTTCTGGAAATGGCGGAAGGCGCCGGCGCGGACCGCATCGCCACGGGTCACTACGCGCAAATTCGGTCCAACCCCGATAGCGGACGCTGGGAAATGCTGCGCAGCGTGGATCGCGCCAAAGACCAGACGTATTTTCTGTTCGGACTAAAGCAGGATCAGCTCGCGCGCTCGATGTTTCCCTTGGGCAGCATGGAGAAGGCTGCCGTACGCGATCTGGCTCGCGAGCTCGGCATCCCGACTGCGGCCAAGCCGGACAGCCAGGAAATCTGCTTCGTGCCCAACGGCGACTATGCGGCGTTTATCGACGCGTATTTTCGCGAGCAGGGAATCGCTCCGCAGGACGTGGCAGGTGATCTGGTCACCGCCGACGGCCATGTGCTGGGCGGGCATGCGGGTGTGCATCACTTCACCGTGGGCCAGCGCCGGGGCCTGGGTTTGTCGGCGGCCGAGCCCCTCTACGTGATTTCTACGGATCCCGCCAACCGGCGCGTTGTGGTTGGCCGTGACCGCGAGCTGTTAAGCGATCGAACCTATGCCGGCGATGTGAATTGGATCTCGATCGCCGCGCCCTCTGAGCCAGTGCGGGCGGAGGTCAAGATTCGTAACAAACATGCGGCCGCGCCTGCGACGATTCTGCCCACATCCGACCCCGCGCGAGTGGAGATCCGTTTTGACGAAGCCCAGCGTGCTGTCACGCCGGGCCAGGGCGCGGTGTTTTATTCGGGCGAACTCGTCCTAGGTGGCGGCTGGATCGAGTGACTTCGTTCGAGCTGAAGGCGCGCGCTTGTGCCAAGGCACTCGATTGGGGCGTGCCTCGGCTGCGCCGTGTCGCGCTGCGCAACCTGGAACTCGCAGGAATCGCAAATCCTGATGAAATCGCCGATGGCGTGTTCCTCTCTATTGGCCGCATCATGGCGAGCGTTGCGGCGTTTCCGTCCATTACACGCGACAACGTTCACCAGTGGATCCGCTATGACGGCTTGGAAAACTTCACTGCCGCACAAACCCAGGGACGCGGCGTGCTGGTGGCCACCGCGCACCTGGGCAACTGGGAACTCAGCGCGTTCACGCACGCGATCATGACCGCGCCGATGCATATCGTCGTCCGCCCTCTGGATAATCCCCGGGTGAATGCATGGGTAGAGAATCGCCGTGCGCTTTCGGGTAATCACATCATCCAGAAGAAGGATGCCGCGCGCGAAATCCTGCGGGCACTGTCATCCGGAAGCGCAGTGGGCATCCTGATCGACCAGAACACCACGCCGGCGGAGGGTGTGTTTATAGATTTCTTCGGCCGGAAAGCCTGCGCCGGCACGGCCTTCGTCAAGTTCGCCCACCACACGGGCGCAGCCGTGGTGCCCGGATATGCTCTGTGGTCTGATGAGGAGAAAAAGTACATTCTTCGCTTCGATCCACAGGTCGAGATGACCGGCGATATCGGAGCCGACACTCAGCGAGTGCATGCGGAACTGGAGCGCGTGATCCGTGCGCATCCGGACCAATGGCTATGGGTTCATCGGCGCTGGAAGACGCGCCCGCCGGGCGAGCCGGGCTTGTACTGAGATAGAATCGCGGCATGAGCCCCGCGGAACGAATCGAAATCGTCGACATGCTGGAGAAGAGCAGGGAAGACTTCCATGCTGCGGTAGCCGGTGTTTCCGAAGCCTTGGCGAAGACCCGGCCTGAAGCCGGCCGCTGGTCGGTGCTGGAATGCGTGGAGCACGTGGCCACCGTCGAGGACATGTTTCTGAAACGGCTCGCCGGCGGTGAGTACACGGAAGCGACCCCGGAAGATAAAGCGAAGGAAGTATCGCTTGCGGCCAGAATCGTGGACCGCTCTTCGCGCAGACAAGCCCCCGAAACGGTCTTGCCCAAAGGCCGGTTCACCAGCCTGGCGGAGGGACTGGAGCATTTCGAAGACGCCCGTGGGCGGTCTCTGCAGTTCGCCCGGCAACGTGCCGCGGATCTCTATACGCTGGCCTCAATGCATCCGGCTTTTGGACCCCTGAACGGAGTGGAGGCCCTGATCATCATTGCGTCCCACTCGCAGCGGCACGCGGAGCAGATTCGAGAGACTCGGGCGGCGATCGACAAGCTTTAGCGCCGGCGTTTCGGACCGCGGCGAGGACCTTTGCGCGGAGGCTTGTGTGCCGATCTGCGCGCCGACTTTGCGGTGTTTGGCGGCGTCTTGAGTAAGGTTTTCTCGGGACGCTTTGCCGGGCTGCCCGCTGGCGGCACCACTGAGAACTGCAGCTTCTTCTCTACTCCGTCCACGCGATCCAGCCGGACCTGTACCTTATCGCCGATCGAGAACTGACGCCGGCTGCGCTCGCCGATGATCTTGCGGACATTCTCGTGATACATGTAGCGGTCCCCCGGAAGACTATCCAGAGGGACCAGGCCTTCGATAAACAGCTCTTCCAGTTCGACGAAAAATCCGAACCGCGTGGTCGATATGATCATGGCGGCGAACTCGTTGCCCACCTTGTCGATCATGAACTTGACCTTTTTCCACTCGACAAGTTCACGCTCGGCATCGGCGGCGCGGCGTTCGCTCTCTGACGCCGATTCGGCAATCGCCCGCATGTCGGCGTCGTAGCGCCCGTGATCCAGATGCGCGCCCAGTACGCGGTGCACGATCAAGTCGGGATAACGGCGTATGGGCGAAGTAAAGTGCGTGTAGCTCGGAGCCGCCAGCGCGAAATGGCCCTGGTTGCGATCGCTATAGCGAGCTTGTTTGAGCGATCGCAGCATCAGATAGCTGAGAATGCGCTCCTCCGGCTTGCCTTCGATCTTCTTAACCAGTTTCTGGTAGTTGCGCGAGGTGAAATTCACATCGTCCAGCGCAATGGTCTGATCGCCAAAGCGCTTGACGGGGGCCGCGCCTCCGCGAAGCGAGTACCCGAAGTGAGTCGCAATTTCCTCGAACTCTAGAACGCGTTTAGGATCGGGACGCTCATGGATGCGATAGATGCTGGGGACCTCCAGCGCTTCCAGATGCGACGCGACCGCTTCGTTCGCGGCCAGCATGAACTCCTCGATGATCCGATGCGCGAAGTTTCGCGGCGCGCGCGTGACGCCGGTCATTTCACCAAATTCGTCGAATTCCAGCAGCGGCTCGGGCAGGTCGAAATCGATCGATCCGCGCCGGACGCGTTTGCGGTTCAGGATTTTCGCCAGTTCCTGCATCCACGTGAAGCGCTGGACCAGTTTCGCGTAGCGGTCCCGCAGCGCGGCATCGCCATTCAGGACGCCATGGACCGCGGTGTAGGTCATCCGTTCGGCGCTGCGGATCACGCCGCGAGCGAACTCCTGACGAATCACGTCGCCTTGCGGGTCGATCTCCAGTAGGGCCGACAGCACTAGCCGGTCTTCGTGCGGACGCAGCGAGCATTGGTCGGTGGATAGCTCCACCGGCAGCATGGGAACTGCGCGATCCGGGAAGTACACGCTGGTGCCGCGCATGGCCGCTTCCCGGTCGATGGGCGAACCGGGCCGCACGTAATGGCTCACGTCGGCGATATGAACCTGCAATGCCCAGTTGCCGTCGGCCAGCGGCTCAACCCACACGGCATCGTCGAAATCCCGCGCGGTTTCGCCATCGATGGTGACGATATCCAGCTCTCGGAAATCGCGGCGCCGGGCGATTTCCTCCGGAGGAATGGTTCCGGGAATCGACCTCGCCTGCGTTAATACATCATCGGGAAATCGATGGGGAATGTGATGCGAGCGGATCAGGATCTCGACGTCGATGCCGAAATCTCCCGGCCGGCCAAGAATCTCGATAATGCGGCCCACCGGGCGGTCGCCATCGTCGCCGAAATCCAGAATCTCCGCCGTCACCACCAGGCCAGCCAGATCTTCCACGGAACGGATCGTGATCGGTGCCGCGCCAACGCGGTCGATGGTCGTCTGGCGTGCCGGCAGCGCCATGTCCTCCGGAATTTCGATCCATTGCTTGATGCGGTCTTCGTGCGGCACAACGAAGAGACCCGTACGCCGAATCTTAAACTCGCCCACCACGGTGAGATGCGCGCGCCGCAGCACGCGCACAATCTCGCCGTCCGCCTTGCCGTCGCGCTCGATGCGGGAAATGCGCGCCACCACGCGATCGCCGTGCATCGCGCGGGCAGCGGAGTCCTTGGGAATATAGACGTCGCCCTTGAGTCCCGGCACGGGCGCATCCGGTATCACGAAGCCGTAACCGTCGCGATGGACGTTGAGCCGCCCCACGGCGAATTCGCGGCTGACGCCCGTCGCCGTGTAATGCCCGGAGCGCGTTTCGATCAGATCCCCGCGCTCGATCAGCCGCGCGAGCTCCTGTTCCAGATCCGCCCTCGTGGTGCCTTCCCGCGACCGCTCTCGCAGCAGATGCTTGAGCGTCGCACGGCCGTGCGGCAGCTTGCGAATGTGCTGGATCAGGGGGATCGCCACGATCCATTATATTGGTGTGGATGGAGCTGCTGACAGTAAGACTCGAAATTCCGGAAGGCGGCAACATCATCGTTGGCCAAAGCCACTTCATCAAGACCGTCGAGGATCTGTACGAAGCCATGGTGAACACGGCCCCCGGAATCAAGTTCGGTATCGCCTTCAATGAGGCGTCGGGCCACTGCCTGACCCGCGTCGATGGCAATGACGACGACTTGAAGGCCAACGCCACGAAGAACGCTCAATCCATCGCCGCAGGCCATGTCTTCGTGGTGTCCCTGCGCGACGGCTTTCCGATCAACGTTCTCGGCCGGATTCGTGAAATTCCTGAGGTCTGCTCCATTTTCTGCGCCACCGCAAATCCCGTTGAGATGATCCTCGCCCAGACCGAGCAGGGTCGCGGAGTACTCGGGGTGATCGACGGCAGCTCGCCGAAAGGCGTGGAAGACGCCTCGGGCGCCGAGTGGCGGCACGGATTCCTGCGCAAGATCGGATACAAACGCTGATGCGATTCATCCTGGTGACGCTCTTGGGCGTAAGTTACGCGGCCGCCCAGCCGGCCGTGCCGGTTGTCAACGAGCCGCATCACCACGTCATTTATGAAGACGCGCGCGTGCGCATTCTCGACGTCCAGGTAGAGTCGCGAGGATCCACACTCCTGCATCGTCACGATAACGACTATGTCTGGGTCTCGCTCGGCGATAGCCGCTTGCTCGACACTGTACCGGGCCAGCCCGGAAAGCCGATTCAAGCTGCCGACGCCAGCATTCATTTCACCCGCGGCGCGTTCGCCCACACCGCTCGCAATGAAAACGACCGCCCGTTTCGCGATGTGATGGTGGATCTGTTGCAGCGCCAAAGCGGTCCCAGGAATGTCTGCGGGGAGGTGCTCTCCGGCGAATACCTGCACTGCCATGAGCCTGGCGCGGAATGGCTGGGAGCGAACCTCCAGATTCAATTTGAGACCGATCAGACCCACGTCGGTATCCTCCAGATCGAACCCAACGCGACCCTGACGCTCCCCCCGGCGGACGTCCCGCCCCTGCTGATCGCGCTCGAAGGCACCCAGGCCGAGGCGGTGATGCGCGCAAACGGAGCCTCGGCGGCCAGCGGCGTACAGCGCATTTTGACCGCCGCTAATGTGTTGCGCTCGCCTGCCGATCAGATTACAGAGATCCGTAACACGGGCAAGGCCCCGGCACGCTTTCTGGTCGTTGAATTCGGCGGTCCCGGTGAATAGCGACGGGGAATAGGCGAATCAAGTAGATGGAACTTCCCGCCATTCTTGGAAAGTACGAGCTGCTCGAGTTTTTAGGCGGCGGCATGTCGCACGTCTATCGCGCCCGCGATACCGTGATCGACCGCGCCGTGGTCGTGAAAATCCTGACCGACGATTCCTGCAAGGATGCCGACGCCAAGGCGCGTTTTCTCCAGGAAGCCAGGCTGGCGGGCGGATTCCAGCACGAAAACATCGTCAGCGTTTTCGATTACGGCGAGTTCGACGGCAAGCCCTTCATCGTGATGGAGTATCTCAAAGGCGAGGACCTGCGAGAAGCCATTCGCGGCAGCCGCCTGGGCGGCATGAACGATCGCCTGCGCATCGCCCTGCATATCGCGGACGCCTTGCAGTACGTGCACACCCGCGCGATCGTCCATCGCGATATCAAGCCGGAAAATATTCACATCGATCCGAATGGCCGCGTCAAGCTGATGGATTTCGGCATCGCCAAGACCGCCGACCTGTCGCTCACCCGCACCGGGATGGCGATGGGCACGCCGTACTACATGTCGCCCGAGCAAATCTCCGGGAATCCTACTTCGCATCTGGTGGACATTTACGCCTACGGGTTGTTGTTGTACGAAATTCTTACCGGCGTGCGCGGAGTCCGCGGCGAGACCATGGAGCAGGTCTTCTTCCAGATTCTGAACCAGACTGTGGACGTATCCGCGATGGAAAAGGCCGGAGTGCCTGCCGCGGTGCGTGATCTGGTATTGCGCTGTACTGCGAAGAAACCCGAGGATCGCCCTCAGAGCTTCCAGGCCATCTCGGAAGAACTTCGCGGCATCCTGGCAGGTGCGAAAGTTGCCGAGTCTCCTGCGCTGCCGCCAGAAAAGGCTAGAACGCCCGTGTGGATTGCACTGGCAGCCGCTCTTGCCCTCGCTGCTGGAATCGCATTCTGGATGATGCGGTCTCCATCGGTGCCCGTCGTTCCCGGAATGGTCTATATTCCGGCGGGGACATTTCTAGCGGGCGAAAACAAGAAGCCCACCGAGCTCGCCGCTTTCTTCATCGACGAAACCGAAGTGTCCAACGCCGACTTCTGCAAAGCGATCGGATGCAGTGTCGAGCCCGGGACCGAGAATCTCCCCAGGGTCGGCATCGCTGTCGCCGAGGCTCGTGGCTATGCGCAGAAAATCGGCAAGCGCCTGCCGACGTCGCTCGAATGGGAGCGCGCAGTGCGGGGCACTCAAGGCGCGCTGTTCCCTTGGGGCGATCAGAAAGACACGGCCAAGGCGAACGTCAGCGACAATCCCGCCTCACCGCACGAATTGATGCCGGTCCGTTCCATGACGGGTCCGCTGTTCAACATCATCGGCAACGCCTGGGAGATGGTGGATGGGACGGTGACTCCCAGTGCTACCGCCATCGCGATGTTTGCCGCCGTGATGAATCCGCCGGCCACCGCGCAGGAGCCTTGGATTACCATGCGCGGCGGCGCATTCGATCGCGCACTCGAACCAGGCTTCGCCTACGATGCCGTCAGCATTCCAGAACGCTTCTCGGCGCGCAACGTCGGCTTCCGCTGCGCCAAAACCCCCTAAGGCCGTTACACGTTATACGTCGGCGGCACCACGCCCTTGATCCGCAGGTACATTTCGCCATACCCGCGAGTGTGCGCCGTGTGGATCATCGCCTGGTACAGCAGCTCCAAACCGGTGGCGGCCTGTTTCCCCTGGCCGAACGTCTTGGTCAGATCGGCCGACGTTAGCTGTGAGACCACCCCGATCGACCAGTCATACAGCGCCGTCAAATACTTTACCGTCGCCGCTCTACTGATATCGTTCATCGGAGCCGCCGGAGCCATGCCCTTGCCCAGCCGTCCCAGATAGAAACCTTCCGCCTGACCCAGGTGCTGCTGCTCCGCACCGAATGCGCGAGCTTCGGGAAACGGTTTGAAATCGTAATTCTCCGCCGGCATGGCCTCGGCCGTTTTCAGCGTCAGGTCTTTCGACTTCTTCCAGTGTCCAACTAAGATGTCGATTTCAGCGTCCGCGGCTTTCGCGATACGCACCGTGGCAGCCGTGGCCGCCGCTCCTGCTACCAAGGATCCGATTACCTTGCGTCGATTCATTTGAGACTCTCCTCTTCTCCGGACTATTGTATACAAGACCGCATGCTAGGCTCACAGTATGGGGCTATCTCCTTCGTTCTTCGCCGCGAAATTCGGCATCACCGAACATGATCTCGAAGGCTACCTGAGCGAAGCGCTCTCCGCCGGCGGAGACTACGCCGATCTGTATTTCGAATATCTCTCCACCAGCTCCATTGGCATCGATGAAGGGATCGTCAAAAGCGCCAGCGAAAGCGTCACGCTGGGGGTCGGCATCCGTGTCATCGCAGGCGAGCGCACCGGATACGCCTATAGTGACGACCTCAGCCCCGAGAAGATCCGTAAGGCCGCGCGCGTAGCGGCGCTGATCGCCCACGGTCCGGCCACCATAGTAAAGACGGGCTTTGAAGAGTCCTTAAAGCACAATCTCTATCCCATGCTGAAGACGCCCCACGAAGTGGGTCTGGCCGAGCGCGTGGACCTGGTAAAGCGCGCCGATGCCGCCGCCCGCGCCTACGACAACCGCGTGTTTCAGGTGATCGCGAACTATGCCGACAGCGTGCGCGAAGTCCTGATGGCTTCGAGCGACGGCCGCCTGAGTTTCGATCGCCAGCCGATGGCGCGGATGGGCGTCGCAGCGCTGGCTCGCGAAGTGGACGGCGTCCCGCAGCAGGGGTATTCGGGAGGCGGCGGGCGTGTCACTCTCGATTTCTTCCTGAACGAGAAAACGCCCGAGCATTTCGCCCGGGAAGCCGCGCGTCAAGCCATCGTCCAGCTCTCGGCTGTCGATGCGCCAGCAGGCGAATCCGTCGTGGTGCTGGGCCCCGGCTGGCCCGGCATTCTGTTGCACGAAGCCGTCGGCCATGGACTCGAGGCCGACTTCAACCGCAAAGGTGTTTCCGCGTTCAGCGGACGCATCGGACAACAGGTGGCCAGCCCGTTGTGCACCGTGATCGACGACGGGACCATCGCTCAATTTGGGGGCGGCAGCCGGCGTGGATCGCTCAACGTGGACGACGAAGGCGTTCCCACGCAGAAGAACGTCTTGATCGAGAACGGCATCCTGCGCGGCTATCTGCAGGATACGCTCTCGGCCCGGCTCCTGAAGTCGGCATCCACCGGCAGCGGACGCCGCGAAAGCTACCAGCACATCCCCATGCCGCGCATGACCAACACTTACATGCTGGCCGGCCAAAGCGATCCCGAGGAGATCATTCGCAGCGTGCCTAAGGGAATCTATTGCGCCACGTTCGGAGGCGGGCAGGTGGATATCACCAGCGGTAACTTCGTCTTCCAGGCCACCGAAAGTTATCTGATCGAAAATGGCAAGCTCACCCGGCCGGTCAAGGGCGCGACGCTCATCGGAAACGGCCCCGAAGCGCTGAAGTACGTCAGCATGGTGGGTCACGATCTCCAGCTCGATGAAGGCATCGGCGTCTGCGGCAAGGAAGGGCAGAGCGTCCCTGTGGGTGTCGGCATCCCTACAGTGAAGATCGACAAGATGACCGTGGGCGGAACCGCGGCATGAGCGAATTACTGGATATCGCCATCGCCGCCGCCAAGCGAGCCCTGGAACTCGGTGCTACGGGCGCCGAATGCACCATCGCCGAGGGCGAGGAATTCTCCGCCAGCGTCCGCATGCGTGAGGTCGAAAACCTGAAGCAGGCTGGTTCGCGAGGCGCGGGAATTCGTGTCCTGGTGGACAGTCTTACTGGTTCATCCAGAACATCGGATTTATCGCCGCAAGGTATTGAAACTATGGTGCGTGGCGCCATGGATCTGGCTCGCATCACCACCCCCGATCCGCACGCCGGGCTTCCCGATCCAGCCGACCTTGGGAAGTTCCAGGGTGACCTTGGGTTGTACGATGACTCGATTTCCCGCATGGAAACCGAATGGAAGATCGCCCAGGCGATGAAGGGCGAAGAGGTGGCCCTGTCGGCCGACGCCCGTATCACCAACTCGGAAGGCGCCTCGTTCGATTCCTACCTGGGCTCCCGCGTATTCGCCAACTCGCTCGGGTTCGCGGGTGAGTACCGGACGTCATCCTGCGGACTGAGCGTGGTCCCAGTGGCCAAGCAGAACGGCTCCATGGAACGTGACTATTGGAGCAGTTCGGCGCGCAAGGCTTCGGGCCTCGAAAGCCCGGAAGAAGTGGGCAGACGCGCCGCCGAACGCGCCCTGCGCCGCCTGAATCCCCGCAAGGTGCCGACGCAGAAAGTCCCGGTGATCTTTGAACCTCGCACCGCGCGGAATCTTTTGGGCGATCTCTTCGATGCCGTGAACGGCGGCGCCATCTATCGCCATGCGTCGTTCCTGGCGGGCAAGCTGGGAGAGAAAATCGCATCCGAGGCGTTGACCGTCATCGACGACGCCACCATGCCCGGATTGTTCGGCAGCTCGCCCTTCGACGATGAAGGCATCGCTTCCCGGCGGACCGTTGTCATTGAGCGCGGCGTGCTGAAGAGTTACCTGCTGAATACCTACACCGCTCGTAAACTCGGGCTGAAGACCACGGCCAACGCGTCGCGCGGATTGGCCGGTAGCGCCGGCGTCGGCCCGGGAAATTTCTATATCGAAGCTGGATCGCGTTCGGAAAAAGATTTGATCGCGGGGGTCCGCCAGGGACTCTATGTGACCGAATTGATCGGCGCTTCCGCCAACACCGTCACCGGCGATTACTCTTCCGGCGCAGCCGGCCTGTGGATTGAAAACGGTGAACTGGCGTATCCTGTTTCCGAGATCACCATCGCCGGAAATCTCAAGCAGATGCTGATGAACCTGGAGCAGGTCGCCTCGAATCTCGAATTCCGCAGCTCCATCGCTTCGCCGGCTGTATTGATCGGGGAGATGACTATCAGTGGCCAGTGACTTTCCACTCTCTTCCGCCATGCCGCGCAAGCGTTCCTTGCCTGCCGTCCCGTTGATCATCTTGGCCGCGCTGGTGATCGCCGGCGGCGGCGTGGTCGCTTATCTGGAGTTTGCCCCGCGCACACCGGCCGCGGATGCGCCGCTTAGCCCTGAGGGTCGCGCCTATGTCGGACACCTCAAGCTGGCCGACGTGAACATGAAGGGTTCCAAGAATTACTTCAGCCAGATGGTGGTGGAGATCTCCGGCAATATCACCAACGCCGGGGATCGCAACCTGGATACGGTCGAAATCAACTGCGTCTTTCAGGATGCGTACGGCCAGATGGCCTTGCGGCAGCGCGTGCCGATCGTGAGCCCCAAAATGGGAGGTCTGAAGCCCGGCGAGACGAAGAGCTTTCGCCTGCCGTTCGATCAGCTGCCTGAGGCCTGGAATCAGAAGATGCCGCTGCTGGTGATCGCCAGCGTGAAGTTCAACTGATGTCGCTCATACTTCTTGTCGACGACGAGCCCGGCGGCCTCGAAATCCGCAAGATGCTGCTGGAGCGCGAAGGGCACCACGTGCTCACCGCAGCCGACGCGGGCGGCGCCCGCGCATGTTTTCGCCGGAATGCGATCGAGTACGTGATCCTCGATTTACGTTTACCTCAACCGGAGGACGGTCTGGCTTTGGTTCGCGAGTTTCGCGCAGCGTCGCCGGATCTTCGGATTATCGTCCTGGCAGGTTGGAGCGCGGATCTGGAAGGGCGCCCCGAACGGATTCTGGTCAACGAAGTCCTGGCCAAGCCCGTCCGCTCGGAGCGTCTGATCAGTTCTGTGCGAAAACGCGCTTAGCGCGGAACTTCTTCTTCGCCGATCGCTCCGCAATGCACCGCGCGCTCGAAGTAGTTGAGCAGTCCGCGCCCCGTGGCCGCGTCGTCGAAGAGCGCACCCACGCGCGTCGCTTGTTGCTCCCGATCTCTGAAATTACGCAGCCTGATCGAGGCCTCATCCAAGCCCTCCAGGAAGAACGCATACACGGCGGCCAGGCGAGCGGGGATCTGTGCGGGATGCAGGTCCCAGCCCTGATAGAAACCGTTATAGAGGGCATGGCGAACGTTGGCATAGTGCGCCTTCCAGCCTTCATGGACCGCGGGCGGAATGGGCAGAATATTCGTCGCGCCATCCGCCAGCCAAACGCCGGTTCCTGCCAAGGATGCCAGCATCATGGATCGTGCGAACTCGCACGCCGGATGCCGCAGGGTCTGATGCGCCGCCGTGATGCCCAGACTGGAGGTGTAATCGTACGCTCCGAAATGCGCGGCGATGCACTTCCCTTGGGCTGCTTCCACCAGCTTCGGCAGGATGAATATCGACTCCGGCGTCTCCACCATGATCTCGATACACACGCCGGGATACGGCCGCAGAGACTCGATCAACTCGGCAACTTGTTCAGGTGCGGTGACCTTCGGCAGCGTGACCACGAAATTCTTCGGCAAGGTCGCCTGCGAAAGAAAACGATCTAGCGTCCGCAGCGCACGCGCTTTGGTTTCCACGTGGAAAGACTTAATGCGGATTCCCAGCAGGGGCGGAAGAGCGTTTGCAGCGGTCACTTCCCGGGCGGCAGAATCAACCGCTGCGTCTTCTTCAGCTTCCGTGCGAACTCCAAAGCCATCCTCGAAGTCGATGCGAAAATCCTCTATGGCCTGCGCGCCGAGCTTGTGCTTTACCCGTGCATGGACGGTTCCCGCCAGCGGTTCCGGAATGCCAAAAAGCTCGACCAACGTGGCGCTGTCCGGTGCAAATTCGGCGAAGCAGCGCTCGGCCAGCAGGCTCAATTTGCTGCAAGTTGTTGATTTAAACAGGTGCGCGCCGCCATACAGCGTATGAATGG
>Ga0157378_10003207_pt1 | contig 14537 bp, 15 predicted proteins | sample M65metaG_FD_115309 | JGI IMG/M metagenome (GOLD analysis project Ga0157378, IMG submission 115309) | Miscanthus rhizosphere microbial communities from Kellogg Biological Station, Michigan, USA - M6-5 metaG | ecosystem: Host-associated > Plants > Roots > Rhizosphere > Soil | place: USA: Michigan...
GCGATGACCGAGGACGAGATCGAGCGCAACGCCGCGTCCGATCCCGACGACCCGCCGATGCCGGAAGGCGAGGCCAATGCCTTCATCGGCGGGCATATGGTGCCAAGGGTGGTGGTCGATCTGTCGCATGCTAATTTGAAAGACCCTGCCGTGCTGAATGATGCCGGGTATATTTATTCGCCATTGCTGGATAAGTACCAGATGGGTGAGCAGTCGGTTGATTTTGTGTATCTGGCGGATGCATTACCTTCGTTTACTTTCCCCGGCAACCTGAAGCAATTATATAACTATAACACCTGGAAACAACTGACCGATAAAACCAATTGCCACCCGCTTTTTGATTTGCAGGAATATATTGGTGCTGAGGATAAAACCTCGGCCCTGAACCTGGTTCGGATTAAATCTTCGGATGTTGAATCGGATGATTTTGGATTGATCCCGTTGGATAAGAGCCTGGTTTTTGTACTCGAGACCGACGAACTTCACGGCATGGCTGACCAGCGTACTTTCTTTTTTAAGATGGAAGAACTGGGGCTTGATGTACCGGTGATTGTGAAGCGAAGCTATCGCTTCGGGTCCGAAAGTCCGGAAGTCGGAAAGTCCGAAAGCAATCAACTCACTATTCACCATTCACCACTCACCACCAATCTCCAGCTATACTCCTCCACCGACCTGGGCGCGCTGTTAGTCGACGGTTTTGGTGACGGGATTTGGATAGATGCGCCGGGGATTGAAACTAAAGTAATTACCTCTACCGCTTTCGGTATTTTGCAGGCAACACGCTCAAGGATTTCGAAAACGGAATATATTTCATGCCCCAGCTGCGGACGCACTTTGTTCGACCTGATGATAACCACCCAGATGATCCGCAGCCGTACAAGTCATTTGAAAGGACTGAAGATCGGTATTATGGGTTGTATCGTTAACGGTCCGGGCGAAATGGCCGATGCGGATTACGGCTACGTAGGTTCGGGAACTGATAAAGTAACGCTTTACCGCGGCAAGGAAGCTGTGAAAAAAAATATCAGCTCTGCGAAAGCCTTAGAGGAACTGATCGGTATTATACAGGAAGACGGGAACTGGATAGAGCCCGCTTAAAATATACATCTCAACTTAACCCCTTATCATGAAAAAGTTTTACTTCGTTATTTTATTGGTTTTGCCGCTGTTATCGGCTGCCCAGAGCAACTATAAAAAAGGCTGCGTTGTTAATTTAAACGGCGATACGCTTCGCGGATATATCGATTACAGAGAGTGGGGGCGCAACCCTAAAAATGTAAATTTTAAAACTGCCCTTGGAGCAAGGGGACGGCTGCTTGGACCTGCAGAAATCAGTTATTTTGAAATTGATGGCGATGTGAGTTATCATCGGTTTAAGGTTGCCATCAGCTTAAACACGGTGGATATATCGTCGCCTTCATCTGCGGCGGATACATCTTCAGTAACGGATACCATTTTTTTGAAAATATTGCAAAAAGGGAAATATGTTACCCTATATGCGTATAAAGACGGACTTAAAGAGCGGTTTTATATAAAAGAAAGCGATATGGAGGTGCCGGCAGAATTGCGGTATGGCATATATGAGGACCCCAACTCCGATAAAATAATTAGTCAGGAGACCTACAAGGCTCAGCTCAACCAAATTATTATCAAATATAGTCCGGATGGCGGTAAGCTGATCAAACAAGTTCAGCGGGCCGCGTATAGGGCTGATGACTTGGCCGACGTGGCGGCCCAAATCAACGGTAATACGCAAACGCAGGTTTCTTCGGCATCCGGGAAAAATGCCGGGGTCAGGTTTTTTGCTGGCGGCGCAGTTATTTCAAGCACTTTAAAAGACGCCGCTTACTATGGCTCCCCGGCTTCCAGGTCAGTTGCCCCCAAAATATCCGTTGGTGTGGATGCGATAGTGAACCCGGCGGTAGGTCATCTGATTTTCAGACTCGAACTAGCTTATGCAGTGAATAACTTTAGTTTCACGGACAGGCCTGACCCTGTTTTTAACATTGCAGACCCGGACATAAGTTATATCAAGATCAAACAAAACGTTGTGTATATAACGCCGCAGGTGATCTATAATATTTATAATACCGATGCGCTAAAAATATTTGTCGACCTGGGCTACTCTGTAAATCTTCTGTCATACCCCTCAACACAGGTTACGACGTACAATAACGAGGGGCTTGTCTCATCGAAGCAATCGAAGCAATTCTCGGCTTCAAGGGGCTATTACGGGGCATCTCAATTTAAGGTCGGGCTGGTGTTGAGCAGAATGCTGGAAATTTATGCGGCTTATTATCCTTCAGCCAACATTAGTAATACTATAAACTATTCGATAAATTTGGCCTCGTACCAGGCTGGTATTAATTATTATTTCGGAAGCAGGAAGTAGTTGATGAGGATGCAGGATTCGGTTGAAAATCTGGTTTACCAGGTAATAGACTAACACAACTCATTGATATCAACTTTAGCAAAAGCCCTCGACGAACTGATCAATGCATCCGCGAGAATGGTAACTGGATAGAGCAGGCGTAAATCAAGTCCGAAGTCGAAAGTCTTTGGTATAAAGTCAAGAAGAAAGTAGACTAGCAATAATTAAATCACCGTATTCGGTGCCGGGTTATAGCAAACTTCCCACCGGTTACCCTCAGGGTCGGCGAAAAAGCCGCTGTACCCTCCCCAGAAAGCTTTCTTTGGCATTTTGACGATGTCTACATTCAGGGCAGCCAGTTTTTGGAGGGTTTGATCTACCCGCTTCGGCGAATCAAGATTGACAGTAAGGTAAAAGTTTTTTTCGCCGGAATTTGCAGGCTGCATACCCGAATAGTCTGTAAAAACATCCATTGCACAAATGGTTAATACGGCATTGTTCAATCTGAACATTACTACCTTTTCATTCTGAGCAAGTATTTTCCACCCCAGTACCTGGCTGTAAAATTTCTTAAGTGATAGGATATCCTGCGCGGCAATGGTTATAGCGTTTATCTGTGGCTCCATCCGTAACCCCTCAGTTCAAAGGCTTAAATCCCGAAAATAGCTGCCCCGCTTCCGCCAGGTTTCCCACGGGGATATAATCACATACCTCGGCGTATTCGCCCCACATTTTCAAAACTGCCGGGTTAGTATGTGCTTGTTGGATGGCCTCTTCAGAAAGCCACTCAAATACCTCGACAACGGTGCTATCGGCAGCTTCCATTATGTACGATTCCTGGTCCCTTACTAAACCTTCCTGCTTGAGGATGGGTAAATGGGTTTTCATAACTTCTTTTAAGGCATTTTCTTTGCCGGGCTTTGGTTTGTAAGCAGCAATTGTAATGTGTCCCATGGCATAGTATTTTTAATAAAGGTAATTGTTTTTACCCTAACCTTTTCTAAGGGTAGGAGAAGGTATCGCACATGGCCGTTAATTTCTGTGGTTGTCTGTGGGGCACAGGCAACGGGGAGAGGAAATTTATGAACACAATTATAAACTTTTAAATCGGGCCATTGTTATCTGTTCAATGCATGTGATTAGTTTACCACTAAATTAAGCTTATGAACATCCAGGTAAAAGACCCGTCAACCGGGGCACTGCTTCAATTAGACGCTCGCCCCGAAGCTTTAGAAGGAAAGCACGGGTTCCGCATTCTTCATCCCAACGGCTCCAATTTTTTCATTTTCGGTTCCGCGGGCGCGTGGCGCTCGGGCGACGATCATCATGTAGACCCGGATATGCTGGCTAATATTGGTATCGCGCTTGGGAACGGGAAGCTCAGCGATCAGATCACCCATATTCCGGCTCAGAAAGTCAGGACGTAGAAGCAACCCACCATTCCGAATTCAGCGGACCTTTAACTTCAGTTGGTTTACCCGGTTCAGGAATGAAAAGTTCGATGTTCTTTTCTTTGGAATATTGCAGCAGCCGTTCAATCGGCTCGTCCCAGGCATGCAGCGCCAGGTTAAAGGTGCCCCAATGGATAGGCATCATCAGTTTGCCATTGAGGGCCAGGTGGGCGTCGGATGCGTGATCGGGACCCATATGTATATCGGGCCAGTATTTGCTGTGGGCGCCTATCTCCAGCATGGTCAGGTCGAACGGACCATAAATTTCACCTATCTCTTTAAAACCCGGGAACCAGCCAGAATCGGCTCCGAAAAAGATATTATGCTTTGACCCTTTGATGACGAAGGACGACCACAGGGTTTCGTTCCTTCCAATAATGCCCCGGCCCGAAAAATGCCTGGCGGGTGTTGCGGTCAATATGATTTCGGGGGCTATCATTACGCTGTCGCCCCAATCCAGTTCGGAAATATAATTTGGATTGATACCCCATTTTTCGAGGTGCCGGCCTACACCCAGCGAACAAAAGAACGGGATGGATTTACCGGCGAAATACTCTATTGTTTTCTTATCCAGGTGATCGTAATGATCGTGCGATATCAAAACGGCATCAAGCGGGGGCAGATCATCAAGGGGCAAGGGAGGATCGAAAAAGCGTTTCGGGCCCATAAATGACAGGAACGAGGCCCTTTGGCTCCAGACCGGGTCGATCAGGATGTTTCGCCCGCCGACCTCGATCAGTAAACTTGAATGCCCTATCCAGGTGACCCGTAAGCCGCCCGCAGGTTTCTTTTTGTAGAGGGAGGTATCGGTGTTGAATGGCCCCAACTGGCGTTTCGGCACGGTCTCAGCCTTGTTATTAATATATTCCCTTATAATGGGGATTATTTTGTTAAGGCCTGCTACATGGGTAGGGATCGGGTTCAAAAATTTGCCGCCCTTTCTATGGGCACTGCCTAAATTCATATGCAATTATCGGGATTATAAATAAGCTACGGTTTAATAAGGGAAAAAGTTTGTTGCAAAATGACGTTTTTGTCATTAATTATGGGTGCCTTTTGGATAAATGTGATAGATCTCACTTTTTTGGAGATTTGCCGGGATAAAGATAACGTGGGCGACAGATTAACCGTAATAAAGAAATATGGATTTAAGCGCTGGAAGTGCACTATTTAGAAACCTTCTAAATTGATGCGTATGACAAAGTGTTGACATAACGCTGTGCTAATCCTGTTACTTTTGTTGGGTCAAAATTTAAACTGAATTGAAGTACTTAAAGGTTATTGCTTTTACGCACAAACAGATCGAGTTGAAAGAGTTGGGGAAATTGGTGATCTGCCAGGAAAACCTTACAGAGAAACTTCAAAAGGTTAAAATCCTTTTTGATATCCCCGAGATATTCTATTTAGCTACCTGCAACCGCGTTGAATTTGTAATAGCATCCAACCAGGCGGTGGATAAGGACTTTGCTGCAAAATTCATCAATGCGTTGGATATTGGCATCTGTTCAGAATACATGGGCATATTTTTGAGCGGGGCATCTATCTATGAAGATAACGATGCATTGAATCATTTACTGCGCACTTCGTGCTCGCTGGAGAGCCTGGTGGTGGGCGAAAAAGAGATACTAGCGCAGATGCGAAAGGCGTACGAGTGCTGCAAGGACGCCGGGCTGACAGGCGATTACCTGCGAATGGTGATGAATACGGTGGTCAAAACCGCCAAAGAAGTTTACACCAATACCAATATCTCCAAAAACCCTATCTCCGTCGTCTCCCTCGCTTACCGAAAACTTAAAGATCTTAAACAATGTTCAAATGCCCGTGTGCTGATCATCGGCGCAGGCGAAACGAACAGGAATATATCCAAATATCTTCAAAAACATAAATTCTCCAATTTCGCGGTTTTCAACCGCACGCTATCCAAGGCCCGGCAACTGGCTGCCGACCTGAACGGCGAAGCTTATGACCTGGAAGCGCTGAAAGACTACAAAAAAGGATTTGACGTGATCATCACCTGTACGTCATGCGTTGAGCCGATCATCACCACCGAACTGTACAAAAGCCTGCTGAACGGCGATACTGATAAGAAAACCATTGTCGACCTGGCTGTGCCCAACGATACCGCGCCTGAAGTACTAACAGAATACCCGGTTAATTTTATCGAGGTTCATTCGCTGAACGATATTGCCAAGAATAATATGCAGGAGCGTTACGGCGAACTGGTACATGCCGAAAAGATCATCGAACAGAATATTGCTGAATTTGTGTCCCTGTTAAAGCACCGCCGTATTGAAGTGGCCATGCGCGAAGTACCTGAAAGGATTAAAGAGATACGCAATACAGCGCTGAATTCTGTTTTTGCAGAAGAAGTGCAGGGCATGGACAAGGAATCGCGCGAGGTGCTGGAAAAGGTGATCAACTACATGGAGAAAAAGTACATCAGCGTGCCTATGGTCATGGCGAAAGAGATATTGATCAATTCTTAAGCCTAAAGGCTAAAGCAAAAAGCCGTTATTCGTAAGTGATGCTTAATGTCTTAATATCAGCTTGCGAATGATAAGAAGAAAGTCGTTGGCCGCAGCCATCAGGCAAATCCCAATCATCGTTATGACAAAATAGTCCCAAATACTACGACTGTATGGCCCTTTTATTTTTAGTTTCATGGGAACAGGGTGTTGGTGTGTAATTAATTGGAAAGAAATAACATCCCCTTCACCAGTATCATAACCAGGAAAAGGAGTAATGTCCCCACCGGCAAACCAATCAACACAACCAGCATGCTCGTCACCAGGTCGTTCGCCTGGCTCAATTTTTTTATCGGATTACGCATGATTAATGGTATTAAATACAATCAGGTAAACGATTGTAATACCCTGGAAGTTAATGCCTAAAACAAGGTATACGGATGGCCGGATGATGAACCGGATGCCTGGGAAAATTATTATAATTCAATTGAAGGATATTGTAAGCCAGTAAGTTAGTACGGAAAATAGCGCAAAAAAGAAAGCCGCTTTGACAGGCGGCTTCTCTTTGGACAAGGAAACAGTTAGGTGATTTAAATATCGTGTTATTTGTTAGGGATCAGCTAAAAAACCAGATTGCCTGCTTTACTAATTCATAAGCTATGAACAGCAAAAATGCTGATGCTGTAAGGTAGATAAGCACTACCAGTGCTTTGGTTATCAAATCGTTCGACCGGCTTTCTTTTCTTGCTAGGTTATCCATGTAATGTATATTTATCGGGGGTTATGCAAATTAAATAAATTACCCCTTACGAAAGTATACCTAAAATGAGTTATATTGATTTTGTTAAGGAATTGCAGATATCCCGTCAGATTATCCCCATATTGTAATTATTCCTTTAATCCTCCCCGCAAAAAGCTAAATTTGCGAAGCAATTAATTGGCCCCTCTCTTGGATAGAAAACTTATCATCGGTACACGTGGCAGCGACCTGGCTTTATGGCAGGCAAATTTTGTGAAGGACAGACTGGCCGAAAACAATATTACCGCCGAATTGAAGATCATCAAAACGCAGGGCGACCGTATCCTGAACCTGAGCTTTGATAAACTGGAAGGCAAAGGGTTTTTCACTAAAGAACTGGAAGAAGAATTAATAGCGGGTAGCATAGATATAGCTGTGCATTCGCATAAGGACCTGCCTACCGAGAATCCTCCGGGGCTTGTTATCGCGGCGGTGTCTGAACGGGAAGATCCTGCTGAACTGCTGCTGGTACTAAAGGATTGTGTAGATGTGCGCCAGAAGATGTCGTTAAAATATGGCGCTATCGTAGGTACATCATCTAACCGCAGGAAAGCGCAATTGCTGGCTTACCGACCTGATCTGGAAATACAGGACCTGCGCGGCAATGTGCCGACACGCATCGATAAACTGCGTGATGAAAAGTATGATGCAATTATGATAGCCAAAGCGGGCGTAAGCAGGCTGGGTATCAATCTGAGTGAGTTTCATGTCGAGGAATTGACGCCCACGGAACTGATCCCCGCGCCCGCGCAAGGTGTGCTGGCTATACAGGTAAGGGAGAGCGATACTGAGATACTACAGGCCCTGCAGGCATTGCATCACCCCAATGTGGCCGAAGAACTGGCGGTGGAACGCACCGTATTAAAACTATTTGGAGGCGGCTGTCATTTGCCCCTCGGCTGCTATTGCCGCAAGGACGAAGATGTTTACCAGGTATTTACCTCGAAAGCAGAAACCGGGGAAGATTTCCCTGACAGGTTATATTTAGAGTCGAACACCACCGAAGGCCTGGCCGAAAAAGTGGTGGCGCGTTTTGATCCGAAACGTAAATTCCCGCAAAACGTATTCATATCGCGCGAACTTTCGGACCAAAGCTATTTCCGTAAAGCGCTCGAAAAGAATGGGATCAAAATAGAAGCCCGCTCATTGATACGGACCGTAAAAGTTATTCATAAACTGGACCCTTATATTCTGAGGGATATCGACTGGATATTTTTCTCGAGCAAAAATGCGATCGAGTACTTCTTCCAGTTAGAGCCTCAATTGCCAAAGGATGTAAAATTTGGTGTGATGGGTGCAGGATCAGAAGAAATGCTGCGCTTGAAAGGCCACTTTGCCCAATATACGGGTGCAGGTATCGATACTGCCGATGTAGCAAGCGAATTTGCAAAAATGGCCAACGGTAAAAAGATATTATTCCCAGGTTCAGAAAATTCTATGCGGAGCATACAACAGGGTTTATCAACCGATACAAAGATTATCGACCTGCCAGTGTATGAAACGGTATTGGAGGAAAATGTAGAAGGCACGGGCGCTGATATCCTGGTATTTACCAGTCCCTCTAATGTAGAGGCTTATTTCTCGGATAATTTGCTGGAACCCAATCAAAAAGTAATTGCCATAGGCAAATCTACCGGGCGTAAATTTGATGAGATGGGCACTAGGTACATCCTACCATACTCGCCTGACGAGGTTGGATTGGCTGAGGCAGTGTTTGGGATGTAGGTTATCGGCCCGGCTCTTAAATCATTTGTAAGCCATAAAATTAGGTCAGGCTATTAAGGCCTTATATATTTACATAACTTTGCGTTCCTTAGCCCGCGAGGTTAAATACCTTGCCGGTACTTTTAAACAGAAATGCTGCAACGACCAAGAAGAAACCGTAAGAATGAGGTGATACGCCAGATGGTGCAGGAAACGCATATAAGCGCTGCCAACCTGATATTCCCGCTGTTCATTATCGACGGTAACAATCAAAAAAGCGAAGTATCATCCATGCCCGGCATTTACCGCTATTCGGTAGACAATTTGCTGCGCGAAGTGGAAAGCTGCCTGACACTGGGTTTGAATTCATTCGACCTGTTCCCTAATATCGATGAGGCATTAAAGGATAAATACGCTACAGAAAGCTACCGTGATGGCAGTTTATACCTGCGGACCATAAGCGAAGTGAAAAAGAATTTCCCGGAGGCCTGCGTGATAACGGATGTGGCTATGGACCCTTACAGCAGCGACGGTCACGACGGCATAGTGGAGAACGGCGAGATACTGAATGACGAAACGCTTGAGGTATTAGGCAAAATGGCACTGGCACACGCGCAAGCCGGTGCAGATATCATAGCGCCATCGGATATGATGGATGGCAGGGTGGGGTATATCCGCAGCGTGCTGGATGACAACGGCTTTACCGGAGTTTCCATCATGTCGTACACGGCCAAATACGCCAGCGCATTTTACGGGCCTTTCAGGGATGCGTTGAATTCGGCTCCGAAATTCGGCGACAAAAAAAGCTACCAGATGAACCCGGCCAACCAACGCGAAGCATTGATTGAGGCTGACCTGGATGAGGCTGAAGGTGCTGATTTTTTGATGGTTAAGCCCGCTTTGCCTTATTTGGATGTTATTAAATTATTGAAAGACAATACTGAATTGCCTATTGCGGCTTATAACGTGAGCGGCGAATATGCCATGGTAAAAGCGGCAATACAAAAAGGCTGGCTGAACGAACAGCGCGCCATAACGGAGGTGCTAACGAGCATCCGCCGGGCAGGGGCAACAGCGATACTGACGTATCATGCGAAGGAAGTGCTGGAGAATAAATGGATTTGAGGAAGTCCATAGTCAATGGTCGATAGTCCATAGACTTAGAAATTAATAAATTAAACTATGGACCATTGACTATGGTCCATCGACTAAATAATATGCTTGATTCAATAAAAAAGATGTTTTCGAACGAGGGTGATGAACCGGTTAATACGACGGGTAAGCCGGATATTAGCCGTGAAAAATCAGCTGAATTGTATGAGAAATCGAAGACATTTTTCCCGGGCGGGGTTAATTCGCCGGTGAGGGCTTTTAAATCGGTTTATGGTACGCCGCTTTTTATTGCCAAAGGGGACGGCTGCCACATATGGGACGCAGACGGCAACCAGTTCATCGATTTCTGCTGCTCATGGGGGCCATTGATCTTAGGGCATAATCACCCCAAAGTTCGCGAGAAAGTAACTGAAGTGATGCAGAACGGCATGTCGTTCGGTGCGCCAACAGCCCTGGAAAATGAACTCGCCGAATTACTGCTAAAGCATAATAAATTAATCAAAAAAATACGCTTTGTAAGTTCCGGTACCGAAGCGGTGATGTCGGCCATCAGGTTGGCACGGGGCTACACCAAACGCGATAAGATTTTAAAGTTCGAAGGTTGTTATCACGGCCATAGCGATTCATTATTGGTTAAGGCAGGTTCGGGTTTAGTTACTTTTGGGGAGACATCATCCGCCGGGGTGCCAAAATCTTTTGCTGATGAAACCATCGTTGTCGGCCTGAATGACCGGGAGGCTTTAAAGAAAGCATTTGAAGAGTTCAAGGATCAGATAGCCGCGGTGATTATTGAACCGATTCCGGCAAATAATGGCTTGCTGCTGCAAACAAAAGAATATTTACAATTCCTGCGCGAACTATGTACCCAAAACGGAACGTTGCTGATCTTCGATGAGGTGATCTCAGGTTTCAGGGTAGGTTTTGAGGGTGCGGCAGGGCATTATGGGATACAGCCGGATATTATTACCTACGGTAAGATCATCGGTGGTGGTTTGCCGGTAGGATGCTACGGTTCATCAGTCGAAATTATGGGCAGTATATCGCCTGACGGACCGGTTTACCAGGCAGGCACCTTATCGGGCAACCCGGTAGCAATGGCAGCTGGCATAGCTCAGTTGACCGAACTGTTGCGCATGGGCTTTTACCGAGACCTGAATAACAAAACAGAAGAATTTACCGAATCGATACAACGGTTTGCGACTGCAAGGAATTATAAGTTCAAGGTGTTCAGGATCGGGTCGATATTCTGGTTCGCGTTTACGGATAAGGAAACCATCAGCAGTGCTGAAGAAATAGATCCGGCAAGCATGGAGAAATTTAAGATCATGCACCGCGAATTGCTGAACAGGGGGATTTACCTGGGACCTTCAGGGTACGAAGTTGGCTTTATTTCATCGGCCCATACTAAAGTCGACCTGGAAAAAGCAAAACGTGCTATTTTTGATAGTTTGGATTTAGTTTTCAGAAAATAAGAGAGCCTCACCCCAACCCCTCTCCGGTAGAGAGGGGCTTTTAAGTGGGACTTAATATTATGTATCATTAGACTATAAAGTCTCCCCTACCGGGGGAGATTTAGAGGGGGCTAAAATGAAAAGACCATTTATTATTTTTTATGCGCTCATCATTTATGCGCTGGCAGAACTCACCTGGTGGGGCTATATGCTGGTGCACCTGCAGCCCGAACGAAGAGCAATGATAATGGGTGAGGGAAGCACTTTTGTTTTGGTGTTTGTAGTAGGTGCGGTAAGCCTGCATAAATCGATCAAGAAAGAACGCCGCCTGCAGGACCAGAAAAAGAATTTCCTGTTATCGGTAACTCATGAGTTAAAATCACCCCTGGCATCCATCAAATTATTACTGCAAACTATTCAGAAGAGAGATTTGACCAAGCAGCAGATACAGGACTTTATAGGCAAATCGCTGCTGGATATTGAACGGCTGGATGATATGGTGGAAAATATGCTACTGGCTTCCAAGATCGATAACCGGTCGTACACTTTCCCGAAGGCTAATTTTAACCTTTCAGCTTTGGTGGATAATATTGTGAACCGCCTGCAATTGAATAAGTGCGACCTGGAGCAGCTGATCAATGCAGAGATAGAACCCAAGATAGAGATAACCGGCGACAAATTTGCGCTGACCTCTGTAGTGACCAACCTGATAGAGAATGCGATCAAATATTCGGGGCCATGTGAGGTAGTGGACGTAAGGTTATATTTGAAAGATAACAAGGTATACCTGGAAGTTGCCGATCATGGTATCGGGATAGCGGATGCGGAAAAAAGCCGTATTTTCGACAAGTTCTACCGTGTGGGCAGCGAGAATACACGGAATACCAAAGGAACCGGATTGGGCTTGTATATTGTGAAAGAAGTGCTGGATAAGCACGAGGCCAGTATCCGGGTTAGAGATAATGACCCTTCGGGGAGTATTTTTGAAGTTGTATTTGCATAAAAGCGGGCTGAAAGCACAAAGACTAAAGCTGAAAGCTTATCGAATTATAAATGAATCTGACATATTTAATATAAATCTCAAAATCACATGCCGAACAGAAAGAGAATTTTACTGGCAGAAGACGAAGAACACCTGCTGGAAGCTATAAAACTGAACCTTGAACTGGAAGGTTACAAGGTATCAACCGCCAATAACGGCAAAAAAGCGCTTCAGCGCTTTAAAGAGGAACGCTTTAACCTGGTGATACTGGACGTAATGATGCCCGAAGTGGATGGCTTTGTCGTTGCTGAAACGATCAGGCTGGAAAATTCGGAAGTGCCGATTATGTTCCTGACCGCCAAGAATACGAATGAAGATAAAATTGCCGGCCTGAAAAAAGGCGCCGACGATTACCTGACCAAACCATTTAACCTGGAAGAGCTGATCCTGCGCGTAAACAACCTGGTAAAAAGAAGCTTGAAAGGCGAGGAACTGAAAGAGTTTAACAGCTATAAAATCGGCGATAAAACCATTCACTTCAACTCGTTTGAACTGGTTAACGGCGATGGTTCCGTAACCCCGTTAACCAAGAAGGAAACCATGCTGCTGAAGCTTTTGATAGAGCGCAGGAATGATGCTGTATCGCGCGAGCAGATACTGGAAACCGTTTGGAACTATGATGTTTACCCGTCAACCCGTACCATCGACAACTTTATCCTGACCTTCAGGAAATATTTTGAACCAGATCCTAAAAACCCGGTTTATTTCCATTCTATACGGGGTGTAGGGTATAAGTTTACAGATAGCGCGCACTAACGGATGTTCAGCAATAAGGCGCGTATACTGGTTTTGATTGTGTTTGTGGTGATGACGGCGTTTTTTGCTTACAAGCAGGTGCTTGAACTTACCGCGGCAAGCCTGCTGCTGATCGTGCTGGTTATTGTCGACTATTTTAAACAAGGCACCCTTGTGCTGGCCGCCCGGCATTATTATGATAAAGATTATGATGGCGCCGAGGCCCTGCTGAAGCAGATCAAAAAGCCTGAGTGGCTGATGGATAAGCGTCGCGGCGTGTATGAATATATGCTGGGCAACATCAGCCTGCATAAACAGGATTACGAAGAAGCCGCTGTGCATTACGACCTGGCAGCAAAGTTTCCCCTGCGTTCGGTAAACGACCATGTAGCGGCGCTGGTGCATGCAGCCAATATCAATATCAGGCTGGCCCGGTATGATAAAGCGCAGGCTTATCTAGAGCAGGCGCTGACGCATGAAGAAAAGATGACCGCCAAAATGAAGGCGGTAATAGATAAACTGAAGAAGGAATTAGAAAAACACTAAATAGAACCAAGGGTCAAGAGCCAGGAACCAAGACAACAAATCAGTCTTGATTCTTGTATCCTGGTTCTTGACTCTGAAACATATGAGAGATTCATTACTAATAAAAGCTGCATTTTCAGAACAAACAGAGCGTCCGCCGGTGTGGATGATGCGCCAGGCAGGCCGCTTTATGAAAGAATACTGGGATATCAAGAATAAATATTCCTTCCTGGAAATGTGCAAGACACCTGAGATCGCCGCTGACGTGACCATGCTGCCGGTTGACCTGTTAGGGATCGACGCAGCCATCCTGTTTTCGGATATCCTGGTAACAGGCGAAGCCATGGGCGGCGACCTGAGTTTTGCAAACGGCATAGGGCCAAAATTTGCCAATCCTGTACGCACAAAAGCGGATATTGACAAACTGGATACAGAAGTGGTGCACAAACTGCAATATGTTGCTGACGCGATCAAAGTAATACAGCAACGCTTAAACGGCAGTATCCCACTGATCGGTTTTGCAGGCGCGCCGTTTACGGTAATGAGTTACCTGGTTGAAGGCGGATCATCGAAGGATTTTAAACTGACCAAACTGCTGATGCATAATGAGCCTGAACTGGCGCATCAATTACTCTCAAAAATTGCTAAAGTAACAGCCGATTACCTGAATATGCAGATTGCTGCCGGTGTAAACGCTGTGCAGATATTCGACAGCTGGGCGCAAGCGCTGGCCTGGGATGATTACAAGGAATTTTCGCACCGGTATATTGTTGACATTATCAGCCAGCTGAACAGGAAGGACATCCCAGTGATCTCGTTCTGCAAAGGAAGCTCGGTTTTTGCGCCTTTGATGGCTGAAGCTAAGCCGGATGTTATTTCTA
>Ga0157378_10003208_pt1 | contig 14536 bp, 9 predicted proteins | sample M65metaG_FD_115309 | JGI IMG/M metagenome (GOLD analysis project Ga0157378, IMG submission 115309) | Miscanthus rhizosphere microbial communities from Kellogg Biological Station, Michigan, USA - M6-5 metaG | ecosystem: Host-associated > Plants > Roots > Rhizosphere > Soil | place: USA: Michigan...
TAACTATAAAAAACGGGACTTCGATATTACCCGGTTCATCAATCATCCGCTGCTTTCCGGTTTATTTCAGCCCCAGCCTCTGTTTACTTTCCTGTTGAAAACGAGTAGGGATAAGCCTCTTTGCTGGTTCCCTTATTTTTGTTGGGAGCCACACCCATTGTTGTGCTGAACTTCCCACCTTTCTGAATATCGGAATGCCTTATCCAGTTTTTATTGTAAGCTGCGCCATTCAGCGAAGCAGCCTGCACATATCTGTTTTGGGCGCTATTGCCGGGTGCCTCCAGCACAAACTGCTTCCCGTTTTCCTGCTGTATGGTTATCTTTTTAAACAAAGGAGCACCGAGTACATATTGATCGGTAGCAGGGCAAACCGGGTAAAATCCCATCGCAGAAAACAGGTACCAGGAAGAAGTTTGCCCGTTGTCTTCATCGCCACAATAACCATCGGGTGTGGGTTTGTACAAGCGGTTCATAGCTTCTCTTACCCAATACTGGGTCTTCCATGGTTCGCCCGCATAGTTATATAAATAGATCATGTGTTGTATGGGCTGGTTACCATGCGCATACTGGCCCATATTGGCAATCTGCATCTCGCGTATTTCATGTATCACACCATGATAATAACTGTCATCAAAAACAGGAGGCATGATAAATACAGAATCCAGCATGCTTACAAAGTCTTTTTTTCCGCCCATCAGATCAATCAACCCCTGTATATCATGAAATACCGACCATGAATAATGCCAGCTATTGCCCTCGGTGAATGCATCGCCCCATTTAAATGGATTGAACGGGGTTTGAAAACTGCCATCTTCATTCTTACCACGCATTAATTTATGTTCCTTATCGAATAAGTTCTTATAATTAAGGCAGCTTTTTGCATAGCGATCTATTTCCGCTGCAGGTTTGTGCAATGCCTTTCCCAATTGGTAAATAGTGAAATCATCATAGGCGTACTCGAGTGTACGCGCAGCGTTTTCATTTATGTTTACATTGTAAGGAACATACCCGAGTTTATTATAGTAGGCAACGCCTTTACGGCCAACAGCACTCAGCGGGCCCTCATTGTCTGCACCATGCTTTAATGCGTCAAACAAAGTGTTGATATCATAACCACGCAAACCCTTTATATACGCATCAGCCACCACTGCTGCAGAATTGTTACCCACCATTACATTGGCAAATCCCGGACTGCTCCATTCGGGCAGAAAGCCCCCTTCTTTATAATCATTGATTAGTCCCTCCTGCATTTCTTTATTGACAGAAGGATACACAAGGTTTAAAAAAGGATATAAAGCCCTGAATGTGTCCCAGAAACCCGTACCGGCAAACATATAACCTGGTAATGTTTCGCCGGTATAAGGACTATAATGCATAATCTTTCCGCCAGCATCTATCTCATATAATTTATTAGGAAAAAACAAAGCCCGGTAAAGACAGGAATAAAAAGTACGCAATTGATCAACGGTGCCTCCTTCTGCTTTTAACCTGCCCAATGTGTTGTTCCAGGCAGCTTTGCCTTTGGCAGCTAAAGCATCAAAACCGTTATTGCCTGTTTCTTTTAAATTCAATTCAGCCTGTTCTGTGCTGATGAAAGAAGAAGCAACGCGTGCAATGATTTTTTCGCCGGGCTTTTTTATGGCGAAATTGATTATTGCACCTGTGTGATCACCGGAGAATTCAAGTTTATCTTTTTCCGCCTGCTTATCATGCCAGGCATAGGAGAAGGTGAATGGCCGATCAAAAACAATCACAAAATAGTTCTTAAAATTGGCTGGAGTCTTATGTGAATGCCGCGTAGAATAGCCAATAATTTTATTTTCGGCGGGTACAATTTTTATGTATGATCCTTTGTCAAAAGCATCAATCACCACAAATGCGCTGTCGGTTTCCGGGAAACTAAACCGGAACATGGCCGACCGTTCTGTAGGTGTTATTTCCGTAGTAACATTGTAATCTGCCAGGTAAACACTGTAATAATATGGTTTAACAATTTCAGCCTTATGTGAAAACCAACTGGCCCGGTCGTTTTCATCAAACACTGCCTTACCTGTTACCGGCATCAGTGAAAACTGTCCATAATCATTCATCCAGGGTGATGGCTGGTGCGTTTGTTTAAAACCCCTTATTTTATCGGCAGCATACGTATACTGCCAGCCGTCTCCCATTTTGCCGGTTTGTGGTGTCCAGATATTCATACCCCAGGGCCTCCCGATGGCAGGATATGTATTGCCGTTAGATAAGCTGCCTTTTGAATCTGTGCCCATTAAAGGGTTTACCCAGTCGACCAGCGAGGCATCCCTGTCTGCTAATTGTGCGTAACCGCTTACCTGGCAAAGGATCAATACGCCGGCAATTATTTTTCTCATGTACAACCTATTAAAAATTATAGTTTACTATTTGGCCAACAGATAATTAATTATCAGTCCGCAGATAAATGAAGGCAACCGCATCGAAGCATCAGCGGAAATCCGGCACGAATAAAACAGCATCTGCTACAATCATTCCGTTAGCGCCTTTATTGGATATTTCAATATAATTTCTTTTTCCCTTCTTCATGCTGAACCTGCCCAGCGATACCCATTCGCCGGAAGTCTGTCCCTCTACGCGGATATCCGATTCTTTAATATCAATCGCGTGGTCTTTCTTATCATCAGAAAAAACAATGGCAGTATTGGCACTCATGCCGGCCATTTTTGGAAAATAGGCATACAGTTTATAATTACCCGGCACTATAATCTCCGGCGTAAACCTCACTGTTTTTAACTGGCCGCTCTTTCCGTCATCCGTAAACATAGAAGGACCATAGCAACCTTTTTTTTCAGTTGTCCAATTGCCGCTCACCGTTACATGTTCTTTATCATCGTTGTCAACCAGTACCTCTTTTGTGCTGTTATCGGCCAATGGATGTGCCGCAATCGACCGCTTCAATTGTACAATATCAATTTGCTGAACGGCCTTTTTTGTATCCAATGCCTGAATGGCCGCCATGGCCGCGGACTGGCTCAGTACCATAAACACCGGTTCCATTCGGATGGATCCATAAGCGATATGGGTAGCCGATAAACAGACCGGCACCAACAAATTTTTGCATTCATTAGTTTTTGGAGTAATAGAGCGGTAAGCAATCGGGTAAGGCCCGAACCCACCTATCTGCACATCGCCCTCATTTTTCACCATGCCATTAACAACAACGCGCTGGCAATTATGCGAGTCCATTGTATACGCCGCCATACCGATTCCGTCATTCACGATTTCTTTCCCCTCGCAATTGGCCTGCGTCATTATATATTCGCCTTTCATTCTTCTTGCTTCACGCACGTACATTTGGGCCGACCAATGCCCATTGTCAACATATTCATCTTTGTGATAACCCCAGGGCAACATCATTTCGCGGAGATAAGCCGGCATGCGTTCATCATGACCAATAAAATACAGCAACCCCTTCGCATACCGTTCATGTGCATCCTGTATTTTTATCCGCGTTCCGTAATCTCCTTCGGGATAATCATAATTCATTCCAATCATATCAGTTGAAAACGGTCCGTTGTTATTGATATCCGTTTTATGATTGGGCATCAAATCAAATTTCAAAAATCCGTTGAGGTCTTTGGCCGGTTTTTTTTGCAAATAGCGCAGCAACAGTTCGTAGCGGGTGGAATCGTATCCGGGCGGTCTTGTTATTGCTATCCTGTTTGCAGGATCATTACTAAGGCAAATCCTGAAATTATAAGATTGAATTTTTTTATCGCCGGACCCCGATGCTTCCAATGCAGCATTGCTAATCCCCCATAACAAGCCACTGCTTGTATCGCCAGGAATTTTATAAGGGCTGATGCTATCGGGGAACTGGTGCTTTTCGCGCAATTGTACCCCATTATAGGTTTCATTGTATGCATCATTCGCTTCCCTTCCTGCAAAATAAGAAACACCTGCTTTTGCCATCAAATCGCCTTCATACGAACAGTCAATAAACATTTTTGCATGTATGGTTCGATATGAACTTTTACCTGGCTGCATTGAATGTTCAATAACAATCGAAGTGATATAGCCTGCTTTATTTTTTTGCACAGATACCAGCCGATGCCGGTACAGTATGTTCAAGTTTACGGCGCGTATATATTGCTGGTAGACATCTAACGCCACGTGCGGTTCAAAAATCCATTGTTCAAATTTGCCATAGTGTGCACCGATTCGCCGGTAGAAATCGCGCGACAAGCCGCTGATAGCATATTTGTTTCCAATATCAGTATAACCCAATCCGCCGCTTGTTAAGCCCCCCACCTGCGAACCGGGCTCAATCAGTAAAACCGATTTGCCCATTTTCTTTGCCGTATAGGCCGCTATTACTCCGCCGGAACTGGCGCCATATACACAAATATCAACAGTATTGCCTGTTTGGGCATTCAGCGTTGCATACAGGTCGGTACAACAACATAGCAGCATTGCCTTGTATAACAAATTCATAAATAGCTTTCTTACGCAAAGTAATCGGTTTTTTTCCTGCAAAATTGAATCAATGATGAGGAAAGGATACTTACATTTGAACCTATGAACCGCGTTGACCGCCTTTTCGGGATTCTTACATTGCTGCAGTCAAAAAAATTTGTTACCGGCGAGAACATTGCAGAAAAATTTGGTATCAGCGTCCGGTCGGTATACCGCGACATAAAAGCGCTGAATGAGCAGGGCATACCGGTGAGCTTTGAACCGTATCGGGGTTATTTTGTGGTGAATGGCTATTTTTTACCACCGGTATCTTTCAGCACAGAAGAGGCCAATGCCTTATTGCTGATGGAATCCATTGTGGCCGGATTTGCCGATAAATCCATCCAGCAGCATTATACAACCGCACTTACAAAAGTAAAATCGGTGCTGCGTTCGTCGCAGAAAGACTCGATAGAAAGGCTGGCTTCCCATATTAAATTCCAGGCGCCTCCCTGTTTTGTGCAAAATCACGAATACCTGGCCACGATACAGCAGGCCATTGGCCAGCAACAGGTAGTGGAGATTGAGTATGCCAATCTCAAAAAAGAAATGTCCAAAAGAAAAGCCGAGCCAATCGGACTTGTTTTTTATGCTTTTAGCTGGCACCTGATAGGCTGGTGCCATAACAAACGTGATTATCGCGATTTTAAAGTGGCCCGCATACAGCAGATACGGTGTACGATGGAGGATTTTACCCGTAAAAACCATCTTTCCATTAATGACTATATGAAACAATTACCCGTGGATTATTAATTTTTTTAAAATGCCCTGCCATAGGGTTGTCAGTGGCCGGTTATTACTTTGTTCATCATCAAAAAAACAAATGATTATGAACAACACCATCATTCAGTATTTGACCCACCAGTTAGCAGAAGAAGCAGTTATTACAAGACCCATGCTTGAAAAAGTGCCTGCAGAAAAATACGACTGGCAGCCACATCCTAAAAGTATGAGCCTGTTAAGACTGGCTACCCATGTTGCTGAAATACCCGGCTGGATCCAGTTAACGATTGACCTGGATGTGCTGGATTTCGCCCAAACAAATTACCAGCCGGAACCCTTCAAAACCAACCAGGATTTATTAAATTTTTTTGAGACCAGGCTGGCAGCCGGCACCGCAGCATTGAAAAATGCGGGCGATGATATCCTTGACAAAAAATGGGAAATGAGGAATGGGGATCGGCTTTACTTTGAATCTACGAAAGGCGAAGTATTGCGCATGAGTATGTCTCAACTGATTCATCATCGTGCACAGTTGGGTGTTTTCCTGCGCTTATTGAACATACCCATTCCCGGCAGCTATGGCCCCAGTGCGGATGAGACAGGATTATTTTAACTATTTCTTTAGGCATGTCCGCACACATGGAAGCAGGATTTCTATGAAAAATACTATCTTCATAGACAAGCGTCAGCACTTTTTGAGAAAGGTGCTGACCTTTTTTAATATACCAAAATAGAAATATGAAAAATAGTTTTGTTGGATTGTTCCTGCTTTTTTGTGCACCTGTTTTTGCGCAACCAACCGTAACCGAAAAATTTCAAAAAATCAATACAGTGGCGGAAGCGCAGCAGTATGTTGATGCCAACAAAGAACTAAAGCCGGTTATCCTGCATTTGTCATACGGCAAGGACACCTCACTTATCGACAAAAGATTATTACGCCAGAAAAAAGGTGATATTTTTTCCGTTGGTTATGTTACCTATAAAGTGATCGAAGCAACAGAAACCGTTGCCTACCGCGCGAGTTATGTCTTTCTGGATGGTGGATCTCTCACGCCTCAACAGATTGACAGCCTGCGGAAGATCATTGTTCAGAAAGCCAATGCGGGTACTCCTTTTGAACAGCTTTCAGACCAATACACCATGGATGGCAATACGACCCACGGCGATACAGGCTGGTTTTTTGGTGTAGAACAAATGGCCAAAGAAGTGCAGGATGCAGTGGCTGCTCATAAAACCGGCGAGATCTTTTTAGTGGATGTGCCCGACAAGCAATGGCATTATATCATCAAAAAAACCTATGATGATGACCTTAAAAAGGAGATAACGGTGCTTAGGTCTAACGGAAGATAAAGCAGATGAATCCATCACTTTCCAACAAGTGAAAATAAGGAAAACCGCATTTCGTGTACATCAGACGATTTCAGTGTTCCTTTTTTTATCATTGCATCGCAGGAAAAAATTCCCCTTCGTTTCCTCCTATCATAGGTAGTCGTATTGCGCCCTTTTAATCTCAAATTATGATCCTAAGCTTCGGAGCTGCAAATACGGCAGGCATTGTTATTCTTTCCCTAAAACCAGGTCTATCCGGTTGTGTGTATACAGATAATTTTTAATCTTGTATATCCCTTTTTTTTCTGATCACCCAACTGCTGAAACATGATCAAAAACTACATTAAGATCGCGTGGCGCAACCTGCTTAAACACAAATTGTTTTCCCTGATAAATATTTTTGGACTGGCAACCGGCATCGCGGCCTGCCTGATCATTTTTATTTATATCCATCATGAATTAACCTTTGATCAGTACAACAAAAACGCAGACCGGATCGCGCGGATCACCTCTACAGTGCATGCACCCGAATCGGATATTGTGCTGGCACCAGCGCCCGCCCTGCTTTCAACAACCCTGCAAAAAGACTATCCCGAAGTTGCAGCCGCCGTTCGTCTCGAAAAAACTACACAAATCGTCCGCTTGAATACTGATTATTTCAAAGAGGAAAATTTTTACTGGACGGATCAGACTGTTTTTACTGTTTTCAGTTTCGATGTGCAGGAGGGCACATTAACAAACGCATTGAACAAACCGAATGCAATTGTCATTACTTCCAGCATCGCAAAGAAATATTTTGGAAATACTTCCCCAATCGGAAAAATAATGGTATGCGGTAAAGAGAACCGGCTGGTAACAGCTGTCGTAAAAGACAGACCGGCTAATTCGGATATCAAAATCGATGCTTTATTATCTCATGATTATTCAGCAGTCACCGAATGGATGGATGGGTTTTCCACCTACACCTTTGTTTTATTCAATAAAAAAACAAACGCAAAAGCCTTTGAGAAAAAACTGATCGGCCTGAGCAAAAATTATGTGCAGCCAGAATTAAACAAGGCAGGTGCTACCAATTACAAGGTGGAGTTTTTGGTGGAATCATTATCGGATGTGCATTTCAGCGAGGGCAAACAGGATGATACCCCGAAAGGCAACCGCCAGTACAATTATATATTCTCCATTCTATCGGCTTTTATTCTATTGATCGCGTTATTAAACTATATCAACCTCTCTACCGCCAAGGCAGCGGAACGGGCTAAAGAAGTAGGCATCCGTAAGGTCAGCGGCGCTTTGCCATTTCAACTGGTACGGCAATTTATTTTTGAATCATTTTTAATTATTACGATAGCCTGGCTCTTGTCTTTTTTATTGGTGTTCATCACGATTCCTTCCTTAAACAGGTTGTTACAAACAACACTGGCCATTCAATGGGGATATGTGTTGTTATTTACCGGATTTGTTTTTGTAATAAACTTGTTGCTTGCCGGCATATATCCTGCACTTGTTTTATCTTCTTTCAAACCAGTGAAAGTGCTGAAAGGAAACTGGCGCAACACGGGCAAAGGCGTTCTTTTACGGAAAACAATCACGGTTACCCAGTTTGCCATTGCTGCCGCGTTAATAATGGGCGCTACGGTTATTTACACCCAGATGCGGTTTATAGAGAAAAAAGACCTGGGTTATACCAGAAACCAGTTGATGAACATATACCTGCCGCGGGATTCTGCCTACCGTGGTACTGTAACCGCTTTTGTAAATGCCCTGCGGCAACAGCCGGCAATAAAAGGAGTGACAATCGGGGGAGGAATGGTTGAAGCAGGGTTAACGATAGGTACCACTTTTGCGGAAGATAAGGGCAGAAGAAGAGAGGTAATGTGCAACTATTTTCCGGTTGATCCGCATTTTTTATCTGTATTTAAAATTAAGCTGCATGAAGGAAGAAACCTTTCTGATAGTTTGAAGACAGACAGGAAAGAAGCCTTCCTGGTCAATGAATCTTTTGTAAAAATGATGGGATGGCAATCGGGTATTGGTAAAGGCGTTGAGGGATGGGATCACAAGGGAAAAGTGGTTGGCGTGGTAAAAGACTTTTATTACAGATCCTTGCATAATCTTGTTGAACCGCTGGTATTGGTGTATAACCATACACCCACCAATATCGCTACGGTGAACATAAGCCCACGAAACCTGCCAATCCTGAAAAATATTTACAAACAATATTTCCCGGCAATACCCATAGAATATTCGTTTTTCGACGAAATAATCAGCATGCAATATGAAAAGGACCGAATCACGATGTCGCTGTTCAATCATTTCACGATGCTGGCTATTTTCATTTCCTGCCTTGGACTGTACGGCTTGGTATCGTTGATTGCCATCTACCGAACAAAAGAAATAGGCATCCGTAAAGTATTAGGCGCTTCCTTGTCAAACCTGCTGATGGTGCTTTCGAAGGAATTCGTGAAACTGGTTTTTATTGCGCTGATCATTGCATTACCGGTGGCCGGAATATTGATGCACAAATGGCTGCAAGCGTATGCTTACCATGCGTCATTGTCCTGGTGGATGTTTTTAATTCCGGCAGTAATTGTTTTGCTGGTTGCCATTGTCGTGATCAGCAGGCAGGTGTTGAAAATGGCTTTTACAAACCCGGTAGACAGTCTAAGAATAGAATAGCGAAAAGTATTATGAAGTAATGGAAGGAGATTCTCAAGGGCGGTTTTACTGACCGGGCCTATTCCAGGTTTTTTAAGGTTACTCGATTATTTTTTTGATTGCTTTGCAGACCACTCAATGGCCTGCCGCAGCAATTTCCGATAATTCGGGTTGGAATAGGCGGAAGGGCCATGTCCCAATTGTATGTAAATGATAGCCGAGTTCCCATAATGATTGATCCAAGCGAGCCAGCGCATGCTCGCGGAATGCGCAGTGCTGAGCAGGGGTTTGACTACCGGTAATATCTCAACGTCGCTGTAGACCTCATCAACTATTTCAAAATCACTGATACCCTCGGTCACCGGATGCTTATTGTCTGCCACTTTCACGGAAATGGTCACATCGTGCTGGTAGTTGGCTTTCAGGGTATCCCCGTTTACCAGCACGGGAGAAGTATGGTATTGCCCGCCAACGATATTTATGAATTCAGGCCAGTTCTGGTACGACACCAGTGCATGATGTAGAAAGATCATGGATGCGCCTTTTTTCAATAGGCTGATGTACGCCTCCTGCTGTGTGGGAGAGATGAGATCGACCAGATCGTAAAACACAAGTACATCATATTTTTTTACTTCGGGTGAAGCGATAAGCACATTGGCCTGTGGTTGAACCAGTGTATCGTACGTAATGGTTGGAATGGAATCAAAAACATTATAAAAAGGCTTGCGGTCAAATCCGTGCCCCCCGGTTACGACAAGTACCCTGATCTTTTTTTGCTGCGCGAACGAAAAATGAATAGATCCTAAAAGAATAAAAATGAATATGAAAGCTGCCGGAGAACAGGAGGTCTTTTTCATCCAGTTAAATTACAAATTTGTTTATTATACGCAGCCGTGACTGTCCGGAAAGAACTGGATTGATTTTCCTGAAAGCACGACTTTTTAAAGAAATTACTATTTCTTTTCTTCGAATTTATCAGCCGTCACCCTTATTTTTTTCCCAGGCATTTCGTCCACTTCTGCTAAAAGCGTAATTTTTCCTTCTTTGCCCTCAATCGTAAGCGTTACATTTTTTGTATCGCCATGCTCATCAGTAATCACGGCTTTAATAACTGATTTTCCTTCCGTAAACGGTGTTTTCCAGCTGCATGTATCAGATTTTATTGTGCCGGTCATTTTGTTCGCCTCTTCCCCTGGTGTGATGGTTATTTCTCCTTTATTATTTGTTTCAATTACGGTTTTTTCATCTACGGCCCGCTCTACTTTATCACCATCCAGGTGTTCCGTTTTTGAAGAAATAAAGATGATTTTCTTACCGCATTGTGCAAAGGCTATGTTGCTACCGGCTATAAGCAGGGAAAGCAAGAGGATATTTTTTTTCATTTTTTGGTTTTTACAGATGATTTAATTCCCAAATATCAAACAATACGCATTGCTATCGATACAATGTACTTTAATGGCTAATCATCCTGATAAACGGCTAAGGCGGGCGAGACTAAATTTTGGCTGCGCTCCCGCCGAGCTTTTTTTTTAGCAAAACATGGGGCATAATTTCTCTAAATGGGTAATAGGATTTACTGTAGCCCGCTTTCCCTGTAAGTAACTTTGGGTTGTAAACGACACGACACCCCGTCGCAGTTACCCTGCATCACGCACAGGCAGCCTTTCATCACATAAATCCTGCAGGTACGAAAAAATTCGTTATTCTTGAATCCGGAATTACCAAACTACCAGCAAAAGAGAAGCTATGCAAAGGCTTTTACTATCCTTTCTACTACCGGCAGCCCTCTTCTTTCTGCCAGGATATGCGTTTTCACAAACCAAAATGAAGTTGTCGGGAACCGTTTCAGACAGCAGCAGCACCCTTGCTTTGGTAACCGTACGCATCTATAAAAAAAACAACACGGTTCCTTTGCAAATAACTTTATCAAAGGAAAACGGCAGCTTTCAATTCAGTAAACCCGATACAGGAAACTATATTCTTTCTTTCACCCATACCGGTTTTGCAGAAAAACGGATCGATATCACGGTGACGCCACAGGCCGGAGATTTGCAAATAGCTCCCGTACATTTATCAAGAACAAATGGTATGCTGAAAGAAGTGGTGGTAAGTTCGCCCAGGCCGATGGTGGAGCAATCGGATGATAAAATTGTTTTTTATGTAGAAGATGACCCAACTAACAAAACAGAAACGGCCATAGACATCCTGCGAAAGACTCCTTTTATAACGGTAGATGGAGAGGATAATATAAAAGTGAGTGGGAAAACCAATTTCAAAGTGCTGCTCAATGGCCGGGAAACTTCTATGTTTGCCAGGAACATTAAAGAAGCATTGAGAGGATTCCCGGGTGCTGTGATTTCAAAAATAGAAGTAATAACAACACCTTCCGCCAAATATGATGGAGAAGGAATAGGAGGACTGATCAATATCATCACGAAAAAAAAGGTGGTGGGTTATAACGGGAGTCTTTCTTCTTTTTCCCGGACCAGTGATAAGCTGAATAATCTTTCCATCAATGGCAATGCAAAATTGGGTGCGATCGGTTTCAGTGTTTTTTTGAATTCCGGTTTTACAAGGCCGGTCCTGTTGCACAATACCAATACCACCCTCCCAACGACTCAAAATATTTATGCTAAAAGAACACTGGATGGTGATCAACACAGCAATTCGGGCTGGAGTTTCGGCAATGCAGAATTAAGCTGGGAACTTGATAGTCTTAATGCCATCAGTTTGTATACGAATATCGACAGTTGGTCAAATACAACGGTATCTGATCAAACCATCACGACTGATTTTACTGCTTCCCCGTCTACAGTGAGTTATTATAACCTTAATAATAAAACCAATAACCCCGGCGTGAATGTGGGAAGCGACTATGTAAAACATTTTAAAAAAAATAAAGAAAGGGAATTCAGCCTCCGGTTTCTGGGAGAGTTTGGCAAAAACGATGCTGCGCTGAACAGTTTCCAGGACAACCCCGGCACAGACCGCTACTTAATTAATAACAGTCATGCCATCAACAACCAATATACCATTCAGGCAGATAACAGTATTCCATTAAAAAAGAACGGCAGGTTCGAAGGCGGACTAAAAGCCATTCTGCGCCGCGCAAGCTCCGATTTTCAAAGCCTTATCAAATACAATGAAGCCGATAACTATAAGACTAATATTTCAAACACCGATTATTTTAAATACGGCCAGGATGTAATCAGCCTTTACAGTATGTACAGTTTGAAACTAAAAAAATCAAGTTTTCGCTTTGGCGCCCGGCTCGAATACACCAATGTAAACGGTAACTTTATTTCATCCAATACACAGGTAAAACATAGTTACACTACTTTGCTTCCCAATATTCAATTTACAAACAAGGTGAGTGCGCTGACCACGCTGGTGTTTGCTTACACAAAAAGATTGCAACGACCCTATATCTACGATCTTAATCCGTTTGTTTACAACAATGATTCGCTGAATATTTCTTATGGAAACCCCAACCTGGGGCCGCAAACTTCACATGCCCTTTCCGCGCAAATGAGATATGCCAAAGGAAATACATTTGCAGGAATCAATATCGAAGGAAGCTATAGCGGCAATAAAATTCTGCAGTATTCATCCTTTGAACCGCAAACAGGTATTACAAAAACTACCAGCCTGAATATCGGAAAGGAAATTCAATCATCGCTGAACCTGAATTTTAGTACGAAGATCACTGCGAAATGGAGTGTATTTGTGAATGGTTCGCTGCGTTACAGTACGGTAACCAATAATTCCAATGCATCGCAATCCAACAGCGGCTTCGGATGCAATTTCAATTTTAACACCAGTTACCGGTTCTCGACGAAATTTTTTGTAAGCAGTTATCTTGGTTTATGGCAGGATCCCCAGACCATCCAGACCACTTACCCGTTCAGCACCTGGCACAATGTTGCATTCAATTACAAAGTGTTCAAAGAGAAAATCAATATTTCTTTACGGGCTGTGAACTACTTCGAGAAGACCCATGATTTCAAGACGATCACCAAGGACCAGAATTTTTACAACACGAATACCACCCGGCAAATCAGGCGCGGGGCTGTGCTTTCGCTTACATGGAACTTTGGGAAGCTGAACGAATCGGTATCAAAAAAGAAAGGTGTAAATAACGATGATATTCTTACCAAACCTGCAACGCCCGCCAACAATTAAAGCGTCAATAAGCTTGTACACGAAAGTTGAAAAGGATAGACCGTTGATTGTTTACTTTCCGATACAAAACTTACTAAAAATATAATCCAACTGATCTTCATTGGTGATCTCGCCGGTGATTTCACCCAGCCAGTGCAGGCAATTGCGGATGTCCAACGCCAGTAAATCGCCACTGATATTTTTTTCAAGACCGGCTGTCACTTCTTTTAGAGACTGATCCAGTTTTTGCAATGCTTCATAATGCCGGGTATTGGTGACCAGTGTTGCCTCGGTGTTGATGACTCCGCCGGCAACTATCTGCGCAAGACTATTTTTTAGCTCATCAATGTGTAATCTTTGTTTTGCAGATACCAGCAGCAGGTTTTCAAAAGACCGGAATTTTTCTTTTGCCGCTGCCATTGATTGATCTGCTTTGTTACCCACCAGCAAATATTGCAAGCCCTGTCTCTTAAAATCAATTTCGATTTCAGTAAGATCTGCAACGGTTAGTTCATTTACATCAAAAAGATAAATCACCAAATCGGCCTGCCGCATTTTTTCCATAGCGCGTTCCACACCGATGCTTTCGATGCTATCGCTGGTATGGCTGCGGATACCAGCCGTGTCTACCAGCCTGAACAGCAACCCTCCAATATTCAGCACCTCTTCAATGGTATCGCGGGTAGTGCCGGCAATTTCACTTACAATGGCGCGGTTTTCATTGAGCAGGGTATTCAGTAGGGTAGATTTTCCTGCATTGGGCTTCCCGATGATGGCCACCTGTACACCATTTTTGATCACGTTACCCAGTGCAAAAGAGTTCAGCAACTGCCTGGTAGCTGTTTGCAATTGATGAATAAGATCTGTAAACTGCCGCCGGTCAGCAAACTCAACATCTTCTTCTGCAAAATCCAGTTCCAGTTCAATCAGTGCAGAAAATTTTATTAACTGCTCGCGCAGGTTCAGCAATTCACCGGAAAAACCGCCCCGCATATTTTTAATGGCTGTGGTGCGGCTGGCCTCGGTATTACTGGCGATCAGGTCGGCCACCGCTTCTGCCTGCGCCAGGTCCATTTTGCCGTTTAAAAAAGCACGTTGGGTAAACTCGCCGGGTTTGGCCAGCCGCGCGCCTTTGCGAATGCAGGCCTGTATGATTTGCTCCAGGATAAAGGGTGAGCCA
>Ga0157378_10003209_pt1 | contig 14532 bp, 13 predicted proteins | sample M65metaG_FD_115309 | JGI IMG/M metagenome (GOLD analysis project Ga0157378, IMG submission 115309) | Miscanthus rhizosphere microbial communities from Kellogg Biological Station, Michigan, USA - M6-5 metaG | ecosystem: Host-associated > Plants > Roots > Rhizosphere > Soil | place: USA: Michigan...
AACCATTTGCATTTTTCGGAATCACATACCAGTTATAGAGCGTAGAACCTGTTAAACCTGTTGCAGTATAACTGGTTGAAGTGGTATTGTATGTTGCAGCAGAAGGCGGCGTAGCGCCCGTCCACAGGTAAATATCGTAAGAGTCAGCAGTAGCTGCGGCACTCCATGTAAGTGTGGCGGAATTCGTGGTTGAAATGGTGCTTCCGTTTGCGGGGGTTGTATTGGTAGTACAGGAAGGTGGGGAACCTGCAGGGAACAATTGTGATGCAGGAACAATTGCTTTTGTTGTACTGGCGCTGGACCAGAGTAATTTTGCTACAGCACCGCCGGTGTTTTCATAATATTCAACAACGATATCATATTTCTGCCCGGCAACCAGTGAAATTGTTCCGCTTCTTTCAGTTGTGCCCTGGTTTTGCCAGTTGTCGACCAGTTGAACACCATTTACCCAAAGCCTGATACCATCGTCCGCCTGTGTATAAAAAGTATAGGTTTCGGAAAACACAGCTTGCACCTGTCCAGCCCATCTTACAGAGTAAAGGTCAGTTGGAACAGTGCCCGGTGCGGGGGACAAGAATCCAAGATCAAAGTTTATGGTAGAATCAATTCTTGTCAGTAGTGGTGTACCGGTCAATGCTATACCATTATAGTAAACACCCTGCAGGCCCGACCCGCCGTTCGAAGTGGCCGTGGTAAATGTTGTTGTATTTGCACTGCTGCAACCGGTAGCCGACCCACCTGCATTGACTGGAACCACATACCAATGGTAAAGGGTAGCGGCCGTTAAGCCTGTTGCATTATAACTAACCGACGTAGTGTTGTAGGTTGCAGTTGATGGCGGCGTAGCACCAGACCATAGAAAGATATCATATGAGGTGGCACCGGAAGCAACATTCCAGGCAAGGGTTGCCGATGTGGATGTTGCAATGGTTGATGCATTGGCCGGGGCTGTGTTGTTTGTGCAGGCTGGCGGACTAACAGGTGTAGCTGTTGTAAATGTGAAGGCACCTGAGCTGCATCCTGTAGCGCTGCCTGCTGTATTCTTTGGCACCACATACCAGTTGTAAAGCGCAGAAGCTGTTAAACCTGTTGCTGCATAACTGGCAGATGTTGTATTTACCGGTGTTGCCGGTGGAGTAGCACCCGTCCATAGATAAACATCATAGGACGTAGCATTAGAAACAGCATTCCAGGTTAAGGTAGCGGTTGTAGTGGTTGCAATTGTTGATGTATTGGCCGGTGTAATATAACTGGCGCAACCGGGTGCAACAGGCGTTGAAGGCTGTCTGCTGGAAGAAAGTAAACGCACATATAAATTTGGATTGTTAACATATGTTCTGTTCGTTGTACCGCCAAGACCAGAACTGTCAACTGTGAGTGTTAGTGTGTTTGTGGTATCATATCCATACACCCATCCACCAGCATGTCCGCCTGTGTTGGGTCTTACAAACTTTATCTGCGGCGTCCTTGACGGGTAGGTTATATTTTGTCTTGCCAACATATAATCCACTGCTGCTTTTGTACTTCCGTTATTATTGGCATCATCCAGGCATCCGTATACTATCATTGGTAAATTACAATCATAAATATGACTGAAAAAAGTTGCTTCGTCCTGCCAGTCTGCTGTATTGCTGAATGCTGCTGCACCGGCAATAAAATTTGAATAATAAGTTCCTCTCACATTATCGGAGATAAAATTGAGAACACCACCACCCCCTAAGGACAAGCCGGTAACATATACCTGGCTGGTGTCTATCATTGAGCCAAGGTTCGCCTTCATATAATCAATAACATCCTTTACATAAGCCGCGGGCCAAAGCCCCTGTGAAGTGGGCAGGACCGGGGACAAAACAATGAAAGTTGAATACCTGTTATAGGTATTATTGTAAAAACGCATGGTAGCGCCATGGTTACAAAGATCCCCTACGCTTCCGCCTGCCTGACTGGTAGAACCACGTTCCCCGTTTCCGTTCAAGGCAATGATAACGGGGTGACGAAAGGAGCTGCTTGTACTGTCATATGGTTTAAATACAGAAAGGGTCTGTGTACCATTGCCATAATTACTTGAATAGGTAACTACACTGGTATGTCCGGGGCCCTGGGCAAATATTGCCGCTGAAATAAAAAAAAGCAGGATTGTAATAGTAAATTTCATAAAAACACATTTATGCTTAAAACTTAATGATTATTAAAAAAGGAAGAAAAAGTGTGGCTGCAGATAAGCAGCCGGGCAATAAAAAAATCAGGGAGATGAAAGAAGATTGAATTTTCTCATTAATAAGGTTTAACAGTTAGGGGATGTATTTGCGAAGTAAATTTAATTGTAAACCTTAATAATAAAAAAATATAATTTGCAATCAGAGATTAAGTTGTTTGTAAGGGTTTACACATATGCGGAAAGGCGCAGTCTGCGATCCGCTCCAAGGCGAAAGGGTTGCGATTTATAAAACCTCGCACGTGTGGGGGTAATAGTGAAGTAGTGTTAATATGATTACCTATATAATAAGATGAAACCGTTCAATTCTACCCTCCAGGATAGTGTGACAAAAATAGCGTCTGGCGCTATTAGTTCGTTATTATCGCTTTCACCAAAAAGTGACACACAAGGCTAATCACCGGGGACAAGTACGGTTGCTACGCAGACAAGCCAGGCAGAGAGACAATAGCACAGGATAAAACAGTACGTTGTTATTGCGCAGTTTTCAGGATTTAGATGGACATCTTAGTATTGTCTATGGATCTTACTCAATTTCCACGAGAATGTATTAGAATGGCCGAGACATCTTTCTTTTTGATAATCCCGGTTTTGTCGATAATTTTCGTTTTTTAGGCATTTCCACCGGGCAGCACCTCGTCAAATCGCTCACCTTGGCAATGCAGAATGTTAATTGCAAATTTTTTGATACAACACTTTAAATGAGCCAGCAAATTCAAGAATTTTTGAGACGGAAAACAACTCTTAGGGAGAGTTCAATTACCGATATTACTTCTCAATTCAAATTCGTTAAGACAAAACGCAATCAAATATTGGAAACAGAAGGAAAAATCTGCAAAAACTTTTATTTTGTCAATAAAGGTTGCCTTCGTCTTTTTGAGATTGATAAAAAAGGGGTAGAGATTACTGCCTATTTTTGCCTGGAAGATAGTTTTATTACAGTTTTGACAAGTTTTATAAATCAAAAACCATCAAGGGACTTTCTGGTTTCATTGGAAAATTCTGAAATATCAGTAATTGAAAGAGTACAGTTTTTTAAGCTGTTAGAACAATATTCCGAGTTTAAAACTCTTTATCATGAATTCATAGAATTTGCACTTATCCATTCGCAAATGAGAATTTATAGTTTTTTGGGAATGGAAGGTATTGACAAATTAAAATGGGTAATGGAACACGAACCAGGTCTTTTGACAAGAATACCAAGCAAGGCAGTTGCTTCCTATCTTGGTATGACGAACTCTACGTTAAGCAAACTTAAGGCTAAACTCTAAAACGTTGTCTTAAGACAATGTTTATTGCTTTTCCAAAGCTCATCTTTGCGGTGTTGTTTAATGTTGAGCAACCAAAAGATGAAATCATGCCAATAACAGTAACAGTTACAGAAGGTGTTTTTACCCCCTCAAATGAAAAAAAAATAGTACCAGCACTCGCTGCATTAATGATGAGGCTGCATGAACTGACTGATAACAAATTTATAACTCCGGTAGTAATTGGTAGCCTGAATGTTATTTCTCCCAACCTTATTTTTTCTGGAGGACTACCTGCTACAGCAATATTTATTGAATGGAAACTCCCTGCGTTTGCATTCACTGTACAAGCAATTCGTAATAGGTATGTGCAAGAAGCAACTGATATTGCAATCGAGCTCTCAGAACGAAGATTAACAACGAAAGATGTTTTTGTTAATGTTGTACATGCTGTTGATGGGATTTGGGGCGTAAATGGGAAGGCTTATACAAATGCCGAACTGGGTGAAGCTGTTCTGGCGAACATTGCATATTAAAAAATCGGCCTTGGGCTGCGACAAGAAAAATACACCAGGCATTGCAGTATTCGCTTCCCATTGAGATCTCATGGCTATATTCATCCAATCTATATGCAATTGTATCAGCTCGCAAATTGAGCAACGGGCTGAGCGAATTCATTTCAATGAAAAGCAAAAGACCTCCGTGGGTGCTGTATAAAAATAATAATAAAACGGGCATTGAATGGATCTGCGTATATTGAAAATGATATTTCTTTCCGATTTTACAAGGGTGTAGAAAAACACTTTAAGCGTTTCACCAGACAATGACACAGCAGCAGCGCCCGCCAGGCGGGCGAAAAACTGTTAGAATTTAATGTTGGCCAGGGCAGTAATGAACAGGGACTGATGGAGCAATGTAAATCAACCTTCACGGTGGTTAATAGTGTGGAAGGAGTGGCGTGCAGCAATATTGGAAATTTTGGCCGCAAAACCATTGCTGGTGGAAGAGAATTTTCTGCTACCTGCTATTTTGCGGCGACACAATCAGGCAAGAAATTTGCCATTTGTAGGTAAAACTATAAGACATGGAAAGTTTTAAAATTGAGAAAGACATTAAAATCTTTTATGTAACAGCTGAGTCTTTTCCCGAAGGTATCCAGGAGGCACACAACAGACTTCATGCTATGGTTCCATTTTCTAAAGACAGAAAATATTTTGGCATTTCACGGCCTGAAAACAACAAAATTGTGTATCGGGTTGGCAGTGAAGAAACGTTTGAAGGTGAGGCAGAAAAATATAAATGTGATACGCTTATCATTAAAAACGGTAATTATATTTCCACCATTGTAAAGGATTTCAGGAAAGATAAGGAAAGCATCCGCAGAGCATTTGATGCGCTACTCAAACAGCCCAATCTTGACCCTAAGGGATATTGCGTGGAATGGTATGCTAACGATAAGGAAGAAGTAAGGTGTATGATAAGATTGAACCAATAAGGTTTTTGAATGACATCGCTTTTTTTGAGACCATTATCAGGGGTAATTGGAATAGTTGCGTATTCCCTTTTAATTATCGGAATAATAAAATCAAAGGCACAGCAAAACTTTGTTGCATTTTTATTATGGGCAATGCTTGATTCTATAGCAACAATAACAACAATGCTTAAAGGGGGGAATTATTGGCTTTCATTGTCTAATGCAGTAGGTGCATTTATCGTTGCTATCCTGCTTGCTATAAAAAAGCAAATTTCATGGTCATTTATTGAGACAATCACAGCAATTCTTGTGATAATTTGCCTTATTGTTTGGTACTTTGCCGGTGCGAAACAAGGAATAATTGCGAGCAGTCTGGCAATGGTAATTGCAAGTATTCCACAAATGGTTGACACTTATAAAAAACCCCGTAAAACCCCATCCGGGGTATATACTATATTTTTAGTCGCAAATATTTTATCATTAATTGCTGGAAAAGAATGGACTATTGAAGAACGATTTTATGCAGGATGTGCTGTTTTTCTTTGCTTAGTTATTGTGTTATTTTCTTTAAGAAAGGGCAGTTTTCGTGACAAATAAATCAATCGCTAACAAGCGGTTTGCCGATATGACGGCGCGACGACTATATGCTCAACTTTTTGTTCGCTAATCGGCTTCAGTTCCAGCCGCCGAATAATGCCCGGCTAAATCTGCCTGCGATTTTTGGAAGACGAATAGTGTTAACTTGAAACCAGCTTTGAAATAAAAAATGAAAAAGAAAAGTCAGCGTGAGGACAAAACGGTAAAACCGGATTTGCCAATTCTGGCATTTACCTCTACCGGGGAGTTCACCTCATGGTTGGCAAAACATCATAAACTGTCATTTGGCATTTGGCTGAGGCTTTTCAAAAAAAAATCTGGAGTATCAACAATAAAATATGCGGAGGCACTTGATATAGCATTATGTTATGGCTGGATTGATGGGCAAAAAAAAGCTTATGACACAGAATCATGGCTTCAGAAATTCACACCAAGAAGACCCAAAAGCATATGGTCCAAAAGAAATCGGGCGCATGTTGAGCGACTTGAGAAATTAGGAATGATGGAAGCAGCAGGCATTGAAGAAGTAGAAGCAGCAAAAGCAGATGGTAGATGGGAGCAGGCGTATGAATCGTCAGGCAACATGAATGTACCGACGGACTTTCTAAATGAATTGGCTAAGAATAAAAGGGCAGAAGCTTTTTTCAAAACACTTAACAAAGCAAATATATACTCAATTGTGTGGCGACTCCAAACCGCCAAAAAATCTGAAACAAGAAATAAAAGATTGAAGGCAATTCTCGAGATGTTAAAGAAAGGAAAGAAATTTCATCCATAAAATTAAATCAATCTGGAGTCGGTTTGTCCAAATAGCCTGCCGCCCAACTCGTGAATGCAAAATATTACACGCTACGGTCTAAAAAATCAAGGGTTGTATATGAATGAGAAAAGGCTCAACGTTTTGTATTGCTGTTAGTACAACCGTTTTGCATTAGCCGTTTGAAAACGGCTAACCCACCTGCAAAGGCCGGTTTACACCGTTCATCAACCCCCGGGCAACAATTTATCAGGCGTTATCGGCAATGTCCTTATTCTTTTACCGGTTGCATTAAACACTGCATTAGCAATGGCGCCTGCAACGCCCACGATGGCTACTTCTCCAATGCCCTTTATACCCATCCGGTTCACCACACTATCCTTCTCATCAATAAAGATAGTGTCGATAATACCCACATCCAGGTTAGAAGGCACGTGATAATCCGCGAATGAGCGGGTGATAAAATTGCCCCAGCGCTGGTCTATCAAAGATTCTTCCGTAAGCGCCATGCCAATACCCCAGGTGACGCCGCCAATGATTTGCGACCGGGCTGTTTTTTGGTTCAAAATTTTACCGGCGGCTGTGGCAACCACAAAATGTTTTACGCTGGTCATGCCGGTATAATTGTTCACCCATACCTCCGCAAAATTGGCGTTAAAGGCGTTGCAGGAATAATTGCCGGCATCGGCCAATGGTTTGGCGTTTACCCTTGCCTGGTAGGAAGGCAGGTTTTCACTGATCATCAGCTGGGCGGCGGTAGGTTTCACGAAAAATTGTTTGCCCGATTTGGTGATCAGTTCTTCGGTTAACTGGCTGCAGGCATCATTCACCGCATTGGCAAAACTGGCCGCACCGACAGAACCCACCGAGCCGGCGGCGGGCGGCAGATCTGAGTCGCCAATACGGATGGTGATTTGTTCCACCGGTATACCTAAACCATCCGACGCGGTTTGCGCCAAAATGGTGTGCGTGCCCGTACCCAAATCGGAGGCAGCCAGTTCCACAATGGCAGTCACCTTATCTCCTTTCCTGGTCAGTTGTATATTGGCGGAGCTATCCCGTTGGTGCGACGGGTATGTGCCACATGCCAATCCGTAACCAATGGAATAATCGCCCTGTATATTTTGCCCGGGCAGGGATTTGCGTTTTTCCCAGCCAATGGTTTTGGCGCCTTCCTGCAGACATTGTATCAATGATCGGGAGGACCAGGGTTTGTTGTTGGAAGGGTCCCTGGCAGGTTCGTTTTTGATTCTGAAACTGACCGGATCGATGCTGAGTTGATGCGCCAGTTCGTCCATCGCAGATTCCAATGCAAAACTGCCAGTAGCTTTACCTGGTGCCCTTGTATAGGTAGGTAAAATGATGTTCATGGGTATCACCCGGTAACTGATCAATGAATTCGGTGAATCATACAATACTTTAGAACAATCGCCGCAGGGTTCCGCAAACTCGCTGTCAATCGCCGTATGCTGGGTGATTTCATGGCTTAGCGAAGTTAGTTTACCATCTTTGGTAGCGGACAACTTTAAGTGTTGTTTGTTTTTTTGTCGCAGCCCCACAGAATTAAACATTTGCTGGCGTGTGAGTGCCAGTTTCACCGGGCGGTTAACTGCTTTTGCCGCCACCGCCGCCAATACCAGGTTGGCCCACTGCCCGCCTTTTGATCCAAAACCCCCACCGATAAATGGCGTAACAATACGCACATTGGCGACCGGCATTCCCAGCGTATTCGCTGCCGCAGATTGTGCGCCGTTCACCACCTGTGAAGCATTGTAAAGAATTAGTTTTTCAGCTTCCCATACAGCAATGGTAGAATGAGGTTCCATGGGGTGGTGGTGGTGTATAGGAGTACTGTACACCGCGTCCACTTTATATTCGGCAGTATCAAATGCCGCAGCAACATCACCGCGTGACAGATCCGGATTGTCTTTTGGGGTCACTGCATTGCCTTGCAGTTTTTCAGTATCAATCGCCGGATTGCCTTTACTGTATTCCACTTTTACCAATTGCACGGCATGCCTTGCCTGCTCGAATGTTTCCGCTACCACCATACCAATATGTTGCCCGTAAAATTTTATTTCATCGCTTTGCAACAAAGCGCCGCCGCGTAAACCGCCTTTTACATTCAATTTGGGTGCGTTTTTATGGGTTATCACGCTGAGCACCCCGGCTGATTTTTCCGCTTCGCTGGTATCCAAATTGGTAATGGTGCCCGCAGCAATGGTGCTTTTAAACAATACGGCATATGCAATATTTTTCACGGGATAATCCATGGCATAGGGTGCTGCGCCGGTGACTTTTAATATACCATCTATCCGGTTGATGGGTTGACCCAGTGATTGCTCCATGATATAGGTTGATTATTTATTAATTAACTGTTTGAACCCTTCATAGCTTTATTCAGCGCATGTACGATGGCCATCTTGCACATGCCTGGTTTAAAGCTGTTGTACGCCAATGGCCGGGCGTTTACGATGGCAAGGCCAGCTGCTTTTTTAAAATTGTCTTCACTGGCTGCTTTGCCGGCCAGAAAATCTTCTGCTTCCACTGCACGCCAGGGTTTATGTGCCACACCGCCCAATGCGATATGGGCTTTTACAATATTGTTGCCGTTGGCTTCCACTCCTGCTGCCACGGACACCAATGCAAAAGCATAACTGGCCCTGTCGCGGATTTTTAAATAGTAAGAATGATTGGAGAAGTGATTGTCCGGAATTTCAATGGCAGTGATGAGCTCGCCATGTTCCAGGTTATTGTCCTTTTCTGCTGTGTCACCGGGCAGGCGGTGAAAGTCGGTAAAAGCAATGCTGCGTTTTTTTCCATTGGTGCCGGTAATATGTACCATAGCATCCAGCGCCGCCAATGCAACACACATATCAGAGGGATGCACCGCCACGCATTTTTCGCTCCAGCCAAAGATCGCATGCATTCGGCTAAATCCTTCCCGTGCGCCACAGCCTGTGCCCGGTGCGCGCTTATTACAGGGCATCGCCGTATCATAAAAATAGGGGCAGCGGGTGCGTTGCAATAAGTTGCCGCCATTGCTGGCCATATTACGGATTTGCGCAGAAGCGCCGGCCAGTATGGCCTGCGATAATAAGGGGAAATCTTTCCGGATCAACGGATGATTGGCGGTATCAGTGTTCCTGGCCATTCCTCCAATGGAAACGCCGGTACCCCGTGCTGAAACGATGCGCTCAATCCTGGTGAAGGGCAGTGCAGACACATCGATCAGTTCATCGGGCCGTTCCACATCTTCTTTCATCAGATCCAGCAGGTTGGTGCCACCGGCAATAAATTTTGCATGCTGATTGGCAGCTGCTGCTGCAATGGCGGCACCGGGTGATGCGGGTCCTGTAAATTTAAATGGTCTCATGGCTTTGCATTGTTGAATACTTCAGGATGGGTAGAATTTGTTTGTTGGATAGCCGGCACCAGCGGCCAGTACTGCGCTACTTCTTTTCCGCTCAGCACCTCTTTAATGGCTGCTACTATATTTGCATAGGCGCCGCACCGGCAGATATTGCCCGACATTCGTTCACGGATTTCATCATCGGATAGCTGCATGTTCTTATTGATGGTTCGTATATCAGCGGTCACATAGCTGGCATCCCCATTTTTTGCTTCGTTCATCAGTGCAATGCCGGAACAGATTTGCCCGGGCGTACAGAAGCCGCATTGGAAACCATCGTGCTTTAAAAACGCGGCCTGCACCGGGTGCAATGCTCCGTTTTTCGCAAATCCTTCAATGGTCTGAACGGTTTTTCCGCCGCAAGTAGCCGCCAGTGTAAGGCAGGACAATACGCGTTTATTATTCACAATCACGGTGCAAGCGCCGCATTGCCCGTGATCACATCCTTTTTTTGTGCCCGTTAACTGCAACCGTTCACGCAGTGTATCCAGCAAGGTCATCCGTGCATCAACCCTGACTGATTTTTTCGCGCCATTTACGGTGAAGAGGACGTCGACTGCATGTTCCAGGTTTTGCGGAATCTGATTAAAGGTTGGTTCGTTTATTCCGGCAAACAGGGACTGATCGCCCAGCAGTTGAAAAGCCATCAGGGCGCCGCCGCTGGCGATCAATTGCTTCAGGAACATCCGTCTGCTTTCCCCAAATGCAGACATCTGCTGCTCATCAGCAAGAATGGCTTTCAGCAATCGTTTTTCGTCGTCCGTAAGTGAAGGATCTTGTGTATTATCGGTCATAGTAAAATATTGTTATGGCCAGAGTGGAATAATGTGTCGATTGTATGGGTAAAAGCAATGCAAAAAATGCACAAAAGGAGTACCAGAATAGGGATATTGATTTAAAAACAGAAGGAATTAAGCGACCGGCAAGTTGGCCCGCATGAGCAATGGAATGATTGCAAAGGCTTGGATATAGGAAGACCTGTCTTCGGCTCATCCAGTACAGACCCGATGCCGGGAAAATAAATCTACAACATTTTGTCATGCGGGTGGTACCAGATATGGAACAACGTGAACCATAATTAGAAAAGCAGAAGGAAGAAAATGAAGAAAAGGGCGGGCCAGTGAAATGGTGAGGGAGGTATTACTTACGGAGGGGGGCCCGCACAATTTGATGCGGGAGCTCGAAACGGTAATACGTCCTGATATCAAATGCAAAACGGTTTATCAGGTCAATCAATCAGTTTTGTTACACAGGCATGTTTTTCTAAACTGTCAAGAGTAGCAGTAGCCTGGACTCCACTACAACCTGCTTACGGGCGGTTGTCCACCTGCCGAGGGTGATATTATATACACCACCCATCATACTATACAAACCGGCATCAGTAGCCGCAGTTGGATATTTGTCGTTGACGGGATAAGGCATATTGGCGGTGTTGCCAGCAGAACGATAATGCAGGTAAGGCGTTATCACAGGTTTATAAGTAACAGGATCGATATTCACTGAATACATAGAGTACCAATCATTGTTACAAATCCTGTAGCCAACCACCGGCGTTTTGGTTGGGTCATAAATAGTAGCGGCTCCGCCTGTAGCGACAAACAATACATCTTCCGGCACGGATGTTTCAGTAACAGTCGTTCCTTTAAATAGGGCGACGCCACAGGCATTTCCACTGTTGGCCCATGGACCGGATGTACTGAACACACTTGGATGGACAAGGCCTCCATCTCCCAAATTGTTGCCAGTAGTCGCATAGTTTTTTTGATACCAGTTGGTCGCAGGCGGAAAAGCATACACACCTGCCGAACCGTTGATCTTCCTTCCTTGAAAACCAAAATAAAAAAATTGTCCTTTTTGTGCACTGCCTGATGTGATGTCCCATTTAATAGTACGTTGTCCACCAGTGACCGGGCGACGAGATTGACAAGCATTGTTCAGTGTTTCATAGATAATGGCGATCCTTTGTCTTTGTTCCATTCTTATCTTAGTATAGTGAAAATTACCCAGGCTATGCTGCGCCCCGGAATAGTTTTGATGGCCCTGGTCTCTCTGCCGGCCTCGTTAGCGGGATATGATTAAACATAGACTAATAAGATGAACCATAATGCAATTAAGAAAACATATACCAGCACATCCTCTCACGAACTATATACAGCATATATTGTATGTAAATGCGGCTATACCGATTCCTTACTTAAAGGAACTGCCTGATGGCGGCATTAACCTGGTAGTTGAATTGGAAAACACCGTCAATACTGTGTTTACTGAAAATAATTCCAACGCAAAGTATTCCCTTAAAAATGCCTGGATTTCGGGCACGCAAAGGCAGGCCATCACTTATGTTAACAATCCCAACTCCGCTATCTTAAGTATTCGTTTTACTACGGGCGGTTTTTTTGCGCTGACCAAAATACCTGTATCTGCAATTATACATCCCTGTATGGAAGCCGAATTATTATTGGGCAATTCCTTTAAACATTTATATCAAAAGATAATTAATGCCGGCAATGTCGACGGGATATTTAAAGCGGTAGAGATGTATTTTTTACAAAAAATTCCGGATGATGGATTCGGGATTTCGATCGTTAAGTTTATTGATAAAAACATAGACAAGCCCCTTGACTGGCTGATAAATAAATCGGGCTATTCTCAAAAGCATGTTATTAATTTAACTAAAAAATATACAGGCTTTTCGCCAAAATATTTGCAAAGATTACACAGGTTCCAAAATGTTATAAAAGAAATTAAAGCCCGTAAAACAAAAATTGAGTGGGCTTCTGTTGCATACCAGTTTGATTATTTTGACCAGGCCCACTTCATCAAAGAATTTATACATTTTTCCGGCATGTCGCCAGGTGAATATTTGTCATCTCAGCTTGCCATTGAACACAACCGTTTAGTAGGTGATATTATATTGCTACCCCCTTCTTATAAAAATACGCTTATTATATAGCGATAGGAAAAGGAGGTAAATTTTTTACAATGGCAGCACTGTGGCCCCGTTTATTTTTGTAAAAAATAAAAATATGGCAACAGTAACAGCATTCAAAATCGAAGTAGATCAATCAATACTGGACGACCTTAGCAACCGGTTAAAACAAACCCGCTGGACGGATGAACCGGCAGACGCAGGCTGGAATTATGGTACGAATCCGGTTTATTTACGGGAATTGGTTCATTACTGGCAAACGCAGTACAACTGGCGTGAACATGAAGCAGCCTTAAACAAAATACCTCAATTCAAAACCATTATTGATGGAATCGCCATTCATTTTATTTACGTAAAGGGGAACGGGAAAAATCCAAAACCATTATTACTCACGCACGGCTGGCCTGATTCATTTTATCGCTATTACAAAGTATTACCGTTACTTTCAAATGAATCTTTTGATGTGGTAATTCCATCTATTCCCGGGTTTGGATTTTCAGACAAGGTTGCGGTAAATGTTGATAAGGTTGCCGGAATCTTCAATAAACTGATGGTGGATGTGTTGAACTATTCCAGCTATTTTGCGGCGGGCGGCGACATGGGGTCGCTGGTGACAAAATCGCTGGCAAATCAATTTCCTGAAAATATCAAATCGATTCATCTCACAGATGTGGGTTATCCGGATGGTTCAGAAGATTGGAGTAGCATGTCGGTTGCCGAACAGCAATTTGGCCAGTTGATACAACGTTGGTTTTTTACTGAAGGCGCATTTAATATGATTCAATCTACCAAACCGCAAACCCTGGGATATGGACTTAACGATTCGCCGGTTGGGTTGGCTTCCTGGATAATCGAAAAATTTAATTCCTGGAGCGATAATAACGGAGATATTGAAAACTGTTTCACAAAAGATGAACTGCTTACCAATATTATGATTTACTGGGTTAGCCAGTGCATCAATTCATCCGTCAGAATGTACGCTGAGAATGCACGGGCGAATTACGCGGGAGGGCTTAAATCGTCACAGAGAGTGACAGTACCAACCGGTGTTTCCCTCTTTCCAAAAGAAGCACAGTTTCCAAAGGAATGGGCTGACCGCATGGCAAACATCACTCATTTTTCTGTAATGAAAAAAGGCGGGCACTTTGCTGCAATGGAAGTACCTGAAGAATATTCAAGAGAATTAATTAGCTTTTTCAAATAGAACTCCTGGTGCTTGAGGTAAGAACAGCAAAATCCGGGTCAATAACAAGGCAATGGTACCCAAGCGAGAGGATTCCGGCTATTTGCCACTGAAATGTAAGCAGTCGGAAATGCCACTACGCTTTGATTTTCTAAAAATGTCTCCGGAAGGGAATTTAATTAGTCATGCAGGTAAATACGGTATGGGCCACCGTAGTAGTACTGATCGGGATATTAAGGGATTTGAAGACTTTGCGCCGGATCATTTTTAGCAACCTTAAAACTAAACCAGTATGAGTAATTTTATCAGCCTCAGCCAGGCCGTGGCCATGACCAGCCGCTACCGCAAAGAAATGGAAGCCATCCTGGCGCCGGAATATCGGGGAAAGGATATTCTGCCGATTTGTGAGACCTTCGATCGATCTTCGTTTGATACATTGGTGGGAGAAACAGATGCCAGTTTTATCCGGATTTATTTTGGGATGGGCGGCGATAATAAAATACGTGTCATCGCAGTGGCAGCCAATTCAAAAAATATTGATATTTTACCGGCCGGCGACAACGCATTGGATGATGGCGGAAACATTGTGGAAGATGGTATCCGTTGTCCAACCAATTGTCCAGCTGCTTCACCGCTTAATCCATCATAACAGGCAGGGCCAGTTGCAGTCGCTGACAGAGAAAACTGTTTACCATGAATTTTATGCTCAGCGTTGCCT
>Ga0157378_10003210_pt1 | contig 14531 bp, 11 predicted proteins | sample M65metaG_FD_115309 | JGI IMG/M metagenome (GOLD analysis project Ga0157378, IMG submission 115309) | Miscanthus rhizosphere microbial communities from Kellogg Biological Station, Michigan, USA - M6-5 metaG | ecosystem: Host-associated > Plants > Roots > Rhizosphere > Soil | place: USA: Michigan...
GGGAGGCGTTCTGGGCGTGTTGATGTCACTGTGGGCTACGCAGTCTCTTTCGGCCTTTCATTTTCCCGCACCGATACCGCTGAATCTATATGTGGCTCTTGATTGGCGGACGCTGCTGTACACGCTGGTGGTGAGCATTGGATGTGGCGTGTTGCTAGGCATGGCGCCGGCATGGGCGGCATCGCGGCCGATGCTCGCGAACGCGCTAAAGGGAGAGGATGCGCTGGCGCGCCCTGGACGGCGGTTAACTCTGCGAAATGTTCTGGTCGTGGCGCAGATTGCGATGTCGGTGGTCCTTCTGTGCGTCACCGGGCTGTTTCTGAGGAGCCTCGAAAGCGCGGCGAGGATCGATCTTGGATTTCGTTCGCAGGGATTGCTAATGATGTCGGTTGATCCAAGGCTGAATGGGTACACGCCGGAGCAGATCAGCAGATTCATGCGCGAGCTGCGGCAACGAGTCGCGGCGCTGCCTGGTGTGGATGCGGCAGTGCCCACCGATGTGGCGATGCTGTCGGGCGGCCATCGCAGCGACGGATTCACGGTGGCGGGCCGCGAAGGCAAGGACGAGGTAAACGCTATGACGGAGCTGTACATGATCACTCCGGGGTATTTCGGAGCGATGGGAATTCCGATGCTGGCGGGGCACGATGTTGAGAACGAAGCGGCCAACGGTCCGCGCGTTGCGGTGGTGAACAAGGCATTTGCGGACAGATTGTTTCCGGGCGGCAATCCGATTGGGCAGCACGTGCAGGGCGGACGCTGGACTTACGAGATTGTGGGAATTGTGGGGAATACGAAGGCGCGGACGATCGGGGAAGATACGCGGGCTGTGCTTTACCGGTCGCTGGACCAGAGCATTGCAGAAGATCCATCAGGGATGGGGTACACGCTGGTGGTGCATACGCCCGGGAACCCTGCAGCGCTATCGGAGGGGGTACGTCGGCAAATCTATGGGCTCGATCCGAATATTGCGATCTACAACGAGGAGACGATGGACGAGCATGTGAAGTCGGCATACTTTCTGCCTCGGCTGGCGGCGACGTTGTTCGGTGTCTTCGGCGGGATCGGGCTGGTGCTAGCAGCGATTGGGCTTTATGGAGTGATGAGCTATGCGGTGAGCAGGCGGACGCGGGAGATCGGAATACGGATGGCGTTGGGCGCGCGATCGGGAAATGTGGCGCGACTGATCGTTCGCCAGGGAATGGTGCTGGCACTGATTGCGATGGTTCTGGGCTGGCCAGTGGCGTGGATGCTGTCGCGGTTTGCGTCAAGTTTTCTTTATGGGATCGAGCCGCATGACGTGGCGACGTTTGTAGCGGTGCCTGTGTTTCTGGGAGCGATTGCGCTGATCGCTTGTTGGCTACCGGCGCGGAGAGCCGCATCGGTCGATCCGGTGCAAGCACTGCGGACGGAGTAGAGGAACGGGGCGATGGGAAAGCAGAGAGCGTTCTGGTTGCGGGTGCGCGGAGTGTTTGTGCGGCGGAAGGCCGTGGAGTTCGACGCGGAGTTGGAGAGCCACATCGCCATGGATGTGGAGGCGCGTGTGCGTGCCGGGGCGAGCAGGGATGAGGCGAGGAGGGAAGCACTGATGCGGCTGGGTGGAGCGGAGCAGGCGAGACAGGCGTACCGGGAGCGCGCGACGCTGCCGCCGCTAGAGAGCTTTCTGAAAGATGTGCGGTTTGCGTTGCGGCAGATGCGGAGAGCGCCAGGATTCACGGTGACCGCAGTGTTGACGCTGGCGCTGGGAATTGGCGCGAATGCTGTGATCTATACGCTGGTGGATTCGATACTGCTGCGGCCGCTGCCGTATGCGCAGCAGGATCGACTGGTGCGGATAGAGGGAACGAATTCGCCGTTGTTTCCGAAGGGGTGGATTCGCGAACTCGGGTCTCATGCGTCGGCGCTGAAGGCGGTAGCCGGGTATGGGCCGGATGCGGAGTCGAACATTTCGGACGCGGATTTGCCCGAGCGGGTGTTCGGGTCGGCCGTGACGGTGAATGCGTTTGACGTGCTTGGCGTGAGGCCGGCGCTGGGACGTTTCTTTTCCGCGCAGGATGAGGTTGCCGGGGAAGATCATGAGGTGGTGTTGAGCTATGGATACTGGCGGCAGCATTTCGGCGGAGATGCGTCGGTGGTGGGGCGGCAGATTCGGATTGATGGTGTGTCGCGGCGAGTTGTAGGAGTGATGCCGGCGGCAGTTCATTTTCCGTATGCGGATACGCAGTTTGTGACCCCGGTTTCGTACAAGGGCGGGGATGTGTTCGATCCGTGGTTTGCGTTCGATCTGCGCGGCTTTGGGCGGCTGTCGGATGGAGCGACCACGGCGCAGGCGCAGGCGGAGTTGAGAAGACTGCATGCGGTGCTGCTGCCGGTGTTTCCATTTCGGATGCCGGATATCTGGGCGTCGGATATGAGTGTGGTGCCGCTTCTGGAATCGCAGACGGGGGCGATGAGGCCGCGGCTGCTGCTGCTGTTTGGAGCTGTCGGGTTGATTCTGCTGATTGCGTGCGCGAATGTCGCAAACCTGATGCTGGCACGGGCGAGCGCGCGAGAACGGGAGATCGCTGTAAGGAGCGCGCTGGGGGCTTCGGGGCGCAGGCTTGTGCAGCAACTGTTGTCGGAGAGTGTAGTGGTGGGACTGACAGCGGGAGCGGTGGGGCTGGGAGCGGCTGCGGCAAGCTTGAGGATTTTCGTGGGGCTGCTTCCGGCAGATACGCCGCGAATCCATGATGTGTCGCTACATTGGGGAGATGTGGTGTTCACGCTGGCAGCGTCCGTGTTTGCGGGGCTGGTGTTCGGGCTGATTCCGTCGGTGAAGATGGCGGGGATGAATCTCCTGAGCACGCTGCGGATGGGAGGGCGCGGGCTGGCAGGACAGGGATCACGGTTTGGAATATCGAAGATTCTGGTGATGGCGCAGATAGGGCTGACGGTGGTGGTGATTACGGCGGCGGGGCTAGTGCTGCACAGTCTCTATCGGATCACGAAGGTTGATCCGGGATTTCGGACGAATCATATTGTCACGGCCGAGGTGGCGCTGGATAAGGCAGCGTGCAAGGAGAAGGGCCGATGCCAGTCATTCTTCGATTCGGTGCTGGAGCGGTCGCGGGGGATAGCAGGCGCGGAGAGCGTGGCGCTGACTGACTCGTTGCCGCTGAGCGGGCGTGCAGACAACTACATCTTTGACGCGGAGGATCATCCGCGCGATGCGCGGCAAGGTGCGCTGCTGGCGACGAGCAGAGTGGTGTCGCCGGGGTATTTCGATGTGCTGAACCTGAGACTGGTGCGAGGAAGACTGCTGGAGCAGCAGGATGCATCGGGGGCCACACATGCAGTTGTGGTGAATGAGCATATCGCGCAGAGATTGTGGCCGGGTCAGAGTGCAATAGGGAAGCATCTGCTGGACGTTGTGGATGAGAAGACGCCAGCGGTCTGGAATCCCGAGAAGGCATCGATTGTGGTGGGAGTGGTGAGGAACGCGCTTGAGGGCGGGCTGCAGGAAGGCTTCAAGGATGAGGTGTTTCTGCCGTTGACGATGGATCGGGAACAGCCAGTAATGTATGCGATGCTGCGCACGCATACCAGCGCAAGCGAAACGGCGGCGGGGCTGAGGAATTCGGTTGCAAGCGTGAATTCTCAAGTGCCAGTGACGCGGGTGAGAACGATCGATGATCTGGTAGCGACTTCTGTGGCAGCGCCGAAAGCGCTGGCGGTTTTGCTGCTGGGGTTTGGCGCGCTGGCGATTGTAATTGGCGCGGTGGGTGTCTACAGCCTGATTGCTTACATCGTGAGCTGGCGGACGAGAGAGATTGGGCTGCGGCTGGCGCTTGGCGCGCAGCGGTGGCAGATCGTGTTGGGCGTGGTGCGGGAGAGCTTGTTCCTGGCGCTCGCAGGATGTATTGCGGGGCTGGCGGGAGCGATCGCGCTGAGCCGGGTGCTGCATAGCTTTTTGTTTGAGGTGAGCGCGCTCGATCCTCTGACGTTTGGGTTGGTTCCGGTGCTGATGGGGATCGTGGCTGTTGCTGCGGCGTGGATACCGGCACGGCGCGCGGCGGGAGTGGATCCGATGGAGGCTTTGCGGGCGGACTAGAGAGCCTGGCAGAAGAGACCCGGGGGTTGCGCAGGAGGTCGAGATGCGGAGTTTGCGTGCGCTTTGGATACGACTACGCGGTGTTTTTGCGGGTGGGCCTGGGAGGGAAGAGTTTGAAACGGAGCTTGCGAGCCACATCGCGGAACACACACGCGACGGAGTAGCTGCCGGATTGAGCGAGGCGGAGGCTCGGCGCGAAGCGTTGTTGCGGCTGGGCGGAGCGGAGCAGGTGAAGCAGGCTTACGGTGATCGCGCGACGGTGCCGTTGATTGAGAACGTGATGCGTGACGTTCGCTATACGCTGCGTGGGATCAGACGCAATCCGGTGTTTGCGATTACGGCAATTCTGACGCTGGCGCTGGGGATTGGAGCTACCACGGCTGTGTTCAGCGTGGTGGACCGGATACTGTTTCGGAGCCTGCCGTACGCGCATCCGGAGCGGCTGGTGTCCGTGGGGTTGACGGCACCGATCATCCCGCAGGAGTTCATGCTGGGGGACTCGTATTTCAATTGGGAGGAGCACCAGACAGCCTTCAGCCAACTCACGTCGGAGGAAGGTATCAATGAGTGCGATCTGACGGAACGGAATCCGCAACGTTTAAGTTGCGCGAGAGTGGAACAGAATTTTCTTCCGACTTTTGGCGTCTCGCCGGTTCTGGGGCGCAATTTCCTGCCGGAGGAGGACGGGCCGCAGGGGCCGAAGGTGGCACTGATTACCTATGCGCTTTGGACCGGGCGATTCGGGGGCGATCCGGGAGTGGTTGGTCGAACAGTCCAGGTGGATACACATCCCGTGCGAGTAATAGGAGTGCTTCCCAAGGATTTCGAGATGCCCTTGCTCGAGAGGGCGGACATTCTTATCCCGGAAGGCCTGGGACGAGTGCCGGACAAGGCTGGACAGCCATCGCACGTGCTGTATGCATTTGGGCGGCTTAAGCCGGGACTGATGATTCCGCGAGCAGCGGAGCAATTAAAGCCGGTGTTCGATTACTCACTGAGCCTTGCCCCGGCGCGGTTTCGAAGCGAAGTGCAGATGCGGGTCAGGTCGATTCGCGACCGGCAGATGGGGGATGTTCGGCTGGTGGCGTGGATCCTGCTGGGTGCAGTGGGTACGGTTTTGCTGATCGCGTGTGCGAATGTGTCGAGCTTGCTGCTGACGCGAGCGGCCGGGCGGGAGCGGGAGTTTGCGGTGCGATCTGCTCTGGGGGCGACGCGCACAGCGATGGTGCGGCAGATGCTGGTGGAGTCGGTGCTGCTGTCAGTTATTGGGGCTGCCGCCGGGATCCTGCTGGCAGAGGGGCTGTTGCGGGTGCTTGTCGCCATCGGTCCGTCGAGTCTGCCGTTCTTGGCGAAGGCGGAACTTGATTTGCGAATCGTTGGGTTTACCACCGCGTTGGGAATTGGCGCGGGTGTGCTGCTGGGGGTTGTACCGGCACTATTGAAGCCGCGGGCGATCGCTCTTGCCGCGAGAGAGCCGGGAATGCAGAGGCGGGCGCTGCTGCGACGCGGGATGGTGGTGATGCAAATCGCCTCGAGCATGATTCTGCTGGCAGGGGCGATGCTGCTGGTGAGGAGCTTTGCAAATCTGCGGAACCAGGCGCTAGGGATGAATTCGCACGGGGTACTTACTTTGGCTATTTCTCTGAACCGGGAGAAATATGCAGCGCCCCAGTCGCAGATGTTGTTCTTTACGAAGGCGGAAGAGGCGATGAGGCGGCTACCCGGGGTTAGCGATGTGGCGGTAAGCGATACAGTCCCTCCAGGCGGCTATCGGCGCAATCAGATCTTCAGCGTCATTGCGGTGGATGGGCAGGCAGCCCCGTCAGGGGGAACGGGCGGGATGGTGACATGGAGGCTGGTGACGCCGGAGTATTTCAAAGCGCTGAACATTCCTATTGTGCGAGGGCGTGGGTTTACGGAGGAGGAGCGGAGGTCGAAAGGTCATTCGCTAATTCTGAGTGAGGCGCTTGCCGCGCGGCTATTTCCGAACGCGGATCCGATTGGAAAGAGGCTGAAGCCCACGCCGAGCGATCCATGGCATGAGGTAGTGGGTGTGGCTGCGAATGTGAAGAACGAGGGCCTGGAGGCGATCGATCAGCCAGAGTTTTACCGTTTGCGCCGCAGTGAACCTGAGGACTGGACGATGGCGCCTTCGGCAGTGTTGATTCTGAAGACAAGTACTCCGCCGCGAGCGCTTGCGCCGTGGGTGCGGTCGCAGATCGCGCAGATCGATGCGACTGTGCCAGTAGAGATTGAGACGATGAATGAGCGCGTGGCGGGGCTTGCGGATCGGCCGCGATTTGAGACGGCGCTTTTGAGTTTCTTTGCGTGCACGGGTTTGGTGATGGCGCTGATCGGGCTCTATGGCGTGGTGTCCTTTATGGCGCAACAGCGGACACGGGAGATCGGGATCCGGATTGCGGTGGGGGCGGATCGCGGGGACGTGTTGCGACTGATACTCCGGGAGGGTGTGCGACTGATTGTGATTGGCGGGGTGATTGGGATCTGCGCATCGCTCATGCTGACGCGGGTACTGGAGAGCGTGCTGTTCCATGTGGGGCCGCACGATCCGGTCACGTTCATTGGGGTGCCGGTGATGCTGGGGGTAGTGGCACTGGCTGCTGTGCTGATTCCGGCGTGGGCGGCGATGAAGACGGATCCAGTGACGGCGCTGCGGTGGGAGTAGCGGGAATAGGGATTAGGGGTCAGGGATTTAGAGAACGGCTCTGGAATGGTGGATTCGAGGTCAGCTCGCGGATTAGCTTTCGAGGTATTCCCAGAAGCTGTCGGCGAGTTCGGCGCCGAGTTCGTTGGTCATGCGGCGGGCGGCGCGCTCGACTTCTTCAATGAGCTGGTGGAGGTAGCTGCGGGAGCTGGAGATGGCGACGATGCCGAGGGTGGCGGATCGCCAGGTGACGACTTCGTCCATTTCAGCGACGGAGATGTTGAAGCTCTGTCGGAGCTGGTCCTTCATGGAGCGAACGACCTGTCGGCGGTCTTTGAGGGATTGGGCGTGCTCGATGCGGAGCTCGAGGGTGAGGTGGGCTACGGGCATGGCGTGGCCTCTCGGGTTTGGGCCAGAGACGAGATTCCCTGGGTGTGACTCTCCGGGGTGCTTCATTTTAGCGCGTTCGCGGTGCGGGTTTGGCGCGAGTGAGTGTGGGAGAGGAGTGCCTGGCTGATTCAGCGGAGGAGGGCAAAGGCCACGATTGTTTCGCCGGAGTCGCCGGTTTCGGCAAGGAGTTGTTGTTCGAGTTCGTGGGGTGGATGCATTTCGCAGGCGGCGATCTGGTCGGTGGTGGCTCCGATGAAGCAGAGTTCGCAGCAGGCGAGGCCATCTCCGTCGGCGACGCGGACAGGGGGCCCGAAGACACGGCAGGCCATGGGGCGCCAGGCGTAGACATCGCAGAGTCCGGTTTCGGGGTTGAGGGCGGGGCAGGGTGCGTCGTTGGCGAAGTCCTCGAAGCGGGCCTGATCGGCTTCGGTGGTGCCGAGGATGCCGGTGACGGAATTCCCGGGGAACGCAGTGCCGTACTGGCCGATCCAGTCGCGAGCGCGCTGGCGGATTGAGGAAGAGGTTTGCGGGTCGGAGGCGCCGAGGGACTTCATACCGGATCGAAGGCGGGCGACGTCGAGGGTGTTGATGGCAAATGCGCCGTGACAACACTGCGTGCAGCCGGGGCGGCAGGCGAGCCATGAGCCGGCGCGGCGGGCGGCGTCGGCAAGTTCCGCGTCCATTATCTGCACAAGCTCGGAGTCGCGGGGAGAGAGCGGCATACATACAGCGTATCGAAGAAATGTGAGGATGGTTGCTAACGGAGTAAGCTGCCTGCCTACGGAGGTTATATGGGTGCGAATACTGTTGCTACGCGATCGACTGTCATGCCGACAATGCGGTATCGCGATGCGAATGCGGCGATCGAGTGGTTGTGCAGCGTGTTTGGGTTTGAGAAACACGCCGTATATCCGGGGCCGAACGGTACGGTGGGGCATGCGGAGCTGACGTTAGGTGGTGGGATGCTCATGCTTGGATCGGAGAGGGACGATGCTTACGGCCGCGGTTCAAGTCGCCGGGAGATGTGGGCAACGTGGAGACGCGGAGTGCCTACGTGGTGGTCGCCGATGCGGACGTGGCGTATGCGCGGGCGAAGGGGGCTGGGGCAGGTTCGTTCGCGAAATTCAGAACATGGATTACGGGAGCCGGGAGTTCACAGTGAAGGATCCGGAAGGGCACTCGTGGAGCGTGGGCACGTATGATCCGTGGGCTGCGCACTCGTGAGTAAATCGATGCGGGCTCGGTGCGATATATTCCGTAATGTCTTGCGGAGGTCACCGATTGAGGATTTCTAAAGTTGTCGTGGGAGTGTTTGTGTGCGCGGGCGTGGTGAGTGCGCAGTCGCGGCTGCTGGTAGCGGTGAAGGGGACGCAAAGCCTGGCGATTGTCGATCCGGCGAGCGGGTCGGTGGTTGCCACGGTGCCGGAGGGCGGGACTACGGGGCACGAGGTGATTGCGTCGGCGGACGGGAAGACGGCGTTTGTGCCGATTTATGGGAACTCGGGCGTGGGCAAGCCGGGGACGGATGGAGACACGATCGCCGCGATTGATCTTGCTTCACACAAAGTGGTGGGCAGCATCGGATTCAACCACGGAGTGCGTCCGCACTGCCCATTAATTGGGCCGAAGGATGGGCTGCTCTATGTTACGACGGAGCTGGATAAGACGATCACGATTATCGATCCGAAGACGCTGAAGGTTCTTGGGGCGCTTCCGACCGGACAGGAGCAGAGCCACATGATGGTGCTGTCGCATGACGGAAAGCGAGCATACACAGCGAATGTGGGTCCGGGAACGGTATCGGTGATCGACGTGCCGGGGCGCAAGGTGCTGAAGGTGATTCCAATTTCGGGAAACACGCAGCGGATCTCGATGACGCCGGACGACAGGTGGGTGTTCACCGCTGACCAGACGAAAGCGCAGATGGCGGCGATCGATACGACGAAGAACGAAGTGACGAAATGGATCCCGATGGAGGGGATGGGGTACGGATCGACTGTGACGCCGGATGGGAAGTGGCTGCTGGTAGCGCTGGCGGATCAGAACAAGGTTGAGGTGATTGATGTGAAGACCATGCAGGTGGCGCGGAGTGTTCCGGTCGGGGATTATCCGCAGGAGGTGCTGGTGTCGCCGGATGGGAAGACGGCTTACATATCGTGCATGCATGGAGCGGGGACCGTCTCGGAGATCGATATGGGGAGCTGGAAGGTGACGCGGACGATCGCTACGGGGAGTTCGACGGATGGGCTGGCGTGGGCGGGGAACTAGCGGGGAATGGGGAACAGATTCGGAATGATCCAATGGGTGATCCTGTGCTCTAACCCACTCATCGCGCAGGAGACGCGCGATGAGTAGGGCGCAGCATTGCATGACGGCTAGCTCAAGGGGCGGTCCCAGGTCTCTAGCTGGCGTTTGAATTCGCTCATGAATTTGCCGGCGTCGGCGCCGTCGATGAGGCGGTGGTCAAAGCCGAGGCAGTAGTGCTGCATGGAGCGGATGGCGATGGTGTCGTTGTCTTCGGCGTCGGTGAGGACGACGGGCTCTTTTTTGAGCGCGCCGATGGCGAGGATGGCGGATTCGGGCTGGTTGATGATGGGGATTCCGAACTCGTCGCCGAAGATTCCGGGATTGGTGAGGGTGAAGGTGGATCCGCCGACTTCGTCGGGGGAGAGCTTTTTGATGCGGGCGCGTCCCGCGAGGTCGGCGATGGTGCGGGCGAGTTCGGAGAAAGTGCGCTTTTCGGATTCGCGGATCGTGGGCACGATGAGTCCCCACTCGAGGGCGACTGCGATGCCGAGGTTGATGTTGGCGTGGTATTGGATGGAGTTGTCGATGAGCGATGCGTTGACGATGGGGTGGCGGCGCAGGGCTTCAATCGCGGCGACAGCGATGAAGGGCATGTAGGTGAGCTTGACGCCGTGGCGCTGCTCGAAGGCGGCGCGCTCGCGGTCGCGGAGGCGCACGATGCGGGTCATGTCGACCTTGTAGACGGAGTGGACGTGAGGGCTGATGCGCTTGCTCTCAACCATGCGCTGGGCGATGATCGCGCGCATTTTGGTCAAAGGCACCAAATCCGAAGTGAGAGCCTTCGGCTGGGGCACCTGCGGTGCGACCGACTGCGCCTTTGACGCAGTGCCGGTCTGACCACCGTCCTCAATAAAGCGAAGGATGTCGGCTTTGTTGATGCGGCCGTTGGAGCCGGTGCCCTGAACGTGGCGCAGGTCAATGTTGTTTTCTTTGGCGATGCGGCGAACCAGGGGTGAGGATTTGACCGCCTGCGTCGTCTGTAGTGGAGCCGACTGCGGCTGAGATCCGACATGAATTGGAACCGGCTGCTGCGCCTGCGCTGCTTGTGGTTGCGGGGTTGCTGCCGGAGTGGTGCTGACCGAAGTGCTGGAACCGCCAATAATCGCGACGACTGCGTTGATTTGAACGGTTTCGCCTTCCTGGGCGCGGATTTCCGCGAGGGTGCCATCGACAGGCGAGGGGATTTCGGCATCGACTTTGTCAGTAGAAATTTCGAAGAGCGGCTCGTCCTTCTGAACCGAGTCGCCGACTTTCTTGAGCCACTTGGTAATGGTGCCTTCGAAGATGGATTCGCCCATTTGCGGCATGACTATCTCAACTTCGCTTGCCCCAGGGCGAGCGGCTGCGGGAGGCGCGGCCAACGAAGTGGCAGATGGTGGAGCTGCAGGACCAGTCGGAGTTGACTTAGGTGTGGATGCTTCAGAAGTGTATGGCGATGGACTGGAGCCGCTCTCGGAGACGACGGCGACGACGGTGTTGATCGCGACGGTGGCGCCCTCGGGAAACTTGATCTCCGTGAGAACGCCGGCTACTTCTGAGGGAATCTCGGCGTCGACTTTGTCGGTGGAAATTTCGAAGAGGGGCTCGTCCTTCTCGACGGAGTCGCCGATTTGTTTGAGCCATTTCGTGATGGTGCCTTCAACGATCGACTCGCCCATCTGGGGCATGATGACGGGGGTTGGCATGAATCGTTCCCTCGGCTATACGCCGGCTCCTGCCGGATTATAAATTGCGGCACGCATGAGTTGACCGGGGCACCGGTTATGCCCGGATGGGGCGGTTGGGATCGCCATGCACGTGGCGGACTTCGCCGGGGATTTGGAGGGGTGTGTCTTCGGTTGGGAAGTTCTTTCTGGCTTCGGCGTGAGCGCGAAGGGAGTCAAGGGATTCGAGGGCGAGAACCTGTTGCGAGAAGACATGTCCGAACTGGCTGGCGGCCTGATGGGCGATGTTTTCGAGAGGAGGCAGGATCACGCCTTGGGGAACTTCGAGGTTGAGGCTTGTTACGGGCTTGTCGGTGATGCCGCAGGGGTTGATGAGCTGGAAGTCGCGGAGGTCGGTGGTGACGTTGAAGGCGAAGCCGTGGGAGGTGATTCCGCGGGAGACGTGGATGCCGATGGCGCCGATTTTGCGTTCGCGAGGGGGGCCGGGCTGGTCGTCGTGCAGGCCGCACCAGACTCCTGTGAGGCCGGCAATGCGGCCGGCGCGGACGCCATAGACTCCGCAGAGGCGGATCAGGGCTTCTTCCATTATGCGGACGAAATCAACGGGACCGAGCCGGCCGCCATTCGAGTTCTGCAGGCTGCGGAGGTCGAAGATGGGATAGCCGACGAGCTGACCGGGGCCGTGGTAGGTCACGTCGCCGCCGCGATTGATTTCGTGAAGAGTGACGCCGCGGCTCAAGAGGAGTTCGTCGGATGCGAGAACGTTGATGCGGCTGGCATTGCGGCCGAGGGTGAGAACGGGCGGGTGTTCGAGGAGAAGGAGTGTGTTTTCGATGAGGCCAGCGAGGCGCATGGCCGCGACCTCTGCCTGGAGACGAAGGGCAGCGTCATAGGAAACGCGGCCGAGGTAGAGATACTCGATCATGACTACCTCATTGTATGGACGCGGGGGACATCAGCGCTGCGGGGTAGGCGAAAAGATGCCGGCGAAGTTTGATCGGACACGAAGGAATACCAGGAGCCAGAGGAGGCTGACCACGGCGGCCATGGGAAGGCCGGACGGGGCCATGGTGATGTGGGTGAGGTCGATGTTGATGATCATTCCCGCAAGGACGGTCAGCGCCAAGGGGACGTAGCGGTTGATGAGGAGCAGGATGGCCGGGGCGACCTGGAAGAAGCCGATGGCGATGTCGTAGTGGGACACGGCGAAGGCTCGTGTGAAGTCTGCGAGCGGGCCGGGAGGAATGGGCGGATTAGGGATGAAGTGGAGGAACATGTTCATTCCGAAAACGAGAAAGATGACGCCCATCAGGTAGCGGGCGACGGTGGCGGCAATCTTCATGGAGCCTCCTGGGAATGGTATCGGAAACCGAGTTGCAGAATGGATGCCGGTGAAGGGAGGGTTGATTCACAGATAAGGAAGATGCAGGGAAATGGCTTAGGAAAAGCGGCAGTGGTGGCCGGGGCGGACACCACTGCTCGCGACGGCAGCGAACGGCACAAGGAGCCGATCAGCTGACGCAATGGGTTGGACAAGCCTTCCCCGGGCGTGCCAACCCTTTTCGGACTAGCTTCCATGGAGGGTGGTCGCTAGTCCTTGGATTCCCCTCCTGGCAAGAATGCGAAGGGAATCCAAACTCAACGTGGAGACCTGACGGTGCTGCAAACATGTGACTGAAGGCGATGGTGATTGTGCCTGCGGAACGAGTAGAGACACGTTCAGGGCGTGTCGATGATCGAACGGAAGGCCAGGTGCTGGAGTTTAGAGGGAGGGTGGACCGCGAGGCGGGTTGGGTCCGTTCAACTCTTGCGCATGAAGGGTGATGCTCGAAGAGGATTGTCTGGCGATGGGCGTGAGTTCGGGAGCGATAATGAAGGACGTCTCGACGCTGATTCTCTTGCCGCGAAGCCGGTGCATCCGCTGAGCGGGCGACCGATGGGCGGGTACGCCGAGCACCGCATCAAGCGAGGATGCGCCAATCTGATTGTGATGGCGTGGTTCAGTGGTATTCGTGAGTACCCGGCAAGAAGGCGGACTGATGCGGCTGCCAAACGCCCGGAGGCCGAATGGAGACAGCAGCAAGGTCAGGAGCAGAGCTCTGACTATGAAACGGCGCGCCCTCATGATCGAGAGCTGAGTATAACTATCGGAAAAACGTTTTCGCAATGTTTGCTGAAACAATTCTCGACTCGAATCGTTACGCGGATGCAGTTACGACTGCTCATTACTCTTGAATCAGTTGACACGATGGGCCGTGGCTTTGATCATCGCCATTAGAGTGACGCAGGAAGAACGCTGCCAAGAGGACACTCCGTTGATGGACCGCACAGAGTTTCGGGGGGCGTCGAGTGACGCCGAGCATCAGGAGGCGATCAGTGCAATGGTGGGAGGGCTGATCGCGAAACGGGGCTACTACTCAGTGATCGACGAACTGGTGGCGGCCGTGTATAACCTGGGCGAGATGTCGCTGGCCGACCCGGATAACAGCGAGAAGATGCGCGATTTTGACATGTGGGCCTATGCAGTGCGGGCGGCCATCGTGAAGCACGACGGGGAAAACACCTTCGAGAACCGGCTGACAGAGTGGGACCGCGTTTTGGCAAGGCGGATGGGGATCAGGTTGGACTGATGCCGTCGGCGAATGTAGGGGTCGCTGTAGCTCGACTTCCCTTTATTTAGGACAAAGTAGTCGGATTACCTGAAGTCCTGAAATAATGTGATTCTCCTCACATCGCAGCCATGGAATCCTGTGGAACCATCGCAGAGTAGCGATGTATGGGCGGGGTTTGTCTCGTTTCCTGCCGTTTTTCCCCGCTCGAGTTGAAAAAGTGAGCCAGAAACAACAGAGGCTTAGCCGACTTGTCGTTTGGCGATACGCCAAGCTACATCGGTAGTGTCCACGCCGGCAGGACCCGAAATTTGCGGGCAGGTAAAAGAGTTGGCGGAACATTCCAATCACATTCTGCTCGACTCGCTGCGCGCGGTATTGCGCAAGTTCGAGAGCGATACGGGCCACGACCCACAAAGCGTCGCTGAACTTAAGCAAACTCTTCGTGCGCGCATTGCGGAGCTTGAGGCCGCGGAAGCTTTGCGCTCCAACGCACGGAGGAGTGAGCGGCCGGAATAGCAGCAAGTTGCTTCCGTCGCATTTCAAATCAGTATTTAGGCAAGAGGACCTGTAAGCCGAATTCTGTCGTGTGCGGTCATTCCTCTAGGCGCGACGTTGCCGCCGACGCTCATCAGCGACCTACCCGGAGGTTTCGACTAAAGCCGTGGACCGTCTGAACGCATCGGGCCGATGCGCAACGACGCGTGATCCACTCGCGAACGTTTCCCTCCCTATTTGGTCTTGCTCCGTGTGGGGTTTACCATGCCTCCGCCGTTACCGCCGGAGCGGTGCGCTCTTACCGCACC
>Ga0157378_10003212_pt1 | contig 14529 bp, 11 predicted proteins | sample M65metaG_FD_115309 | JGI IMG/M metagenome (GOLD analysis project Ga0157378, IMG submission 115309) | Miscanthus rhizosphere microbial communities from Kellogg Biological Station, Michigan, USA - M6-5 metaG | ecosystem: Host-associated > Plants > Roots > Rhizosphere > Soil | place: USA: Michigan...
GCCGTGCTGCCGGTGATCGATCCGTCGGCAGCCGTCAAGGTGCACGAGATCAACGAGTTCCAACCCGGGGCGGCTCCCTCGTCGAGTGTGTAGCTCTGGCCGGGGACCAGACCGGTCCACGTCTGAGCAGGTGTGGTGCTGTCGCCGGTCCCGGCGAACGACTTGGTGCCGGACGGAGCGCCTGGAGGTGTCAAGGTGAAGTCGAAGCTCCACGGATAGGTGGGGTCGACGCCCGACACCGACTTGGTCAGCGACAGGCTTGCGGGGGTGGCGATGTTGGTGAACGTGCACGTCACCGTTTCGCCAGGCCCGACCGAGATGGTGGCTGTGTGCGCGCCGAGGTCCGTCGCTGTCGCTTGATTGCTGCAGCTGATCGAGTCGAGCGTCCAGCCGGGTGTCGTGCCTTCGACCACCGGATAGGTGGTGCCGCTCACCTCGGTCGCGGTGATGTTGCCGAAGGACTGTGAGCCACTGCCGTTGATGGTGAAGTTCGACAGTGGCGCCGATGCGGTGAAGTCGAACGCGGCCGGAACGTTCGGCTGGGCGTCCTTGACGATGACGATCGTGCCCTTCTTGGAGTTGCTGAACGTGCACACGACTGTCTCGCCCGGATCGACGTTGACCGTACCCGAGGCCTGCAGCTGCGGGGTCGACGGCGACGACGTGTTGACGTTGTTCGCGCCGTCGACGCACTGCAGCGACTTGAGGTCGAACGAAGCGCCCGGATCGGTCTCGCTGACCTTGTAGCTGCCTGGCGCGACGTTGTCGAACTGCTGTTGGCCCGTGTTGCCCGGAGCGACGGTGGTGATGCCGAACGGTGTCGTCACGCCGGTGCCCGACGTCCACGTCTGGTTGAAGGCGAAGGTGCCCGCAGCAACACCGGAGTTCTTGACGATCACGATGGTGCCACGCTGGGTGTTGGTGAACGTGCACGTGACGGTCTCGTCGGCTGCGACCGAGATCGCCGTGATCGGAGAACCGTCGCTGCATGTCGCCGACGACAGATCCCAGCCCGCTGGGATGTTGGTCTCCGCGACCGAGTAGGTGCCTGGAGCGATGAAGCCGCTGTCGCCGGACTGGCCGTCCGACAACGTGAGATCGGTGCCGACGCCGCTCCAGCTCCCGTCGAAGGTGAACTGCTGCGGCGAACCGTCGGGGAGTGCCTGCTTCGTCACGACGATCTTGCCGAGCTTGGTGTTGTTGAACGTGCACGTCACTGTCTGACCGGCGTTGATGACGACGTTCGGCAACGTACGACCCTGGTCGCAGCTCGCCGATGTCAGCGCCCAGCCGGCGGGAACCGTTTCAGCAACGGGATACGTGCCGGGGGAGACGTCGAGGCCGACGGTTCCCGTGTTCGACGTGGTGGTCACCGAGGAGATCGGTCCGGAGAACGAGAACGTTCCGTCGGGGCCAACGGTGTTCTTGACGAGCACCAGGCGGCCTTGCTGAGCATTGGAGAACGTGCACGAGACCGTGTCGCCGGCCGCCAACGTGATCGTCGCGGTGGGGTTGGCGATCGACGACGTCGAATGGTTGCCGCCGGCGGCATCGTCGGTGCAGCTGATGTTGTTCAAGACCCACGCCGGGCTCGTCGACGGCAGGAGCTCGCTGACCGTGTACGTGCCGGGAGCGATGTCGCCGCTGTTGGTGCTCTGGCCGATCGACAATGAGAAGTCGGCGGGCGCAGTCGTGTTGCCGTCCCAGCTCTGTTCGAACGGGAACGTCTGAGCCGCGCTACCGGTACCGGCCTTGCTGACGACGATGCGCGACTTCTGATCGTTGGTGTACGTGCACGTGACGACCTTGCCGGCAACGGTCTGCAGAGCGACCTGAGTTCCGCTGACCGTTCCGACGGGGTCACCGTTGGGGAGCTTGCACTCGATCTTGGTGAGCTGCCACGCAGGCGTGGTGCTCGGCAGGGTCTCGTTGATCGAGACACTGGTGCCGGGGGCGAACGCGAAGTCGGCCGAGGAACCGAGCTTGAGCGCCGGCACCGTCTGTCCGGTCATCGAGAAGGTGAAGGTCTGATTCGGGTCGCCGGAGCCCGCCTTGACGAGCCGGATGCCGGAGGTGTTGTTGGTGATGGTGCAGCTGGTGTTCGGTTGAGCCGCCGGCTTCAGCTGCGGCGAGGGGATGCCGATTGCGCCGAGCGCCGCCGTGGTGGTGGAGACAGTTCGAAGCTGTGGTGTCACGACTCCGTTCGAAACGTAGAAGGGATCCCAATACGTGCAGCTGATGTCCTTCACCTGCCAGTTGGCCGGCAGTGTGACTTCTTGCAGCTGATAGTCGGGCTGGGCGAGGACGTTCGACCACACGTGCGTCTGCCCTGTCTGGATCAACGAGGAGATCGACACGTTGGACGCGTCGGTGTCGGAACCGCCGCCGCTGACGGAAAGCGTGCTGTCGTGCACCGCCTGCCCATCCGCTTGGGTGAGCTTGTAGGCGAAGTTCTGGCCGGCACCGAAACCGGCGGGCTCGGTGACCTTGGCGACCGAGATCTTGCCGCAGTTGTTGAGCACGATCGGATTGGAGTACTGGAGGATGTCCTTCAACGAGGCCTGCGTGCTGTTGCCCGTGTACGTCACGGTCGAACCAGTCGTGAAGGTGACGCAACGATTGTCCGGCAGGACACCGGCACCGGTGAGATCGATGGCGAACTCGCCGAAGGTCGACGGGTTGGCCGTCGCCGGAGTCAACTCCGGATTGGCACCGCTCGCCGTCTGAACCAGGCCGCCGGCGACGACCGTCGCGTTGCCCCACGAGCCTGCGCCCAGGGGGTCGGCGCACGCATCGGGGGCCGACGGCGTCCACCGGTACAACGAGGTGACGAGTCCGCTCGACGGGCCGAAGTTGTAGTCGATCAACAAGTCGTCACAGCGACCGGGAAGCGGGCCTTCGAGCGACATCACGACCGACTGGTCGCCGGTGGCACTCGGGGTGCGCGTGTAGTACTGGTAGAGGATGTAGTGGACGGCGCCGTTGACGTTGACCGCCTCGACGGCTGCCCCGCCCGAGCAGATGTCGTTCTTCGAGTTGGGAAGGCCCGCCTGCACCGGCCACGGGTTGTCGTTGAGCTTCGAGCCGTCGACCAGCGAATCGGCGTCTTGCACACCACAGGACTGGGTGATCGAAGGACCGTCGATCTGATAGGTCTGGGCGACGACGCCCGCCGAGACCACTCCCGGACTGACGACGTAGCCGCCAGGCAACGTCCCGTCCTGGATGTCGTTCCAGTCGAAGCCGGCGGCGCTGGCCTTGTCGCCGTCGATCTCCATGCGCGTGGTCACCACGCCCACGGTCACTGCTTGGGCAACGTCGGGCATGACCAGCCCGATTGCCGACAGTGCCATTCCCATCACAGCTACCGCGACCAGCCAGATCCGCCGGTCGCTCCGCCGAGCGCCATTCCCGTCCACTTGTGTGCTCCTATGCCCGTAGGGTGGTTCCCGCCGAGGAACTGACCACAACGTACGCCATCACTCCGAGTAGCGGTATGGGCCGTATGGCTCATTCGTGTTGCAAACTGCCAGGTCACAGCGTTGATTTGTAGCGCTGAAACCACGGATCGTGAACTCTCAACTCTCACGTGAGACTCGAGATCGATACCTCTTGCGAGGTTCTTGACGGCTCGGTCCGACCAATTTCCCGCACGATTGCCCGGGCCGCTTACCATGCGCAGGTGAGCACGGACACGGTGGTCGATTGGACGTCGTTCGGGGCGGTGCTGTTCGATCTCGATGGGGTCGTCACGCCCACCGCCGCCATCCACGAGAAGGCATGGGCCGATCTGTTCGCCCGATGGGATTTCGACGCCGATGACTACCTGACCTACGTCGACGGCCGGCCGCGCTATGACGGGGTGAAGGCGTTTCTCGACTCGCGTGGCGTCGAGTTGCCGTGGGGGGACCCTTCGGACCCGCCCGGGGACGGCACCATCTGTGCCATGGGCAATCGCAAGGACGAGAACTTCAACGCCGTGCTCGCCCGCGAAGGGATCGAGCCGTATGCGGGAACGATGAAGGTGCTCGACGTGCTCGACCACGCGGGCGTTCCGAGCGCGATCGTGTCGTCGTCGAAGAACGCCGGCACTGTGCTGCGCGCCGCCGGGATCGTCGGGCGGTTCCGCGCCGTCGTCGATGGTCTCGTCGCCGTCGAGCACCATCTCGCCGGGAAGCCCGAGCCGGCGATGTTCACGTACGCGGCGCAGCAGCTCGGAGTCACGCCGGCTCAGGCGGTCGTGGTCGAGGACGCGAGTTCGGGCGTTGCCGCCGGACGCGCCGGCGATTTCGGACTGGTGGTCGGCGTCGACCGCGGAGGGAACCGCGAGGCATTGATGGCTGCGGGAGCGAGCATCGTGGTCGACGATCTCGACGAGACGCTTCAATGACTCGCAAGAGCAGCACGATCGCGATCGATCGGGACAGGTTTCCGGTCGACGTCTGGCGGCTGGTGGAGACGGGCCTGGGTGATGACGACGGTGGCCGTAACGGCACGCTGTTCGTGACGGGAAACGGATATCTCGGACTGCGCGCCGACTGGGCACCCGACCCCGATTCGACCGGCACGTACGTCAACGGCTTTCACGAGACGTTTCCGATCGAATACCCGGAGAACGCGTTCGCCTTGGCCCGCACCGGTCAGTCGATGCTCAACGCCCCTGAGGGCAAGGCGATCGAACTGAGGGTCGGCGACGAGGTGCTGCGGCTCGCCGCGGACCACCCCGATCGCTCGCAGGTCACTGACTTCCGGCGGGAGATCGACTTCCGCGCCGGCGTGTTGCGCTCGGAGATGACCTGGCACACACGGGCAGCGGGCAAGGTACGGATCGTTTCGGAACGGCTCGTCAGTCTTCAGCATCGTCATCTGGCGATCCTGCGAATGTCGGTCGAACTGCTCGACGGCGCGGCGGAGGTGGCGATCGCCTCCCAGCTCGTCAATCGCCAGGACATCGCGTCGGCCGACACCGGGCCGAGGGGCGAAGACCCGCGCCGATCACGCGTGTTCGAGCGGCGGGTCCTCGAACCGGTGCTGCAAACTCACGCGGGTGCCGAGTCGCCGGGCGGCGGCACTGTCACACTCGGCTACCGCTCGGTGCGCAGCGGGATGCAGATCGCCGTCGCCTACCGTCATTCGATCTCGGCCGGAGCTGACGTCAATTGCGACACCGACCTCGACGGCGATCGGGCCGCCACGACGATCTGCGTTCACGTCGAGCCCGGCACACCGGTGACGTTTCTCAAGTACCTCGCCTATCACTCGTCGAGCCAGATCCCCGAGCAAGGCGATGCCACGTCGATCGAGGAACTCGCAGCGCGGTGCAACACCACTCTCGACGCGGCGTCGACCGCCGGTTGGGAGCAGGCGACGGCCGAGCAGCAGAACTGGCTGGAGCGGTTCTGGGCACGCATCGACATCGTTGTCGACGGCGACGACGAGGCTCAGCAAGCGATCCGTTGGAACCTGTTCCAGATGGCGCAAGCATCGGCGCAGATCGACGGACGCGGCATCGCCGCCAAAGCGGTGACCGCGTCGGGATACGACGGCCACTACTTCTGGGACACGGAGATCTACATGGTGCCGCTGTTGGCGTACACCAATCCCGACGCGGCGCGTGAGCTACTGCACTTCCGACATCGAACCCTTCCGAAGGCGCGCGAGCGCGCGGCCGAGATGTCGCAGCGCGGCGCGCTGTACCCGTGGCGCACGATCAACGGCGAGGAGGCCTCGGCGTACTACCCGGCTGGCACTGCCCAGTACCACATCGATGCCGACATCGCCTATGCGATCGACCGTTACCTCACTGCTACCGACGACACTGAGTTCCTCCGCAGCGAGGGCGCCGAGATGCTCGTGGAGTTGGCTCGGCTCTTCGCCGACCTCGGGTTCTACGACGAGGGTGATCCGCCGGCATTCCACATCCACGGCGTGACGGGCCCGGACGAGTACACCGCGGTCGTCGACGACAACGTCTACACCAACGTGATGGCGCGGTTCACGTTGCGGTTCGCCGTCGACGTGGTGACCCGGCTCCGTTCAGAGGACCCAGATGCCCACCGCGCCCTGATCGGGGCCACAGGTCTCGAAGATGACGAGACCGAGGAGTGGGCCCGCGCCGCCGACGCGATGTGCGTGCTGTACGACGCCGAGCTCGGCATCAACCCCCAGGACGACGCCTTCCTCGGTCACGAGGCGTGGGACTGGGCGGGTACGCCCGAGGACAAGTATCCGCTGCTGCTCAACTTCCACCCGTTGGTGATCTATCGCCATCAGGTGCTCAAGCAGGCCGACGTGGTGCTGGCCAACTTCCTGCGTCCCGACGAGTTCCCGGCCGACGTCGTACGGCGCAACTTCGACTACTACGACCCGATCAGCACCGGCGATTCGTCGCTGTCCGCGTGCGTGCAGGCGATCATGGCCGCGGAGGTCGGTCACGGCGACCTGGCGATGCACTACTTCCGCGAGTCGTTGTTCCTCGACATCGCCGACACCCACGGCAACACGGTCGACGGCGCCCACCTCGCCAACGTCGGCGGAGTATGGGCATGTTTGGTGAACGGGTTCGGGGGAGTGCGGGACTCGGGAACCCACGTTCGCGTCGAGCCGCGGCTCCCGGCCGGATGGCAGCGGATGCGCTTCCGTCTGCACCGCCGCGGTGGCGACATCGCGATCGATGTCGATCCGACCGGCGCCACCGTCATCGTCGAATCCGGGAAGGCCGTTCCGATCCTTGCTGATGGTGTGATCACGGAGGTCGCGGCCGGCGACTCCATGCGCGTCAGCGCGGCGGGCGCGCACGACTCGCGATGATCGCCGACACGGCGCGAGATCTCCGGGCTGCGGCGCTTGCGGCAGGTGATTGCTCCGGATACTTCCCGGCCCTCTACAGCCGAGTCACGACGCGGATCGCCGAGTCGATCGCGAAGGGAACGTTCGACGACGGCCCGGCCCTCGACCGGTTCGCGACTCGGTTCGCTTCGCACTACATCGCCGCCGCCCATGACCGCGCACACTGCGCCAAGTCGTGGCAGGGGTGCTGGAACGTGGCCGGCGATCGGCAACTGCTGATCGTTCAGCACCTCTTGCTCGGCATCAACGCGCATGTCAACTACGACCTGCCGCGTGTCGTCGTCGAACTCGCCGACGAGCGCGGCGATCTCCTGTCGCTGCGGCACGACTTCGACACGGTCAACGAGGTGCTGGCCGCGACCTACACCGACGTGGTCAAGGACCTTGATCGGGTCTCGCGCTGGGCGAACAGCGCGGCCCGACTCGGCGGCGGACGGGCCTTCAACTTCTCGCTGACGTTGGCGCGGGCAAGGGCGTGGCAGGCGGCCACGGCGATGTACCCGCTGCCCGCCGACGGCCGGCGCGCCTATTCCGAGGAGCTCGACCGGCTCGTCTCGGTGCTGGCGTATCTCATCACCAAGCCGTCTCCATTCGTGCGACCGCTGCTGATCGTCGCCCGACGGCTCGAAGAGCACGACCCGAAAAAGGTGGTCACGGCGTTGCTCGGCGAGGATTCCTGACCGTCCGGGCCTAAATATGACTAGACAGATCGGATTTATCAAGATATCGTCGACGTCATGATCCAACTGGCCACTGCCGAACGTCACGAGGGCCGCATCGCGGCTGACCTCGGGTCGGTTGAAGCGTGTCCGTTGGCTCCCGATCTGCTCGCCGAGATCGCATCCGGCCTTGCCATGTCGGAGGTTCCGTGGGAGCCGGAGGGCACCACCGATGACACGCGGCGGTACCGCCAACTGCTGAGCACGGATCATTACGACGCCTGGCTCATCTGGTGGCCACCTGGAACAGGTCTCGATCTCCACGATCATGGAGGTTCGGCCGGGGCGTTCACAGTCGTGGCCGGAGCGTTGCACGAGACGGTCGCTGCCGGCGCAGCGCTGACCTCGCACCGCCTGCGGGCAGGCGAGACGTCGAGGTTCGGCATCGATCACGTGCACGCGGTGAGCAACGACGGCGACCGTCCAGCAACCAGCGTGCACGTGTACTCGCCGCCGCTGCAGAGCATGGACTTCTACGAGCGCGGCGCCGCGGGTGTGGTGAGCACGCATCACGACCCGGGCGACTGGCGCGCGGTTGCGTGAGACGACCGGCATGACGTCGCGCGGGTTGGTGCGCTGACAACATCGACCCGGCATCGGCGCGAGGGCGCCGATGTACCCTGCTGCGGTGGACGGCACGTTCGCCCGAAGGTTGCGCCGCCGATTGTCGCACGGCCCGTGGACGCGACCGACCTCGACGCAGATCGGCCTCGTCGTCAAATCGGCAGTTGCCGCGGGCGTTGCGTGGGCAGTCGCCGGTCTGGTGACCGGAGTCGGCAGTCCGGTGTTGGCGTCACTCTCGGCCATCGTGGTCGTGCAGGTCTCCGTGCGGTCGTCGGTACGAACCGCTCTCGAGCGGAGCCTCGCAGTCGTGCTCGGTGTGCTCGCCGCATTGGCGATCAGTCGAACGCTCGACCTGACAGCCGTCACCGTAACTCTGCTCGTCGCGGCCTCGCTGGGTGTCGCCGAGCTCGTGCTGCGACTGCCGCGCTCGGCGGCCCGCCAGGTGCCCGTCAGCATCCTCGTCGTCCTGGCCGCAGCTGATTCCGACAACGGGCAAGCGTGGCACCGCGTCATCGACACGATCATCGGTGCGGCGATCGGCGTCGTCGTGTCGTTGGCGTTCCCCGCGTCTCGGCTCGTCGATGCTCGTCAGACGATCGATCGCCTTGCCGAAAGCCTGGCGAACGCGCTCGACACCATGGGGACCGGTCTGCAACAGAGCTGGTCCACCGAGCAGACGGAATCTTGGCGGCATCAGGCTCACATGAGCCGGGGTCCGCTCGTCGAACAGGCGGTCGAAGCCGTCGGCAACGGTCGCGAGTCGGCGCGATGGAACGTCAGAGATCGTCGGCACATCGCCGAGCTGACGACACTGGAGGAGCTGATGCCGCGTCTCGAGCGCACCGCGATCGGTGTGTCGGTGATCGCCCGCGGACTCGACGACTACGCGCGCATCACCGGTACCGTCCACAAGCCGATGAAGGGCATGGGCGAACTGCTGATAGCGCTCGCCGCCGCGGTCCGCGCCGTGGTTGCGGATGTACTGGACCCCTCGCAGAAGTCGGACATCGACCCGGTTCTCGAAGAACTGAACGCCCGACGCGACGTGTGCAGGAAGGCGGCTTCGCGGCGGGCGCGGCTGGCCATCGACGTCGACGACGAGTCCGACCCGACGGTGGTCGAGGGTGAGTGGCTGAACTACGCCGCAGTGCTGGTGCAGGTCGACCGGATCGTCGCCGATCTCGGCCCGCCCCCATTGTGAATGGGCCGCGTGCGACTCAGGTTTTCAGCTCGGCTGCGAAGAACTTGAGAGCGGTCGCGGTCTTGGTCGACTGCTCACCGGTCAGGTCGATGCCGCGATCGGTGAGATACGCAGCCGCCTCGGCAGCCACATTCAACGCTTGCGTCGGGTCGGCCTTTGTCGACAGCTCGAGAATTCGGCTGCCGTCCGGGTACAGCCACAGCTCGACCACGAGTCGCCGCCCGAAGTCCTCGGGCACGAACTTGATCTTCAACACGTGAATCGGACCGAGGATGGACAGGTCATCGAGCTCGAGGCCGTTCGGGGCGTTCGCCTCGTAGAACTCGCGTTGTCCGGCCGAGAAGAGCTTGCTGATCTTTCGCTCCCCGAGCAGCGCTGCACGAACGTGGTTCTTGCTGAGTTCGGCCTTGAACGAGGCGGAGCACACGAAGCCACCCGGCATGGCGTCCACCTCCACACCGAACTCGGGAAGGGCTCGAAGTTTCGGCGGCAGATCAGCAGGCACCACCGGGCGCAGCTTGACGACGGTGTCGTCGGGGCTGCCCTGGCTTCGCCGCGCTCTCACGACGACACCGGCCTTGTTGAGCGCGAGGTCGGGTGTGTCGAAGAAGACAACCTGGCGGACCTGTGAATCCAACGGATCGAGTCCCAACGCCTTGGCGGTGGAGCGGTAGCTGCCCTCCGGCACCGTCACCTTGATCTCGACCGTCTTGGCCTGCTTGATCAGTCCGAACATCTCGGCACGTTGTTCCGGGGTCAGTGGTGTCGGCCGTTTGCTCGCCGCCTTCGTCGCCTTCGTCGCTTTTGCCGGTGCCTTTGTCGCTGCCCTCGTCGTTGCCACAGGACGCTCCTTTGTGTGTCGTTACCGACTATCGACCAACCACACGCGCCGTCCGTCACCCCGCAGGGGTGAAGTCGCCGGGCGGCGTCAACAGGATCGCCCGGCTCGTCTCGGCGAGCATCGTCTCGATGCGGTCGAGCGACCAGCCGTAGCTGTCGCGCAACATCAGGGCGAACTGGAAGTCGGTGATCGCGGCAAGCTTCTCGGACGCGTCGTCGACATCGACCGACTCGTCGAGCGCGTTCATCGCACGCAACCGTTCGACGACCGCGCGGGCGCCACCTCTGTGGCGCTTGCGACCCTCGTCGAGCACGACTTGAAGATCGGGTTCGGCCGAGGCGCCCGTGACGAGCGCACGCAGGATGTCACTGCAATGCTCCACGATCGACCGTGTGATCCTTGCCGACATCGACGCGACCTCGGTGGGATCGTCGGACCGCACGGCCGCGTCGACGATCGCCAGCACGCCGCCCTCGCTGTCGATGAGGTCGTTGAGCCGCAGCACCAGCACTTGCTTCGAGCCGATGCTGTCGTACACCGTCTGGGCCGAAACGCCGGCCGCCTCGGCGATGTCGCGGACGCTGGTGCGGGTGTAGCCGCGCTCGGCGAACAGCCGGCGGGCGGCTTTCAGGATCTCCGCCTGTGTGAGTTGTGCCTGGCGTTCTCGCAGGCTGGGTGGCTTGTCCGGCATGGTGTCCTGTCTATCACTTGACAATGATTCAAATTAGTTTATAGTCGTTCAAGTCACTGGAACCAACATCCAGTCAACATCAAAAGGAGACATGACATGAACCAAATTCTCGAAGCTCCGACTGCCGCAAGCTTCAACGGCACGTCGACCTCGCCCGTACCGTCGAGGGCGCTCGGCGACATCAGCTCACGAATGGCGGGAGCCGGTGCCATCACCTTCGCCGTCACCGTTCTGGCGCAGAACCTCATTCGCGGGGGATCGGCGCCCGGCAACGGCGCGACCACGGCGGAAGTGCTGACCCACTATGCAGACCATCGGGCTCTCACCTTCGTGCTCGTCGCCACGTACGTCGTGAGCGGTGCCGGGTTGTTCGTGTTCCTGGGTGGAGCGATGCGTCGACTTGTGGGCAGCGCACGTCGAGGATGGGCGTTCACCGGCCTACTTGGCGGAGCCAGCATCCTGGCGCTGTTCACAGTCGTGGTTGCCGCCGAACAGGCCCTGTCAGCGGTGGCCACCCGGGGCCAACCGAACGTCGGTGGCGCCATCGAATCGCTGTGGATGTTGCACAACAGCGTCTTCTCGGTGCTCGACCTGTCGATCGCGGCAGCGCTGCTCGGCCTCTCCCGGGCCGGTATCGCTGCGGGCATCACGCCAAAGGTGTTTCGCCGTCTCGCTCCGATCGGTTCGGCGATGCTCGTGGTCGGAGCCCTGGCCGGACCCGCCATCGCCATCGGCGACGCGATGCCACTGTTCGGCGTGGCCGGCATCGGCTTCTTGATCTGGTTGATCTTCCTGTTCGCAACCGGCGTGCGCATGATCCGTTCGAGCGAGGCGTGATGAGCATCGTCGAAACCTCCGACATCGATCACGTCACAGTTGACGCCCTGGCGATCGCCTCGACCCGCTTCGAGCACATGGAGCGAGCCTGGAACGCAGCGGATGGCGCGGCCTCGGGCGCGGCCTTCTCCGACGCAACGGAGTTCGTCAACATCCGTGGCGAACACTTCCGGGGCGACGGGACCCTGATCGGCAACGCACACCAGGCGATCTTCGACACCATCTATCTGGGAAGCACGATCACCTATGGGGTAGATGTCGCCCGGGTCGTCGCGCCGGGTTGCATCGTCGCCGTCGTCACGTCGACATTGACCGCGCCGACGGGACCGCTGCAAGGCGAGCACCAGAGCCGGATCACGGCGGTCCTCACTCAGCACGACGGTGATTGGTCGATCGTCGCCTTCCAGAACACGCTCGTCGCGAACATCGTCTGACGAGCCGGCCGGTTGCAGAAGGCCCCTCTCCCGAGGGGCCTTCTGTCGCGCCTCGACACAGGGCCGGCGACGTGCGCCGTTTCGTCGATCGGACGCCTGGGTAGACGGCTGCCATGTCAATGACGGCGAGCGGAGCGACGGCGCTGCACTTCGGATCGGACGAAGCTCCGGGGATTCGCCGTCGCGGCACGAAGCGGTTCACGTACATGAACGAGGTGACCCACCGCCCGGTGTCGCAGGTCGACCTCCACCGGATTCGGAGTCTCGCTGTTCCGCCGGCGTGGCAACACGTGTGGATCAGCGCCGATCCGCAGAGCCATCTGCAGGCAACGGGACGCGATGCCCGCGGCCGAAAGCAGTACCGGTATCACCCCGCATTCGTCGACGCGCAATCGGAGAACAAGTTCGGCGAGCTCGTCTCGTTCGGGAATGTCCTCGGTTCGTTGCGCGGCCGTGTGGACCGCGACCTCCGACGCGACGACCTCGACCAGGATCGGATCGTCGCGACCGTCGTGCGCCTGCTCGACATCACCAGTCTGCGAGTCGGCAACGCCGAGTACTCCCGAGCCAACAAGTCCTTCGGCCTCACGACACTTCGCAACGGTCACGTCGTCGTGCGAGGTTCGCGGATCCACATGTCGTTCAAGGGCAAGTCTGCTCACGAGTTCGACGTCAGCGTCGACAGCAAGCGTCTCTCGACGATCGTCCGCCGCTGCCAGGACCTGCCGGGACAACAGTTGTTCGAGTACCGCACACCCGACGGAAGTGTTCGTGTCGTCGGCTCGTCCGACGTCAACCGCTATCTCGGTGAACATGCCGCCGCGGGCATCACCGCCAAGACGTTTCGCACGTGGAACGCCACGGTCCGCGCTGCGGAGGGCCTCGTTCGCCGGGCGGAGGACGGCAGCGATCCGACCCAGCGGGTGGTCAACGAGGTGATCGACGAGGTCGCCGACCACCTCGGCAACACCCGAGCCGTGTGCCGCAACAGCTACGTTCACCCGGTCGTCGTCGAGGCCTATGTCGAGGGCACGCTGCTCCCACGTTGGCACCGTCCCGTTGGGCGTCGGCCCGCCGGCCTGACCGTCGCCGAGCGCAAGACACTACGTCTGCTGAAGTGACTCGCTGCTGAAGTGCTTTGGAAGGTGTCATCATTGGCGGAGTGCGTGTGTTCCTCAGCTATCGGCGCGATGATTCGGCGCCGAGGGCGGGGCGACTGAGAGACGCTCTGGCAGCTCGTTTCGGCCAGGACAACATCTTCCAAGATGTCGTCACGGTGGTGCCGGGTGAACGGTTCGACAACGCCATCGAGACAGCACTTGGTCGTTGCGATGCGACCATCGCGGTGATCGGGCCCGGGTGGGTCTCCGCCGTCGACGCCAGTGGCCGGCCGCGCCTCGACGACGCCAACGACTACGTGCGCCGTGAGTTGACGATCGCCCTCACCCGGGACGCACCCACGTTTCCTGTGCTCGTCGGTGGCGCGGCGATGCCGACCGCGGACCAGTTGCCGCCCGAGATGAGGACGCTCGCCCTTCGCCAGGCCATCTCCATCCGCGACGAGTCATGGCTCGAAGACGTCGACCGGCTGGTCGATGCGATGGGCGGCGCGCCCAATCCCTCGCGTGGATGGGGTTTGGCGGCGGGAGTCGCTGCCGTCGCAGTGCTCGCCGTGGGTGGTGCGGTGTGGCTCGGTTCACGCGGCGACAGTGACAGCAGTGCGAGCGCGACGACGTCCATCGCGGCCGTACCGTACGATGCGACCACGGTTCATCTGCCGGACTGTTCCGACCCCACCGAACCCGGTTGGAAGGCTCTCGGGCTCCATGGTCAGTCCAACCGCGATGCGTGGCAGTTCGCCGTGCTCGACGTCTACGACCTCGATGCCGACTCCGCCGAGATCAACGTCATGGTGCGGGTCGACGCGACGGACATGGCACCGAGTTCCTTGATCCACTATCCGTTCTATGCGTTGATCGTGGACGGGAAGCGGGTGGTGCCCTCCTGCTTCAGAATCGTGACGGGCGGGAATTCGGTGGGTCCCGGCGAGGTGAGCGAGGCCCTCGTCGGTTTCGTCGGTCCGCAGAAAGTGCCGGCAACCGTCTCCGTCGCCATCGACGACAGCGGCACCAACTACTCCGTTCTCGCGGAGAAGTAGTACGCAGCCCGGAATCCGTGGCGCTGTCGGCCACATCGAGATGCCACAATTGAGTCGTGGCCTCTTCAACGGCGGCTGATCTGGCGCACGTCGGCACAGGGCCGCACACCAACCCGGATTCGGAGTCGCCCGCGTTCGTGGTGTCCGAGCCGCCCGAGCGGACGTATGTGCGGACGTCGGTCACGGCGATCCGGCTCGTGGGATGGCTGGTGGTCCTGGGATTCGCGTATCTCGC
>Ga0157378_10003213_pt1 | contig 14529 bp, 15 predicted proteins | sample M65metaG_FD_115309 | JGI IMG/M metagenome (GOLD analysis project Ga0157378, IMG submission 115309) | Miscanthus rhizosphere microbial communities from Kellogg Biological Station, Michigan, USA - M6-5 metaG | ecosystem: Host-associated > Plants > Roots > Rhizosphere > Soil | place: USA: Michigan...
TCGAGACCGTCAATCCGCACATGCCGGCCACGCTGGATGCCGGAGCGCTGTGCAAGATGGCGGACCGAGGGCAGATCCAAGGCGCGGTCCTCGACGGCCCGCTCGCGTTCGACAACGCCGTTTCGGCGGCCGCGGCACGGACCAAGGGCATCGTGTCCGAGGTCGCGGGTGCGGCCGACATCCTGGTGGTTCCCGACCTCGAGAGCGGCAACATGCTCGCCAAGCAGCTCATGTACCTGGGCGGCGCGGTAAGCGCGGGGATCGTCGTGGGGGCGCGCGTGCCGGTCGTGCTCACCAGCCGGGCCGATCCGCGCGAGTCCCGCATCGCGTCCTGCGCGGTCGCGCTCGTATGCGCTCGTAAACACGCGGGAAGCAAATCGTGAACGCCTGGCATGCCGCACGCGGGCTGCGCAAGGCGGACCGCGCCCCGGCGCGTTCGGCGATCCCCGAAAGGAGCGGAGCATGAGCACGCACGCCGACGAACCGCTCGTTGCGTGGTGGACGAAGAATCTCGACGAGCTCGACCGGGAGATCGCCAGGCTCGCCATGTTGTGCGACGTCAGGATCCTCGATCCGGGTGTCGTCGAACGGGTCGTGCACAACGACGCATCGGTGTGCGGAACCGCCAATCCGTCCGCTTTCGCCAAACTGCACGGCCTGGTTGTCATGCACTTCCTCATCCGCAATCGCTCCGTCGAGGCGCTGGGGCAGGTGCAGACCACGGCGATCGAGCGCTACGTGATCGAAAGGTTGACGAAGGCGTATGGCCATCTGGCGAAGGGGACGCCGGCGGCATAGCGATGGACACGAACTTCGTCACCGCCATGGCCGGCGTCCTCGGCTCGCTCGTCGGCGGATCGGCAACGGTCGCCACCGCGTGGCTGACCCAGAAGACGCTGAGCCGGCGGGAGCTCAGCACTCGGGACATGCGTCAGCGCGAGAAGCTCTACGGAGAATTCATCGCGGAGTGCGCGAAGCTCCTGATCGATGCGTTCACGCACACGCTCGACGATCCCGAAAAGCTGCTTCCTCTGTACGCGCTGACCAACCGGGTCCGCCTCACCGCTTCACAGCCGGTGCTGGCGGAGGCCGAACATCTGCTGGCCCGGATCACCGACCAGTACTTCTCCCGCAACCTGACCGTGGAAGAGATGCGCGAGCTTGCGCACTCGGCGAATGCCGACCCGCTGAAAGCGTTCGGGGAAGCGTGCCGGGCCGAGCTCAAGTCCATACGCGCCAGGCTGTGACCCCGGCGTTGCGCGTGCCGACGAAATCCCGACACAACGTCGACGCTTCGCTGACGACTTGTCGGCCCCCCTTGCTTACGCTTGCTCCCATGTCCAATCTACTCAAAGCCCCCATCGCTCCCCGCCGCCTGCGTGTGCTCGGCGCTGCGCGCGCGCGCGCGCTCGCGGGGTGTGCCACGCCCGTGCTGAAGCCGTCGGTCGACCTGCCGGACCGGTTCGCCGCGGCAACGGAATCCCAGGCCGAGACCGAGGTCGCCTGGTGGGAAAGCTTCAAGGATCCCGTCCTGTCCGATCTCGTCAGGCGCGCCGCGGAGAGGAACCGCGACGTCAGGATCGCGGCGGAGCGGCTCCGCGCGGCACGCGCCGGCGAGACGATCAGCCGCTCGTGGTTGTTTCCGAGCGTAGGCGTGGGGGGCGACGCGTTCGACCACAGGACGAACTACGATTCGTTCCTCAAGAACTTCGTTCCCGAAGCGGCGAACACCCGCGCGGCCCAGGTAGGCCTCGGGGTCAGCTGGGAAGTGGATCTCTTCGGTCGGCTGCGCGCCGGCGCCGCTGCCGCTGCCGCCGATACGCTCGCGGTAAAGAACACCGAGCGCGGCGTGCGTCTGCTGGTGATGAGCGACGTCGCGAGCAACTATTTCACGCTCGTCGGCGCGTTGCGCCAGCTGGAGACCGTGCGCGCGATCGCAGCCGCGCAGGACGAGACGCTGCGCCTCGTGTCGGCGCGTCAGCGCGCCGGCCTCGCCACGCCGTTCGACGTCGAGCGCGCGCAGACCGAGGCGTCGCGGGCGCACGCCGCGATACCGCCGCTCGAAACGCTCGCGGCCGTGTCGCGGCATCGCATTGCCGTGCTGGTGGGCGATCAGGCCTTCAACGCAGCGGCGATCGCGACGTCGTCGGTGGAGCCGACGCTTCCGGTCGTGCGCGCGGGCCAGCCGGCCACGTTGCTGCAACGCCGGCCCGACCTGCTCACCGCCGGCGCGCAGCTCGACGCCGCCAATGCCCGCCGCCAGCAGGCGATGGCCGAATGGTTCCCCCGCCTGATCCTCGGTGCGGTGTTCGGGCGCGAGAGCATCGACCTCAACGGCGCCGCGCTGGGGGCGGCGCGCTTCACCAACGTCGCGGCGCTGCTCGCGATGCCCATCTTCAACGCGGGACGCACGCAGGCGATCAACGACGTGGCAGAAAGCGTGCAGCGGGAAGCCGTCCTCCACTACGAAGACGCTCTCGCGCGCGCCGTAGAGGACGTCGAGAACACGCTGGTCGCGCTGCAGGACGAGAAGCAGCGCGCTCGATCGCTCAACAGCGCGGCGGCGTCGGCCGATGCCGCGCTCGGTCGCGCCCGATCGCTTTACGACCGCGGCCAGATCGATCTCCTGCCCCTGCTCGACGCGCAACGCGCGCAGCTGTCGGTGCGCGTCGGCGCCAACGACGCCAACACGCAGCTGCTGCTCGACAGCGTGCAGCTGTACAAGGCGCTCGGCGGCGGCTGGGAGGCATTCGAGCCCGCCGCGCAGCCCGCGGCATCCGCCGACGTCAACCCGCCCAACTCATGAAACCCCGTCGATCCGTCCAAGGAACTGTCGTGAACGCGTCCTTCGCTCCCACCCCTGTCGTCGCCGCGCTTACCGCCGCTGCGTTGCTGTGCGCATGCACGTCGAAGCCGCCCCCCGAACCCCTGCGCGCCGTTCGCACCGCCGAGGTGCGCTACGACAAGGCGCGGGAAACCAACCGGTACTTCGGCTCGGTGCAGGCGCGCTATGAAGTGGACCAGGGCTTCCGCGTCGGCGGCAAGGTGGTGAGCCGGAAGGTCGACGTCGGGCAGAAAGTGCGCCAAGGCGATGTCGTCGCCGTTCTCGACGCCACGGATTACAGGCTGGCGGTCGAGGCGGCGCAACAACAGCTCGCGGCCGCGCAAGCGCAGGCGAAGCAGGCGCAATCGGACCGCGACCGCCTCGATGCCCTGAAGGCGGACGGCTCGGTCAGCCCGTCGGACGACGAGAAGGCGCAAAGCCGTGCGCAAACGACGCACGCGACCGCGGAAGCCGAAGCAAGCAAGCTCGAGCTGGCGCGCAATCGCCTCGAGTACACCGCGCTGCGCGCCTCGCAGGACGGCGTGGTCACCAGCGTCAAGTTCGAGGTTGGCCAGGTTGTCGCGGAAGGTCAGCCGATCGTGTCGATCGCGAAGGACGTCGAGCCGGAAATCGTCGTCAACGTGCCCGAGGACCAGCTCTCGGTTTTCAAGTCGTCGACCTACAAGGCCTCGCTCACGAGCGCACCCGACCAGCCGTTCGACGTGCTGTTGCGCGAATTGTCGCCGCAAGCGGCGGCAACGACGCGAACCTTCCGGGCCCGCATGAAGCCCGCGACGCCGCATCCGCTGCCGCTTGGCGCCAGCGCAACGCTCGTCATTGAGCGGCCCGTTGGCGACAGCGCCGTGGCCGGCATTCCCGCCGCCGCCATCACCCAGAACAACGGCAAGCCGGCCGTCTGGGTGATTCGCCGCGAAGCCGGCGAACCTGTCGGAACGGTGCAGCTCGTGGACGTGCAGGTTCAGGCGTACCGCAACGACGAAGTGCTCGTGTCGGGGCCGCCGTCGGGTGAGCTCGTGGTGACGGCAGGTGTGCAGAAGATGGCGCCCGGCCTCAAGGTCGCCCTCCCCGCAGCAGCTACCGATGTCGCTTCCAGGCAGGCGGCGCGATGAAGTCCTTCAACCTGACGGAATGGGCGCTCAACCATCGCGCCACGGTGCTGTTCGTCATCCTCGCGGTGATGATCGGCGGGGTGCTGGGCTTCAAGACGCTCGGCCAGCTCGAGGACCCCAAGTTCTCCGTGCCTTCGATGACGGTGATGGTCATGTGGCCCGGCGCCACCGCCCAGCAGATGCAGGACGAGGTGCTCAACCGCATGGAGAAGAAGTTCGAGCAGCTCGACAACTTCGACAAGGTGGTGACCTACGCGCGCCAGGGCTACGCCGGCATGACGCTTTCGGTCAAGGGCGGCACGCCGCACGCGGATCAGCGCGAGGCGTGGTACCAGGCGCGCAAGAAGTTCACCGACCTCAAGCTCGAGCTGCCTGACGGCGTCATCGGGCCGCTCTTCAACGACGAATACGGCGACGTCACGGGCCTTCTCTATGCGGTGAAGGGCGACGGCGTAAGCCAGTGGGAGCTGTCGGACATCGCCGAGGACATCAAGCGCCGTCTGCTCAAGGTGCCGATGGTCAAGAAGGTCGACCTCTATGGCAAGCAGGCGAAGAAGGTCTACGTCGAGTTCTCGAACGAGCGGCTGGCGGCCCTGGGCATCACGCCGCTGCAGATCGCCGAGAGCCTTCGCAACCAGAACGCGATCGCTGCGAGCGGCTCGGTCGACACCGCCACCGATCGCGTCCTCGTACGCGTCACCGGGCAGTTCGACAGCCTCGACGACATCCGCAACGTGCCCGTCGCGGCGGGCGGCCGGGTGATCAAGCTGGGCGATTTCGCGACGGTCACCCGCGGCTACGAGGATCCGCCGCAATACACGGTGCGTCACAACGGCCAGCAGGTGCTGATGCTCGGCATCGTGATGACCGACGACGGCAACATCGTCGATCTCGGCAAGTCGCTCGAGACCGCCATCGCCAAGGTGCAGTCGGAGCTTCCGTACGGCGTCGAGCTCGAGCGGGTGGCCGACCAGCCGACGGTCGTGAGCGAATCGGTGTGGGAGTTCGAGCGGTCGCTGATGGAAGCGCTCGCGATCGTCCTGGTGGTATGCCTCCTGAGCCTCGGCTGGCGCACCGGCATCGTGGTGGGCCTTTCGGTGCCGATCGTGCTGGGCGTCGTGGCCCTCGTCATGCTGGCGATGGGCTGGAACCTGGAGCGCGTGTCGCTCGGCTCGCTGATCATCGCGCTCGGGCTGCTCGTCGACGACGGCATCATCGCTGTCGAGATGATGGTGGTGAAGATGGAGGAAGGATGGGACCGCGTGAAGGCGGCCGCCTTTTCCTACGCAGCCACCGCGATGCCGCGCCTCACCGGCGCGCTGATCACCACCGCGGCTTTCATGCCGATCGGTTTTTCCAAGTCGACGACCGGTGAATACGCGGGCGGCATCTTCTGGATCGTCGGCACGGCCGTCGTCTTCTCGTGGCTGGTCTCCGGCCTCATTACGCCGTATCTTGCCGTGAAGATGTTGCCCGACTTCAAGAAGTCGGGCGCCCACGGCGATGCGTATCAGACGCCGTTCTACAACAAGCTGCGCGGCTGGATCGCCTTTGCGATGGAACGGCGTTGGCGGGTGATCGGCGCCACGGCCGTGGCGTTCGGACTGGCGGTCGGCGGAAGCCGGCTCGTGCCGCAGCAGTTCTTCCCCAACAGCGACCGCCCCGAGCTCGTCGTCGAGCTGCGACTCAAGGAAGGCTCGTCGTTCGCGGCCACCACCGAGCAGGTCAAGAAGATGGAGGCCGTGCTCGCGAAGGACGAGGGCGTCAAGTTCTTCACCGCCTACACGGGCGCGGGGCAGCCCCGCTTCTATCTCTCGCTCAATCCCGAGCTGCCCAACCCGGGCTATGCGGCGTTCATCGTGATGACCAAGGGCGTGGAAGATCGCGAAAAGGTGCGGGCGCGGCTGATGGCGAGGGTCAACGACGAGTTTCCCGCTGTCTGGGTGCGCGTCACGCGTCTGGAGCTCGGCCCGCCGGTGGGCTTCCCGGTCCAGTTCCGTATCGTAGGTCCGGACACGCAGAAGGTGCGCGCCATCGCCCGCGACGTCGAAGCCGTCGTCGCCGCGAACCCCAAGGTGCGCGACGTGCAGCTCGACTGGAACGACACCGTGCGGACGCTGCGCGCCGACATTGACCAGGAGAAGGCGCGCGCGCTCGGCCTGGCACCCGCCGACGTCTCATTCGTGACGCAGACGCTGATCAGCGGCGCAACGCTGTCGCATCTGCGCGAGCACGAAGACCTCGTCGACATCGTCGCGCGGGCGACGCCGTCCGAGCGGCTCGACCTCGCCACGCTGAAGGATGTCAACCTCTATACGCGTGAAGGCACGGTCGTCCCGCTGTCGCAGGTCGCGCGGGTGCGCACCGAGCTCGAAGAGCCCGTGCTGTGGCGCCGCAATCGCGACATGGCCATCACCGTTCGGGCGGACGTCAAGGACGGCGAGCAAGGCGTGTCGGTCTCCAGCGAGATCCGGCCTCAGTTGCAGGACATCCAGGTGAAGCTGCCGTCGGGCTATCGCATCGACGTCGGCGGCGCCGTGGAGGAAAGCGACAAGGCGAACAAGGCGCTGGCCGCCGTGTTCCCACTCATGCTCGTTACCATCCTCGCGATCCTCATGCTGCAGCTGCAGAGCTTCTCGAAGATGTTCATGGTGCTGCTGACCGCGCCGCTCGGATTGATCGGTGTCGTCGCCGCGCTGCTCGTCTTCCAGGCGCCGCTCGGATTCGTCGCGATCCTCGGCGTCACGGCGCTGTGCGGGATGATCATGCGCAACTCCGTGATCCTCGTCGACCAGATCCGGGAAGAGCTGGAACTCGGCCTCGATCCCTGGACCGCCGTGCTCGAGGCCGCGGTGCATCGCACGCGACCCGTGATGCTCACGGCGGCCGCGACCGTGCTCGCGATGATCCCGTTGACCCGCAGCATCTTCTGGGGGCCGATGGCCATCGCCATCATGGGCGGGCTGACGGTCGCGACGCTGCTCACGATCTTCTTCGTGCCCGCGCTCTACGTGGCGTGGTTCAGGGTCCGGCGGACGCCGGTTGCGAGCGATTCGCCGGCAGCGCCCGCGCCTGTCCCGGCGTGAGCGGCGATGAGGCAAGGATCAGCCACCAAGGTCAATCATGCGATCCGCACGACGCGTTCCTGAACCCGGCGCACGACACGCGAGGCGCGTTGCCGGTCTGGTCCTCGCCTGGCTGCTCGCGGGTTGCGCCACGACGCACGAGCTGATGCCGACCCCGGCGCTCTACACGGGACCCAACGCGAGGCCCGTGCTCGCCGACGCGTCGATCTCGGTGGACCCGCGCCCGCCGCTCGACCTGCTGTTCCTCACCGACCGCGCCCCCGCAAGCGCCCCTGGCGACCTTCCTTACACGTCCGAGCGTTCACGCTCGATCGCCTTCGGCTCGACCATCGTTGAGTTCACGTCGGGGGAAACGCTGGCCCTGGGCGCGACGACGGAGCTCGGTCGCTTTCCTGCGATTCCGTATCCCCTGACCCAGGTGCCCGGGGGAATGCGGCGCGCGCCCGCGGTGGTGGAAGCGCACGCTCGCGCGACGCAGTCGTTGCAAGCCGAGATCGCAAGGCGGCTCGCCGCTGCCGCGCGCAAGGAGGTTGTCCTTTTCATCCACGGATATCGGGACAGCTTCGAGGACGCCGCGCTGACGATGGGGGAGCTCTGCCACTTCCTGGGCCGCGAATTCGTCTGCGGCATCTTCACGTGGCCGGCGGGAAGCAACCGCGGCGCACTGCTGGGATACGACGCCGACCGGGAGTCGTCCGAGTATGCGGTGGAGGACCTCGTGAAGCTGATACGCATTGTCGCAGCGACACCGGGCCTCGAGCGGATCCACTTCGTCGCCCACAGTCGCGGGACGGACACGCTGGCGTCGGCCCTCGCCGCGTTGAGCGCGGAAGCGTACGGTTTGAAGAGCTCGCCCGCGCAGGCGTTTCATATCGGAAACGTCGTTCTCATCGCGCCGGACCTCGACGGCGACGTCGCCGTCAGCAAGATCTTCAAGGTCTTCTCCGACCCGGGTCTGCCCTTCGGCGGTGTCCCCGACCCGGACGCGATCATCCCGCCATCGCCCGGTCTCAAGCTCACGATGTACGTGTCGCGCGACGACAAGGCGCTCGCGACCGCGGGCTGGCTGTTCGGCAGCATCGCTCGACTCGGACGCATCGACGCGACGATGTTCACGCCGCGCCAGATCGAGCTGATCGGGGATCTGGACGCGGTCGACATCATCGAGGTGCGCGGGACGACGGACTTCTTCGGCCATAGCTATTTCGTGACCAATGCCCGCGTCAGTGCCGACATCGTCGCGATGTTGCGCTACGGGCTGCGCCCGAACGATCAAGGACGGCCGCTCGAGCAGGTCGCGGGCCCCTTCTGGCGAATTTCGGGCAACTAGATTGCAACTGTCTTTCCGACAGGAGGTTCGAACCATGAAATCGCTCTTCGACCGCGTTCGCGAGTATGTGGGCAGCCGACCGGCGTGGTGCACAGGCGACCGCACGCCACCGGCGGGTCCGCGTCCGGAGCGGACCTCCGAACTACCCTGCGCGGGGGTGCGCCGGTTGCTCGCCATCACGATGTTGCTTGGGTGACACCGACGATGTCTGCCATGAGCCTGGACGGCGAGGTCTGCAGGGTGACCGGCGCCGCACGTGGAATCGGCAACGCAATCGCCGCGGGTTTCGCGCGCGGGGGCGGCAAGGTCGCCGTCGCCGCCATGGCCGCCCGTCACTTCATGACCGGTGTCCTCATCGGTGTCATGGTGCTCGCAATCGTGTTTTTCTTCGCCGAATGAAGTTTGGAGAGCATCGAATGGTCAGGATAACCGTCAACGCGTTGAGGGTGTGCGCATCCGCTGCTGTCGTGATCGTCCTCGCGGGCAACCTTGCATTCGCTGGAACGAAGGTCCGCGTCGACTATGGAACGGTCGAAGCCATCGAGGTCTTCCGCGGCGCCGACAATCAACCCGTCAACGTCGGAACGGTTCTCGGCGGCGTGGCCGGCGGTGTCATCGGCCACCAGATCGGCAGCGGTCGCGGCAACACTGCAGCGACCGTCGTCGGGGCGGTCGGCGGCGCAGCCGTCGGCACGGAGATCGAGAAGAAACGCGTGCAGGGGTCACGCTACCGCATCACGGTGCGGCTCGATTCGGGCGGCGCCTTGTTCTTCGAGGACAGCCGCGAGATCAATCTCCGTGTGGGCGACCGTGTCCGGGTCGAGAACGATCGCCTCACTGGCGTTTAGCTGCATCGGCAGGATCGAACCCGGCGTGCATCCCCGCTGCGATGGCAGCGACCGTGCCGGCCACCGGCGTCCACAAACCGACGACCAGGAGCACGCGCACTGCCCGTGCGGGAAGGTGATGCGCGAGTGCCAGGTCCGCGATCAACGCCTCTGCAGCGAACTCCGAGAAACCGGAGCCGAAGCGCGCCGCCGCTTACCCCAGCGCCTTATACAACGCGACGAGCTTGCGCCACGCACGTTCGGCTTGCGCTTCGTCGTAGATCGGCGCGCCGTCCTCCATCGGCATGTCAGGCACGCACCAGCCGTGCTTCGCTGAATAGACCTCGACTTCCGCCGGAACGCCGGCCTTCGTGAAGCTCTCCTTCAACTTGTCCTTCGCTTCCGGCTGCCGCTGATCGTCACTCGCGGCGACGCCGAAGTACATGCGCGCCTTGATCTTCGGCGCGAGGAGATGCGGACTGTCGGGCTTGTCGGTCACCAGCCCGCCGCCATGGAACGACGCGCCGGCGCCGATGCGGTCGGGAGCGCTCGCGGCGGTTCGTACGACAAGCGCGCCGCCCATGCAGTAGCCCTGCGTCCCGATCTTCTTTGTCTTGTCGACTTGCGATTGCGCGTCGAGAAACGCGACGTACGCAATGGCATCTTTCTCCGCGGCGCCGGCTGCCTGAACTGACGTCATCAGCGGCCGGATCATCGTCATGATGTCCGGGTTCTTGAAGTCGAGCGTCGAGGCCGTCGTGAACTGCGGCGCCTTGCTGACGCGATAGAACGGATTCGGCACCAACACGCTGTAGCCCTCGCTGGCGAGGCGCTTTGCGATGTCGCGCATCGCTGGGCGCAAACCCAATGCGTCAGCCCAGATGATCACGCCGGGGTACGCGCCCGACGCCGGATGAATGAACGCGGCGTCGCAGACCCCATCTGGTGTCCTCACCGTGACTTCCGTTTCGACGACCGCAGGCGTGGCCGCGAGGGATCGCCCCGATGCAGCCACGAGTCCTGTTGCTACCGAGCGTACGATGAAGCCGCGACGCGATGCGTTCGGCGTCGGGGCATTTTCCTGATCATCCTTGTCGGTCGTCATCGCTGGACCTCTCGAGCTGTGGGATATTGAATTATCTCGCATACGCGCGGCCCGCGGCCCCCCAAAGGAACCTGTCGCCGGGGCGAAGTCATCCGTGAACGCGAGCCTCCCGCAGGGATAGAATGGAAACACTTGGCTTCACGCGTGCGCGCACGACGGCAGCCATCGGCCACGACCAGGGGAAGGTTGTCACATCGGGCGAGCTCTTCTTCGAGGTTTGCATCGACGCCTCTTGCACGTACGATCGCGTCACGGTGGGTGCGCGCGACGAATCAGCCGCAGCTAGCCGATCTTCTCGAGCTCCCGACACCGCCGCTAGAGACGAAGGGAAGGCCATGAATGTCCCATCTCGTGTTCCAGTCGCGCTACCGCGCCTGATGGTGCTCGCGGTGACGCTCTGGCTGCCTGCGATTTGCATCGCCGAAACACCCGGCGAAATTCCCAAGCCCTGGACGTACGAAGGAAGCAAGAAATTGCAGGAGCAGCAGGGCGTGCAGACTCAGCCGATGCAGCCTCAAGGTGCGCCCGGTGGCAGCGCGATGTCGCCCCGCGGTGCCCCTGGCGCGGCTGCGGCCGACGCGGCGCGGGCTGCATGGCAGGGGCGTCCACCGCTGCCGCCGGAAAGCAATCCACTCTTGGGACGCTGGACGCGCCCAGCGACCAAAGGCGCCAACGCCAACGATCCGTTCGCTCAGCTGCAAGCCCTCGCCAAAGGCGGCTTGTGCGAAGTGCTCTTCGGCGGAGGAGTGTTCGAGTTTCGTCCTGACCGTCTGATCGGCATGGACGCGAGAACTCCACCGCAGGAGCTCGACCGAGTCGAATACCGAGGGAGCGCAAAGCACGTGGTGGTTCTGCCGAAGACGACGGTGAAGCTGATTGAGTTCGACTTCGACGGGCCCAACCAAATTCATTGGACGGGACAAAATTGCACGCTCGTCCGGGTCAGTAACTCGAGCACAATTACCAAGAACAAGTAAGCCAGGCACCCTACTCGGTTCTTGGCGACTCCGCCTGCATAGGCTCGAGGGGGCGGCGGTACCGCTCCTACTCGATGACCTCGTCGGCGCGAGCGAGAAGCGATTGTGGCACCTTCAGGCCGAGCGTCTTTGCGGTCTTCAGGTTGATGACCAACTCGAATTTGGTCGGCTGCTGGACTGGTAGATCGGCCGGCTTGGCCCCTTTGAGAATCTTTCCGGCATAAACGCCGACCATCTGATAGGCGGCCGGCAGGCTCGGGCCATAGCTCATCAGTCCACCCGAAGCGGCGAACTCGCGCCACGCATAGATCGTCGGAACGGCATGGCGCGCGGCCAGCGCCACGAGCTGCTCGCGTTGGCTGCTGAGGAATGGGTCCGCGCTCACGACAAGCGCATCGAGGTGCAGTGAAGGGAAGCTCGCGAAAGCGGCTTCGATTTCGCTGGCGCTGCCGGCCTTAAGGATCGTGACTCGTTCACCCTTGGCGCGCGCGGCCTCCTGCCCCTCTCTGATGATGCGCTCGGCACTCGGACTGGTCGGGTTTACCAGTAGCGCGATCACCCGGGCTTGCGGAACCAGTTCCGAAAGCACTTCAAGGCGTTTCGACGCCAACTGGTCGACGAGCAGGCTCACTCCCGTAAGGTTGCCGCCCGGCCGCGCGAGGCTGGCGACGAGGCCCAGATCTACGGATTCGGCGCCGCCCCGGAAGACGATCGGGATCGTCGTCGTCGCGCTTTTCGCGGCCAATGCCGCAGGCGGGCTGCTCGCCATGATCAAATCGACCTTGCGGCCGACGAGATCAGCGGCCAACGCGGGCAGCCGATCATAGTGGCCGTCGGCCCAGCGATATTCGATCGCGACATTCTGTCCCTCGACGTAGCCGGATTCGCCCAGTCCCTGGCGGAAAGCGGCCATTAACGGGGTAAACGTCGAGGAGGGATCGCGCGACCCGGTGCTGAGAACGCCGATCACCGGCATCGCCTTCAGCTGCGCGCGCGCTGCGAGCGGCCACGCAGCCGCCGCGCAGCCGACCAGGAGCATCAGTTGGCGGCGCTGCATCGTACAGTTTTCGGCGCACTCACGAATACGTGACCTCGTCTTCGCCCGTTTTAACGCCGCTCCCGGTTGAAGCTATCTCCGCTACGCGCCCATCAACGGGGCTACGCACTTGCCGAACGCCTCTGCCCGTGTGGACCGCGGCCCGATCACCACCGCAATCGCCGTCAGGAGCAGAGCAAGCAGGGCATCGACAGCCACGTCCACCGGTGCGGTGGCGACCGCGAACGGCGCCGACGCAGCGGGTGCAGTTATGCCGCCCGACGCTAGGCTACTCGTAACGTTGGTGACCGTGCCCGGCGTGGACGAAGTCACGGTGACCACGATCGCGCAGCCGCCGACGGTATCACCGCAGTTGACGGCATCGCAATCAGGGTGGGCGACGTGGTCACTCCCTGGCACGAACCGGTGCTCCACGAGACCACTGTCATGCCGCAAGGCATCGGGTCAGTGAACGGCGTGGTCAGCCAGAACGGCTCGGCCCCGTTGTTTCCCACCGCGATCGTCGGCGTCGCCGTGCCACCCGGGGGAACGAGCCGCGGATTGATGGTCTTGGCGAGCGACGCGTTGCCGCCCGCGGCCGAGTCCGTGAGCGGTCCGCTCCCCGTCCGCGGCGAGGCCATGCCGGTCTGAAGGTGGCTCGTCATGATCACGCTAATCCCCGCGACCGCGAAGGACATCAACAACCTCATCGGGCAGGCCTCAGCGCGCGCTTCCACAATCGGTTGCTGCCCGGATGCTCCTTGGCAGTCGGCGTGGAGGCAATTTACCACTTTCGCTGCCGACCGCATGCTTGGGTCGGGCCACCGAGCTTCACCGGCGCGCTCGCGATGTATTGACTGAGAAGCTCTACCCCTTCCGTCTCCGCAACCCACTTGCGGGAAGTGGCACGGCGCAAGTGACAACCGCGAGCGACGGCTAGTGCAAATGTTCTTGCGCCCCTACGTGACTTGGTGCCCGCGGTCAGGTACTTCGATCGCGCTGGCGGCGCGGCGTTGCTGTACCGGCGCCTTGGTCCAACGGTCACAGTACGGCGTCGGGAGCCTTTACAAGGTCTGAGTCGGCCCAGCGTTTTGCCGTGCAATTACAGTGTGTTACAGCGCCGGCACAAGTTGTGCGTTCCTCGACCCTCGCGCCTCTTGGGGAGGGGGTCGGTATGGATGCGTTCGGACGCGCGCGGGCGGCGATTGCCATTGCGGCGGAGACCACCGGGGAACATCCCGCGCTGGGACTGCTAGCCAAGCAGTTCGGCGTCGTGAACGCGCGGATACTGCTGCGGGATTGCCGCGGCGACGTGAATCGACTGCATACGGCGTTCCAATCGGTTTCCGTCGCGATCGACGAGTGGGACGGCTCGGCGCGGAGCGCCACAGGAATCGCGCGGGCGTCGGTGAAGTACACGGTATGCATGCGCGTGTTGGAAACACGGTTGCAGGCCGTGGAGTCGCATTCACGCGACGCCAAGGCCAAAGCTCGAAACCAGCGACGGCGACAACGGCTCGCATTTCACAGGGCGCGGCCCAAATAACGGTAACTAGCTCCTGAAATCTCCGGCGCGAACGGTGGACTGCTCGCACGGATCACAGTTGTGGCGCACAACTGATCCCGCGCGGCGCTTCCAGGAAACCGCCCTCCTTCCGGGCGATCGCAGGCTTGTCTGCTTTCGACCAAACCCAGTCCTAGCCCTTCGTTCCTAAAGGGGACGCTGTCGTGGACCGAGCTCCTCCGCGCTGACAACAAAATCGGCCGACGCCCGATAAACGGCACCCGAGCCACCCAGTAGCCTCCACTCTCCGGGCGATGTTTCTCCTCGGAACTAGCCTATGTGAACTACTCGGGCGCGCATTGAGCTGAGTAGGGATAGTGCGTGGGCGGAGAAGTTAAGCATTACCCATGAGCAGCGGCTCGGACCGGGCGCCTTCGTTGTCATCGTTCTGTGATGGGTTCTGATTACCAGGGAAAAGCTATGTTCAGAATCTCGATGATGATTGCTCTATTGGCTTGCGCAACGGTACCTGCCTATGCGCAGTACGATCGCGCCCAAGAGTGCTGGAACCCGCGCGCGGGCCATTTCGAAGGGGTGCGCCCTGGCGAAGTCCAGAACGACCTGGACTTCTCGCGTTGCCGACCGGTGGGCGACTACCGCGCCAACAACCGCGACGTGGCCCGAGAGTGCTGGAATCCGCGCGCGGGCCA
>Ga0157378_10003215_pt1 | contig 14526 bp, 13 predicted proteins | sample M65metaG_FD_115309 | JGI IMG/M metagenome (GOLD analysis project Ga0157378, IMG submission 115309) | Miscanthus rhizosphere microbial communities from Kellogg Biological Station, Michigan, USA - M6-5 metaG | ecosystem: Host-associated > Plants > Roots > Rhizosphere > Soil | place: USA: Michigan...
ATCATCCGGAAATAAGACCCCAGGAATTTCTAATTTCTCCAAAGAACCGCTTCGGAAGAAATTTAGAGATTGAACTTCATATACACCTTATCCAATTTTACCCTCCACCGCGACAGGTTATGCGAGGGACGTGATACTATTTCGCTACTTTGTAAATCTGCAAGTCAGGAATCAGAATTCAGTAGACATGCGTTTCACCGCCTGCGGCGGAGACACGAATTTCGCGAATGGCACCAATTAAGAGTAACTCAGGAGACAATCATTAATTCGAAGCCTTATTCACTTGAGGATTATTGTCGCGAATTGATTGCCTCCGGCAATCAGGAACTTTCCGGAAACCGAACGAATTCAGATTAATCATAAGCCTTACTCGCTTGGTGCTTGCTTGGCTTATGATTGTTGGACCTTGGACCTTCCTTGTCCCTTGTCCCTTGTGCCTTGTGCCTTTCTTAAAGATCTTCTTCCCGCTCCAACATCAATATCGCGCTTTGCGGAACGATAAAATACTTTTCTCCTTCGTATAAAATCTCAGTGGCACCTGCCAATAAAAAAATAGCAAGGTCGCCTTCTTTTGCCTGGAGCGGAACATATTTAATCTTCTCTTCTTCTGATTTCCATGGTTCGTTTTCCGGAGGCATTGGAATCGCATATCCGGGACCTGTTTTAATGACATATCCCTGCTGCACTTTTTCCTTTTCATGAACGCCGGGAGGCAGGTATAAACCTGTTTCGGTTCTCTCATTCGGCTTTGATGGCCTGATCAAAATTCTGTCACCTATAACGATCAGCTTCTTGAGTCGATTATCTTGTGTAATATGCATGGCCGAATCTTTGCTGCAAAACTAGGGAGGTTTGAGGTTTGAAGTTCGAGGTTTGAAGTTGGTAAAAAGTTGATGTTGGGATGCCCACGAGTGCTAAAACAACGTCAAACATCAAACCTCAAATGCAGACGCTTGCGGTCTGCATCCCGACCGGCCACGCCTCGTCGCGACTTCAAACTAAGAGGGCCTTTAACAAAATATTATTCCTCAAGGTTAAAGTCTGGTAAATGATTTAATTTTATTTGTACCTGTACGAAGGGCCGTTGGCTCGGGAGACGTCTAACGTACAACCTCAACCTTTAAATGTAAAACTATGGAAGGTAAAAAAGCGAAAATTCTATTGTGTGAGGATGATCAGAATCTTGGAATGGTATTGAAAAATTATCTGGAACTAAATGATTTTGACGTCACCCTTGAAAGAGACGGAAGGCTAGGCCTGGCTGCGTTTCAGCGGGAAAAATTTGATCTCTGCCTGCTGGACATCATGATGCCCAATATGGACGGTTTTACATTGGCTGAAGAAATCAGGGACGTTGACCCTGATATCCCTCTCTTCTTCCTGAGCGCAAAAACAATGAAAGAAGACATTATCCAGGGATATAAACTGGGTGCTGACGATTATATAACCAAACCTTTTGATAGCGAAGTTTTATTACTCAAGATCAAAGCGATATTGAAGAGAAACGAGGAATTGAATAAAGAACAGGAGAACCGCGAATTCGACCTCGGCAGTTATCACTTCAATCCAAAGTTGAGAGAGCTCAGCCACGGTGGCAAAACACAAACTCTCTCACCGAAAGAAAATGAATTGCTAAAGATGCTTAGCGAACATATGAATGATTTGTTGCCACGCGATAAAGCATTGAAAAAAATCTGGGGTAGTGATACCTACTTTAATGGTCGCAGCATGGACGTTTATATCGCGAAACTCAGAAAATATTTGAGGGACGATTCAAACATAGAAATCGTAAATATTCACGGTAATGGGTTCCGGTTAGTTGTTCCCACACCTGCAGCCTAAACATTGATTTCAAAAAAATATAAAGGCCGTCCCAAAATAGACGGCCATTTTTTTTAGCGGCAATTTTCACCGCGTATACCGATCGTTTTTTAATCAAACAGCAAATTGCCTCCACCTTTTCCCGTCATCTTCTTTCCGAGGTGCGAATAAGCCTTCTCAGTCGCTTCCCGTCCCCTCGGCGTTCTTTTCAGAAAACCTTCTTGAATCAGGAACGGTTCATATACTTCTTCCAGTGTTCCCGGTTCTTCAGCCACCGCAGTTGCAATAGTGGTAATACCCACGGGACCTCCCTTGAATTTTTCTATTATAGTAAGAAGGATCTTGTTATCCATTTCATCTAATCCATGTTCGTCCACATTCAGCGCCCTCAATGAATGCTGAGTAATTTGCAAATCGATTACACCATTACTCAGTACCTGCGCGAAATCTCTTACTCGTCTCAGCAAGCCGTTTGCAATGCGGGGTGTGCCGCGACTTCTACCAGCGATCTCTTTTGCCGCATCGGAAGTAATTTTTGTTCCAAGTATTTTTGCCGAGCGAAGAATGATGTGATTTAGTGTATCCGCTGTATAGTATTCCAAGCGTGACTTGATGGCAAACCTCGACAGCAAAGGCGCGCTAAGCAATCCGCTTCTCGTTGTTGCGCCAATTAAGGTGAATGGATTTAAAGTGAGTTGAATACTCCTTGCACTGGGGCCAGTATCGATCATGATATCGATCCGATAATCCTCCATCGCTGCATACAGATACTCTTCCACAACAGTGCTCAGTCGGTGGATCTCATCTATAAAAAGAACATCGTTAGGTTCAAGATTAGTAAGCAGGCCCGCCAGGTCACCAGGCTTTTCAATTACTGGTCCCGAAGTTTCCTTGATATTGACGCCAAGTTCATTGGCCACAATTCTGCTTAATGTTGTTTTGCCGAGACCGGGTGGACCATGAAACAATACGTGGTCGAGGGCTTCTCCTCTGAGCTTAGCAGCCTTGATAAATATTTTTATATTGTCGATGATCTGCTGTTGCCCGGCAAATTCACTGATCACCGCAGGGCGGATCGTGTTTTCAAACTCTTTGTCTGCTGAGCTAAGCCGCGAATTCTCTGTATGAAGATGTTCATTGGGCATCGCTGTAAAACTACTTATAAGTTTACAGTTTTCCGTTCACCGTTTCCAGTTTGGAATTTTACGTTTAAGGTTTTGGTTTTATCCGAAACGGGAAACGGAAAACGAAAAACAAAAATTATTTTATTTGTATATACAAATATATTCTCCTTACTTTGTACCCCGTATGAAAACTTCGGAAAGTCGATATTGCAAGTGTATGTATTTTGTTTCGGGAGCATTATCCCGGAAGATGGAGAAGCTTGCGGTAGAAAGTTGGAAGAAAGTAGCCTTGTCGCCGAGTCACGCATACCTCCTGATGATGGTCATTGATGAACCTGGCGTTCAGCCTTCAGACTTGAGCAAGGAATTACATCTTACGCCCTCGACAATTACACGACTCATAGAGAAATTAGAGCAGAAAAAACTTGTAGTTCGCACAACCGAAGGAAAACTAACTAACGTATATCCCACTCCCAAAGGAAAGGATCTTTTGCCCACCCTGAAATCGTGCCTCCATGAATTCTATCAGAAATATTCTGAGATTCTGGGGAAAGAAGAGAGCGAGAAGCTTGTTAGAAATATGAGCCGAATAGCGGATCGCTTAACCAATTAAATTCTATCTAAAGCGAAAATTCAGAAGCCCGATAAGTCGGGCTCCATAAAGAAATCGCCCGGCTTATTTGTATATGCAAATATCGAAAACGAAAAGATTGAAACGGTAAACTGTCAACTAAAAACATCAAACATCTACATATGAAGTACGTGATCACCGGTGGCGCTGGCCACATTTCTAAGCCAATAACAGAAGCACTATTGAAAGCTGGTCACCAGGTAAAGGTGATTGGCAGAAATGCAGAACATCTTAGCGAATTAAAAGCTAAGGGGGTTGAAACCGCTATTGGATCAGTTGAAGACCCAGCCTTTGTTGCGCAGGCATTTGCTGGCGCAGATGCTGTGTACACAATGGTTCCTCCGAATTTTGCGACGAACGATCTAAAAGGTCACATCGCGAAGGTTGGCAAAATTTATGCGGACGCACTTCGCGCGAATAAAACAAAATACGTAGTTAACCTCAGCAGTGTTGGCGCGCATATGCCGCAAGGTGCCGGACCAGTGAGTGGATTGTTCTTAGTAGAAAAAGCACTGAACGAATTACCGGATGCAAATGTTCTCCATCTCCGTCCAGCTTATTTTTATTATAACTTATTTGGACAACTTCCACTGATCAAGAATATGAATCTTGTTGGCAGCAATTTTGGTGCGAATGAGAAACTGGTAATGACCGATCCTTCGGACATTGCGGAAGTTGCCACTGAAGCATTGTTGAATTTAGATTTTAAAGGCAAATCGGTTCGATATATTGCCAGCGACGAAAGAACCGGTCCTGAAATTGCTAATGTGTTAGGCAATGCAATTGGAAAGCCCGATTTGCAATGGGTAGAGTTTACCGATGAGCAAGCCGTTGGCGGAATGATTCAAGCAGGCCTTCCCGAAGAACTCGCAAAGAATTACGGAGAGATGGGACACGCGATTCACTCCGGAGAATTCAGTAGGGATTATTGGGAGCATCGCCCAAACCTAAGCAGAACGAAGCTTGAAGATTTCGCACAGCAGTTTGCACAGGCGTATAAAAGTAATTGACTTCAAAGGATGCCGGATGCAGGATGCAGGATACAGGATGCCTGTTGCAAGAAGGGCTTGATTAAAATCTAAGGTCGAAATCTTCGACTAGCTCGAATACAATGTGTGGGATCTGGCATCCCCTTGCATCCGGCATCTTGTATCTTGCATCGCGTTATTCAAAACTTTAACGATGTACAACAAACAATTAAAAATAGGCGTCCTCGGCTCAGGTGACGTAGGAAGAGTTCTAGCGTCCGCATTTCTTAAGGAAGGACATCCTGTTATGTTGGGAACAAGAGATCCATCAAAGGATCAAGTAGTGAAATGGAAAAAAGAAAATAGCGGCGGGACAACGGGAACGTTTGAGGAAACGGCAGCATACGGCGATATTTTAGTATTGGCGACTTCGGGATCTGTCACGCTTTCTGTAATTGAAATGGCTGGCAAAGAAAACTTTGAAAAGAAGCTCGTGATTGATACCACTAACCCCATTTCCACAGAGCCGCCAGTGAAAGGTGTGCTGAAATTTTTTACCTCGCTGGATAAGTCGTTGTTGGAAATGATACAAGCTAAAATTCCCGATGCAAATGTTGTGAAGGCATTCAACAGCGTTGGAAACGCATTAATGTATAAGCCGGATTTGAAAGGCATAAAGCCGACAATGTTCATTTGCGGTAATGATGAAACGGCTAAGAAAACAACGACTGCCATTCTCGAAGTGTTTGGGTGGGAAGTGGAAGATATGGGTCCCACAGAAGCTGCACGTGCCATTGAACCGCTCTGCATGCTGTGGTGCATTCCAGGATTTATTAAAAATGATTGGACGCATGCGTTTAAATTGTTGAAGAAATAAATGTTTGAGGTTTGAGGTTCGATGTTTGATCTTAAAAAACAACAAACATTAAATTTCAAACTTCAAACTTCAAACATCAAACAGTAAATGAATCTTCACGACTTCATTTCTTCTACATCTCAACTGCATCCTCCAGAAGAAATTTCTGTATACCTGACATCACTTTGGCATGATGCAAAAGGTAATTGGGAGAAAGCGCATGATGTGATCCAGGAAATAGAAGACAAAACCGCGAGTTGGATACATGCTTACTTGCACAGAAAAGAAGGCGATTTATGGAATGCTGATTATTGGTATTCAAAAGCGGGTAGAAAAAGACCAAGCGTATCGCTCGAAGAAGAATGGAAGGACATTAGCGCTAGCGTCATCTCCAATAACAGATAGGTGATAAACGTAACTACGCAATCCATTTTCGCATTTGCAAAATGAAATCCGGATCAGGACAATTGGCCAGATATTTCTGCCTCTCTGAATACTTACAAACACCCGGGTAATCCCCTTGCTTCAATTCCATATCAAGGATTATTTGGAAGTGCAAGTGCGGAGGCCAGTGACCATTTTCATTTGGCTCGCCGAAATGCGCAATCACCGCGCCGCGACTTACATATTTTCCCGCAGAAATTTTTTCAATATCTCTTAAACTAAGGTGACCATATAAGGTGTAAAAAGGAAATCCATCCAATTGATGCAGTAAAATTAATGTGGCTCCGTAGTCACCGTAATGATGATTAAATGCAAAACTGTGAATCATACCTCCCAGTGGTGCATACACTTTGGTTCCCGCTTCCCCCCAGATATCCATTCCAAGATGCAAGCGCCTGGGTTCTGGTGGCGATTTCGTATTCGATTCATTTACGTTTCCGCCAAAAAGTTCACTTCTTCCGTATAACGCCCTTAACTCATCGTATCCGCCAACTAGAAATTTATAATCGCCTTGCCTTCGCCTGGCATCAATATATTTACTAAATCCTTCGGTTTCTCTAAATATTTCTTCCGTTACATCTTGATTATTTGCCGTTAAATCAATTTCTCCAATTTTTTCCTTTCCAGCATGAAACTTCACCACAGGATGAAAATCCTGTTGATGCTTTCTCATTATTTCTTCAAACTGTAGTTTCATTGCTATCGTAACTTTCAACATTTATCAAACTTCAAACTGTAAACTGTAAACTGTAAACTGTAAACCGTAAACTGTAAACTGTCATCCTATAACTCAATCTTCGCTAACATCGGAAAATGATCCGAAGAAAATCTTCCATGCCATGTTTGTGACAACGTTGCGTGCTTCAACACTTTCGCTTTATTCTTAATGAAGATATAATCGATCGGTTCATCAATAGTTTCCTTTGAAGTAAAGCCGTTGAAAGTGCCGACGGGACCATAATGCGGAGTGGATGAAATTGTACGTGAATCCGTAAGTCGCATAGGATTGGATTCATCAACTATCAGCCTGATGGGCTCGTCAGTTGGCTTTGAGTTAAAGTCGCCAGTTACAATTACGGGCATTTTTCCAGCTATCTCATTTATTTTTTGCAATAGCAGTTTTGCGCTCTCCCTTCGAGCTACTTGTCCGATATGATCAAAATGGGTATTGAACATGTAGAACTCTTTCTTTGATTTTCGTTCCCGAAACCTCGCCCAGGTTACAACACGTGTAATATCCGCATCCCACCCTTTACTTCCAGGCACATCTGGCTGCGCTGAAAGCCAAAATGTATTTGATTGCAATACCTGGAACTTGCTGGCGTCATAAAAGATTGCGGAATATTCCCCCTTTTCTTTTCCGTCGTCCCTTCCCACTCCAACAAACTGATATCCGGGTAACCGTTCCTGAAGATCCATGATTTGTCCGTGGAGTGCTTCCTGTACACCCAACAATTGCACTTCATGAAAAAGAATTTGACTGGCAACCAAATCCTTACGATAAGGCCAGGCGTTGGCGCTGTCTCTCGCATTATTATACCGGATATTAAAACTCATGACATTCATGGAAACCTGCGTCATAGCCGCATTGACGGCGGTCAACAGTAAAATAAACAGGGGAAATTTTTTCATTACTTATTATTTATTAACCGTTCATAAAACTTTTTATCTTCAAATCCATCGCCTTTTGTTTCTTCAATCCTTGCATGCTTAACTTTAACGTCCACTACAAAAATTTTATGGATATGAGAAAAATTGTCTGCCTGGCATTATCGGCAGTATTGGCCATACCCGTTTTGGCCCAGAATGCGCCGCTTTGGTTGCGCTATCCCGCCATTTCACCAGATGGCAAAACTATTGTTTTCGATTATAAAGGTGACATCTATAGGGTGTCGAGCAGTGGCGGCGAAGCCATCCCCCTCACCATGCATGAAGCATATGATTACATGCCCGTTTGGAGTCACGATGGTAAATGGATTGCCTTTGCCAGCGATCGTTATGGAAACTTCGACGTGTACCTGATGCCGGCGTCAGGTGGCGAAGCAAAGAGGCTAACGTTTCATTCGGCAAACGATGTTCCGTACGATTTCACTCCCGATAATAAATCGGTTTTGTTTGGAACTAATCGTAACGACATCTACACATCTGCACGTTTTCCTCAACGAAATCTTTTTCAGAAATTATATGAAGTTCCTGTTACCGGAGGTCGTTCAGTAATGTATCTGTCTGCAGGTTCTGAATTTGCAAGATTTAATGCAAAAGGCGACAAGCTGATTTTTCAGGATAGAAAAGGTTACGAAGACGCATTCCGTAAACATCACACTTCCGCCGTCACCCGTGACATCTGGGTATATGATACAAAGAAGGACGAGTACACTCAGGTATCAGGTTATGAAGGCGAGGATCGCGAACCGGTTTGGGGATCGGAAGAAAATTTTTACTACCTGAGTGAGCGGGAAGGCAATCAGAATATTTATAAGGCCTCTCTTGGTTCAAAAGATGCAGTGCCCGTAACCAAGTTCAAGGACAACCCGGTTCGGAACCTCTCCAGGTCCAATGATGGAACACTTTGTTTCACATACAATGGAGAGATCTACACTATGAAAGATAATGGCTCACCCGCGAAACTTAACGTGAGCATTAACGCAGACATTCGTGGCAACGATGAAAAGATTCTTCCTATTAATACAAACGTTACGCAAACTGCTCTTTCACCAAACGGAAAAGAAATTGCATTTGTAGTAAGAGGCGAAGTATTTGTAACCTCAGTAGAAGGAGGAATTACAAAGAGAATCACGAACACTCCTCAACAAGAGCGCACTGTAGAGTTTAGTCCTGATGGCCGCACGTTGTACTATGCAACAGAGCGCGGTAACAGTTGGGATATCTATAAGGCCTATATCGAAAGAAAGGAAGAGCCATATTTCTATGCGTCTACTGTGGTGAAAGAAGAACCGGTAATCGCAACTGACGCAGAAGAGTTTCAACCAGAAGTTTCTCCTGATGGAAAGGAAATCGCTTACCTGGAAGAGAGAAATATTCTCAAAGTGTATAACATCGCGAGCAAAAAGAGTCGTGTTATCGTTCCAAAAGGAATCAATTTTTCTTATGCAGACGGGGATCAATATTACAAATGGTCACCCGATGGTAAATGGATCGCGTTCGACTCAGAAGAAGGAAGATGGGGCGCTTCTGAAGTTGCGTTGATGAAGGCAGATGGAACCGGTGAAAGAAAAAATTTGACCGAGAGTGGATTTAACGATGGTAGTGCTAAATGGGCATTTGGTGGAAAGGCACTATTATGGACCACTGATAAAAATGGTAAGAAGCCATTGGCATACCAGGGCGCGCATGAACAGGATGTGTATGCAATGTTCTTCGATCAGGATGCTTATGATCGTTTCAAATTAAACAAAGATGAATTTGCATTATTAAAAGAAAAAGAAGATAAAGACAAGGAAGCCGCAAAGAAAGACACAAGTCTCAAAATACCTCCACCGCCAAAAGGATGGGAACCAAACTTTGAAGGACTGGATAACAGAAAAATCCGGATTACTATCAACTCAGGCAATATCTCTGATTACCTCCTTAGCAGCGATGGAGAGAAATTATTCTTCACAGCGCGCATGGAAAAAGGATATGATTTGTGGATGACCAATCCGCGCACAAGAGAAACAAAACTCATTGCTAAGTTGGACGGCGGTCCGGCAGGACTTGATGTGTCGAAGGATGGAAAAAGCATTTTCGTTGTGAGTGACGGAAAAATCATGAAGGTAGATGCTGAAAGCGGTCGCCCCTCCCCGGTAGTTGTGAACGGAGAAATGGTATTGAAAGCAAATGAAGAAAGAGCTTATATTTTCGATCATGCATGGCGACAAGTATCCAAAAAATTCTATGATCCAAAAATTCACGGAATTGACTGGAAAGGTTACCACGACAATTATGCAAAGTTTCTGCCGCACATTAATAACAACTACGATTTCCAGGAATTGCTAAGTGAATTCCTGGGTGAACTGAATGCTTCGCATACTGGTGGAAGATACGCTCCGCCGCAAGTCAACACCGATGCAACCTCCAGCCTTGGAATGTTGTACGACGAAACCTTTGCAGGTCCTGGCATTAAAGTGATGGAAGTTCTGGAAGGCGGCCCTGTAATGAAGGCGACTACGAAAATTAAAAAAGGTGTGATCATTGAAAAGATCGACGGAGAAGCCATTACTGAGGATATGGATTGGGCTAAATTGCTCAATAGGAAAGCGGGTAAGAACACCTTGTTGAGTTTATACGAGCCAGAAACAAAAGCCCGCTGGGAAGAAGTGACCAAGCCAATTTCGCAGGGTGAAGAGCAAGGTTTATTATATGATCGTTGGGTAAAAATGAACAGAAAGAAAGTTGATGAATTGAGTGGAGGTAAGGTAGGCTACGTTCACGTACAAGGAATGAATGATGGAAGCTATCGCACGGTGTATGAAGATGTACTTGGTAAAGCGGCTGGCAAAGAAGCTTTGATTGTAGACACAAGATTCAATGGTGGTGGATGGTTGCACGATGATCTTGTAACTTTCCTGGGTGGTAAGAAGTATCTGACCTTTGCTCCCCAAGGAAATGTTACTCCTTCATCAGAACCCGCCAATAAATGGAGCGCGCCTTCAACAGTGCTCATGAGTGAAAGCAATTACTCTGACGCATTTATTTTCCCTTATGCATATCATAGTCTGGGCATCGGCAAAACGATTGGAATGCCTGTAGCCGGAACAGGTACTGCAGTCTGGTGGGAACAACAAATTGACCCAACGATTGTGTTTGGAATTCCGATGGTGGCTACAATTGGTAAAGAGAATCGTCCTACTGAGAACCTGCAATTGGAACCAGATATCAAGGTTCCCAACGACTACAAATCAGTATTGAATGGCAAGGATCCGCAATTAGAAAGAGCGGTAAAAGAAATGTTGGATGAGATCAAGGAAAAAGACAAAACCAAGAAAGGGTTTTAAATGATAAAAATCAATAAGGGCGGGTGTTTCAAACCCGCCCTTTTGTTTTTATGGGATGTACCAAATAGCCGTTGAAAACGTTTTACAATGGGTAGTTAAAACCTTAAAAAACCAATAACCATGAAAAAAGTTTTAATTCTTTTGACTGCTATTTCTGTGGCAAGCGTTGCAAGCGCTCAATTCAATATTGGCCTCAAAGGAGTGATCAATATTTCCAATATCAATGTTGAAGGAAAATCCTCCGACGCAAAAGTTGGATTCGCAGGCGGCCCTTATGCAGAACTTTCTTTTAGCAGGATGTTCGGCGTAACAACTGAATTGCTGTATAATGAAAAGGGTGGTAGAGAAGTAATGGGAGGAACTGAAATCAAAACGAATCTGAATTATCTCTCCATTCCTGTTCTGTTTTATTTTGAGCCGATCCGCAATTTCAAACTTGGGGTAGGTCCTGAACTCGCATTCTTGCTAACCGCGAAGGCTAAGGCCGACAGCATGAGCAAAACTGATATCAAAAAGTATTTTGAGAGCTTCGATAAAGCCATTGCATTTGGCGGTGCTTATTCATTCGGAAGAATGGGAATAAACGCTCGTTATGTAGCCGGCCTTGAGCAGGAGACTACTGTTAGTTTTGCGGATATGGAGGGAGAATCTATTAAGCAATCTTTGAGAAACAACGTGATTCAAATTGCTGTATCGTTCAGGTTGAATAGCGATAAGCCAAAAGCGGTTAAACAATAACCCCCAACTTCTCTGACTTGAGAGTTTCTTTTGGTCCCCTCAAAAAGGAGAGTGAAGAATCACTTGTGAGAAGAATAATACATAATCTATCACATTTATAAAGCTCCGCAGTGCGGAGTTTTTTTTATCTGCCTATTTTAATACTCCAATCCTTTCCACTTGATATATGAAAAGAATCCGCAAAACTTGCCATATTAAGCGCCAATGAAAAATTCATCAGGCTGTTCAGGTATGCGAGTGGCTGTCTGAGTCCAACATCTCCAAATGTTTTTGCAAACGGAACCTCACCAGTAAAAACCAATGAGTCTTTATTGAAGATCTTGACAGCCAATTTTTCATTAGGCTTCACATTGAGTTGCTTAAAAAGAGAATCGTTGATGTTCGTCCAAACATTACCATATTGAATATCTAAAACAGGAATGTTTCCGCTGATAATATTATTGCTTAGAACAGGGCGTTGGTATTCCAGTCGAACCATACTTTGTTGTAGCAATGGGCCAACTTCTTCAAACGAAATTTTTCCAGCGGCCAACCTCGAGGCGGTGTATACATACACATCGCGTCCATGGAATGTAAATGAATTCTCTGAGCCTGGTCGCCGATTAATTTTCTCATCTATTTCGCGAACAGCCTCAATTCCGAGTGCATCGCTAATCAACGTTAAAGTACCATTGTCCGGAGTAACGAAATATTGGCCCGACTTTGACTTCATTACGATAGATTTTCTCGCAGTTCCCACTCCCGGATCTACCACTGAAACAAATACAGTTCCAGCCGGCCAGAAGGGCGCAGCCTGGTACAATCTGTAGCCTGCCTCCCAAATGTTATAAGAAGGTATTTCGTGGGTAAGATCATAAATGGACAATTTTGGATCGATGGTAAAAGCAACTCCCTTCATTGCATTAACTGCACCGTCCTTTACACCGAAATCTGTTTGTATCACCAACGCGTTGTTTTGCCGGGAACACGAAATGCATATCAGGCAGGTTGCCAGAATTACAATGACAACTTTCATTTTCTATAATTGAGAATCGAAAATAGCGCATTGATAATTGAATAGTATAACCCTCTTTGGGAGTTGAAAAGAAAACATGAGAGATGACGCTCCGCATACTCCTATACGATAGATGCTCCCATGCTGCGGAAAATACTAACGATAGGCAGGAACTTACGTTCACTAATCAATGTCTGCCCTGTTTTTAATCCACAATTGAAATTATTTGATGGAAATTGCACAATAAGTTATTCGTTTTCTCTTATTGCGATTGCTCAAATAGAATTTTACTTTTGGATATGCTTAGAATTAGCCTCGCATCTGCAGTACTGGTTGTGACTTTCAGTTGTAATAACGAGCCCAAAAACATTGGTGCAGAGGCGCCGAAAGACACCACCAATTCTATTGCAGGAGGGTCGAATGATAATTTGAACCTCAACCCGGATGATTCGCTCCGCAATCCAACAAACTATTTTTATCTAAGTGATTTGCCAACCAGGTCAGTTGGTGAACTCATTTTATCTGATAGCATAAAAGCTTCCGACAATGAAATCAGTTTTCGTTGCCTGGATAGTTTAACTTCTCCCAACCCTTCGTCACGTGCATTTTATTTTACGGTCTTTAGAAAAATCATGAGCAACCCCGACGGTGCATTGAGCGAGGTAGTAGGTGAATTCTCGAAAAAATACATTGAAACCTATCCCAAAGAATTCGCGAACAATGCAGCAAATTTTTCTAAACCCCAAATGGAGCTATGGGCGTTTCAAACGGTTGAACATGTGCTGGCAGCTGTCGAAGAAAAACGCTTTAAAAATGCCAGCGAATGGACGAGTAAAGTTATTAAGGGTTGCAAGGATTGTGACGCACCGCAATTAGCTACCCTCAAAACCTTTAACGACAATATACTTCGCGCAGCAAAAGATCGGGAAGAGCAGGAATAATAAATTGCTCGTTGCCTGGATAAAAAACAACCAGCAGGTACTGCAGAGTGGCAATGTTTACTTTAATACGCTCTTCAGGGAATACAATAAAACACCAATGGACCTCTTTCCTCAACTCTCGGAATCCGACATTCACTCCATATTGGATTACCTTAAAGAATCAAGCAATTAGGATGTATTAATGACGATGTAGATGCTTGTAATAAAGGTCGTTTACTCCCCTTCGGAGACGAATGGATAGGTTTTCGAAATTAAAAAACTGGGATGTGGTGGTAAAATAAAGGCCGGTCACTGCAGACCATCACAATGGATATGATAGCGTAAGGACTTGCACCTTTTTGCCGGCCTGTCTGTTTGAAGGCATTCGATACCCATAGCTTGGTTGAGGTTTGTTGATTGCAAACTACATAACTTTTGTAATTGTTGTAATAACAGTGAAACATTTTTGTATCCATCCTTAATCTTCAGCCTGCCTCCCTTTCGTTTAGCGCATTCCCAAATGCTTCGGCAAAAAGTAAGGCTACCGCGGCTAGGTAGGATATCCTGGCATCTTGCATCTGGCATCTTGCATCTGGCATCCGGCATCTTGCATCTTAAATCGAGACCCACCAATCTCATCCATATTCAACCAACCCTAGCGAATTGAAATGAAATACCGTAACTTAACAGAAAGAATTCCGTTGATCTGCCGATTGCATAGGACTGAATTCGTGCATTGTAAGGGCAGGAATGAGAAATCTGTTTGGGTTTCGCGATTTTGATAAGCATTGGTTAAAGGCAACCCAATTAGCCTAATTGGTATCAAACTTGAAATTCATGTCGCTATGTTACGCGATTTCCAGATTTTTGAAGACTTTATGCTAAGCGATTCCTTCCGTAACTTATCTCAGAAAGAACAGGAAGAGTTTGTAACCTCCTACAACAATTTGCTGGAAGAGGAAATGGATGTGGTGTTGCAAGAAACCAAGCAGTTGCTTCAGCAAAAAAGCATCAGCGATTTATTTTGGCAGATATA